>Ga0066709_100000360_pt1 | contig 23281 bp, 22 predicted proteins | sample GraSoiAngelo_158_FD_79665 | JGI IMG/M metagenome (GOLD analysis project Ga0066709, IMG submission 79665) | Grasslands soil microbial communities from the Angelo Coastal Reserve, California, USA - 14_1009_16_30cm | ecosystem: Environmental > Terrestrial > Soil > Grasslands | place: USA...
ACCGATGCAGCAACGGTGCCGCGGGTGCCGGTCGCCGACAGCACCGGCCTGCTCAAGGCGCTGATCTCGGCGACCGGAGGCCGGCGATTGCGCGCGCTGCTCGACCTGCTCGGCGCATCCCCGGACGCCTTCGCGATACCCATCCAGGTGGAAGGCCGGCTCGCCGGCCTGCTGGTGGCGAGGATGACCGCGGGTGCCTCCGAGACCCGCCGCCTGGCCGCCGTTCTCGCCGGCCAGGCAGCCGTGCTCATCGGCCAGCTCGAGCTCGTCGACGCGCTCGATCGCGAGCGCCGGATGATGAACGCCATCCTCCGCCATTCACCGGTCGGCGTGATGCTGGAAGACGCCGCCGGGCGCATCGTCTACGCGAACCCCGAGGTCGAATCCATCTACAACCTGCAGGCGTCTGAGATGCCAGGACGAAAGCCTGACGAGATCTACGCCGCGGCCGGCGCAGTGGCGGGCGACGACGATGAGGTAGAGGGCACGCTGGAGCTCCACCTTCGCGACCCCGACCGGATCGTACACGTGCGGCGCGTCGTGATCCCCGGCCTCGAAGGCGAACCAGCTGGTGTTCTGACGCTGCACGAAGACGTCACCGCGCAGCGCCTCGCGCTCGAGGCCAAAGACCTGATGCTTCGGGCGATCGGGCACGAGGTGCGCAGCCCGGCAGCCGCGATGAAGAACACTCTCGCGGGGATCATGCAGTGGGACGCCACCATCGACGCCGGCGGGCGACGTGAGCTGCTGCAGGAGGCGTACGAATCCTCCGACCGGCTGCTCAGCCTTGTCGAGAGCCAGCTGATCATTGCGAAACTGGAGACACGCCACTTCGAGCCGAGCCCTGAGCGCGTCGACCTGGGTCCGGCCCTTGATGGCGTGATGGCCGTCCTTCATCACCGCTACGCGGAACGCGCCCTGGCGGTCGAGGTCAGCCTACCCGAGGGCTTGCCGGCGGCGGCCTGCGAGCCAACTCACCTGGCCCAGGTTCTGACCAACCTGATCGGGAACGCTCTCGAGTACACGGACAAGGCGGTCCAGGTCCATGCGCGGACCGGCCAGAAGGGCTGGCTGGAGGTCACCGTCGTCGACCATGGACCGGGGCTGCCCGCCGCCAGCCTCGAGTCTCTCTTCGAGAAGACCGGCCCAGCCGGACGCAACCGTTCGCAGGGTGGGCTCGGCTTGGGGCTCTACCTCTGCCGGCTGGTCGTCGAGCGCTCATTCGGCGGGCGGATCTGGGTCGCTTCAAGCGACCGCAGCGGCACCACCTTCAAATTCATAGTGCCCTCCATCGACGCCTCAATTAAGGGCCGCACGCGAGAATCCGCCGGCACCAGCCGTTAAGCGCTTCAGGTGATCACGTCTAGCGCGAATGGCGGCGCCCCGCCGTGCCAGTAGCTGGAGGACGGCGTGCCTCCGCTGCCGGTCCGACCTGGGTCAGGGTGGGAGGCGGGATGGAGTCCATCCCGGACCACCGGCGGCACGGTCCGGCCGACGTCGAGTTCCCACCGCCCGGCGGGCCGTGGGAGCCGCTGGCGCTCAACGGCCGGCTTGTCGGCTGGGCGGAGCGCGCGGGCCTTGGCCTGGCCCGGCGCAGCGTCGAGCTCGGCCAGCAGCTGGCCGACGACCATCGCGCCTATCTGCTGACCAGGCTCGGTCACAAGCTGCGATCGGCGGTGCTCGCGCTGCAGGAGTCGGCGAGGCAGGCCGCCTTCGGCCGTCCAGAGCTCCTCGAGGCTGTGTTCGAGCAGGCCCAGGAGGTCGGGCGCAGGGCCGCGGCTGTCGAAGCGGCGGCCATACAGCCCAAGGACGGCGCGCGAGGCGTGGTCCTGGGCGCGGTGTTCAATCTGGCCTTGCCGCACGCCGACCGGAACCTGCCTTCCGAGGCGGTGGTGCTCGGTTCCGAGCCGGCGCTGGTCGAAGCCTTCTCGCGAACCCAGGAGTGGATGGGCGGCCAGAGGCTGAGCGTCGCGGCGGAGCTCGTTGGAACTTGGTGGAAGGTGAGTGTCGGCGCCAGCGGTCCGAGGAAGCCGCTGCCGGTCCCCGAGATGGGCGAGCCCCTCATCCGGCTGATCGTCGAGACGCATCTCGATGGATGGTTCGACGCGAGTCACGAGGACCGCGCCGATTTCTACCTGCCGGCCCAGCAGCCGCGTTGACGGCGGTAACGCGTGTGGTGGCCCCGAACCCGGGGCCCTACACGGGTCCAGGCACCAACACCTGGATCGTCGATGCCGGACCTGTCGTGGTGGTCATCGATCCGGGTCCTGATGACGACAATCACCTGGCGGCCATCGACCGCAAGCTCGCCGGCGCGACGGTGGGCGTGGTGCTGGTTACGCACTCCCATCCTGATCACCTACCGCTGGCGGAGCGGCTGGCCGCCACACATCGAGCGTCTGTCCGGCGCTATCCGGACCTCGGGGATGGCGACGTGGTGCGGGCGGGGCGCCTCAACCTGACGGCTCTCTACACGCCGGGTCACAGCGCCGACCATCTGTGCTTCTTGATCGCGGAGGACCGCGCTGTTTTCACCGGGGATCTGGTGCTCGGTAAAGGCAGCTCGATGGTCACCTATCCGGAAGGGAACGTCGCCGCCTATCTGCGCTCGCTCGAGAGGCTGGAGGCGTTGAAGCCGGCGATGCTGTTCCCTGGGCATTGGGATCCCGTCGCCGACGCCATGGGCAAGCTCGAGGAATATCGCAGGCACCGATTGGAGCGCGAGGCCCAGGTGCTCGCCGAGGTGCGGCGCGGCCGCGGCACCGCCCTCGAGCTCACCCGCCGGGTTTATGGATCGGAGGTGGGGGAGGACCTGATCCAGGCCGCGGAGATGACGATGCGCGCGCATCTTCAAAAGCTGGTCGATGACGGACTGGTGCAGGAAGTCGGCGGCGAGCAATTTGAAGCACTGAAATGAGAGCTTGCGGTAGTCAGAGGCTCACCCGGTCACGCTGATAGCGGCCTCCCGCGCGATGGCGGGGACCCCAGAGGATTCAGGCGGGGCGGAGTCCCGGTCCGACTGTCCGCCAGACCTTGCGCCGGTATCGTAAGCGCGTGTCCGAATCCAAACCGGCCGTCCTTTCGCTGTCCGCGGCTGACCTCGAGGCGTGGCTGATCGCGAATGGCGCGCCCACGTACCGACGGCGCCAGCTGTCGGGTTGGATCGCGCGCGGGGCCGCGTCTTTCGAGGAGATGCACGACATCCCAAAGCCCTTGCGTACAGCCCTCGACCGCCAGTTCCGCCTCACGTCCCTCCGGACCGTCGCGACGACGCAAGCCGATCGTGGGTTGACCTCGAAAACGCTCTACGAGCTCGATGGCGGCCACTCGGTCGAGGCCGTCGTCATGCGCTACGCGGACCGCTCGACGCTGTGCATCTCCTCGCAGGCCGGCTGCCCCATTGGATGTCCGTTCTGCGCGACCGGCAAGTTTCCGTTCGGCCGCAACCTCAAAGCTCACGAGATAGTGGAGCAGGCGATGGACGCTGTCCGCCTGCTCGCAGGCGAGAGTAGGCGCCTGACGCATGTTGTATTTATGGGCATGGGCGAACCTATGGCCAACTATCAAGCGGTCGTCGAGTCGGTGCGCCACCTCGCCGGCACCGACCTGCTGGGCATCAGCCCGCGGCGCATCGTCGTCTCCACAAGCGGATTGATCCCGCGCATTGAGCAGCTGGGGGGCGAACAGCTGCCGGTCACTCTCGCGATCTCGCTGCATGCGGCACGCGATGAGCTGCGAGACGTGCTCGTTCCCATCAACCGCAAATATCCGCTCGAAAAGCTCATCACGGCCTCCCAGGGGTATGCGGAGAAGACGGGCCGGCGCGTCAGCTACGAGTGGGTGCTGCTGGCCGGCGTCAACGACACTGAGCGCGACGCGAAGGAGCTGGGCAGGTTGCTGCGACGAAAGCTCGCGCACGTGAACCTGATCCCGTTCAACCCGGTCGAGGACACGCCATATCGCGCTCCGGATCGCGCTGCGATTCGCCACTTCAAAGAGCTGGTGGAGAGTCAGGGGTTGAATGTCACTGTGCGCGACACGCGCGGCCGGGATGCTGACGCTGCTTGCGGGCAGCTGCACGAGCGCGTCATGCGCGAGCGCACTGTCGCACAGGCCGCGCGAGTACAAGGCGCGTAGGGGAGAGCGAACCGATCGCCGGGGCGCTCTTCGCCGGCACTTCAGGTTTCAGCTATGCGAGCTGGAAGGGTGTGTTCTATCCGGCGAGCCTTCCGGGCTCTCGCATGCTCCAGTACTACTCGGAGCGGCTCAGCGGCGTCGAGCTGAACGGGAGCTTCTATCGCACTCCTCCCGAGTCGACGTTGCTCGGCTGGGCCGCAGGAACCAACCCCGCGTTTCGCTTCTGCATGAAAGCGCACCGCGGCCTTACGTACTCGGCCGACAGTTTCGATCGCGTCGGCCTGGCTCGAATCGTCGGAGAGCGGATGGCCCCATTGGGCGCCCGCCTCGGCCCGGTCCTGCTTCAGTTCCCGCCGGCGCGGCAGCGCGATGCAGGCCTGCTCGACTCGCTGCTAGAGGCTCTCGGCCGTCCGGTCGCGGCGGAGTTTCGCCACGAGTCGTGGTTTGACGATGAGACGTACCGGGTGCTTCGTTCTCATGCAGCCGCACTGGTCGTCACTGACGAGGAGAAGTGGCCACGCGCGCCGTTGGTCGACGTGGGGCCGATCGCCTATTTCCGCCTTCGACGCGGATACACGGTGCGCGCACTGAGCCCTTGGCTGGCGGAGATCAGAGCCGCGGCCGGCGCTCATGACGAGGTGCATGTCTACTTCAAGCACGATCCGGAGGCGCCGGCGCTGGCCCAGCGGGTGATGCGGTCCGCCGCCGGAAGCTAGGCCAACGTAGCCGAGCCGACCCCTCTCAGGCAGCCTCGGCCGTCTCTGGTTCCGCGGGCCTCGTCGACCCGTGGCGCCGGAAGAGGATCGGGATCGCGATGACGGCGATGACGACCATCAATAGCGATGCGAGCTGGGCCTGGCGAAGGCCCGCGAAGACGGCCGGGTCGGTGCGGTAGTAGCTCAGGAAGAAGCGCCCCAGGCCGTAAAGGCCCAGGTAGATCATCCCGAGGACGCCGTCCGGCAGCGTCTTCTTCAGCCGCTGGTGGAAGGGAAGAATCGCCCCGAGCAGCACCAGCGTGAGCACCATCTCGTAAGCGACCTCGGGGTGGACGACCTGCCCGGGCTGCCCAAGGGTGTCGGGGTTGACGTACTCGACGCCCCACGGAAGGTTTGTCGGCGTCCCGTGGTGCTCACCGTTGATGACGTCTCCAATGCGGCCGATCGCGAGGCCGATCATCGCGGCGGCGCCCGCCGCGTCCATGATCTTCCAGAACGAGATCGTTGCGCGCCTGGACCAGATGTAGACACCGACCATCGCGCCGAACAGGCCGCCCCACTGGCTGATGCCACCCTCGGTGACGACGAGGATCCTGAGCAGGTTGCTCGAGAAGAGCTTGAAGTTCTCCCACACATAAAGGAGACGGGCGCCGATCAGCCCGATGACCACCATCCACGCCACGCCGTCAGCACCACGGCTGACATCGATGCCTTCCTTGCTCAGAAGCCACAATCCGAGCCGCGCCCCAGCCAGGATGCCGAGCACGGCGAACACGCCATGCCACGTGATGAGAAAAGGCCCGAGCCGGAAGAGGTTGGGCTCGAGGTCGATGACGATTTTCAGAGGTATCAAGCGGGGACCCCGGCAACTCTGGCGAGTCGCGCCATGGCCAAGTCCTTGTGCAGAAGGGCGAGCGTGTAGTCGATCGGCGGCGAGATCTTCTTGCCGGTCAACGCCTGCCGGATGGGCATGAACGTCTTGTTCGGCCCGAGCCCAGACTCCTCGACCACTCGCATCAATGCTTCGTGGATCGCGCCTGGTTCCCACTGCACGTTTTGCAATGCGCTCATCGCCACTCGCACCCTTTCGACGGCGTCGGGGTCGAGGGCGGGTGGGGGTGGGTCGGTCCAGAGATACTCGAGCAGGTCGGCCGCCGCGGCGAGCTTGGGCAGGCGCGTCTTCAGCGCGGGCACGGCGCGCAGGATTGTCGCTTCGTCGAGGCGTGGCAGGAATGGGCGCAGCCGCCTGGCGAGCTCTTCGTCATCGAAGGCGCGGATGTATTCGCCGTTGATCCAGTTGAGCTTTTCCCAATCAAATCGCGCGCCGCCGTGCTGAACCCGCTCGAAAGAGAAGACGCCAACCAGCTCGTCGAACGAGAAGATCTCCTGCGACGTGCCTGGATTCCAGCCCAGCAGCGCCAGGTAGTTGAGCAGCGCTTCGGGCAGGTAGCCCTGCTCGCGGTAGAGCATCAGGTTGAGCTCGGGGTGCTTGCGCTTGGACATCTTGCTGCCGTCGTGGGCGAGGATCAAAGGCATGTGGGCGTAGGCCCGCGGGCGCTGGTAGCCGAGGGCGTCGATCAGCATCAGCTGATACGGCGTGTTGGAGAGGTGCTCCTCGCCCCGGATCACGTGCGTGATGTCCATCGTGGCGTCATCCACCGGGCTCGCGAAGTTATAGGTGGGATAGCCGTTGGACTTGACGACGATGAAATCGCCGATCAGCCCAGAGTCAAAGCTCATCTCGCCCCGGATCATGTCGGTGAACTTGACCTCGCCGCCCGGGACCTTGAACCGCACGGCGAACTCGGTTCGGCCCGCGGGTGGATCGTTCAAGCAACGGCGCGAGTATCTGTATGGACGCTTCTCCGCCTGTGCCTGCTTGCGCTCCGCGTCGAGCTCTTCCGGGGTGCAGTAGCAGCGGTACGCCGTGCCATCGGCGAGCAGCCTGGCGGCGTGCTGCTTGTAGACGTCAAGGCGCTCTGACTGGCGGTAGGGCGCGTGCGGTCCGTCCTTGTCGGGGCCTTCGTCCCAGTCCAACCCGAGCCAGTGCAGGCCTTCGTAGATGAGCTGCTCGTACTCGGGGCGGTTGCGCTCCACGTCCGTGTCGTCGACCCGCAGCACGAAAGTGCCGCCCTCCTGGCGCGCGAAGACGAGGTTGTAGAGGGCAGTGCTGGCGGTTCCAAGATGGGCGAAGCCAGTAGGGCTGGGCGCGATCCGCACCCGAACTGAGGACTCGTCAGACACCGCCATATGCTACGGGCGTGCCCGGAGCGCCTGGATTGCTCGCCCTTGTCGGAGGCGACGAGTTCAATGCGGGCAACGAGGAGCAGGACCGCATGCTCGCCGCGGCCGCCGGGCGAGGGCCGGCTTTCGTCGTCCCCACCGCCGCCGCCCGTCAGAAGCCGGACGTGTCGGTTGCCCATGCCACGAGATGGTTCCAACAGTTCGGCATCGACCTGCAGGAGCTGCCTGTGCTCAAGCGCACCGACGCGAATTCCGCGGCCATCGCCGAACGTGCTCGAGCCGGAGGTTTCTTCTACCTGGTCGGCGGCGACCCAGGTTTGGTCGCTCAGGTGCTGCGCGGGTCGGCTGTGTGGTCGGCAATGTTCCAGGCGTGGCGTGACGGCGCGGCGCTGGCCGGCTCGTCCGCGGGCGCGATGGCCCTCTGCAGCCACACGCTCGTGCGCGCGACCTGGCCCAATCGCTTCAACCGCCGGTCCGCCGATGCGCTCGGGCTTCTGCCGAAAACGGCGGTCTTGCCGCACTTCGACAGCTTCGGCCACCGGTGGGTCGAATCGGCGCAGGCGGCGGCACCGGGACTGATCCTGCTGGGCATCGATGAGCGCAGCGCGGCACTGTGGGATGGCGCGAGGTGGCTCGCCGCAGGCCCTGGAGCGGTAACTGTGGTCAACCGCTCGAAAGTCGCGCGCTTCACCTCCGGCCAGGAGATATCGGGTTTGCGGCGGCCCGCCAGTATGCTTCCGAAGCAGTGATCGCATCAGTCATGAACCGCCCTCCGAAGACGTTGCACGCGGGGATGCTGCAGATGGGTTCGCTCCGAGTGCACCACATGCACGGGGGGCGCGGGACGCCGGTCCTCTTCATCCATGGACTTGGCTCATCCGGCTACATGGAATGGCGTTTCAACCTCGAGTTCGCCGCCGCCCGCCACCGCGTCTACGCCCCCGACCTGCCGGGCTTCGGAAGAACCGAGAAGCCACGTGCTCGCTACGGCGTGCCGTACTTCACGCGCTTCATCGAGCGATACATGGAAGATCGTGGGCTGCGCTCGGCAGCGGTCGTCGGCGCGTCGCTTGGCGGGCGCGTCGCACTTGAGCTGGCCCTCAGGCACCCCAAGCTCGTACGCAAGCTGGTGTTGGTCAACGCGCTGGGTCTCGGCCGCCCGAACCTTCAGCTCTCATACGGGTTGATGACGCTGCCCCGTGTCGGCGAGGCGTTCATGAAATTTGCCGGCGACGCCGTCCGCCTGGCGCCGCAGAGGGTGATCCGGCGGGTCGCAGCTCGTTACGCGGGATCGGGCGGGAACCTGTCGAGAACGATGGACGACGACTACTTCACGAATCTGCGCGAGCTCTACGCAGCCGACGGCTATCCGGACGCGTACCTTGCCACGGTCCGCTCTTTGGTTACCCCCAAGGCGCTCCTGGCTGCCGATTACGACATGTCGAGGCGCCTGAGCGAGCTGAAGGCGCCGGTGCAGATCATCTGGGGCGCCGACGATCCGCTGTTCCCAGTCGCACATGCGGCCCGGGCCCACGCGTTGATCGCGCGGTCGCGGCTGGCAGTGCTGGAGGGCGCCGGCCACACTCCTCAGGCGGAGCGTCCCGAGGAGTTCAACCGCGTCCTCGACAATTTCCTCTCCTCCTAGGGGAGAACCGCCGCGACAGTACACCGGTCCTGAGTACCGGGCGCTGGTCGATGCCCCGATCGACCCGCTGGTCCACCCGGATCCCACGCATCCGGCGCGCCTTTATCGCATCATCCGCGGGTTCGTGAGATGGCTCGTGCCGAAGATGTTCCGCGTCAGGGTCAGCGGTCTCGAGAACATCCCAACGCCTCCGTTCATCATCGCCGCGAACCACCAGGCCTGGTTCGACTCGGCGTTCATCGTTCCTTTTTTTCCGGAAGCTCCGTTGATCTACACGATGGCCAAACGGGAAACGGTTTTCAACCGCGCCTGGAAGCGGCGACTCCTGCCACTCATCGGCGTATTCCCGATTTCGCCGCACCAGGGACAGCTCGACGAGGCCGGCCTGAGAACCGTCTACCAGGTTCTCGCTAGAGGCGGCGCCGTCCTGATGTTCCCGGAAGGGCGCTACTCGCGCGGCCGCGCGCTCCGCCCGCTCAAGGTCGGCATCGGCCACTTCGCGCTTCAGGCAGGGGTGCCGATTGTCCCCGTCGCGGTCAGAGGTACCGACGTCCTTCGACCGTTCAGCCGGGTTGACGTTTCCATCGGCCCGCCGATCTATCCCGATCCACCGGCGTGGTGGTCGCTGAGCCAGAAGGTCGGGCAGGTGGTGGAAACCGTTCAGCGCGCCATCACGTCCGGCCTGCAGCGACGTCGGGAAGGTTCGGGACCCAAAGGTTAGTATCCGGTGGCCTTGCACCTGGTCATCGGCGCGGGAGAGTTCCTCGGCGACTCCGTCGCGCGGGCGCTGGCCGGCGAGGTGCCGGTAATCGCGCTGAATGCGGACGCCGATGACGAGTCGTTGAGTGATGCGATCAGCGCCGTCGAGGTCGTGCACGTCTGCGCCCAGACGTGGTCGCCGGCGCACAGGCTGCGTTACCGCAGGGCGATCCCATCGCTGCTCAAGCGGGTCATGGAGGCCGCCCATCACGCAGGCGTGCGGCGAATCGTCCATCTCTCGACAGCGGACGTGTACGGCCCCGATCACTTCGCGCGCATCACCGAGAGATCGAAACTTCGACCCGTACACGCCTACGAGCGGCTGAAGCTGTACGAAGAGCGCTGGATGGTCGAGGCACCCAAAGGCCTCGAGGTCGTGATCCTTCGGCCGGCGCGCGTGTTTGGCTCTGGAGAGGACTGGATTCTCCCACGGCTCATGCGCACCCTCGCGCGAGGCCGCTTGTGGCTGCCCGGCGGGGGCCGGGGCCTGCAAACGTTTGTGTCAGCGGGCGACGTCGGTCGCGCCTGCCTTGCCGCGGCCGACCGCGGCCGCCCTGGACACAGCTACCTCGTCGCCGGATTCGATGCGTCGTGGCGCGACCTCATCGAGTCGGCGGCAAGGTCGGCCGGCATCGAAGCCGACATCGTTTCCATGCCATACGACCTCGCGTACCTGAAGGCTCTGGCCACCGAGACCGTGACGCCTCCGGGCGCAGTTGTTTGGCCAGGCATCTACGCGGTGGACGTGATCGGAAAGCCTCACTACTACGACGATTCGCACTCGCGGCGAGAGCTGACCTGGTCGCCGTCAGTTGGGAGCTTCGAGCAGGATATGCCTCAGATGGCCCACTGGCTTACGGAGCTGACGGCCGGCGCGCCGGCGGCTATTTCACGGCGAGGCAGGTGACCGTTTTGAAGACGCCATCGATCTTCTGGATCTTGTCTACGATCAGCGAACCGATCGAGTTGACGTCCGGCGCCTCGCACACCGCTATGACGTCGTACTCGCCGGTGATCGCGTCCGCCGCTGTGATGCCGCCGACACCTTCCATCTTCTTGGCCACCTCGAGCGCGCGTCCGGGCGATGCGTTGATCAGGACATAGGCCTTCATTCGTCTACCCCCCACCTAATTACGGTTGGTTCGATCGTGCCCCCAGAGTACACGTAGACCTGGCGGCCGTCAGCGCGATTTGAGGGCGCGAATCATCACCTCATCGGTGACGTTGGCGCCGGACAGGATCACGACCACCCTCTCGTTTGGCGCGGGGCTGTAGTGGTACAGGAGAGCGGCCATTGCGGCGGCCCCGGCCGGCTCGGCCAGCAGGTGCTCCCATTCGAAAAGCAGCCGGATCGCACGCAGCATCTCAGCGTCCTCCACGAGCACGACATCGTCGACGTAGCGCTGCGCGAGCTCCAGGGTCAGCTTGCCGGGGGCTGAGGCGGCCAGCCCGTCTGCGATCGTGTTGACGCGTTCGAGAGTCACCACCCGACCCGCCTTCAGCGACCGGTGCATTCCGTCGGCGCCAGTCGGCTCCACTCCGATGATCCGAACCTTGGGCCTCCGCTCCTTGATGTAAAGGGCGATGCCGCCGATCAACCCACCGCCACCTATCGGCACCAACACCGTGTCGAAGTCATCGAGGTCGCGCAGCAGCTCGACGCCGATGGTGCCCTGTCCCGCGATGACGTCCGGGTCGTTGAACGCGTGCACGAAGGTCGCGCCTCCTTCCTCCTGGTGGCGCATGGCCTCGAGATACGCGTCGTTGTAGTTACGTCCGGCTTGAACGACGGTGGCTCCGAGCCTCTTGATGGCCTCGACCTTCAGCTGGTTGGCCGTCTCCGGCACGAAGACCGTCGCCGGGATCTTGAAGGCCGCGGCCGCGTAAGCGACGCCCTGGCCGTGGTTGCCGGCGGAGGCCGTGACCACACCCTCACTGCCCTTCTCGGGATGGAGCCGCATGACTTTTGTGAGCGCCCCCCGCACCTTGAACGCGCGGATCGGCTGGATCGATTCCACCTTGACGTGGACGTGGCAGCCCGCCTTGTGCGTGAACGCTCGCGAGTATTGAAGAGGGGTCGGTGATAGATAACCGGCAAGGTCGCGCGCCGCCCTTTCAATCGAGCTTGGTGTGATGCTGGCGATCTCGGAACCGACTTCGCGCAACGGCTAGCTCGGCTTCGGCCTGCGCCGTTTGCTTGCGATGTGCAGGGCCAGCTTCTTCAAGCCCGGATTCACAGCCACGACCTTCGGCGGCCGGATTTTTCTGTCCCGCGCCCGATTGCGCGCGCTCTCTCGTGGAGATATCCGCTCGAGGTCATCGCCCATGGGGCTAAAAGTCTGCGGGAACTATCGCTCGCTTGTGTGTCCCTGAGCCGAGGAGCTTGTCGCCCTGGTGGCACTCGACGTCGAAGTAGAGCTTGTTGCCCTTGACCTCGGTCAGCGTGCTGCTGACGACCACCGTGCTGCCCGGCGCCGCGGGCGCCAGGTGCCGGACGTGCACCTCGTAGCCGACGGTGGTCTGCCCTTCGGGTAGCAGTCCGTGAAGAGCCTTGTGGCTCGCCGCCTCCATCAGGCCGATCATCGCGGGGGTCGAAAAGGTGCCCTGGCCGCCCACGTGGCGGGTGATCAGTTCGCCCTCGACAACCCGCTCCAACCGCGCTTCGAGGCCAGGGTGGATGCCATCCGACGTCGCCAACACTTAGATTGTCGGTGATGACCAGATGGTCGCGGGCGGAGCTCCCCACCGGATCTTCGGCGCCCAGGCGCCCCATCTGCGTTGTTGCGGCCTCCGCTCCTCACTTACGCATCAACGGATGCGCGCGCTCCGGTGCTCGGTCGCGCCTAGCAGCTGGAGCACCTGAACACCGAATCTCTCGCCGGGGCCTCCACCCGTGACCATGCCGATCGTGCGCAAGGCGATCTTTCCCGCTGCCGGTCTGGGGACCAGGTTCCTGCCCGTCACCAAGGCGCAGCCGAAGGAGATGCTGCCCCTGGTCGACAAGCCGACGATCCAGTACGGCGTGGAGGAGGCGATCGCCAGCGGAATCGAGCAGGTGATCATGGTCACCGGCGGCGGCAAGCGGGCGATCGTCGACCATTTCGATCGATCTCTGGAGCTCGAGCATTACCTCCGAAAGCGTGGCAGGGAAGACCTTCTGGCCATCCTCGCGAGGGTCGACCGCCTCAGCGACCTCGTCGACATCACCTACATCCAGCAGAAGGAGCCGCTCGGCCTCGGCCATGCGGTGTGGACTGCTCGAAGGCTGGTGGAAGGCGAGGCCTGCGCTGTCCTTCTTGCCGACGACGTGATTCTGGGGGGCGATCCTTGCCTCAAGCAGCTCATCGAGGCGCATCGCAACACCGGGGCAACCGTGCTTGCGGTTCGCCGCTTTCCTCGTAGCCAGGTCGGCCGCTACGGCGTCGTGGTGGCCGACAGTGGCAGCGGGCGGCTGCACAAGGTCACCGACATGGTCGAGAAGCCGAAGCCGGGAACCGAGCCGTCGGACCTGGCGATCATCGGCCGGTACGTCCTGACCCCTGCGGTGATGGCCGAGCTCGAGCGCGTCGAGCCCGGCGCCGGCACGGAGATCCAGCTCACCGATGCGATCAAACGCTCGATCGGCGCACACGCCGTCGTCGCGCTGGAGTTCGAGGGGGACTACTACGACACCGGGACGGTTCCGGGCTACCTCCGGGCGAACCTGACGATGGCGATGAAGAGAGAGGACCTTCGGGAGGAGCTCGGCCCCCTGCTCAAGGAGCTGCTGGACGAGTGGCTGTCGGTCGAGGCGGTCGGGGAATCGCCGCATACGGGGCTATAATCGGAATACCGCTCAATGAGCCGAACCCCCGCCCGAGTGATTTACCTATGGCTGTTTCAGGACGAAGAAGATTCGACGACGACAAAGTTGTCAAGTATGAAACCCCGGAGAAGGACTTCGAGGTCGAGGTTTCGCGCACCCTCAACAAGTGGTGCGTCACGGTCTACCAGATGCCCGACAAGCAGATCCTGGTCCAGGACTTCTTCCCGGAGCGCTGGAAGGCGCTCGCACGGGCGCAGGACTTCATTCGCCTCCTGAACCAGCGAAAGAAGAAAGAAGAGGAAGGAAACGCGGGCGCGAACGACGACGACTACTGAAAAGCGCGGGTGAGGACGCAGGTCCTCCCCCACGGAACCCCCTCCTGTTTATGGCGACGCCCGGAGGTGCTTGGCTGTGGCGCGCTTGGGTGACGGCCGGGATGAACCCGGCCTGAGTGCCACCCGCCAATGGCCTTTGATGCGCCGCCCGATGACGGTTCTCCGGTCTCGTTAGAATTCACGGCTCGTGAGCTGGGATTTTGTCAGGCGTGAGTGGGGTGCGGTGACGTTCGTGCTAACGGTCATCGTCGGCATGATCGTGGTGCCGCTGGCTCTTTACTTCGCCAACCAGGGCCCGGGCGCGGTCGCGGTTCCAACCGTGCCGGTTACGAGCAGCCCGCAGGCAAGCGGCGTGCACACCAGCCCAACGCCGTCCCCATCGCCTTCGACGAGTCCATCGAAGACCCCCTCGCCAAAGCCGACGAAGAGTCCTTCGCCGAGTCCTTCTAAGAGCCCTTAGCCCGCCAGCTGCCAGAGCAGCCGGTCGCCGTTCGGCTCGACGATGTCTGCGAGAGGCATCGCGACCTCCCAGTCGGGCGCGCCGCCGGCGGTGACTCGCATCTCGATGACGTCGGAAAGCCGCAGGTGTGCGATGCCCGCGCAATCCTTCAGAAACGCGAAGACCACCGGACGCACGAGGTTCAGCACGTAGCTTGCGGATACCTGTGCTCCGTCCGATAGCGTGTGGCCGGTGAGGCTGCGGTCCCGAAACGCCATCACGACGACCTCATCACTCAGCATGATCGGGTCGCTCCACGCATAACCGGATGCGTCGGCATGACGCAGCAGCTGCAGGAGCTCGGCCAGCCGCTTGATCGGCGGTCGCGGTCCTTCGATGAGAAGAGGCACGTCCTGCAACGGCTCGTGAAGGTCCTGCGCCCGGTACTGGGCAGTGAAACCGAGATCGGAGATCCCGGCAAACGGCGCCGGAACCTTGATCGTCATCTCGCTGAGATGGGGGTTGCTGGATCGCATTCTGGAACGGGAACCCTTCATGCCGTATTAACGCACGAGCGCCACCTAAGTGTCTCCACCTTTACTGTTTGATTTCCTGTGCCTCTGACCGGAATTCGCGTTCTCGATCTCACCCGCCTGCTGCCCGGCGCCTTCTGCACGATGCTCCTGGCTGACCTGGGAGCAGACGTGGTCAAGGTCGAGGAGCCGATCGGCGACTACATGCGCTGGGCGCCCCCGCTGGTCGACGGCCAGAGCGCCCTCTTCAATGCACTCAACCGCAACAAACGCAGCCTCACCCTGAACCTCAAGTCAGAGGCGGGCCTCGAGCTGCTCCTTCGCCTGGCAGAGCGCTCCGCAGTGCTCGTCGAGGGCAACCGGCCAGGCGTCATGGAACGCCTGGGCCTCGGATGGGACGTGCTCCACGCGCGCAATCCCAAGCTCGTCATGTGCTCGATCACCGGCTACGGACAAGACGGTCCCTTCGCATCGCGAGCGGGCCACGACATCAACTACGTCGCCACGTCCGGCGCCCTTGGCCTGAACGGCGATCGCGACGGCCCACCGGTGCCTCTGTCGGTGCAGGTGGCGGATGTCGGCGGCGGCGGCCTTCAACCCGCGGTGGCGATCCTCGGGGCGCTTGTCGGAGTGGAGCGCGGCGGCCCGGGTCGCAGGATCGACGCGTCGATGATGGACGGCGCGGTCAGCTGGCTCGCCCTCGCGCTGGCAGCACGCGGCGGCGGAGAGCACGTGAGCCGGGGCGACCAGCGGCTCGCCGGCCGCCATGCCTGCTATCGCATATACGCGTGCAAGGGTGGGGGCTACTACAGCGTCGGCGCCCTTGAGCCGAAGTTCTGGGCCGCCTTGTGTGAAGCGATCGATCGGCCGGACCTCGTCGAGCTTCAGTTCGCGGAAGGTCCGGAGGGCATCCGCGCGCATACGGCGATGGAGTCGGTCTTTGCTTCGAAAACGCGCTCAGAGTGGGAGGCGAAGCTTGCCGGTCTCGACGTCTGCTGCGAGCCGGTCCTCGAGCTCGACGAGGTCGCCTCGCATCCGCAGGTCGCCGCACGAGGGCTCATCTCGCGCATGCGCACCGGCGTCGAGGTGCGGCCGGCCGTTCCCCTCCGTCCCGACTGGCGTCGTCTGGATCCTCCGGGGTTGGGTGAGCACTCCGCGGAGGTCCTCTCCGAGATCGGGGTTGGCGCCGAGCGTCTGGCGGCATTGAGAAAAGCGGGAGTCGTCTAGCTCAGGCCTTTTATCAGGACCGACCACAGCTTCTCGACCTGAACCCGCGTCTGTTCGACGGTGCCGCTGTTATCGATGACGTGGTGCGCGAGTCGCCTCTTTTCCTCGATCGGCATCTGGGCGGCGATCATCTCCCGTGCCCGCTCGGGGGTGACGGCGCGGCCGCTGACGAGGCGCCCGACCTGCAGCACCTCAGGCACGTAGACGAGGACTATCGAGGAGTACAGACGCTCGAGACCGTTCTCGAACAGGAGCGGCACGACCTGGATGACGAGCGCCGCTTCGCGAGCGGCGGCTTCGGCCGTTCGCGCCGCCATCCATTCGCGCACGAGGGGGTGGACGATCTCGTTGAGTCGGCGCCTCGCATCCGGGTCCCGGAAGACGAGCTCGCCCAGATGCTTCCGATCGATGCGCCCTTCGCGCACGTAATCGGTGCCGAACTCCCGGACGACGGCTGCGAAGCCTGGCGTACCGGGCTCGTAGGCGGCATGTGCGGCTTCGTCCGCGTCCAGGATCTCGGCGCCGAGCTCGCGCATCATCTCGGCCACCGTCGATTTCCCCGAACCGACGCCCCCGGTGAGTCCGACGAGCTTCACGACTTACGATGTTGCATCAATGGCTGACGACGAAAAATTTGACGCGGTTGTGGTCGGCGCCGGCCCCGCCGGCACCGCGGCGGCCCTGACTATGGCCAAGGCCGGGCTGCAGGTGGCGCTCCTCGAGCGCGGTGTCAAGCCAGGTTCCAAGAACGTCATGGGTGGAATCCTCTACAGCCACTACCTCGAGGAGATCGTAGGTGAGGCCTGGAAGCAGGCGCCGCTCGAACGCCCGATCATCGAGGAACGGCGCTGGATCATGACGCCGCAGGCGACCATCGGCATCGATTACAAGAACCTCCGAAACCGCGAGCATCCACACTCCTACTCGGTGCTGCGCGTGAAATTCGACGCGTGGTTCGCCGAGCAGGCTGAGAAAGCCGGGGCGATGCTCCTCCCCGAGACCGTGGTCGAGCGTCTCATCGTCAAGGACGGGCGCGTCGTCGGTGTCGGGACCGGGCGCGGCGATGACGTCTACGCGGACGTCGTGATCGTCTGCGAGGGCATCGGCCTCGGCACGGGGTTGCTGGAAAAGACCGTTATCGGCGGCAGGCCTTTGCGCCGCAAGCTGCGAGCCAACGAGGTCGCCATGGCGGTCAAGGAGATCATGCAGCTCGACCCGGGCTTGATCGAGGAGCGCTTCAACTGCGAGGCCGGTGAGGGCTGCACCATCGAGTGCTTCGGCGATTCGACGATGGGTATGTCCGGGTTCATGTTCATCTATACGAACAAGGACACGCTTTCGGTGGGAGGCGGAGCGTTGCTGAGCGAGTTCAACGCGACGCTGAGAAGCCCCAACGAGCTGATGGAGCATTTCAAGAATCACGCAGCCGTCAAGCCGTTGCTCCGTGGCGCGGAGACTGTCGAGTACCTTGCCCACCTCATTCCGGAGGGCGGGCATCGCGGAATCCCCAAGGTCTATGGCCCCGGCTACCTCATCTGCGGCGATGCAGCGATGCTGTCCAACCCGGTCCACCGCGAGGGATCCAACCTGGCGATGGTGTCCGGGCGACTGGCGGGTGAAACGGTGATTCACGCGAAGGAGTCGGGGGACTTCTCCGAGCGCCGCTTGTCCGAGTACAAAGGCAAGCTCGACCACTCATGGATCATGGCCGACATGCGCAAGTACGACGGCGCCGTTCCGCTGCTCGAGCACAATCCTCAGATGCTGACCAAGTACCCGCAAGTCGCCGACCAGGCGCTCGACGAGTTCTTCAGGGTGGACGGGGTCTCGAAGTGGCAGAAGCAGTCCAACATCCTGAAGATGGTTCGCAAGCAGGGGATGTTCAGGATGGGCTGGGACACGATGAAAGCCCTGTGGACGATGAAGTAGGGGTTAGATGACGCGCAAGCGGACTGGCCAACCCTGGATGCCGGCCTCGCAGTATGCCGCTCAGCTCACCGGACTCACCGTGAACCTCATGGTTCGGGACATCGAAGCCAGCCTCCCATTCTTCACGTATGTGCTCGGCCTCGGCGCCCTGTACTCAGATCCCGACTTCGCCGCCCTCGAGGGCGGGCCGGGCGTCCGGATCATGCTCCACGCGGACCACACGCTCGACCACAGTCCCGAAGAGACCGCGCGGCTCTCGGCTGCAGGCAAGCGAGGCGCTGGCGCGGAGATCCGAATCCTCGGCCTGGACCCTGACCATGTCGAGTCCAGGGCTCGCGAGCGCGGCTTCACGGTGAACGTGCCGGTGAAGACCTATCCCCACGGCTGGAGGGAGTGCCGCCTCGAGGACGCCAACGGTTACATGTTCGCGATCGGCGTCCTGGCCACCTAGCTCTTGGCGACGGCGATCCGGATCGTGTGATACCCGCTCGCGCCGCTCGGATAGCTCGCGGCTGTTTGTGACGTTTGCAGCTTGCCTGCGCTGTCGGTGGCCCTGACGCGCAGGTCATACGCCCCTTCCGCGCCAGGTGTCCAGTCTGCCTGCCAGATCACCCAGGTCAGCGGCGACAGCGGCGGTTTGAAAGCGGCCGGGCTCCAGCTGCGGCCGCCGTCGGTGCTGTACTCCACACCGGAGATGCCGCGCGTGCCGGCGAACGCTACACCGGCCAGCGTCACCGGTCCGATCTTGACGATGTCGCCATCGCCTGGTACGTCGAAGCGCGCGGTGGTCTTCACGACCGCGTTGTGATCCCAACCCTGCTGTTCCCAAAAGCCCCCGCTCTCGTGGTCGACGATGGCGATCGACTCGAGCCATTTGGGCCCCTTCATGCCGTAATGCCCGGGGATGAGGATGCGTGCCGGATAGCCGTGTGCCATAGGAAGCGGCGCCCCGTCGAGCTCGTAGGCGACGAGTATCTCCGGGGCGCCCTGGATCAGGCTGATCGGCAGGCTCTCCGCATAGCCATCGCGCGCTTTGAAAGCTGCCCATGTCCCGGCCGGCTGGAGAGCCGCCGTCGCCAGCAGCTCGCGGAGACTCACGCCCTTGAAGCTGCCGGTGCTCATGAGCTCGCCGCCGACGTTGTTGCTGATGCACTCGAGGGTCACGTACTCGATGACGCTTGGCAGCGCGCGCAACTCGGATAGGCGCAGCTGGAGAGGCCTGTCGACCATGCCTCCGACGCCCAGGGTCCAACTCTGGCCGTCCACTGTCGGGTCGCTGAAGTTCAAGTTCTTCGACACTACGTAAAAGTTCTGAACTGGCGTGATGTCGGGCGAGATGCCGCGCAGGCCCGCTTCCGCCGGGTTGAAGATCGCCCTGTACCAGTCGGGCACGAGGCGGAGGGCAAGCACACCCAGGCTGACCATTCCGATAGTGACCGGCAGGATGCTGAACATGCGTCGCCGCCCGAGGTCGGGCGATGCGGCAGCGCGGGCAGTATCAGCGCCGAGCTGAAGCACGACGCCGTATACAGCGAATAACACGGCCCAGACCAGGGGGGTGACCGGACCGTCGACGAGACCAAGGAAGCCCAGGCCGGAGACGGGCAGCAGCACTGCTGACACAACGATCCAGCCGGCGGCGGCGAAGGCCAGCGCCGAGTACTGGGAGCGCCACCGAAGGCGCGTCCAGCCCCAAGCCGCGCCGAGCACGCCGAGACCCACCACCATCGCGATGATCAGGCCCAGCTCCTCGACCACCTTGCCGGCGTGCTGAAGCGTGTCGATCAGGAAACCGAACACGAAGCCGGGCATGAGCGAAAGAAGGGGCTGGTTGAGCAGCTGCGGCAGGGGCCGAAGCCCGAGGACCAGGCTTGCCAGGTACATCAGGGTGACCAGCACCAGGCCCGCAAGCGCCCCCCATCCGAACCCTCGGACCGCGGCCTGCCGGCCGGCGGGTCTCTGATGCGCCGGCGCGGCGGTCCGCACGTCGCTTTCTGATCGCATCCGGACTGGTTTACCACCTCTGGGTACGCAGCCGCGGAAAACGATCCCGCACCCGGGCACCGTTTACTGGTTAAATCGGGGGACGCCATGCACCCACCGATTGGCGCTGACGATCTCTACCGTTTCCGCTGGATAGACCACGCACGCCTCAGCCCGGACGGCGAGCGGGTTGCCTATCAGCTGACGTGGGCTGACGCCGAGTCACGCCAGAACAGAAGCCGCATCGTCGTCAGGCGCCTCCTCGACCAGGAACCGATCGACACGACCACCGTGCCGCGCCGCGATCACTCCCCTGAGTGGTCGCCCGACGGTCGAAGCATCGCGTATGCGAGCCGCCGCGGCGCCGTCGACCAGGTCTTCGTCCTGGACGTTTTGAGAGGGGGCGATGCGCTTCAGGTCAGCTCGCTGACCGAAGGCGCCGCCAGCCCGACATGGTCGCCCGACGGCCGGCTCATCGCCTTCATCGGCGTGGTGGTCGGTGACTCGGAAGCCGTCGTGGACGATCCGCGGCCTCCCGACAGCAAAGATCAGCTGCGCAGGTCGCCGGTTGTCAGGGTGGCTCGCCGGCTCGATTACAAGCACGACGGCCAGGGTTTCGTGGACGGCCGATATCACCACCTGTTCGTCGTGCCGGCGGGCGGAGGCGAGGCGAAGCAGCTGACGAGCGGCGCGTGGGACGTCACGGGCTTCGACTGGTCACCTGACAGCTCGACTCTTGTCGTCTCCGGCAATGCGGAGCCGAACTCAGACCTGCAGCGCGAGCTCAATCTCTACCTGGTCGACCTACAGGGCGGCCGTCACAAGCTGACTGGCGGTTTTTACCTGAGCTCCCCCTCGTGGTCCCCCCGAGGCGATGTCATCGCCTTCGTGGCCCCCAACGGCCTCGATGCCGGCCTGATCGAGCGCCTGTGGATCGTGCCATCCTCCGGCGGCGTTCCGCACTGCCTGACACTCTCGCTCGACCAGGCGGTCGGCGACAGCCTGATCTCCGACATGCGCAGCGGCCACGGCGGCGTGCGCCTGTGCTGGTCGAAGGATGGAGGTCGCCTGTACTTCCTTGCCAGCGGCCCCGGCGTTTCTGCGCTTTACTCGTGCGACCTCGAGGGCAACGTGTGGCCCGAAGCGGGCGGGGCGCGGCGAATCTTTGACTTCGACGGCGCCTCGGGCGTCTTTGCCCTTTGCGCGTCGGACGCGAGCAACCCGGGCGAGCTGCACATCGTGATGCAGGGCGCCGAGGCTCGGATCACCGACCTGAACCCATGGCTGCGCGATCGCTACATCGCCCAGCCCGAGCGCCACCAGTTCACCGCGCCTGATGGATGGGTGATCGAGGGGTGGTTGCTGAAGCCCGAGAGCTTCGATCCCGGCCGGGTGCACCCGCTGGTCCTGGAGATACACGGCGGACCGCACGGCCAGTACGGCTGGACATTCTTCCACGAGCTCCAGATGCTGGCCGGGATGGGCTATCTCGTCCTGTATACCAACCCGCGCGGCTCAGACGGATATGGCGAGCGGTTCCGGAGGGAGGTCGTCCGCGACTGGGGCGGCAAGGATTTCGTCGATCTCATGACCTCTCTCGATCAAATAGTCGAGAGGACAGGGGCGGTCGACACCACCCGCTTGGGCGTCGGCGGCGGCTCGTATGGCGGCTATATGACCAACTGGATCATCGGCCAGACGGACCGCTTCGCCGCGGCCGTCGCCATGCGCTCCATATCCAACCTGGTCAGCGAGTACGCGCAGCACGACATCGTGATCTGGGGTTCTCTCGAGCTCGGCCCGCCGCCCTACCCCGATCTCGACGAGCTGTGGCGGAGGTCTCCCATCCGCAACGTCCAGAACATCACGACGCCGCTCCTTCTTACGTGCGGCGAGATGGACCTTCGCTGCGCCATCTCCCAGTCCGAGGAGATGTTCGGCGCGATGCGCCTGCTGGGCAAAACGGTTGAGCTGGTGCGCTTCCCAGAGGAGTCGCACGACATCTCGCGTGGCGGCCGGCCGGATCGCAGGGTCGAGCGGCTGCGGCGGATAGCCGGATGGTTCGAACGATTCCTGGGCACGTCAGCATCTGACCGCACGACCGCCGCCGAGGCTCCTGCCGTCGCGGCCAGAGCCGCCGTGACCGAGGCCAACACCGACACCCAGACACTGGTCACGCGAGACCTGGCCGCGGGCCACAACGTGGAGGAAACCGTCCAGGCCTGGGCGGTCGCCGACATGGCGGTCGCCGAGCCGCGCGCCGTCGAGTCCGAGTTCGACTCCGACTCCGAGGCCGTTGTGCTGGTCCCCGAGGTGGAGCCGTTCGACGCCGTCCCTAAAGCGGCACCCAAAGCGCAGGCGTTCGGGGGGGAACCCGAGCCCGCGGTCGGAGCGCAGGCGACCGCCCGCGCCGAGGCGACCCCGGCTTCCGACTGGCAGGCCACCGCGCGGCCTGTCGCCGAGCAGGCCGCGGTCGAGGAAGCGCCTCCGGTCTTTCCGGAGCCGGAACCGCTGTTCCCAGAGCCGGAGTCTGTGGCGCCGGAAGAACAGCCGGCCGCACATGAGCCGGAACGGCTATGGCAGGAGCCGGTTGCGCCCGAACCGGCGGAGGCGGAACCGCAGCCGGTCGCGACCGCGACCGAGCCCGTAGTGCCCGCCGCGGAGCCGGCCCCCGAGCCGGCGCCGGCTGCGCCGGAGCCTGAGCCGCTCTTTCCCGAACCCGTGGAAGTCGCCGCAACGGCTCCAGCTCCGGACCCTGTGGCCCAGACCATCATCGCCTGGCCACACGGCACCGCCGATTCCGCCAGCAACGGCGCGCCGTCCGGACCCGGAGGTTCGGAGGAGGCCACCTCGATCATTCCGGCATGGCAGCCGTCGGACGTGCCCGAGTCGAAGCAGACGGTCTCTTTGCGGGCGGTGCCGCCCGAGGTCATCGATGCCGGTGGGGGCTACCCGGCGAAGCTCACGTTTGAGTCGGGCCCGTTCGCCGGGCGAATGGTCGCGCTTCCCAACCAGATGGTCACGGTCGGCCGCGCTCCTGACAACGACGTCGTGGTCGGGGACGCCGCCACCTCCGGGCGCCACGGCCGAATCGAGGTTCGCGGCGGCGCCTTCTGGATCAGCGACCTCGGGAGCACCAACGGAACCCTGGTCAACGGCGAGCCGGTCATCGAGAAACAGCTGAACCACGGCGACCTCATCGCCATAGGCCAGAACACGATCCGCTTCACACTGGAAAGCTGAGCCCTAGGCCGGACCGGCTGCCAGTGCGGCGCATTCGGCGGCCGCTTCTCGGAGCTTCGCCGTGAACTCTTCCACGTCCGAGACGAGTCCCGGGTCCGCCGTCAAGCCGAAATAGGCGTCGCCGTTGTACGAGACGATCGCAATGCCCAGTCCCATCGAGGGGTACAGCGGGGCGAAGGGCCACACCTCGAGCAGCTGAGCGCCTCCTGAGTACAGCGGGAACTGCGGTCCGGGAACGTTGGTGACGTTGATATTGGCGCCGCCCTGCGGGTTGGACATCAGGCGC
>Ga0066709_100000363_pt1 | contig 23219 bp, 17 predicted proteins | sample GraSoiAngelo_158_FD_79665 | JGI IMG/M metagenome (GOLD analysis project Ga0066709, IMG submission 79665) | Grasslands soil microbial communities from the Angelo Coastal Reserve, California, USA - 14_1009_16_30cm | ecosystem: Environmental > Terrestrial > Soil > Grasslands | place: USA...
AACGTCGTTCGAGACGCCGCGCGGTACGGCGAAGGTGCTCGACGGGCTCGATCTCGATATTGAGCGCGGCGAGATCCTCGGGCTCGTGGGGGAATCCGGCTCGGGGAAGTCGGTGACCGCCTACTCGATCGCGCGGATCGTACGGCCGCCGGGCCGCGTCGTGGGCGGCGAGGTGCGGCTCGAGGGCCGCGACCTCCTCGCGCTCTCGGAGCGCGAGATGCGCGCCGTTCGCGGCAAGGAGATCTCGATGATCTTTCAGGACCCGCGCGGCTACCTCGATCCGGTCGCACGTGTCGGGTCCGTGCTCCGGGAGATCTACAGGACGCACGAGGGCGGCTCGCGGGCGGAGGCGAAAGAGCGCGCGCTGGAGATGCTCCGTGCGGTCGGCCTGCCGGCGCCGGAGCTTGTGTATCGCGCGTACCCGCACGAGCTCTCCGGCGGGATGGCTCAGCGCGCGATGATCGCGCTCGCGCTCGCCTGCTCGCCGAAGCTACTCATCGCAGACGAACCGACCACGGCGCTCGACGTGACGATCCAGATCCAGATCGTCCGGCTGCTCGCCTCGCTGCGCGAGCGGTTCGGTTTGACGATCCTCCTGATCACACACAACCTCAGCGTCGTCGCGGAGGTCTGCGACCGCGTGGCCGTGATGTATGCGGGCGAGATCGTCGAGACCGCGCCTGCGCACGAGATCTTCGTCCGGCCGCGGCACCCGTACACGGTCGGGCTGCTCGGCGCCCGGCCGCGCATCTCGTCGGTCGAGGAGCGGCTCTCCGACATTCGCGGCCGCGTGCCAGACCTACTCGATCTCCCAGCCGGCTGTCGCTTCAACCCGCGCTGCTTCATGGCAGACGACCGCTGCCGGCGCGAAGAGCCGTCGCTGCGCAAGGTCGCCGCCGCGCACGAGTCGCGCTGCCACTACGCCGAGCAGCTCGGAGAGGATGCGGCGTGACCGAGCCGATCATGCAGGTGGAGGGCCTGACAAAGGAGTACCGCGTCCGCGTCGGCGGACGCCGCTCCGTCCTCCACGCCGTGGACGGCGTGACGTTCGAGATCCAGCGCGGCGAGACGCTCGCACTCGTCGGCGAGAGCGGGAGCGGCAAGTCGACGACCGCGCTCTGCGTGCTGCGCCTCGAGGAGCCGACGCGCGGCCGCGTGCTCTTCGATGGCGACGATCTGACGGCGCGGCGCACGCGCGACCTGCGGCCGTTGCGACAGCGAATCCAGATCGTGTTTCAGGACCCGACCGAGTCGCTCAACCCGCGACGCTCGGTCGGGGACACGCTGCGGGAGCCGGTCGAGTGGCACGGCATCGCCTCGGGCCGTGCGGCACGGACGCGGGTCGGGGAGCTGCTCGAGCTCGTCGGGCTCCAACCGGACCATGCGCGGCGCTATCCGCACCAGCTCTCAGGCGGACAGCGACAGCGCGTCTGCATCGCCCGCGCGTTGGCCACGGAGCCGTCGCTCGTGCTGCTCGACGAGCCGACGTCGGCGCTCGACGTGTCGGTGCAGGCACAGATCCTCAACCTGCTGAAGGAGCTCCAGCGGGAGATCGGGCTCACATACCTCTTTATTACGCACGACCTCGGGGTCGTCCGGCACCTCGCCGACCGTGTGCTCGTCATGTACGCGGGGCAGATCGTCGAGGCTGCGCCGACGGCGACGCTGTTCGAGAGGCCGTTGCATCCGTACACCAGGGCGCTGCTCGACTCGGTGCCCGTCGACTCGCCTTCGGAGCGCCGGCCGCGCGCCGTTCCGAAGGGCGAGCCATACTCGCCGCTCGATCCGCCGGAGGGCTGCCGCTTCGCGGGGCGGTGCCCCTGGGCGGCCGCGGAGTGCGAGGCACCCGTCGAGCTCGCCGATGCGGACGCCGACCACGTCGTGCGCTGCGTCGGCTGGTTCAGCCGCCGCGTCCCCGAGCCGCGATCGGACGCGCTCGCCTCGTGATGCTACGGATGCGTTTGGACGAGCTCGTACACCCGCGGAACCGGCGGCCTCGCCAGCAGCGCCTCGAGCGCCGGCCGCATCAGCTCGCGAACCGGACTCTCGAGCCACGCGTCGTACGCCGCTGCGCTTCGCCACGTCGCCGTGACGAGCAGCTCGTCGGGATCGTCGGCGACCGCCTGCAGCTCGGCAGCGACGAAGCCGGGAACAACGCTCGCTTCGCGGAGGATGCCCAGCTCCTCGAACAACGCCACGACCTCGGCTCCGCGGCCGGGTTGCGCACGCAGGGACAGAACGCTTCGAACCATGGAGGAGGATGATGAACGACCACACGTCACTGGTGCGGGCGGCAATCGAAGAGGCGCAGCTCGATGCGCTCCTTCTTGCAGCTCCGTCGAATCTCGGCTACGTCTGCGGGTTCTTTGCGAACCCGCACGAGCGGCTGATCGCCCTCGTCGTGCCGCTCGCGGGCACGCTGCGGCTCGTTTGTCCGTCGCTCGAGGAGGAGGCCGCGCGCACCGCCGTCGGCGGCGACGTCGAGCTCCTCGTCTGGCGCGACGAGGACGGGCCGGATGACGCGCTCCGCCGCGCGCTCGCCGGCACAGGCGCGACGATCGGGATCGAGAAGCAGTACCTGTCCGTCGCGAACGCGGAGCGTGCCGGCGCGGCGGCCCCGTCTGCGCGCCTCGATGCGTGCGACGACGTGATCGTCCGCCTGCGCGCGGTCAAGTCCGAGGACGAGATCGCCGCGCTGCGCCGCGCGTCGGGCATCGCCGACCGCGTGGTCGAGCACCTCGTCGCGCTCGCCGAACCCGGCGTCACCGAGGCGGAGCTGTCCGCGGAAGCGTCGCAGCAGCTTCGCGCGGAGGGCGGCGAGTCGCTCGCGTTCGAGCCGCTCGTCCTCACCGGCCCGCGCTCGGCGCTACCGCACGGCCATCCCGGTGCGACACGGCTCGCGGAGGGCGACCTTTTGATCTGCGACATCGGCGTCTTCGTCGACCATTACGCGGCGGACATCACGCGCACGTTCGTCGTCGGCGGGTCGCCGGACGAGCGGCAGCGGGAGATCTTCGAGGTCGTCCACGAGGCGGAGCGCGCCGGCATCGAGGCAGTGCGGGCGGGCGTGCCGGCGCATGCGGTGGACGACGCGGCGCGCAGCGTCATCGCCGAGGCAGGCTACGGCCCGAGATTCATCCACCGCACCGGCCACGGCCTGGGGCTCGAAGTCCACGAGGCGCCGTACCTCACGGCGACGAACGCGGAGCCCCTCGAGGCCGGCATGGTGGTCACCGTCGAGCCGGGCATCTACATCGAGGGCTGGGGTGGCGTGCGGATCGAGGACGACGTCGTCGTGGGCGAGGACGGCCCGGAGCTGCTGACGAGCGCAGCCATCGGCCTGCCGGCGCCGCTTGGAGTCGAGGCATGACGACGATCCGCGCCGCGACCGACGTCGGCGGGACGTTCACCGACCTCGTCTACTTCTTCAGCGATCCGGAGACGGGCGTGCAGGAAGTCGTGACGGCGAAGTCGGATACGACACCGCCCGATTTCGAGCGCGGCGTGATGGACGTGCTGGCCAAGGGCAACGTGCCGCTCGAGGAGATCGTCCACCTCGCGCACGGAACAACCGTAGTCATCAACGCGCTCACCGAGCGGAAAGGCGTCGTCACGGGCCTGATCACGACGGAGGGCTTCCGCGACGTCCTTGAGATCGCGCGCGGCAACCGGCCCGACTTCTTCAACCTGCACTACGAGAAGCCGCCGCCGTTCGTACCGAGGCGGCTCCGCCGGGAGGTGCCCGGCAGGCTCACGGGCGACGGGAGCGAGCGCAGGCCGCTCGATCTCAGCGGCCTGCCCGCGATCATCGACGACTTCCGCTCGGAAAGCGTGCAGGCCGTGGCGATCTGCCTGCTGCATTCGTATGCCAACCCACGTCACGAGCAGGAGGTGCTCGAGCGGGTCCGTGAGCTCTGGCCCGAGGTGTCGGTCGTCGCGTCGCACCAGATCACGCGGGAGTGGCGCGAGTACGAGCGCACGAGCACGGCAGTCCTCTCGACGTACGTGCAACCGGTCGCCGAGCGGTATCTCAGCCGGCTCGCAGACGGCGTGCGCGAGGGCGGATTCGATGGGCAGCTCTACATCATGCAGTCGAACTGCGGCGTCGACTCGGTCGAGCGGACGAAGAAGATCCCGATCACGATGATCGAGTCCGGGCCGGCGAGCGGCTTCTGGGGCGCGGCCGAGCTCGGCCGCCTGATCGGCGAGGAGAACGTCGTCGCTCTCGACATCGGCGGTACGACCGCGAAGACGTCGCTGATCGACGGCGGCCACGTGCGGATCGTCTCCGACTACTGGATCGAGCGAAGCCGGCTCTCCGCCGGGTATCCGGTGATGGTGCCCGTCGTCGACGCGGTGGAGATCGGCAACGGCGGCGGCAGCATCGCGTGGGTCGACGACTTCGGGAAGCTGCACGTCGGCCCTCGCTCGGCGGGCGCGGTGCCCGGCCCGGCCGCCTACGGAAGGGGCGGAACCGAGGCCACGACGACCGACGCGAACCTCGCACTCGGCCGGATCAACCCCGACTACTTCTGCGGCGGCGAGCTCGAGGCGGACATGGAGGCGGTGATGCGGACGCTCAGTGCCCTCGCGGAACGCCTCGACGCGGACGTCGCCGAGGCCGCCCGGGGCGTCGTGCGGATCGCGAACAACAACATGATCAACGCGCTGAAGCTCGTCTCTCTGAACCGCGGCTACGACCCGCGCGACTTCACGCTCGTCGCGTTCGGCGGCGGCGGGGGCATGCACGCGGTCGCGCTTGCATCGGAGCTCGGGATCCGGAAGGTCGTGATCCCGCGCGCCGCCGACGTCTTCTCGGCCTGGGGGATGCTGATGAGCGACCTGCGCCGCGACTACTTCGTGACACGCCTGCTCACGCTCATCGCGGACAACGCGCCTCGCATCGATGCCCTCCTCCGGGAGATCGAGGGCATTGCGACCGCGCAGTTCGCGCAGGAGCGAATTGACGCCGGGCAAATCCGCTTCCTCCGGTACGGGAAGTTCCGCTACGAGAACCAGGAGCACAGCGTCGAGGTGCTGCTGCCCGAGGGCGAGATCACCGTGCAGGCGGTGGCGGAGATCGGCGACCTGTTCCATCGCTCCTACGAGCGCGAGTACACCTATCGGCTCGATGCGCCCGTCGAGTTCGTCGGTGCCCACGTCGTCGCGATCGCCGAAGTGGGGAAGCTCGAGCCGAAGCCGCTGCCGCAGACGGGCAGGCGCCTCGACGACGCCATGAAGGGCCGGCGGAGCGTCGACTACGCGACAGAGGGAACCTACGAGGCCGACCTCTACGTCGGCGAGCTGCTCGAGCCCGGGATGACGTTCGAGGGGCCGGCTATCGTCGAGTCGCGAAGCAGCACGGTGGTCGTGCACCCGGGCAACGTGCTCACCGTCGACGAGTACGGCAACATGACGATCGAGGTCCAGCGATGAGCGTCGAGACTACAGCCGACACGATCACGCTCGAGATCATCCACAGCTCGCTGCAGGCTGTGAGCGACGAGATGTTCGCCGCGTTCCGGAAGACGGCGATGAGCGCGATCATCTACGAGGTGCTCGACATGGGCACAGGTATCACCGACGGCGACGGCAATCTCGCATCATCGGGCGCCGGCATCCCGGCCTTCGTCGGCGTCCTCGACAAGGCGGTGAAGCGCGTCATCGAGCTGAACGCCGGCGACATCCGGCCGGGGGACATCTTCGCGACGAACGACCCGTACTTCGGCGGCGTCACGCATCTGAACGACGTCGTGCTCGCAATGCCGGTGTTCGCAGACGAACAGCTGATCGCGTGGACGGCGAACATCGCGCACTGGAACGACGTCGGCGGGATGGTCCCGGGCTCGATCTCGAACGAGGCCAAGGAGATCTTTCAGGAAGGGCTCCGCCTTCCGGCCGTGAAGCTCGTCTCGGGCGGCGAGCCGATCCGCTCTGTGATGGAGATCATGAAATGCAACAGCCGGCTGCCGGACTACCTGCAAGGCGACATGTGGGCGGGGATCGCGGCGGCGAGGGTGGGTGAGCGACGGATCCTCGACCTCGTCGCGAAGTACGGCCGCGACACGTTCACGACCGCGCTCCGTACGTTCATGGACTACGGCGAGCAGGTGGCGCTGCGCGCGCTTCGCGACCTGCCGAAAGGGAAGTTCACGCTCGCCGAGGAGCAGGACACCGGCGCCGTCTACACCGCAACGGTCGAGATCACCGACGACCAGTTCATCGTCGACCTGCGCGACAACCCGGACCAGGATCCCGGTCCGAACAACGCGTCGCGGGACGGCACGGTCATCGCCGCGCAGATGGTGTTCATGAACATCACCGGCACGAGCAGCTCCGCGAACGCGGGCCACTTCAAGCCCCTGACGCTGCTGACCCGACCGGGGTCGGTGTTCGATGCGAGCCCTCCGGCCGCATTTGCGACCTACTACGAGGTCGAGATCCGGCTCTACGACGTGATCTGGCGCTGCCTTGCGCCGCATCTCGGCGACCTGCTGCCGGCCGGCAGCTTTGCCTCCGTCTGCGGGACGTTCATCGGCGGTCCGCACCCGGACACCGGTCGGCACTTCACGATCGTCGAGCCGCAGGTCGGCGGCTGGGGCGGCGCCGCCTTCCGGGACGGGAACAGCGCAATGTTCAGCGGCTTCCACGGCGACACGTTCAACTGTCCGGCCGAGGTCGCCGAGGCCCGGTACGGGCTGTACGTGGATCAGCTTGCGCTGAACGACGAACCGGGCGGCGAAGGTGAGTTCTGCGGCGGCAAGGGCATCGTGCTCGACTACCGCGTGCGGTCAAACGGATGCTTCTTCACGTGCGCGTACACGCGCAACAAGCACAAGCCGTGGGCGCTCGAGGGCGGCCGCGAGGGGTCGCCGAACTACGTCGAGGTGATCCGCAGGGATGGCAGCGTCGAGCCGCACGCGGTCGTGACCGCACTCGACGTCAACGAGGGCGACGTGATCCGAATCCACACGGCCAACGGCGGCGGCTTCGGCGATCCCGCGAAGCGGTCGCGCGAGCTCGTCTTCGACGACCTGCGCAACGGCTACGTCACGCCGGAGATCGCGCGATCGGTCTACAAGTTCGACGTGCGAGGTAAGTAAACGGACCCGATCGCCCTCGAGATCATCGAGAGCTCCATCCAGGCTGCGAGCGACGAGATGTTCGCCGCGCTGCGGTCCCACGTTCACCTCTGCGAGCCTGCTGTTGCGATGGTGGGCGCCTATCCTTCTTCTGAACTGCCGAACTGGCAAGGGGCTGCTTTTTGGCTTGCTGGCAGGTGTTTTGACTTGCTTGCTGGTGTGTTTTGGCTTGTGTGCAGGGTAACGCGCTGGGCGGATCCGCGGAAACGGCGTTCTCGGATATGTCCCACGATATGTCCCGCGAACGGTGCCGCCCGTGCCGACGCTCGCGGTCGCATGCCCTGCGTTGGTGGCGGCAGCTGCTGTGCAGAGGCCGCAACCGGTCAGAACTGCCACCGCAAGTCCCCAGCGTGCCCTGCCGGTCACCCTCGACGTCCTCTCGGCGCGTGGTATTGGCCTGCCGGACGAGCTTAGAGCGGCAGCCGCTCGGAAGCGAGCACCTCCCTTTTTCGGCTCAACCAGGCGGTTCGATGACGACGGCTACAGCTTCGGCTTCGAGGCCCGCTTCGGCTTCGCGGGGGGCTTGTTCGGCTTCGCGGCCGGCTTCGTAGCCGGCTTCTTGACGTCGCTCTTCTTCGGCGTGTAGGGCACTGGTATCTCTCCTCGTCGTGCCGCCTCGACGCATTCGGGACGGACACGGCGACGCTACTGGTCGGTCCGAGCCGAGTCAAGCGCTGTAGTCTCGTCCGATCCCGGGCGGCCCGACGTGGTGTGGCGCCCGCGGAGCGCATACATGCATCTGCCATTTCCCGAGAACGTTGCTCAGCGCAATCGGCTTGCCGAGCTTCTCGTCCTGGCCGCGCAGGTCGAGCATGACGTGCTCTGCCAGTACCTGTTCGCGGGAGCAACGCTCAAGCAGAACTACGGCGAGGGTGGGGTGACCTACGGTCAACTCGAACAGATGCGCCGCTGGAAGTCCACGATCATGGCGGTCGCGCGGCAGGAGATGGAGCATCTGGGCATCGTCACGAACCTCCTGACCGCCATCGGCGAAGCACCTCATTTCGACCGGCCGGAGTTCCCCGCTCCCGCGTCGATCCTGCCAATCGACCAGGAGTCGCGGCTCGCCCGCTTCTCAGAACGAACGATCCTGCGTTTCGTGTGCTTCGAGATGCCGGCAGAGCTGCCGGACCAGGAGGACGCCGCGTACCTTCGGGCCTGCATCCCGGACTTCGATCCGAACAGCTACGACGCGATCTACCGGCTCTACGCCGAGGTCAAGCGGCTCCTGGAGGCGATCGAGCCCCCCGATCTCTTCATCGGCCCTCCCTCGGCCCAGTTCGTCTCCGCCTGGCCGGCAGTCGCCGCGCGTGGCCGGACGCCGGGCAAAGGTGCAGCGCCAGGCTCGATCTACGGCTTCTCGCTTCCGGAGATCTCCGACACGAAGTCGGCGACCCAGGCCGTCGACCAGGTCGTCGAGGAGGGGGAGGGAGCGGGTGAGCACACCCCGACGAGCCATTTCGCACGCTTCCTCGCGATTCACAGGGAGCTCGTGGCGACGAGGGCGTCCGACCCGGGCTTCGAGCCGGCGCGGGCCGTCGTCGACGATCCACGGACGTCGGACCTACCGGGTGCGACGACGATCACGAACCCTGCCACGATCCGGGTCTCCGAGCTCTTCGACCTCGGGTACGCGGTCATGATGCAGCTCCTGATCCGGATGTTCGCCCACACCGACGAGTCCGAGGAGGAGGTCGCGGTACTCGAGAGCCTGGCGTTCTTCCCGCTGATGACGACGGTGATCAGGCCGCTCTCCGAGATCCTCACGCAGCTGCCCGCCTTCGGCTCCAATCAGCCCGAGCGGGCCGGCCCCTCGTACACGTTCCCGAAGCGGATCGACCTGTTGCCGCACCGCAAGGCGGCGTGGCGGAATCTGGGTCTCCAGTTCGCTCTTCTCGAGCGCCGCGGCTTTGCGGTCGCGGACGATCTCGACAATCCCGAGCCGGTGCGACCCCGCCTGAGGCTGGTCGCGGAGCAGCTGTCGCGCATCCGGCTCACGTTCGAGAACGCCATCGGCGTGGAGGTGACCTCGTGAGTGACGCCGACTACCCAGCGGCGCGGTTGATCCTGCAGTTCGAGGGCTGGTGCCAGATCCGGCAGGCGACCGATCCGGATCCGTCGGACGAGCCACGCGGGTCGAGCGGCTACACGTTCGCCTTCGGCGACGAGCCCGACCTCGACAGGATCATTCGCCTCCAGCCTTCCCCCGAGGTGCCTGTGCGCTCCCACGGGTGGCCGATCGGTGTTGCGGTCACCAGTGCCGTGCGCTACGAGGGCACCACGCGGTCCAGCGTCGACGCGCTGACCGGCGCCAAGGTCGATCTCCTGGGTGGGCCGAAGCTCGAGAATCGCAACTTCACGCTGACGCCTGTCGGATACGAGCCGATCGTCCCCTTCGAGCTCGAGATCGGCTCGGCTGCTCTGACGATTCGGCGCAAGGCTCCACTCAACGTGAAGGATCCGACCGTTCCGCTCTGGCTCCAGCCCGAAGACGTTCTGTTGGCGCAGGGCGCGAACGGGATGAATTTCGAGCCCGAGACGATCGGCAAGGCGACCGGCATCTGGGACTCGAGGCTGGTCGCGGAGGAACGTCTTGCCCACCTGCAGCGAGACCTCGAGGCGGCGAGGCGCCGAGAGCCGCCCAACGACCCCGAGATCGCGATCCTCACCGGGCGGATCGCGGAGCTGACCATCGGTATCGACGACCCTACGGATCGACGCGTCGCGAACAGGTACTGGGTGGAGCGTTTCGGTTTCGACATGCTCGGCGACGTCGAGGTCGAGGGAGACGAAAAGGGTGTGCTCGGCGGAACGCTCGTGCGCGGAAGCGACGATCAGGGCGCGTGGCATGTCCGCTTCTTTATGGGCGCGTGGGACCCGGATGTCCTGTCCGCCTATTTCGTCGGCGCGCTCGACGCTCCTTACGCGGAGGGCTGAGGGCGGCTCGAGAACTCCGCGCCGGGCGCCACAAGCAACTCGCTCGAGGGCATCGAGGCCCGAACCTCTCGGGCGGCCGACGACGCCTGTGCGGCGCCCGATCCGTCGCCGGTGGCGGTGAGCGACCGCTCGACGCCCAAGAGCGCGAGCCATTGCTCGAGCGGGACGCCGAGCGTCTCGAAGCGCTTCGCTCCCTCGGCGTAGGCTGCCGCCGCCGCCGCGGGATCGCCGTCGAGCTCCGCGAACACGCCCCGGGCTGCGGCCACCGATGCTCGAGCGTACGGCGAGGGGTGGATCGCCGAGTCGATCACGCGAGCGACGAGATCGACGTCGCCGGCGCCGACGGCGGCCCGAACGACTCCCGGGAGTCGGGGTGCGAAGAGATAGATCGAGCCGGCACGAGCTGATACCAGCTCGGCTGTCAGCGCTTGCGCCGCCTCGGATTGGCCGATCGCGCCGCGGGCGATCGCGCAGGCCGAGAGTCCGACGACGAGATCCTCCGGCGCGCCGGTCTGCCGCGAGGCGATCTCGACCCACTCGGCCGTCTCGTCCACGCGTGCGTGGTCTCCGAGGTGAGTCCAGGCGCGGAGGAGCGCAGATCGCGTGTACAGGAGCAGGTAGCTGCTCCTGGCCTCCGCAGCCTGTCCCTCCAGTTCGCCGCCGAGAACGGTCAGCTCCTCGAGCCGACCCAGGTCGAGCATCGGTTCGAGAGCCCACACGCGGGCGTTCGTGACCATCTCCGCGAGGCCGCGTCTGCGCGAGAACTCGAGCATGCGATCGTAGCCCTCGAGCGAGGCCCTCGGCCCGTGAACCAGGTGCTCCAGCAACCCCACGTTCCAGTGGGCGACAGCGGCGTCTCTGCCGCCGCCCCGGGAGGCACCGAGCAAAGCCGCCTCCCGAACGTCCTCCATGCCGTCCATGTCCCCGAGGTAGAACCTCGCCAGCCCGCGGTACCCGAGAGCCGTCGTCGGCCGCTCCATGCCGAGCTCCTCCGCGACGGCGAACGCACGTTCCGCGCTCACGAGCCCACCCTGCGGATTACCGCCGACCGTCCGGCTCCCGCACTGCGACTCGAGCGCGTCGAGGAGCTCCGGACAGCTCGGGCCGTCCTCGATCAATGCCACCGCCTCGTCGACCACCTCGCGGAAGTCGCGGCCGAGATGCACGTACACCCACGAGAGCGGAATCATCGTGCGTGCCGTCGCCCGGAGATCCCCCTGTTCCCGGAACCCCGCCACCGCCCGCTCGAGCAAATCGACCGCGACTTCCGACTTCCCCTCCTGCAACGCGATCTGGCCCGCCAGCGCGAGGAGCTTCGTGTGGCCCGGGCCTTCTTCCCCGGAGAGAAGGAACGCCCGCTCGAGGTGGACGGCCGCCGCGCGTGTGTCGAGCGCGACGTTCCGCTCGGCGGCGAGGGTCGAATAACGGAGCGCGGAGGCACGGAGCGCCTCAGGGGAAGCCTCGCGGGTCGGCCAGTGGTCGAGTGCCGCGCAGGTGTGGTAAGCGAGGATGTCGACGTGGTCCGCCACGCGGTCGCCAGATGTTTGCTCGATCCACCGGGCGACGGCCTGGTGCTTGTCCGCGCGGTCTCGCCGGGTGAGTTGGGCATAGGCGCCGTCACGAACGAGGGCGTGCGCGAATCGGAGCTCGGTCTCGCGCCCGAGACTCGACTCGGGGACGAAGTCGACGAGGCGACGGCGACTGAGATGCTCGAGTGCGTCCAACACCTCCGGAACGGCGCGATTCCCCATCGCGGCGAGTGCACCCGCCCAGAATGTGTCGCCCACCACCGCGGCGTTGCCGAGGACGGTGTGTTCGGCGGGTGGAAGGATGTCCAGCCGGGCGGCGATCAGCGCCTGCGTCGACCGGGGCACGGTGATGGTCTCGCCATCGACGATTCGCCAGACCCCGTCGTCTTGGATGAGCGCGCCGCGGTCGAGGAGTAGCCGCACGAACTCGCCGGCGTAGAGGGCGTTGCCGCCGGCACCGCGGAGGATCGTCTCTTCGACCTCCGGGGAGAGCGTCGCGCCTTCGAGAAGGGAGGCGACGAGGCTGACGGTGTAGCCGTCCGAAAGAGGGGTGAAATGAACGACCCGGCGCCCGATCGCCTCCACGGAGGCTTCGCGCTGCTCGAACAGCTCCGGCCTCGTCGTGGCGACGACGAGCAAGGGCACGACTCCGGGGCTGTTCGCGACCTGTGCGAGGAACGTGAGGAGTGCGTCGTCTGCCCACTGGATGTCCTCGAAAACGACGACGGCGGGTCGATCGCGGGCGAGCAGCTCGATGAACCGCCGATAGGCGGCGAACGACTCCTCGCGGTCAGCGGCTGACGACGAGCCGAGCCCCAGGATCGGCAGCAGGCGCTGCGTCAGCCAGCTTCGATCCGGGTCGTCGGACAGCATGGCGTCGAGCTTCGCGCGCACCGTCGCGGCATCGTCCACTTCGAGAATCCCTGCGTGGGACTTGAGGATCTCTGCGAAAGCCCAGACGCCGACCCCTTCTCCGTACGGCACGGAGCGCCCGATACGCCAGACCGGCGAGGTGTCCCTGGCGAGAACGTGCTCACGTAGGGCGTCGACGAGACGCGTCTTGCCCAGACCCGGCTCGCCACTGACGGTCACAAGGGCGGCGCGCCCCGTCGTGACGACCTCGTCGTAGGCGACCGTCAGCGCGTGCAACTCCGCCTTTCGATCGACGAGCGGCACAGAGAGCTCGAGACGTACTCTGGCCTCCACGGGAACGAGCGGCGCGCGGACATGGAAGACCTTGAGAGGCTCGGCCTTCCCTTTCACCGTCGTGGGTTCCAGCTCCGTGTGCTCGAAGACTCGCTGCGTCAGGTTGAAGGTCTGCTCGTCGACCGCCACGCCGTCGACTGGAGCGAGGGCCTGCAGGCGGGCGGCCAAGTTGGCTGCTGAACCGACGATGAATCCTTCACCGGAGCTGTAGTCGCCGCCGATCCGAACAAGCGTCTCGCCGGTCGTCACTCCGCAGCGGACATGGAGCCTGTCCGTGCCGAGCCCGGGTAGCGCTGCGGCTGCGTCGCAGATCGCAATGGCGGCCCGAACGGCTCGTGCGGGATCGTCCTCATGTACGAGCGGGACGCCGAAGACTGCGAATACCGCGTCCCCGATGAACTTCTCCACAACTCCGCCGAAGCCCTCGACGATCGACCGCGCACGGTGATTGAAGAGGCGAATGACCTCCGAGACCTCCTCGGGGTCGAGCCTATCGCCGCCCTCGGTCGAGTCGACGAGGCCGCAGAAGAGCACGCTGACGACCTTCCGCGCCTCGGATGCGCCGTCGCCATCGAGCGCCCCTCCGCAGCGCATGCAGAAGGTCGCCTCTCGCGGGTTCTCCTGTCCGCAGCGGGCACACCCTTTCGTGGCTGTCGCCTGTGCCACCAGCGCAGATTACTGCGCGTCTCCGCGAAGCCTCAGTGGGGGGCGGATAACCGTACGTGCGGCGGCGGGACTGCCGTAGAGACAGCCGCACCCTGCAGCGGGAGCATGGTCGGGTGGACGTCTCTCTGCCCGGCAGCCGCGGCAACCGCTCGGCGATCAGGTCGGCAGTCGGTCGGCGCGGTGCACTCGAGGTGCTCGCCGTCGTCGGTCTTTACCTCATCAGCGAGCTTTCGCGCGGGCTTGCCGGTGGCGGCGAGATCGCCGCCCAGCAACACGCGGCGGCTGTGGTCCGGGCCGAGCGGCACCTCCACGTCTTCGTCGAGGCAACCGTACAGCGGGCGGCGCGGGACATTGCTGGCCTGGAGACGCTCCTCGGCTACGCCTATCTCTCCCTCCACCTCGTGGTCACCGCTGCGGTCCTGATCTGGGTGTACCGGCGGCATCCGCACGCCTATGCCCGCCTGCGCAACACGCTGGTGATCGCCAACGCGCTCGCTGTGGTCGGCTATGCACTCTTCCCGACCGCGCCGCCCCGTCTTGCGGGCGTGGGGATTGCGGACACCGTCAGTGCTGCGACCTCGGTCAATCTCACGTCGCGCTTCGTGTCCAGCTTCTACAACCCGTACGCGGCGGTTCCCAGCATGCACATCGGTTTCGCGCTGCTCGTCGGCATCACCGCGTGGCGCCTCGCACGAAACAGGGTCGTGCGCGCAGCCGCTCTCGCCTATCCGGTCTTCGTCCTCTTCGTCATCGTCGCCACCGGGAACCACTTCTTCCTCGACGCCATCGCCGGTGCCGCCGTCGTCGTCACGGCCGGGGTGCTGAGCGGCCTTCTCTCGCGTCGCCGGCGAAGCGAGACGGCGGAGATCCGCCCGCTGCCGGTTTCGGCCGTCTCCGAGATCCAGCAGCGTCACGCCGCCTGACCGAGCTCGCCCGGTCGGGGCGTCGCCGAGGCGTATCGTCACATCGATGGCCGAGTCGCTCAACCCCACCCTGAAGGCGGTCAGCGACGCCGTGCTCGCCGTGGCTGCCGAGCTCTCTGTCGAGGACGTCCTGCAGCGGCTCGTGGACACCGCCCGCGAGCTCGCCGGCGCCCGCTACGCCGCGCTCGGTCTGTCCGACGTCGAGGGAGGCTTCCGGCGCTTCCTGACGTCCGGCATGAGCGAGGAGCTGATCACCTCGCTCGGCGAGCTGCCTCGTCAGCACGGCGTGCTCGGGGCGATCCTCGAGTCGACCGAGTCGTACCGCACACATGACATGCACGACCACCCGCGCTTCCGCGGCTGGTGGCCTGAGGGCCATCCCGACATGCGCACGTTCCTCGGCGTGCCGATCACGTCTCCGGCGGGCGTGATCGGCGGCTTCTACCTGACGGAGAAGATCGACGCGCCGGACTTCACCGATGAGGACGTCGCGCTGATCGAGCTGCTCGCCGCCCACGCGGCAATCGCGATCACCAATGCGAGGCTGTACGAGCAGAGTCGCGAGCTCTCGATCGTCGCGGAGCGGAACCGGCTTGCGCTCGACCTGCACGACTCCGTCAGCCAGAAGCTCTTCGGGTTGCTCCTCAGCGCGCAGGCGGCAGAGATGCTCCTCGAGCGCGACCCGGCCGAGGCGCACGCGCAGGTGTCCAAGCTTCCCGGTCTCGCGCGCGAGGCACTGGACGAGATGCGCGCGCTGATCTTCGAGCTGCGCCCCCCGGATCTCGAGCGTGACGGCCTCTGCGGCGCGTTGCGCAAGCACGTCGAGGTCGTCAGTCGTATTCGGCAGCACGACATCGAGCTCGAGATCGACGACGAGCTTCCGCCGCACCTCGGCCGCGACCAGGACGTGCTGCGGATCGCACAGGAGGCGCTTCAGAACGTGGTCAAGCACGCCTGCGCCGAGCACGTTCGGGTCGCGTTGCACGCCGAGGACGGCCAGCTCGTGCTGGAGGTCGAGGACGACGGCGGTGGTTTCGAGCCCGAGACACCGGGCATCCGGTCGCGGCGGCTCGGTCTGACCTCGATGGAGGAGCGGGCGCGCCGGATCGGCGCCACGCTGCAGATCCGGTCGACGCCCGGAGCCGGCACGTGCGTCCGCCTCGAGGTCGGTGATGCCTGAGACGATCCGGATCCTCGTCGTCGACGACCACGCCGTCGTTCGTGAGGGCCTCCGGGTATTCCTCGACCTGCAGGACGGATTCGAGGTCGTCGGCGAGGCGGGTGATGGGGACGAGGCCGTGAGTGCTGCCGAGCGCCTGCGACCGGACGTCGTGCTGATGGATCTGGTCATGCCCAGGCGAGATGGCGTTTCGGCGATGCGGGCGCTCCGGGACCGCGTCCCCGGTGCGCGGGTGATCGTGCTGACGAGCTTTCTCGACGAGGACAAGCTGCTGCCCGCGCTCCGCGCGGGGGCGGCCGGCTACCTCCTCAAGAACGCCCAGCCGGAGGAGCTCGAGCGGGCCGTGCGAGCGGCATCTGCGGGCGAGGCGGTGCTCGATCCCGTCGTTGCCGCGCGGCTCGTCGATGCGCTCGCAGCCAGCGGCAACGAGGACCCGATCGACCGGCTCACCCCCAGGGAGCGCGAGGTGCTCCAGCTGATCGGGCGGGGCTTTCCGAACAAGCGGATCGCGCGCGAGCTCGAGCTGGCGGAGAAGACGGTCAAGACGCATGTGGGGCACGTGCTTGCCAAGCTGGGTGTGACCGACCGCACGCAGGCGGCGGTGATCGCCGTCCGCGCGGGCCTGGTCGATCCCAGGTCGTAGCCGGGTCTGTTCCGAAGACACGACCTCAGGCGCCGCCGGGCGAGCGTCCGGTTGCGGCCGAAGGCCGGCATGACGGCCGAGAGGCCATGCGCGGGTTGCCAAGACGCAGCCGAGAAGAAGGGGGAACGCGGGGGAAACATGGTTTCCCCCGCGATGGGTCCTAGGACCAATTGCCGCTGGTGGTCGGGACCGGCGGAGTCCTACCGTGAGGGCATGCCAACCGCCATCGTCACAGGAGCCTCCCGCGGCCTCGGTCTCGCCCTCACGCGCGCGCTGTTACAGCGTGGGTGGCGGGTCGTCGTCGATGCCCGCGACGGCAATGCGCTCGATCGCGCCGTCGGTGCGCTGACCGGTGTGCTTTCCCTTCCGGGCGACGTCTCGGAGCCCGGGCATCGCGCCGCGCTCGTCGAGGCGGCAGGCGAAAACATCGATCTGCTCGTCAACAACGCGAGCCTGCTCGGGCCGAGCCCGCAGCCGGCGCTCGCCGACTACCGGCTTTCGGACCTCGCGCGGGTCTACGACGTCAACGTCTTCGCGCCACTCTGCCTGACGCAGCTGGCGCTGCCGCATCTCGCGCCCGGCGCCACCGTCCTCAACATCACGTCGGATGCGGCGGTCGAGCCCTACGAGGGCTGGGGAGGCTACGGCTCCTCGAAGGCTGCGCTCGAGCAGCTGACCGCGATCTTCGGGGCCGAGCACCCAGCGCTTCGCGTCTACGCAGTCGACCCGGGAGACATGCGCACGCAGATGCACCAGGAGGCGTTCCCGGGCGAGGACATCTCGGATCGCCCGCCGCCCGAGGAGAGCGTTCCCGGCCTGCTGGCGCTGATCGAGGGCTCGCTGCCGAGCGGGCGCTACCGCGCTCGTGACGTCGCGGAGGTGCCGGCGTGAGCGCACTCCCCCTCGACGAGCGCCTCGAGGCGCACCAGCCGCCCGAGAGCCGCGGCCGCGATCGCGCCGACGTGGCGATGCTCGTCGCGTCGAGGCATGACGGCTCCCTCGTTCATGCGCGGTTCGGCGACCTGCCGGAGTTTCTGGCCCCCGGTGACCTGGTCGTGGTCAACACGTCGGCGACGCTGCCGGCCGCGGTCGACGCCCGGCTGGGCGACCGCGAGGTCGAGCTGCGGTTCTCCACTCCTGTGCCCGGGCTCGGTGGCACGCACTGGGTCGTCGAGCTCAGGACCGCGCAGGGGCAGCCGTTCCGGCGTCCCACGATTCCCTCGAACCTGGCGCTGGCGGACGGCGCGTGGGTCGAGCTGATCGCACCGTACGCGGGCAGCGATCGCCTGTCGGTCGCGAGGCTCGATCTCGGCACGCCGCTGTTCGACTATCTGGGCGCTCACGGCCGTCCGATCCGCTACAGCTACGTGGCCCGCGAGTGGCCGATCGAGGCCTACCAGACAGTCTTCGCGCACGAGCCGGGGAGTGCGGAGATGCCGAGCGCCGGCCGGCCGTTCACGGCCGAGCTGGTGACGGAGCTCGTGTCTCGCGGCATCCTCGTCGCGCCGATCACGCTCCACACCGGCGTGTCGTCGCCGGAGCTGGGCGAGCGCCCCTACCCGGAGCGCTACTGCGTCCCGGCCGCGACCGCTGACGTCGTCAACTCGGTCCGCACGGCGGGCGGCCGTGTGATCGCCGTGGGCACCACCGTTGTGCGGGCACTCGAGTCCGTTGCCGACGAGGCCGGTGTCGTTCGCGCTGGCGAAGGCTGGACGAATCTCGTGGTGACGCCCGAGCGCGGCGTACGTGTCGTGGACGGGCTCCTGAGCGGATGGCACGAGCCCGAGGCTTCTCACCTGCAGATGCTCGAGGCGATCGCCGGATCGGATCTGCTGGCGCGGTCGTACCGATCGGCGCGCGAACGCAGCTATCTCTGGCACGAGTTCGGCGACATCCATCTGATCCTGCCGTAACCGGCGCACACAGCGCCAAAAGCGTGCCGATCGCTCCACACCTGGCCACAGCGGCCTATCGGAGGGTCTGTCCCCGGTTGTGCCCGGTTGTGACGGCCCTGCACCGAATCTGTGCCGAGTCTCGTCAGCGCGCGTGACGCACTTCGCCGCCCGCGAAGACGCCGATCGGCCGCGCGTTGCCGACGAGCTCGTTGCCGGAGAGCTCGGCGAGAGACTTGTAGTGGCTCTCGATGCCGTACCCCATCTGCGCGAGGTCGCCCGACGGATGGTCTGCTCGAGTGCCCGAGACGTGGTTGCGCTCGATCATGCACTCGGACTGGTCCCCGCAGAAGATGCCGACACCGAGCACGCCCGCGACCTTGTTGTGCTCGATCATGCCCATCGACATCTCGTTCATGTTGATCGCCCGCATCTGCGTGGCGGTGACCTGGTTGTGGCTGATCATCGCCAGCGCTGAGTCGACGACGATGCCCTCGCGCCCACCGGTGACGGTGCAGCCGTCGATGACGCTCATGCCCATGTCCGCCGAGAAGGAGATGTCGATCCCCTGCGTGAACCCGGTAGGTGAGTCGACGACGCAGTCGCGGATGGTGACACGGCTTCTGCGGACGTGGATGCCGTCGATCTGCGCACCGACGACCTTCACCCTGTCGAGGAGCAGGTGATGCGTTCCGCGATCGCCGCAGTCGACCACGATCCCGTTCTCGCCGCCTACCACGGAGACGTTGCGCACGATCACATGGCTCGCCCTGATGACGATGCCGCCGCGCACGACGGCCCCGCGCGTGCCGACCAGCGTCTGGCTGTGGGTGATCACCAGCGGGCCCTGGTGGACGCCTGCCGCGAGCCGGACCGTGGGCGGGACCTTCGCCCAGTAGATCGCGCCGCACGCGCCGAGCGCGACGACCACGAACCCGAGCGCCGCGACACCGGCACGTCCGAGCTCGCCGCCGTCCTCCGCGTACGAGAGCGACAGCCAGGGGAAGCCGGCGTGCGCGAGGACCTGGGACACGACCCAGGCGCCCGCGAAGAGACCGATCGCGGCCGCGAGCGAGACGTGGATCTCGAGCGCCCGGACGAACGCCATCAGGATCCCGAGCTCGATCAGCCCCAGTGGCACTGCGTACCAGCCCGGTTGGTAATCCAGGACGTCGTACAGTGAGACGTCGAGCAGGACGCCGACTCCTATCATCAGCGCGACCAGAAGAATCGGCCACCACGCAGGCAAGGCGATTGCGATGGCGCAGGCGAAGAGCACCGGCAGAAACGCGGCCGTGAGACGCGACTCGAGGCGCCCTCTCAGCGTGTAGGACACGCGATGACCCTTCGCAGGAAGCCGCGCGCCGCGTACTTCATCCCCACGAGCGTGTCGGCCGCCGGGTAGGCCCATTGGGCGGGTTTGCCGGCGACGGCGAGTGTCCGCTCCGCGGACGTGAGGCCCGGCACGGTGCTGTCGTCGTCCAGGACGAGGCGACGGCGGCACGTCTCCAGGCCGTGATCGCGCACGAGCGCCGTCAGCAGTGGGTCGTGCCCGACGGCGTCGAGGAACCCCGTCGCACAGATGACCTGCTCTTCGCCGTCGACCGAGCCCGCGATCCGGAAACGGCCCGCGTGCGCGGCCTTCTCGAGAGGTTCGTCCCACATCCGCCCCGGTGGGTAGGAGGGGCCGAGCAGGCGCTCGAGCAGCTCGGCCCGCTCGCGCCAGTCCGTCGCGTGATAGCGGGCGAGCCCGCGCCGCGAGAAGAGATCGCGCGGGACATTGAGCGGCCGGCGGTCCGGCTCGTGCCGGCGCACCGAGGTCACACGGGCTCCCGCGGCGAGCGCGTTCAGCCATTCCGTTGCCGCGGCCATTCCAGCCCCGACGATCGCGACCGTGTCCGCGTACTCGTGCGGGTCGTACGCGTGGACGACGCGAGAATCACCCGCGAGCTCGGCCGGCACGGCGAGTCCGGGATGGCCCGTCGCGAGCAGCACGTGCTGGAAGACGCCGTGACCGTCGAGGGCAAAGCCGCCGTCGACCGGTCGGGCGCGGGCGACGCGGCGCAGCAGGAGACGGGTGTCCCACCCGCTGTGCTCGCGGAGCTCGTCCACGTGCGCGAGGAACTCCTCGATCGTCGGGTGGTAGCGGTTGCAGATGCTGAGCGCGAGCGGCACGAGCCCCTGCTGCTTCGCGGCCCGCACCGCCAGACCGGGGAACGAGCGCGGCAGACAGTGCCCGTCGCTCTCGGAGCGCATCTCGCGCTGCCGGATCGCGTTCGCTCGCCGCCGCCAGGCGCCGGCTGGGTCGGGCTCGGTCGCGAAGATGGTGATGTCGCCCGGCACGACCTTCCCGTGCAGCAGGGTCAGATACGCGACGAAGCCCGCCAGCCCGCCGCCCACGATCGCGACCTGTCTCCGCGCGGGCGTCGCGGCGATCGCCGGCTCGCGCGCCTGCAGCATTACTTCACCGAGCCGGCGAGGAGACCCTGGACGAAGTAGCGCTGGAAGGCGAAGAACACGGCGAGGGGGATCGCGAGCGAGATGAACGCTGCCGGGGCGATGATGTCGATGTTCGCGCTGAACGAGCGCAGCTGCGTGAAGATGGCGACGGTGATCGGCCGCGTGTTGCCGCCGAACACGAGCGCGACGAGTAGGTCGTTCCAGGTCCACAGGAACTGGAAGATCGCGAGCGAGGCGATCGCCGGGAGGCCGAGCGGCAGGATGAGTCGCAGGAAGATCCGCGCCTCCGACGCGCCGTCGATCCTGGCGGACTCCAGGATGTCCTTGGGGATCCCGACGAAGAAGTTCCGCAGCAGGAAGACCGCGAATGGGAGCCCGAAGGCGGTGTGGAAGAGGATTAGCCCGAAGACGTTCCCGTAGAGGTGCAGCGTGTTGTAGAGCTTGAAGATGGGGATCAATGCCATCTGCAGCGGGACGACGAGCAGTCCGATGACCACGACGAAGAGCCAGTCGCGGCCGGGGAAGTCGAGCCAGGCGAACGCGTAGCCGGCGAGCGCGGCGATGATGATCGGCAGGACCGTTCCGCCGACGGCGATCTCCAGCGTCGTCACCAGCGACGACGTGATCTGGTGGTTCTGGAAGATCTCGTGGTAGTTCTGCCAGGTGGCGAGGCTCGGGTGGGCGAAGATCTTCCACCAGCCGAGCTCCGTGAAGCTCTGCGGTGCCAGGATCGACACGACCAACAGACCGAGCGTCGGCACGAGCCACAGCAATCCGATCGCGACGAGGAAGATGTGCACGGGCGTTTTACCGACCACTCGCAGGATCTTGGCGGCCACGGACTCCTCGAGCACGACGGGCCGGCCGGCGTCAGCGGTGATCGTCGACACGGGCTCCTAGACCTCCCTCCGGAAGCGCCTCACGTTCAGCGTCAGCACGGGGACGACGAGGACGAAGAGGAAGACCGCGATCGCCGAGCCGAGCCCGAAGTTGAACTGCGTGAATGCCGTCCGCCACATCGCGAGAGCGATCACGTTCGCGTCGGCCTGGCTCGACTCCGGCGCGACCGAGAGCACGATGTCGAAGACCTTCAGCACGTTGATGATCATCGTGATGAAGACCACGCTCAGGACCGGCGCGAGCAGCGGCACGGTTACCCGCCGGAAGACTTGCCACTCGCCGGCTCCGTCGGTGCGCGCCGCCTCGAGCACGTCGCGTGGAATCGCGGCGAGGCCGGCCGCGATCACCACCATCGCGAAGCCGGCCCAGACCCAGATGTACGCGATGATGATCGCGGGCGTGATCAGCTGCGAGCCGAGCCACGAGACGCCGCTGAAGGGCTTTGCGAACGTCGATGCGCCGATGGCCGCTCGGTACTGACCCGAGGGGACGTCCTTGAAGGCGAACGTGCCGTTCGAGGCCGTGGTCGCGCTCTGGACCGTCTTCCCGCTGCTGTCGCGAAGCTCCACCTTCACGCCGGGTAGCCCGAGCTCCTGCGACTCGACCTTGCCCGGGGTGCCGCCCCCCGGCTTGAAGTCGCGCCAGACGACTCCCGTGATCCCGTGCGGATCCGCCTTCGGAGCGACGGCCTGGACGGCGCTCTTGGGGACGTCGGTCGGTGGGATGGCGGTGACGCCGAGGAGTGCGACGCCGCCCGCTCCGAGAGGCTTCCGCAGCACGAATCCCTGCGTCGTCGAGCCGGACACGTTCGTCGTCGACGGGACGGCGTCCGAGAGCGCCCCGGGCGGGTGGAACATGTCGTGGAAGACCTGCACGAACGCGTTGACCGTCCCGAGCTGTGGCTCCTGGCGATCCATGATCCGCCAGATCACGCCGGCGGCGAAGAGCGAGATCGCCATCGGCATGAACACCACCGTCTTGAACGCGACCGCCCAGGACACCTTCTCGGTGAGCACGGCGAAGATCAGCCCCAGCGCCGTGATCAGGGCCGGCACGACGGCGACCCAGATGGCGTTGTTCTTGATTGCCGTCGTGATCGCGCTCGTCGAGAAGAGCGTCTTGTAGTTGTCGATGCCTGCGAAGTCGTTGAAGCCCGATTGTCCGAAGAAGCTGCGGACGATCGTGTAGATCGCCGGATAGAGGATCCAGACCCCCAGCAGGACGAACGCCGGCGCGAGAAAGGCACCTGCGACCGCGTAGCGGCGCAGCCGTCCGGGCTCGGCCACCTGCGGAGCCCCCGGAACCGGGGGCTCCGCCGCGATACTCGTCCCGCCCACGTCCCTACTTGAACGCCTTCGCCGCCGCACTCTCCAGCTTGGCCGCGATGCCGTTGACGTTCTTCGGGTTCTTCAGGAAGTCCTGGAAGAGCTTGAACTCACCCTGACCGGTGGTCGCGCCGAACGCCGGCGGCTCCAGGTCGGAGAGGTCGAAGCGGGAGACCTTCGCCGTGGCGAGGCCCTGCGCCGACGCTTTCGTCAGCGGGTCGCTGTAGGCGGTCAGCGGAACCTTCTTGTTCGGCGAGGTGAAGCCGCCGCGCTTGGCCCAGATCCCCGCCGCCTCCGGCGTCGCCAGATAGCCGATCAGCGCGCGCGCCGCTGCGCTGTCCTTGAGCATGATGATGTTGTCTCCGCCGACGACCACCGTGGCGGGCGAGCCGTTGATCGACGGGAACGGGAACATG
>Ga0066709_100000364_pt1 | contig 23219 bp, 17 predicted proteins | sample GraSoiAngelo_158_FD_79665 | JGI IMG/M metagenome (GOLD analysis project Ga0066709, IMG submission 79665) | Grasslands soil microbial communities from the Angelo Coastal Reserve, California, USA - 14_1009_16_30cm | ecosystem: Environmental > Terrestrial > Soil > Grasslands | place: USA...
CACGAATTGGGCGAAATGGAAGAGGAACGTCGCCTTGAGATCGTACTCCTGCGTGAGCTTGGCGCCGGCGCCGAACGCCGTCGAGGAGTTGAGGACGGCGATGAGCGCCAGGATCAGAACGCGGCGGGCTAGAACCAACACGAGAGCTTGCCGTAGATGCTGCGCCCGACCTCGCGGCGCGTTCTTGGCATACCGAACTCGGGATGCCTGGAGTCGAAGATCCCCTGCCCCACGACGGCGAATTCGGCGGTCTTGGTCGGCTGCCAGGCGAGCCGGGCGTCACAGATCGTGTTTCCGGGGACGTTCTGATTGGGGATCCTATCCACGAAGCGTGCCGACGCATCGAAGGTCAGTGCATGCGGCAGCTTGAGCGAGGATCGAAGGAACGCTTGGTGGCGCGGGGAATCCCCTTCCTGCCTCTCCTGCTGCGTGTCCGTGCTCGTGGGATCAACGTCCAGAATGAGCCTCAAGAATGTATAGCCGGCGCTCAGGCGCCAGCGGCTGACCACCTGGCAGGTGGCCTCCGCCTCGACGCCGTACGTGCGACCCTCGAGGCCGTTGCCCAGGAGAAGAGGGAGGCTCGCCATCTCGAGGCTCCTCAACTTGTCGTAGGTGTTGTAGAAGGTCGAGACGGAGGCCGTCAGATCGCTCGTGGGCTGCGCCTTGTACCCGAGCTCGTAGGCTATCAACACTTCGGATACGAACGAGGAGTCGCCCGCCAGGAAGTAAGGCGGCTGGCTCGGCACGAAAAGATCGCGGTCGATGCGCGACGGCGCCCGCACCGCCCGCGACGCGGCGCCCCAGATGGTCTGCGTCGGGGTCGGCGTCCATGCGAGGCGAACGCCGGGCTGATATTCGAAGTCCGTATAGTCGTTGTGCTCGATTTTCGAGCCCACGGTCAGAAAGAGCCGGTTCGCGGACAGGGTGACCTCGTCCTGAACGAAGCCCGTGTACAACCGGTGTGTCAGCCTTGGAGGAAGAAACGCCAAACCGGGGGAGTTGCGCACGTCGTCGCTCGTCAGCCTGTACCCGAGCCCCCACACCACGTCGTGACGCGCTGCCGCAGCGAAGCGGTGGTTCAGGGTCAGATCGTAGCTGTCGAGCGTCTCGCCGAAAACGGAGGGGACGTCTCGCTTGGTGCGATCATAGTAGGCTTGGACTTGGAAGCTGGAACGCTCCGAGAAGCGCCTCGTCCAGTGCGCGAGAGCGTTTCCGCCTGACATCTCCGTCGCGTCGCGGTTCCGTTGATCGATGGAGCTCCCGTAGATATCCCCTTGGACGGTGACGCCGTCGGCCGGAGTCGGAGCCCAATCGGTCCGAAGGCCCCCTTGCCACAGCCGGGATGCATCGCCCGCTTCGTCGCCGTTCGGACGCAGCGAGGGTCCGCGGTCATAATCCTTGCCGTAGACGCGGAAGAAGGCCTTCGGGCCGAGGGTCCCGCCGTAGCGGGCGCCTCCGAAGCCTCGCTCCCTGTTGCCCCCGCCTCCGGTAACCAGAAATCCCTGCGTGCTGGCCGCGCTCTTGGAGATGATGTTGATGACCCCGTTGACCGCGTTGGCCCCCCACACCGTGGCGCCCGGGCCCCGGATCACCTCGATCTGCTCGATGTCCTCCATGAACGCGTCCTGGACATCCCAGAAGACCCCCGAATAGAGCGGCGTATAGACACTTCGCCCGTCCATGAGGACCAGCAGTTTGTTCGCCACGGTGCCGTTGAAGCCGCGGGCGGTGATTGCGTAGCTCCGCGAGTCGACGCGGGCCACCTCGACGCCCGGGATGTATCGCAGCGCCTCGGGAATGCTGACGACGCCCATCCGACGCAGATCGTCAGCGGTAACCACGTGTACGGCGGCCGCCGTCTTGGAGACCGGCTCCGGCTTCTGCGAAACCGAGGTCACCTCCAGGTCGAATAGCTCGTCGAGGCTCAGCTGCTTGAGTGCCTCGGGAGGTTCCGCGAGCGTTTCCGCCCGCGAGGCGGCTGGGAGCGTCGCGAGCGCGAGCGCAGCGACGACGAGAATCTCTCGGATTTGTTTCAATGGGCCTCCGCGAAATTCAGGACCCGAGCTCACGCGGACGTCCCTGTCGCCGCGAGCCCCGGCCACTTCGGGTAACAGTGTGGTGGATCGGCATTTCGAGGCCGGTCCTTTATGCCGATTCGCGGGCGCATCTGGAAGCAGCCGCGTTACTTGACGCCCGTGTCGAGGTAGGCGAATCTCGGATGCACGTGCTCGCCGATATCCCGAAATCCCGAAAGCTCCTCGTCATGCTGGGCGTCATGTTGGCGCTCTTCCTGGCGGCGCTCGATCAGACCATCGTCGCCACCGCGCTCCCCCGCATCGTTCAGGAGTTCCACGGCCTCGAGCACTTGAGCTGGGTGATCGCCGCCTATCTTCTCGCCTCGGCGGTCGTGGTTCCGATCTACGGCAAGCTCTCCGACATTTACGGTCGCAAGCCCTTCATTCTCTCCGCGATCGTGTTGTTCCTCGTCGGCTCCGTGCTCTCCGGAATGTCTCAGAACATGCTCCAGCTGGTCATCTTCAGAGGGATCCAAGGACTGGGCGGGGGCGCCATCTTCGCGAACGCGTTCGCGGTGGTGGGAGATCTGTTCGCACCGGCCGAGCGCGGACGATGGCAGGGCCTCCTCGGCGGTGTGTTCGGCGTTTCTTCCATTATCGGCCCAACGCTTGGCGGCTGGCTGACCGATCACGCCTCGTGGCGGTGGAATTTCTTCATCAATATCCCGACCAGCATCCTGGCGTTCGTCGCGGTCGCCTCGCTGCTCCCCCACATCGCGCCGGACCGGAAGGACCGATCGATCGATTACGCCGGTGCTGTGCTCTTGACCGCAGGTCTCGTCTCGCTTCTCTTGGCGCTGATCTGGGGAGGCGCCCAGTATCCGTGGAGCTCACCGGTCATCCTGGGCCTCTTCGCGGCCGCCCTAATGAGCCTCGTCGCCTTCGCCTTCGTGGAGACCCATGCGGCGGACCCGATTCTTCCGTTCTCCCTGTTCACCAACCAGATCTTCTCGGTCTCGATGGCCGCTGTCTTCCTGGTTGGAATCGGGATGTTCGGCGCCATCGTCTTCATCCCGCTGTTCGTGCAGCTCGTTCTGGGAATCACCGCGACAAGCTCCGGGGCGATTCTCACGCCGCTCACGCTCGCGTTCGTGGCAGGGAGCGTTACCGCCGGGCAGATGTCTTCACGTACGGGACGCTACAAGACGCTGGCGGTCGTCGGTCTCGCCATCGCGACGATTTCGCTGTTCCTCATGTCGCGAATGACCGCCTCGACGTCCCAGGCATCGCTCATCGTGCGGATGGTGGCGACCGGGCTCGGAATCGGCGCCTCGCTACCCATCTTCACGCTCGCGGTACAGAACGCGTTCGACCACTCGAAACTTGGGATCGCGACCGCATCGTCGCAGCTGTTTCGAACGATTGGTGCCACGGTGGGAACGGCGGTGTTAGGCAGCGTGCTCAATGCTCGCCTCGCGCGCGAGCTCGGGAACCTCGCGGCCGACCCTTTCGTCCGCCTGGCGGCCCGCGTCTCCCCTCAGATCCACCTTGAGAACGCGGACGCGAATTCGTTGCAGGGAATTCTCACGCAGCCTGGGCGCGGGGCCCTCGAGGCCCAACTCGCGCACCTCCCGACTGGGCTGCAGCCGCAAGCGCAAGCCGCGTTTCAAGCATTCGTCACGCGGGCTCGGGCCGCCTTCGCCGTCTCGATCGCCGAGACGTTCCTTATCGCGGGCGTGCTCATGGGGATCGCGTTTCTGGTGTCACTCTTCTTGAAGGAAATCCCACTTCGAAAGACGCACGCAGAGGGCGGCCTCTCGCACTAAGCGTCGGCCACGTTCAGCGGCGACGATACTGGCTACCGACGGCGCCCGCGTCGGGCCGCCGGCCGCCTCCGTACGAGCCGCGGTAGCGGGAATTGCCGTAATTCCCGGAGTTGCCAAAATTCCCAGTGTACGGATGACCGTAATACGAGCGGTACCGGGGAAACCGGTAGTCGCGGTAATACGGGCTGTAGTAATTGCGGTAGCCGAACCCTAGAAACACGTGCGAGTAAGGATAGGGGTAGGGGTAGTAATAGTAGTCCCCACGCTCGTAGTAATCCTGGCCCCGATCCCGGCCCTCGGTGCGGAGCATTGCCGAGATTACTTCATTCGATACTCCTGCCTGGTGCAGGGCGTGCATGTCGTCGGCGTCCAAGTGAAACGTCTTCCCGCTGTTCTCAATTTTCAGAACGATAAGCGAGTCGGCGACTCCATCCTCGTTCATCTTGAGGACGTCCTTCACGCCGAATGCTGACGCTCTCGGGGCTCCGAAGAGGAGCAGCAGGAGGCAGGTTACGGTGAAGAGCGCGATGCGTTTCATTGTAAGCCTTCCTTTCGCGCGGATGGATCGCGGGCCGGACGGGCTGGCAACCATGGACACCCACGGCGCCACCTCCGCGTCTCCGTGCAACCATCATCCTCAAGCATATCACTTTATCAATCTGGCGCGACCCCTCTGACACTCCACTGTTGACGTGTCCTTCCCCATGGTATATAATCCTTTACGAGTGCAGGCTTCAATCGGCCGCGCACTCACGCCAGGGCTCGGGGGGGCCGGGGCATCCCGCACACAGCAAACCACCCCAATATCGTCATGGAAGACGAAGCAGCGCGTTCCGGGGCTGAGCCGGTTCCGCCTTCATTTGCCTTGTGGAGGCCAGCTTGCGCTTGAGGGCCATTTCCATGGGTCTTCGGAAAGGAGGTCTTCTCAAAACTGCTTCCCCGCGCGGCGCAGGAGTTCCGGACCACGGTCGTGCGCATTCGTGAAAATACCCGGATGGAGACCCTTGCATCCCATCTTGAAACCACGCCATTCATCTAGGAGGCAATCGATGAGAACACTTTTGAAAGGCGCCTTGATCGCAACGACGTTGCTCGTCGCGGTCGCCGCGCAGGCATTCGCCTGGCACGTGTCGGGGCGCGTTTTCTGTGAAGGAAACGGTCTGCCGGCCGCGGGCGTCGAGATCAGCGTCGCTTCGACGGACGGGGCGGCATTTACCAATTCGGCCCTGACCGACAACGACGGTTCCTTCTATGTCGGCCTGACTGATGTTCCGCAGTGCTTCCGCGCGACGATCGTCCTTGGCTCCGGCCAGACGCCCGTGAATCCGGCGTCCGGCTACATCGATTTCTGCACCACCTTGTCCGGAGCGGACCCGGTGCTGACCTTCGTCATCGCGAGCCCGACGTGCTCGGCACCGTCAGGCGCCTGCTGGCTCACCGGTGGCGGCGCCAAATTCAGCTCGATCACCGGCACCAAGCTCGGCGAGCATGGTCCGGCGCACAACTGGGGCGGCAACGTCAACCCCGGGTGCAGCCCGACCGCAGGCGACGGCGGCAGCTGGAACCACATCGACCGTGATCTGAGGCTGCACTTCCACGGCCAAGCCATCACCGTGGTTCGCTGCGGCAACGTGGAAGGCATTCCTCCGGGCTCGACGTCGCCCCGCACGCCGTTCAACTTCATCGAGTTCACGGGAACCGGGACACTGAAGGGCATCAACGGAAACAAGGCGGACTACGGCACCGTGAACTTCTTCGCGCGTTGCGAGGATCGCAACGAGCCGGGAAGCAGCGGCGAGACCGACGGCAGCATGAAGGATCGCTATTTCATTCGTGTCTACGACAACTCAGGCAACACGCTGTTGCTCCTCGATCAAGACGGCGACCCTTCGACAGTGGATCCGGTGATCATCACCAAGGGCAACATGCAGATCCACGTGAGCAGCTGCGACGTTCCTGCTGCCACTTTGGCGGGGACCGCCCCATCCCGTGCCTCCATCCAGCCGGCGGGGAAGGCCACGTTCGAGGGCATCTCGTTCGTCGCGGGACCGAACCCGACCCGCGGCGTGTCGCTCATGCGCTTCGCGCTGCCGCGTGAGGCCAACGTGAGGATCGCGGCGTTCGACGTCTCGGGCCGCTTGGTGCGGCAGATCCTGACGAGCCGCGTATCCGCGGGTGAGCACTCGGTGAGCTGGAACCTCCGCGACATGAATGGCCGGCAGGTCGGCACCGGAGTGTATTTCGTTCGGATGATCGTGGACGGCCGGGCCTACGGCCGCGCCGTAACGGTCATGCCGTAAGCGTTCCGCAGCATCGGTTGAATCGCCGGCCCGCGAGGCATTCGCGGGCCGGCGCTCTTTTTGGTGGGATCTCGATTATCGGACGAAACTCGGTGGGGACTCGGCCGCGGCTAACTAGCGGGCGATTACGACCTTCAATGCGGACCCGTTCGACAGATCCTCCCGGCGAACGAGATAGATTCCAGAGCTGACCCTGCGTCCGTCCGACGCGCGACCGTTCCACGTGACGATTCCGCCCGCGCCCGGCGTCGTCCGCCAGCGCGTCACGAGACGGCCCTGCACGTCATAGACGGCGAAGGTCCGCGCCTGCGTTCCGGCGCCTCCGGGCCCTCCCACCGCCAACACCACCGGGATCGCTCCCGGAGCGGAGACGGCCCGGAGCGTACCCACGAGCACCTTGGCCTTGTCCGATGGAAATAGACGGACCTCTGAGGATCCACGGAAGATTTCCCCGGTCTGGAGCGATCCGCTCACCTCTACTCGATTCAGCCCAATTGCGAGGAGAGGTACGACCCGATCACGCGCGAACTTCGCCTTCAGGCCAACAATGCTATCCATTTTGGCGCCGTCGTACAGCACCAGCACCGATTCCGCGGGGACCGTCCCGTTGAATCGGACCGTCGAGGGCTTCACGTCCACGATCGAGAAGCTTGCCGCCTCCGGCCGGATCTGCGCTGAGATCGAGCCTCCATTCGAGTCCATGTTGAGCGTTCCGGGATTCATCGCGACGGTCGCGGGCTTGACCGGCGGCCATTCGAACCGGAAGGCCCGATACGATCCAATGCCCGATTCGAATGAAAGCTCGGAAACAAGCGATCCGTCCGGCGCCACCTCCGTGAGAGTCGGCGTCGACGTACCCCAGCCGATCAGCGTGTTCCCGTTGGAGAGCCGCTGGACCGAGCCGGCCGCGACGGTAAAGACATCCGGGTTGAGGCGGTACTGCCACACGAGCGTCGCGGTCTTCTGCACCTCGTCGATCGCGTACTCCACCGCCCTCGAAAATTCCGGCGTCCGGAAGTTGCCGTTGTCGAACAGGGTGATGTGCCCGTTCGGGAGGCGGCGGGCGCAGTGCTGGTGGGAAAATGCGATCGGCTCGTTGATAAAGGTGAACTGATTATTCCTTCCGCCTAGCCTCCAGAGAATGTCTCCGGTGGCCAAGCTGATCTTTGTAATTTCGTTCATGTGGCGGCTGGAGAGGATGAGGTTCCCGTCCGGATCGACGTCGATCGAGTTGCCGTGGACGTAGTCCACCGTCTTCGCGGTGAGGTCATGCGAAACGATGTCCGTGATCTGGAAGTGGTCCCAGCTGCGCCACTGGAACACCACATTCTTGTCGCGATCCAGCTCTTGAATGATGAGGCCGACGACCCTCGCGTCGATCCTGCCTCCCGGCACGACCTGGCTCAGGTCCATGATCTGGCGGTCGTAGCTCATCAAGACGGCGTGACCGTTCGGAAGGAGGGCCAAGTCGTGCGCGTCGGTCGAATAGCCGTTTCCGCAGGTGAAACTGTCGACCACGTCGTAGCGGGCATTCAGGGCGTAGAAGCGCCCGGCGGCCGAGTCGAAATAGGTAAGCCGGCCGTCCGGCTGCATCTTGAAATCGAGCGACGGCCCCCGGATCTGACGATGGAAGAACGGGGTGCCGTCGTTCTCCAGAATCATGATGTAAGAGGAGATGGGAACGCCCAAGCGGAAGTCGGCGACAAACAGTCGCCCCGGCGCCGTCTTGCCGTACACCGCGGACCGGATAATGGGGAAATCCGGCGGCAGCGAATCGGCCGCCAGGGTCGCGCTTAGACCGATCTCCCGCGTCGGCCCCACGGCGGGCGGAGGCGGAGGGATCTCGCCATCGTCCGCGAGAAAAGGAACGTCGCCCAAAGTCTCGCGCTCGGGCCCCGCGACCGTGAACGTAAACGAAGCCGGCGGGACCACGCCGCGAGTGTCGGTTGCGAGGCCCGACCCGACTTGGCACATCACCGTCTCGCCATAGGTGAACGGGGCGCTGGGCTGGAACGTCAGGGTCTGGCGGTCGTCGGACAGGCGAAGCTGCCCTCCGTGCGCGCCGGAAATCGAGCCACTGACCGTGACGAGCGGGCCCCCGACGGACGCCCCGTCCACGATTCCGCCCGGGCGAAGGATGATGTTCGTCTCTGGAAGAACCATCCCGGAGCCGGGGATCGGTGAGATGAACTCGTAGGAGGGCGCGTCCGCGACGGCCGGGGCATGGCGGAGGCACAACAGCGCTGTGACCAGCGTCAGAGCAAGCAACCTTGTAAAACGGGTCATCGGGTCAACTCTTTCGGGACCACGCGCACGACAACACCGCCACCCGACGCCCTACACCCCTGCGAAGCGGCCGTGATTATAGCCCATTTGCCCCACAAATGCCAGCAGCGCAATGGATTCTCGTGTTTTCGGCAAGGCTGGGCCCTCTTTCATTTCTGGGGCAATTCCGGCGGCCCGAATTGGACGCGCACGACCAGGTAGTCGGGCACTGACCGGCCGCGAGCCTGCGCGGGCGCGAAGCGCCAACGCTCGATCGAGCTCCGCGCCGCCTCAATTACCTGCGGATCGTAAGTTGGTCCCTCGGGCGCTTCGAGCAATTCCGCCCCCAACAGGCGACCGTCCTTCGCCACCAGCGCGACGAACGGCACTCCTCCGGCAGGGAGCGCCGATCCCCGCGGCCTCGGCGCCACCGCCGAGGAGAGGACCCGGGGCTTTACCGCGATATCGGATTCCAGGAACGCCTCGGTCGTATCGATGGGGACCAGGAAGCCATCGGCGAGGCGATACCGTTTCCCTTCCCGGACACGCTCCAACCGAATCGAGTGGGGCGGCTGAACAACCCGCACGGAATCCGTCCGAACCTCCATCGGCATCACGAACTCCGTCTCGTCCACCCCTTGCTTCGGTCCCCCGTCGATCCGAAGCTTCAGCTTCACCTCCTTGTGCCCGGTCTGCTCGGGCCGAATCGTCACCACCCACCGGAGGTCCGACATCGGCCGCCGCGAGTATGGGGAGATCAAGACGTGCCGCAGCGTGTCCCCGGAGACCAACGCGAACCCGGATGGGAGCTCGACCTGCACATCCCCGACCGCCAAGGAGTCATACTGCGGCGCACCCCATACCATTACGAGTATCGAGGTATTGGTCAGATAGCGCGGCGTGTCCATGAATTCGGCCGAAATGCCGAACTCCGGCCCCGATCCAAGTCGGGGCTGCGGGATCGCCAGCGCCCCCTGCTCCACGAGAAGGGACGCGAGACCCACCAGAACCAGGGGAATGCATACCGCGCGGCGCCTTCTGTCGACGGGGTTCACATCTACCTCTGTACACCCGTCGCGGCCATTCTCTGCATGGCGCCGGCGAGAGCTGGAAGTTGCGGAGGGCGGGAACCATTGCTAGGATTGTGCCCGCGATGAACGTCCTCAAGATCTCTGCGGCAGTCCTCTGCGCAATCGCCCTCGCCGTCACGGCCTCAGCCGCCCCTCGGGTGCAGCCATGGGGGCTCCACCTCGATTACCTGGATCAGGCCGCGAAGCCCGGAGACGACTTCTACGTCTACGCGAACGGTGGCTGGCTCAAGACGGCCGAGATTCCTCCGGACCGTCCTGGCGCGGGCGTAGGGCTCGAGATGAGCAAGGCGAACGAGGAGCGTCTCAAAGCCATCATCGACGAGCTGCACACCCGGGCGAATCTCACCGCGGAAGAACAGAAACTTCGCGACCTCTATGATGCCTTCATGGACGAAGGGCAAGTTGAGGCGAATGGCTTGAAGCCGGCCGAAAAGGATCTCGCGGAGATCGCTTCGCTCCGCACGCTGGATGACGTGGCCCGCGAAATGGCCCTGCCCTCCCTTCGGCTCGGCGGACCCTTTGAGATGTTCATCGCCGCGGACGACAAGCATCCCGATGCGTACGTCGTCAAGTTGGGGCAATCGGGCCTCGGTCTTCCGGATCGCGACTACTACCTGCGCGACGACAAGGAGATCGTCTCGACCCGCGAGGCATACAAGAAGCACCTCGCCCAGACTCTCAATTCGGTGGCCGCGGAGGACGCCGAAGCGCGTGCCGCCGCCGTCTATGAGCTGGAGCACCAGATTGCCGTGGTCTCATGGGCTGCCGCCGACCGTCGAGACGCCGAGAAAGTCTACAATCCGATGACGATACCCAAGCTGAGGAAGCTTGCGCCCGGATATCCCTGGGACACCTTCTTCAAATGGGCGGGCATTTCCCCGAAATCGCACGGCGTGGATCGCACCGTTGTCGTAGGCGAAAGCACCGCATTCCCCAGAATCGCGAAGATTTTCGCGGACACGCCCGTGCCCGTCTGGCGGGACTTTCTGACGATCCGATACGTGCACACCTTCGCTCCCTACCTGCCCCGCCGCTTCAACGACGCGGATTTTGCCTTTTACGGAACGGTGCTTCAGGGCCGCGCGCGCCAGCTCGATCGCCCGACCCGTGGAGCGCGTCTGCTCGACAACCGAGTGGGGGAAGCGCTTGGGAAGTTGTACGTCGGAAAATACTTCCCGGCCGAATCGAAGGCCAAGGTGCGGGCGCTCGTCGACAATCTGCTCCAGGCCTATGAGCAGGACCTGAAGACGCTGCCGTGGATGACCCCGGAGACCCGCCAGAAGGCTCTCGAGAAGCTCCATCAGTTCACCGTCAAGGTCGGCTACCCAGACCACTGGCGCGACTACTCCACGCTCCAGATTCGACGCGATGATCTGGTCGGAGACGTCAAGAACGCCATCGCCTTCGAATGGAATCGAAACCTCAAGCGCATCGACGACCCGGTGGACAAAACGGAATGGGGAATGACCCCGCCGACGGTCAACGCCTATTACAACGAGACCGTCAACGAGATCGTCTTCCCTGCCGGCATCCTCCAGGCTCCCGACTTCGACCCGGCAGCGGACGATGCGGTGAACTATGGTGGCATTGGAGCCGTGATCGGGCACGAGATCAGCCACGGCTTCGACGATCAGGGCTCGAAGTACGACGGCATGGGCGTGATGCGGCAGTGGTGGGTGGACGCCGACCGCAAGAATTTCGACGAGCGCACGACCGCGCTCGCCAACCAATACGATCAATACGAGCCGCTATCGGGAATTCACATCAACGGACGGCTCACGCTTGGCGAGAACATCGCCGACCTCGCGGGCCTCGTGATCGCGCATAAGGCCTACCGCATCTCGCTCGGGGGGAAGGACGCGCCGGTTCTCGACGGCCTCACGGGAGATCAACGCTTCTACCTCGCGTTCGCCCAGGGTTGGCGATCGAAAGTGCGCGATGAAACCACACGCCAGCGCCTGCTCTCCAATCCACACAGCCCTCCCCCGTACCGGGTCAATGGGGTCGTGCGCAACGACGATGGTTGGTACGAGGCGTTTCCGAACGTCACGCCGCAGGACAAGTTCTACCTGGCGCCGGAGCAGCGCGTGCGGCTGTGGTGACGGGGGTTCAGCCCAATTCGAGGGTGTAGAACCTCGTAGAGTCCTCGTGGCGGACGTATCCGAGATCCTCGTAGAGTGTCCAGGCGGATCGATTTTCCGTCACCGTCTCGAGGGTCAACCTCCTTGCTCCCGTCTGAATCGCGTGCCGGCGAGCCTCCTCCATGAGTGCCCGACCCACCCCGTGCCGGCGAGCGGTCGGAGCTACAAATAGATCGTTCAGCACCCAAATCCGGCACGCGGCCACCGACGAAAACGAGGGGTAGAGCTGAACGAAGCCAAGAACCTCTCCCGAACCATCTCCCCCCGCCTCAGCGAGGAAAATCACGCTCTCATTTGCCTGGAGGCGATCGCGAATGAAGGCGGCGGCGAGCTGGGGCTCAGGCGGCTTGTCATAGAACTGACGATACGAATCGAAGAGCGGTGCGATGAGGCCGACGTCTCGCTCGCCAGCGCCGGCTCGTCTTATGGTGAACGGGTTCATGGCATTGGTTATACCTTGGGCACACGTCTTGCGTCCACATAGGGATCGGGGTCGCACCCGAAATACTGACAACTAGTTGCCGCCGCGACTCACGCAGGAGCAGTGCTTCTTGCAAGCGGGAGGTCCCATTGGCGAAGACGCCCAGCACGAGCAAAGCCAGCCGCGTTGGAGGCACGACCATGGAGCCCAGCGACGCAGTGCGAGCAGCGCAGGCCGAAATCCAGAAGGATCCCTCCCTGCCCGAGAACTACACCATGCTCGCCGGGGCCCTGCGCACGCTCGCGCAATCCCTGCGGGAACGAGATCCGCAGAGCTCCGACCGTCTCCTCCATCTCGCATGCGCCGCCGTTTGGGAGGCGAAGAACAGATCCGGGCCGGGGCTCACCTCCGGACGCACGAAACAGGAGGTCAAGATCCTGATCGCCTGGCTTCGTACCAGGAACCACGTGGGGCCCGAGGCCTCCGAGAGCCTCATGGATCAGATCCGTTCTGATTACCTGGATCGGGCCCTCGACAGCACGGGCCGATGAACCGCTTACCCATCTCCTGATCGATACAGCTTGCTCGCCTTCTCTGCCGAAGCCACGATTCCCCGGATCATGGCCGAGGAAAAGCCCTCGTGCTCCATCACGTTGAGGCCCGTGATGGTGCACCCTCTCGGCGTTGTCACCCGGTCGATCTCGCGCTCGGGGTGACCCTCGCGACTCAGGAGCAGGGACGCGGCGCCGCGCGCGGTCTGTGCTGCGATCAGGAGCGCCTCGTCGGTTTGAAGACCGACTTCGATCCCGCCTTGGGACGCCGCTCGGATGGCGCGCAGGAAGAACGCAACCCCGCAGGCGCCGAGCGCCGTCGCGGCGACCATTTGCTCCTCGTCGATTACGAGCGTCTTTCCGACCGCGTCGAAGAGCGACCGGGCGGCGGTGACCGCGCCGCCCGTCGAGTCGTCGGAGGTGATGCATGTCATGGAGTCCCTGATTCCGATCGCCGTGTTGGGCATCGCACGCACGACGGCAAGTTGAGTGCCGACGATTGCACGGATCTGCGCGATGCTCACGCCTGAAACCACCGAGATCAGCGTGTGCGCCCCGGGCTTCAGGTCCGGAGCAATTTCGCGCAGCAGCCCATCGATCTGCTGGGGCTCGACAGCGACCAGAACCATGACGGCACCTCGAACCGCTTCACGGTTGTTTCCCGAAACCGTGAAGCCGCGCCCGCGGAACGACTCGAGAAGCTCCGTCTTGCGTCGAGTGACCGTGATGTCCGCCGGCGAGCGGCCGCCGGCCTGAACGAGGCCCTCGGCGATGGCGGCTCCGATGTTGCCAGCTCCAAGAATTGCCAATCGGGTCGTTCGAGGCACACTTCCTCCTGTCGAGGGCAGCTACGCGAAAGTCCCGGCGACCTGCGCCGCGGGGCTTCGCAACTATCGCATGCCACTACCAAACCCTGGTAGCCCTCCATCGCCGGCCGGATTACTTCGCTCTGGCGGACCCCCGATCGAATGTAATAAGTTCCGCACGTGACGCCTTTGAAGCCCAGAGAGCTCACGATACGCGGCCTCATCCTCGGCGCGCTCATCACCACGATCTTCACGGCGGCCAACGTCTACCTCGGCCTCAAGGTTGGCCTCACCTTTGCTTCATCGATCCCCGCCGCGGTGATCTCGATGGCCATCCTGAGCGCCGTGAAGGATTCGTCGATCCTCGAGAACAACATTGTCCAGACCGTCGCCTCCGCCGCAGGGACGCTCTCGGCGATTATCTTCGTTCTACCAGGACTCGTGATCGTGGGCTGGTGGACGGGTTTCCCCTTCTGGCAATCATTTCTCATCTGCGTGAGCGGCGGGGTGATCGGGGTGCTGTTCACGATCCCGCTTCGACGCGCCCTCGTGACGACCTCTGACCTGCCCTACCCTGAAGGTGTCGCGGCGGCAGAGGTGCTGAAGGTCGGATCCGGCACGCGTGGCGAAACGAAGGACGAAACGGGCGAGGCCAGAGAGGGGCTCGTCGCTGTGATCCTCGGCTCTGTCGCCTCGGCAGGGCTCGCCATCGTGACGGCGACGCGCGTCGCCGCCGCGGAGGTGGCAGGTTTCTTCCGTGTCGGGACCATGGCCTCGAGCGGGTACAACATTGCCTGGTCCCTCGCGCTGCTCGGCGCGGGGCATCTGGTCGGGTTATCGGTCGGGATGGCGATGCTGACGGGCCTGGTGATCTCGTGGGTGATCGCTGTGCCGATCTTGACCTCGATGCAGCCCGCGGCCGATGCCGTGACGCTCGCCGCGCACACCCTTGCGATCTGGCGGACGCAGGTGCGGTTCATCGGCGCCGGCGCAATCGCCGTTGCGGCGATCTACACGCTGGCCAGGCTTGCGAAGCCGGTGGTGGGCGGGCTCGTAAGCACGCTCGCCGCCTCCCGGGCCAGGGGCTCCGGGGACGACCTCGACCGCGATCTCTCACCCCGGTGGATTATCGCGCTCACCGCCGCGTGCCTCGGGGTCGCCGCGTACCTCGCCTTCACCTTCGCGCGGTCGACGGCGCTCGCGCCAAGCGCGCTGGCGCTCACCTTGATCGCCGTACCGTTCGTCCTGCTGGGCGGCTTTCTCATCGCCGGGATCTGCGGCTACATGGCGGGCTTGATCGGCGCCTCGAACAGTCCGATCTCGGGCGTCGGAATCCTGTCGATCGTGCTCTGCGCTTCGGTAATCACCCTCGCCGTGTCGCCGACTCCGGAGACGCGGCCGGCGCTAGTCGCCTTCGCTCTCTTCGTGACCGCGATTGTTTTCGCGTGCGCCACGATCTCGAACGACAACTTGCAGGACTTGAAAACCGGCCAGCTCGTCGGCGCCTCACCGAGGCGTCAGCAGATCGCGCTCATCGTGGGCGTGGCCGCCGGCGCTTCCGTGATCCCTTCCGTGCTGAACCTGCTCGCTAAGGCCTACGGGTTCGCCGGGGCCGCGAACATCGGCGTGCTCGCGCCAAACCCTCTCCCCGCGCCGCAGGCGACGCTCATCTCCGCCCTCGCGCAGGGCATAATCGGCGGCAACCTCGAATGGAGGATGCTCGGCATCGGCGCGCTCGTTGGTGTCGGGCTCATCCTGCTCGATGAGGCGCTTGGCGCCACGAAGAAGCTGCGCGTTCCGCCGCTGGCTGTCGGCATCGGGATTTATCTCCCGATGTCGGCGACCTTCGCGGTCGTCGTCGGCGCCGTGATCTCTCACTGGTATGACCGACGCGCCCGCTGGATGCCAAACCCAGGCCGGGCGGAGCGACTGGGCACGCTCGTCGCGTCCGGATTGATTGTCGGCGAAAGCTTGTGGGGCGTGATCAACGCAGGCCTCATCGTCGGCTTCTCGAAGGACGCGCCGATAGGCCTCGTACCCGAGAACTTTGCGCCCGCCCCGTGGCTCGGAATGCTCGCCTTCGTGGGGGTGATCATCTGGCTATACGGATGGATGCTCCGGCGGTCGGCCGCGGCGCGGCAGACTCCGCCAGGCAGCGAAGGTCCTAGCCAAGCCCCATCTTCGTGACTCGCCCCTACAGACGATCGAAATTGACCAGGCAGCGGTTCCCGAATGTGAACGAATTGACGGCTAGCCCCGGCGCGGTCGCGAAGAGTCGGAGGTCGTGCTCGTTCTCGTCCTCGCCCCGCACCACGTAGTACATGCGGCCTTCCTTAACGTCGATGTAGGTGCGCCCACGGGCGTCCTCGACCATGTCCACTCCGCGTTGCGCCGCGGGCAAGGGCTTCCCGTCGCGCGTCACGTACACGCGGGCGGCTGATACGCTCCGCAGATTCATCACGGCGTAGACCTCACGACCGTGGTAGCGAATCCCAATGTAGTCCTCCGGGGACGGGGTGGCGCGGGCGTGTTCGAAAGCATCGGGCTCGTTCTTCCAGAGCCCATGGGCGTAGAACCCGCGAGGCACCGTGCGCGGCAGGCTGGCGTAAAGCACCGTCTTTCCCGGTTGGAACCCCTCCCGGTTCGCAATTGCCCCACCCCATTGCGATCCTCGCGCCGTGCCGATGTACGTTTCCTCCGACGTAGTCCCACAGCGGCTCGGGTCGAAGTCGTTCGTGTCGGGCGGAATCCGCCACGGCGACGGGAAGACCGCCTTCGGGTTCGTTTTCAGGAGCTCGCTCCGAATGAGCCGCTCCAGGTCTCCGTATCCACCCTCGCCCGCGTGTTGAAGGACGATGATTCCGTTCGCACCGATAAGGAACTTGTTCGGCCACGAGTTGCTGTCGTACGCGCGCCAGGTCGAGAAGTCGCTATCCACGATCACGGGCCAGGGGATGCGCTGCCGCTTTACGCCCGTGGCCACGTTCTCCGACCTGTAAGCGAAATCAAACTCCGGCGCGTGATCGCCGATGATCTCGAACCCATAGGGCTTGTATCGCTCGTAGATCCGCTTCAGCGTGGGGAGCGTGCGAATGCAGTTGATGCAGGTGTACTCCCAGAAATCGACGAGCACGACCCTCCCCTTCAGCTCCCGCTTGAGCGAGAGGGGCTTGCTGTTGATCCAAATCCGCTGGCCCGTGAAGTCCGGGGCGGGCGTGCCGGGTGTCAACTCGGCGCACGAGGGCGTCGGCGAGATCGCGGCAATGAGCGCGACCGCGAGAAGAAGAGCCAAGGCTCGGAGCGGGGACACGGCACCTCCGCGTTCAAGGGTGAAAGGACTGCGATCTTCTATTCTGGAGTATACGCTGTGGCGGAACGCCGGCGCTAAAAGCGCTGAGGGCGAGTGCGCGTCTAACTCCAAGTGGATACTCACCGCCACGGGAATCCACGCCTTTTGGTGCCACACGATCCGGGTACCGGTGTAGTTCCTAGTGGAGGAGTTCCATCTGTCGTGAAGAAAGGGTTACGACCACGGTGGAGGAATGGGTCATGAAGGGACGCAGGCTTCTACTTCTGTTGTTCACGGCGTCGATGGCGTCGTTCTGCGCGTGTGCCGGCTCCCAGCCCGATTCCTACTATTCGGGCAGCGATGCATCCGGGGACGTCGGCCTTTATACGGAGATCTCGAGGTACGGCACCTGGGTGGACGTAGCGCCGTACGGGAGCTGCTGGGTCCCTCTCGACGTGCCGGTCGGTTGGCGACCGTACACCCAGGGCTACTGGGTAGACACCGATTATGGATGGATGTGGATCAGTCAAGATCCATGGGGAGCAATTCCCTACCACTACGGGCGTTGGGCGCTTGACGACTCTTACGGCTGGCTTTGGGTACCGGATGACGACGAGGTCTGGGCGCCCGCGTGGGTATCCTGGCGCTACGGGGACGGCTATGTAGGATGGGCACCGCTCCCGCCCGACGTCGGGTGGCAAACGGGATCTGGGCTCACGGTGAGCGCGGCCGTCCTCGATCAGCGAATCACCCGTGACAGCTGGTCTTTCGTTCCGACCCGCGCTTTCGGAACTACGAGGATTCGCGCGAGCGTGCTGCCGCCGAGCCGGAACGTGACGTTCATTTCGCGGACACAGAATGTGACACAGTATGGCGTGGTCAACTCACGCCCCGCGGAGCGCGGCCTCGATCTGGTCCTCGAGCACGATACAGGTCGCACCTTTCAACGCTATCAGGTCCTGGATTCGAGCTCACCGGCGAGTCTGCGGGGGGACAAGATCCTCGGTCGGACGATCGAAGCCTATCGCCCGTCAGTTTCCGGTTCAAAGAATCCGCCCGTCAGGCCCACCACCCAGGAGCAATCGGCACCTACGAGGGCGGTGATCCAGCGCCTGGACACGCAGGAGCGCCGGTTTGATCAACGCATGCGTAGGGAGCGCGCCGAGCTTGACCGCGAACAACAGCGCGAGCTCAAACGGCAGAGCCAAGACCGCGCCTCGACGGAAGAGATCCGACAACGCCATCAGGCCGAGATGCAAGCACAGCAAGAGCGCGAGGCGAAGGAGCGACGCGCTCTCGACCAGCGGCGCAGGATCGCCCAGGATATGCGGAGCAACAAGGGCCAAGGCAAGGAGCAGAGCCAAGGCAAGGAGCAGAGCCAAGGCAAGGGGCAGGGCCAAGGCAAGGGGCACGACAAGCAGAAGCGCGACCGCGGCAACTCGAAGGACAAGGGGCAAGCCGAGGGCGAGGGATCGCGCAACCCCGGCTAGTTGGTGATCTTCGCGTGAACCTCGCCTGCATGAGAAGGCCCCGATCCGAGGAATGGACCGGGGCCCTTCGCGTGGCCGGGAGGTGTGTCCGTCTCTATTGGTTAACTGCGGCGCACGCCTGCAGCGAGAAATCGCTTGCGAGCCGGACCGAGACCGAGTGGATCTCGTCCAGGTCGTCGTGCAGCTTGCTGGTGACGGTCGCTTCCCCGTCCGCGTTGGCGGTGTAGTGACCGATAACGTCATCGGCCGAGTAAGGCTCGAGCTCACAGGTGCCGTTGTCGTAATAGAGCGACAGGTAGTTCGTACCTGGGTGAAGCCCCTTGGCCACCACTGTGATCAAGGTGCCGCCCTTGGGGAGTGCGGTGAGTTCCACGCGGCCGCTGACTCCCGATCCGCCGATAGGCAGAAGGGTTGCATTTACGTGATGCGCGGTAGACGCCATGGCGACACCGGCTAAGAGAACCGATGCGAGAGCTAGGGGAAAGACGCGCTGCTTGAGCATGATGAACTCCTCTTCAGTTCCCCCGGGTGTTTGGGTCGATGTGCTCCCCGACCCACGTAGCGCCCAACCGTCACCGGGGGAAATCCCGGTCCGGCGCAAATGCTGGGGAGTCTTCGCCTTCGCTTAAGCATTGACACATCGAGGATTGGCCACGCGCGGGTCCCCGACCTTTAGGGGAACCCGCCCAGCGGGCGGCGGTTCCGAGGTCCGGAGAAGACTCGCACGGCGCGAAGTCTCGAGTTCGCACTCTCGAAAGAAGCCTACTTGATATCTGAGGCGCTTAGGTAGCCCTCTTCCCGCCGGGAAGCCGGACCTTTACCCATCCGGGGCACGAGATCTTCACAGCGCCGTTCTCGGCGGTCGTCAGCCGCGGTCGCGCCGTGTGAGGAATACGTGGGTGACCCCGTTCGGCGAGGTCACCGAGGAGGTGCCGAAGCGCTCGTGGAGTCCGCCGAGGCCGTTCCACAGAGGCACGCCACGCCCGAGGACGATCGGCACGACGACGATGTGTAAGTAGTCGACGAGATCGGCCCTGAGGAACTCGTTGACCGTCGTCGGTCCGCCACCGATGCGCACGTCGAGACCGCCAGCGGCATCCCGTGCGAGCTCAAGAATCTCTGCGGGCGTACCCCCGACGAAGTGGAACGTCGTCCCGCCCCGCATCTCCATGGGGTCGCGAGGGTGGTGGGTCCACACGAAGCAGGGCGTGTGGAACGGGGGGTCGTCGCCCCACCAGCCCCGCCAACCGTCTTCTGGCCATGGGCCGGTTGTGGGGCGGAACTTGTTGCGCCCCATGATCTCGGCCCCGATGCCGGCTCCCCAGGCCGACGCGATCGCCTCGTCGAGGCCGAACTTGCCGTCGGGTTGCAGGCCCCGCCAGATCCTGATCTCGCCGAACCAGTGCAGGAACTCCTTGTGGGCGTGCCCGAAGGCGGCGTCAAGGCTCTGGCCCTCGCCGCTGGCGTAGCCGTCGAGCGACACCACGAAGTTGTGCACGCGTACCTTCGACATCTGTCGATCTCCTCCTGAGTGGCAACGGGCGTCCAAGCTGTTCCCCGTGACTGGGCAACGCGGTACGCGGAGCCTCCGCCGCCCCTACCGCCCCAAACAATCAGGCCCCGATGGTGAATCCACCGGGGCCTGCGCTCATGAGCGTTCGAGAGCGGCGGTGCCACCGACCCGAGGCCCTAGCGATTTACGGGCATCCGCTACCAGTGCATCTGCCGTTGACGATCTTACAGTCGTCCGTTGCGCCCTCCGACCGGCAGAAGTAAAGAGCTTGAAGAACCTCGCACGTGCGGTGATTGCAGCCATGCGACGCAGCCACGGCCGTACCGACGGCGAGATCGGACAGCGCCGAGACATAAGGCGATTTCGCGGGCGCCCTCGATGTCTTGGGTGACGCAGTCCCGAGCACGATCAGAGATATGGTGAGAATGGCGGCGAGTCCGATTGCTAGCTTGAGGTGTTTTGTCATCGTGGACTTCTCCTTCCTCGACCATCCGAACACGCCGAGCGAGAGTCGAGTCCCACCCGGGGCTGGCGGCACCGCCAGCGGACATTAAGGATAGCATCTCTCGGGCCCTCGACCCAGGTCCGGCTGATCCCCGCTCACCTGGTGCTCGCAGGCGACAGAGGGGCGGACCCCTCCTCGAAGTAGTCATGGCGGACCTTCGGGAGCTTTTCCGCGTATACGAAGTGGTCCGAATGATCCGGGTTGTGGCATTCGAGGCAGACCTTCTCGGGAACGACCCGGTGAATATTGGATCGTGATGGCGCCGCTACGTGCCGGCCTCCCGGGCCGTGGCAGATCTCACATTGGACGTTGCCAAGCGGCTCCTCCGGCGCCCCGATCCTGTACCCATGAGGCGTCCCGTACCCGACGACGTGGCATGAAATACATCGCGGCTGATAGTGCCGGTGCACGTCCAGCAGCGTCTTGTAGGCGGCCGCGTGTCTCGTCGTTTTCCATTGGGCGTATTCGGCCTGATGACAGTTCTCGCATTGGGCGGCACCCACATAGCGACCTTCGAGGCGTGCGGGATCGTCCTGGAAGAGCGGCTTTACGCTCGCCTGCGCCGCGTCGAGCTTCCCCACTTCGTCGTAGAACCGGTTCAGCCGGTCCCGAACCACCGGATCGTCCTTCACGTCCTTGTACAGCATGTGCCTCTCCACGGCCGCGGAAGTGATCCTCCCCTCTCGATCAAGACCCAGCCTCGCGCTGCTGAACCCGTAATTTCTCAGAGGTGTGTAGAGAACCAGCGTTCCACCGAGAAATCCGGGAGGATCTTCCTTGCTCAGCTCCCAACCGCCGGCCCCCTTGTGGAAGCTGGGGGCATCGCTGTCGGTCGAGATGATGACGTCCAGGCCCGGACATGCCGCGACCAAACGACGGATCGTGGCTGGGGTGAGGCGTCCCATGGCGAAGACGAGGTCCGCCTGCCGGCGAAGTGCCGGCAGCGATCTCCTCAAAGGCTCGAGCGGATCTTCGATCGTCAGCGAAGACGTGTGCGCCTCGAAGAGAGGATCCGCGCTCTTCCCCCGCAGCGGGTCGAAAAGACCGATCACGGCGACGCGGAGCCCGTCCGCGTGGAGAATGATCCACGCGGGAGCGATCGGCTTTCCGCCCTCTGCAATGTTTGCGGAGAGATACGGCGTTCGGAGCCCTTGGGTCATTTCTCGGAAGTGGTCGAGGCCAAAGGAGAGCTCGGTGGTTCCCACCGCGGCGGCGCCGTAGCGCATGAGGTCCATGAGCCGGAGATAGAGGCTCTGCTCTCTCCGCGAGAAGAAATCCGGCTTGTCCTGTTTCTCCGGCCGGATGAACGCGCTTCCCGCATCGAGCAGGAGGAGCTCAGGGTCTCGTTCGCGCATTTGGCGGAGCACCGTGGCCCTGCGCGCGACGCCTCCGGACTGATTCACCTTACAGCCGCAGTTCTCGAGGTAGCCGAAGGTCTCGCCGGTGTAGGCCAAGTTCAACTCCCGGACAGCCCTGCCGCGAGAGGGCTCGGGCTTGGCCTGCGTGGGCTTGAGGGCGAAGTAGGCTTCCACCGGCGCGAGCGTGGTGCCTCGAACGAACAAGGCTCGGAAGTTCTGCCACAGACCGGGGCGGGCCTTGGGCAAGGAGGACCAGAGCGAAGGGGCCGTCCGGCCGTGGAACATGCGAGCGAGAACTGAGTCGAAGCCGCCCCTGCCCCCCGGCGTGGACCGCAGTGTGCGGTCGAGATGGAGCAGGACAAAAGGCGCCAGGGTCTCGCGACCCAAACGGCTGCTTTTCGTGGTCGCGTACAGATTCTCGAGATTGCGCTCGATGCCCTCGGCGCTGAAGGCAGAGACGTAGCCAGCGGCGAGCGACCGGTTCAACTCGTCCTCGCTGACGAGCCCCGCGGCGGTGACCGCGCGCCAGGCGTAGAGGTTCGTTATCCCGTCGACCAGCCAGTATTCCCCCGGGGCCCGAACCTCGGTGCGGTACGGGGCGTACCGGATGTAGGCGTCGATCAGCCGGGCCGCGAAATCGTGCAGCCGGTTGCCTGTGAGCGGGGAAAAGGTTTGACCTTGTCCCGTCGCGCTTCCCTCGCCGGCGATCTCGTCACCGGACGGGGCGGGGGGTACGATGATGGTCACGTACGAGGGCCCGAGGTCCCGGTCAAAAAGACCGTGAACGTATCGCGCGACGCGCGTGAGTTGCGTCACCGCCTGTTCCTCCTGAGACGGCGGAATGCCGGAGTGGAAAGCCAGGGTGAATCGAGTCTCTCCGAGACGGAATGTCCGCTCGTGGAAAGGTCCGAGCCCCACGGTGGCCGAGATCATCTGCTCGGCGGGGGAAGAACCACGAAGGTCCGCCAGTCGGTTACCTCGTCCGGCTTCCCAGGTCGTGACCGCCTTCCAACCGCTCGGAAGGGAGAACCGAACCGCGATGTGACGTAGCATCTCGGCGCCGGGGTCCGGCAAGAGGAAGAGATCCCGCCCCGACACCAACGCAAAGTTGTCTCCTACGTAGCCGAAGCAGCGGCCCGTGAAGCCCATGTGACTGTCCCCTTCCCGCCTGCCCGGGGTGACCCGGTAACGCACGGTGAGTGACCGGGGCAGCGGTCCCCGAAGGGTGAAGCGCGGAACGTCGACACGCAGACCTTCGAGGAGCACCGTGTCGACCCGAGCGTCCACTGCGATGCGCGCGCCCCGAGGGCCGGCGGCCTGGAAGTCCGAGACCCGGAGAATCTCGTCGGAGGCGTACCCTTTGAGAACGAGGGAATCGCGGGAGACGCCGTTCAGCGCGAAGGTGACTGCAAGCTGATCTGGATTTCCCGGGGCAGGGGAAACGTTGTAGGTGAGACTCGTGGATGGGGCGCAGGAGCAAGTGAGCACGGACGCTACAGCGGCAGAAACAGCAAGCCGGTAGGCCGCTTGATGCGGGAAAAGGAGTCTCACCCTAGTGCGATTTGGCACAGACCCACGGGCGGCTTGTTCGCGTACCGGAACCCGTTCACGCGGAAGAGCACCGCGAAAGCATACGCCTGGGGCGGGC
>Ga0066709_100000366_pt1 | contig 23198 bp, 20 predicted proteins | sample GraSoiAngelo_158_FD_79665 | JGI IMG/M metagenome (GOLD analysis project Ga0066709, IMG submission 79665) | Grasslands soil microbial communities from the Angelo Coastal Reserve, California, USA - 14_1009_16_30cm | ecosystem: Environmental > Terrestrial > Soil > Grasslands | place: USA...
GACGATCGTGGCCGACGGGCGGTCCGCGCTGGCCGCCCTTCAGACGGCGCGGGCCAGCGGACAAACGTTCCGGCTGGTGCTCCTCGACGCCCACATGCCCGACCTCGACGGCTTCGCCGTGGCCGAGCACATCCGTCAACAGCCGGGGTTGGCCGGCGTGACCATCATGCTGCTGACATCGGACGTGATGAGCGGCGACCTCGCCCGCTGCCGCACGCTGGGAATCTCGCGCCACCTGGTCAAGCCCTTCACCCCCTCCGAGCTACTCAACGCGGTGCTCCTGGCTCTGGGGCAATCGGGCGAGACGGCGACCGTTCCGTCGTCGTCGGGTACACCCGGTTCCGACGCGTCATCCCCGCGCCTGCAGGTGCTGGTCGCCGAAGACAACCCGGTCAACCAGCTCCTGATCCTCCGCCTCCTGGAAAGGATGGGCCACGTGGCCGTCGTCGCGAACAACGGACGGGAAGCCGTGGAGGCGTACGAGGCGCGCTCGTTCGATCTGGTATTGATGGACGTGCAGATGCCCGAGATGGACGGGTTGGCGGCGACGGCGGCCATCCGTGAGCGCGAAGCCCGAAATCCGGGCCGTCGACGGCTGCCGATCATGGCGCTCACCGCGTACGCCATGCAGGGGGATCGCGAGCGATGCCTGTCGGCCGGCATGGACGAGTACCTGACCAAGCCGATCAAGCCCGAGGATCTGGCGGTCGCGCTGGACCGGATCTTCGGCGACGACCGCGCGGCTACCGTCCCGGCGGCACCCACGGAGGCTGAGCCGGCTGCGGAGGCCGGATTCGATCTCACCGCCGCGCTCAAATACGTTGGCGGGGACCGCGAGCTTCTCGACGAGCTGCTGGGGATTTTCGCCGAAGACGCGCCCGTACGCCTGGAGGCGATTCGGCGCGCGATCGCGGGCGGCGACGCCGTGGACTTGACCCGAGAGGCCCACACGCTGAAGGGGGCTCTGAAGGTGATCGGTGCGACGACGGCGGCAGAGCTTGCCCTGGACCTCGAGACGGCCGCGCGAGCGGAGGACACGGGCGTCTCCGAAAAGCTCGCCGCGGCGCTCGAGCGCGAGATGGATCGGCTCCTGCAGTCGCTGGTGGCGTTGAAGCGGGCCTGAGGCGGCGCGCGGCTATTCTTGCCGTGGCGCGGCGATCACGACAGCACGACCAGCAGATCGCGCGGGCCCACCGCATCGCCCGGCTTGACGTACACCTCGGCGACCATGGCATCGCGCTCGGCCACGATGTGCGTCTCCATCTTCATCGCCTCAATCGCCAGGAGCGTGCCGCCTCTGGCGACGAGCTGACCGGGTCGCACCGCCACCGCGACGACGATGCCGGCCAGCGCGGCGCTCACGTGGGCGCGATTGCCATCCTGGGCTTGCGCGCGAGTCGCCTGCACGGTCGCCGCGGCGGTCGCAAGCCGGATCAGCTGGAGCTGGCCGTCCAGCGTCAGGCAGAGCGTCACGAAACCGTCGGCATCGGTGGCGGATCGAGCCTGGAGGCCGATCACGTGCCTCTTGCCCGGTGCGACTTCGACCTCGATCTCTTCACCGTCCGGGAGCCCGTAGAAGAACGCCGTGGTCGGCAGCACCGAGACATCGCCAAAGCGCTCCCGATGCCGCGCGCACTCGTGGAACAAGGTCGGGAACAGTAGCCAGGACGACAGCTCTCGCTCGCTCACCGGGCGGTGCAGCGTGGCCTCGAGGTCGCGCCGCCGCGCGGCCAGATCGACCGCCGGCAGATGCGCGGCGGCCCGTCCATCGATCGCCCGCTGACCCTTGAGCACCCTTCGCTGCAGCTCCGCCGGGAAGCCCTCGGGCGGGTAGCCGACCTCGCCGCGGAACAGCGCCACCACCGACTTCGGGAAGGCGACGTCACGGCGCGGATCGAGCACATCGTCGCGGCTCAACCCGTTCGCGACCATGCAGAGCGCCATGTCAGCAACCGCGGTGGACGTCGGCGTGATCTTCACGAGGTCGCCGAACAGCAAGTTGACCTCGGCGTACCGCTGGCCGATCTCGTCCCAGCGGTGCTCGAGCCCGACGCCCCGAGCCTGCTCGCGGAGGTTCGTGTACTGCGGGCCGGGCATCTCGTGCCGGTAGACGTCCGCCGTGCCGGCGCGCATGTCGGCCTCGAACGGCGCGTAGTGGCGGCGCACGGCTTCCCAGTAGCGTGACAACATCTGCAAGACCTCGGGGTTCAGGCCGGGGTCGAGCTCGGTGCCCCCCAGCGCCGACGCCATGGCGCTGAGATTCGGTTGCGACGTCAACCCGCTCATGGCATCGAGGGCGCCGTAGACCGCATCGGCGCCCGCGTCGATGGCGGCCAGGACGCTGGCGGCGGCGATGCCGCTGGTATCGTGCGTGTCGAAATGGATGGGCAGCCCCACCTCGGCCCTCAACGCCTCCACCAGCGCGCGCGCCGCGCGCGGCCGGCACACCCCCGCCATGTCCTTGATCCCGAGGATCTGCGCCCCGGCGCGCTCGAGCTGCCGGGCGAGATCGACGTAGTAACGCAGGTTCCACTTCGGGCGCGCCGCATCGAACAGATCGCCCGTGTAGCACATCGCGACCTCGCACAGGGCCCCGGACTCGCGCACGGCGTCGATGGCGACGCGCATGTTGGCGACGCCGTTCAAGGCGTCGAAGACGCGGAACAGGTCGATGCCCTCCCGCGCCGCCTGCGCGATGAAGTGCTGCACCACGTTGTCGGGATAGCTGGTGTAGCCGACCGCGTTCGAGCCCCGCACCATCATCTGCAAGAGAATGTTGGGAACGGCTGCGCGCAAGCGAGCCAGCCGCTCCCAGGGGTCCTCGCGCAGAAATCGCAGCATGACGTCGAAGGTCGCGCCGCCCCAGCATTCGAGGGAAAAGAGCTGCGGCGCCAGCCGGGCATAGGCGGGGGCGATGGCCAGGATGTCGTGGGTCCGCACCCGCGTCGCGAGCAGCGACTGCTGCGCGTCGCGGACGGTCGTGTCGGTGAAGAGAATGCGCTTGCCCCGGCGCATTTCGGCGAGGAAACGCTCCGGTCCGAGCTCCCGCAGCCGATCGCGGCTGCCGAGGGGCAGGGGGCCATCCGTCTCGTAGAACGGCAGGGGCGCCTTTGCTAGAGGCGCCGAGGGTCGCGGGCGCCCCTGCACCTCCGGATTTCCGTTGACGATCACTTCTCCGAGAAACTGGAGCAGCCCGGCGACCCCGTCCCCCGACGGCGTGGCCTGGACGAGCTCGGGCGTCTCATCGATGAAGCCCGTGGTGCACTCGCCGAACGCAAACGCCGGATGCGCGATGAGGCGCGCGAGGAATTGCAGATTGGATGCGACCCCTTGAATACGAGATTCCCGCAGGGCGCGGGCCATGCGTCGAATCGACTCTTCCGGCGAGTCGCCCCAGGCGGTGATCTTCATGAGCGGCGAGTCGTAGAACGGGCTGACCACCGCTCCTGCGTGCGCGCTCCCGGCGTCGACCCGGATGCCGAAGCCGGCCGGGCTCTGGCAGGCGGTGAGCCGCCCGTGAGCCGGCGCAAAGCCGTGCGCCGGGTCCTCGGTCGTCACGCGGCATTGGAGCGCATGCCCCGAGAAGGAAATCGCGTCCTGCGACGGCACACCGGAAGCGGGATCGCCGATCTTTGCCCCGCCGGCGATCCGCAGCTGCGCCTTGACAATGTCGACTCCCGTGATTGCCTCGGTGACGGTGTGCTCGACCTGCAAACGCGGATTGAATTCGATGAAGTAGAACGCCTGCGTGTCGGCGTCGAGGAGAAACTCGACGGTCCCGGCCTGGGTGTAGTGGGCGGCGCGCGCCAGCGCGAGCGCCGCGTCGTAGAGCCTCCGGCGCTGGGCCTGGGTCAGATACGGCGCCGGCGCCCGCTCGACCACCTTCTGATGGCGTCGCTGGACGGAACAATCCCGCTCGAACAGATGGACCACGTTGCCGCACAGATCGCCGAGGATCTGGACTTCGACGTGGCGTACCCGGCGCACGAGCTTTTCGAGATACACCTCGTCGTCGCCGAAGGCGCTGCCGGCTTCGCGTCGCGCCTCCTCGACGAGTGCCGCGAGCTCGGAGGCTGACTCGACCACGCGCATGCCCCGCCCGCCACCGCCCGAGCTGGCCTTGAGCATGACCGGATAGCCGATGGCGGCCGCGAGGTCGTTGACCGTCTCGAGGTCGCGCGGCAACGGCCCGGTGCCGGCCAAGACGGGGACGCCCGACGCCAGCGCCAGGGCCCGCGCGGCGGCCTTGTTGCCCAGCGTGCTCAGCACCTCCGGGTCCGGACCGATGAACACAATGCCGGCCCGCTCGCACGCGGCGGCGAAGTCGGGGCTCTCGGCGAGAAAACCATATCCGGGATGAATGGCATCCACGCGCGCTCGGCGCGCCACACCCACGACGTCTCCCACGTCGAGATAGGCCTCGACCGGGGTGCGGCCGGCCCCCACGAGATAGCTCTCGTCGGCGGCGAAGCGATGGAGGGCGGTGCGATCTGCCTCAGAAAAGATGGCGACGGTCCGGATGTCGAGCTCTTGCGCGGCGCGCATGACGCGGATGGCGATTTCGCCGCGGTTGGCGATCAGCAGCCTGCCGATCCGATTGTGCATCGCGGTCGCTACGCCAGCGCGACCAGCATCTTGAGACCCAGCGCGCCGATGACGATGGCGAAGATCCGCTTGAGCGAGCGCTCCGACGTGCGATGGGCCAGCCGCGCGCCCATGGGGGCCAGCACGATGCTGCCCACGGTGAACCCGATCAAGGCCGGCACGTAGATGAAGCCCACCGTCTGCGCTGGGAGGCCCGGAGCGCCCCAGCCGTTCACGAGGTAGCCGATCGACCCGACCACGGCGATCGGGAAGCCCACCGCCGACGCGGTGCCGATCGCCATGTGGAAGGGCACGTTACAGAAGACGAGGAACGGAATCGTCAGGGTGGCGCCGCCCATGGCCGCCAGCGCCGAGCAGACGCCGATTGCGGTCCCGGCGATGAAGATACCCACCGGCCCGGGCAGATGGCGCGTCGGCTTCGCCTTCCAGTTGAAGAGCATGCTCGACGCCATGTAGAGGACGAACACCGTGAAGATCACCGCCAGCGGAAACGTCGGGATGTGCCGTGCCAGCACGGTGCCGAGGCCGGTCCCGACGACGATCCCCGGGACCAGTCGCCGCAGCACATCCCAGTTGACCGCCTTGTGCCGATTGTGGGCACGCAGGCTCGACATCGAGGTGAAGATGACGGTCGCCATGGCCGTCCCGAGCGCGACGTGCAGCATGTGCTCGCGCGGAAAGCCCTGGGCGGCAAAGGCCATCGTCGTCAGGGGCACTTGGATGCCGCCACCCCCCATGCCGAGCATGCCGGCAAAGAAGCCGATGAAGGCGCCAATCGCTACGTAAACGAGCATCCACTGGTCCATCTCTTCTCCCAGGCGGTCGTAGGCTGTCCGTCGCGCCGCGACCTTCGCGCACCCGAGAGCCGGAATCAATGTCCAGGGGTGCTGAACCTATGTCTCAGACTGCTGAGCCCCGGGGCGGCTCGTCCGTCAGCCGGCCGATCGTCTGTAGGCGCTCGGGGGCCCGCCCGTGATTCTTTGGAAGACGTGGGCGAGGTGTGAGGTGTCGGCGAAGCCCAGACGCGCGGCGATGGACTCGAGCGTCTCGTCGGTGTGCGCCAGGAGATCCTGGGCGATCGTTACGCGGACGCGGGTGAGATAGTCCCGCACGCTCATGCCGATTTCCGAGCGAAAGAGATGGGCCAAGTGACTGCTGGAGACGTCGATCATTTTCGCTATGCTGTCGACCGTCAGGTCCTCGTCGAAATGCCTGCTGAGGTGATCAATCGTGCGACTCACGGATTCCCCAAGCCGCGGCCAGGGTCCGCTCAGGCGGCTGCCCGGGTGGAGCACCGCGCCGATCCGGCTCACCAGATCCCCGGAGTTGACCGGCGGCCGCAGGACGCAGCGGATGTTCAGTGTTTCCCAGACCGGCGCGGCGCCCAGATAGGCATCGTCGCTCACCACGAGCACTGGGCAGGCGGGCAATTGGGCGCTCAGGGCGCCCAGAAAGCGTCCCGCCTCACCCTCGGAGCGGCTGACGGTCAGAACCACGCAGGTCGGCCGGAATCTGAGCATTCGGTTCAGCCCGTCGACGAGGGTGGCGGTCGTCTCCACGCTGGTCACGCGCGCTAACGTAACGGCGAGCGTGGCGCGCCAGCCAGCGTCGCCGCCCACGAGGAGGAGGCGATGTGTCCGGGGTAGTTGCGCCTCGCGGTCGGGCCGGTCCTGATCCACGGCTCCGAGCCGGCTGGTCCGCTGCTCGAGTGCCCGGCGAATCGCGGCGAGCATCTCCTCTTCCTGGAACGGTTTCGTGACGTAGTCCGACGCGCCGAGCTTCATGGCCGCGACCGTGGTCCGGACGGTCTTCACAGCGGTCATCATGATGACCGGAAGGTCTGGCTCGAGCGCTTTGAGCTCTTGCAAGATCTCGAGCCCATCGATCTCGGGCATAAGAATGTCGAGGAGGACGAGATCAACGCGCTCTGCGCGTACCATACTGAGCGCCGTCCGTCCGTGGGCCGCGTCCATCACCGCATATTCCTCGTCGAGGAGGAGGTGAAGGGCCTCGCGGACCCCGGCGTCATCGTCAACGATGAGCACAACGGTACGACCCAGCGGGCTCGCGTAAGGAGGCGAGGCCTCAGGGCCCGGATGAGTGACCGCACCCGAATTGGGCGATCGCGGGACGTCGCGTCCGTTTTTCGGTTCCGTCTTTAGTGGAGCTGGGACCCGCTCGCGAAAGCGCATTTTAAGCGACAGGCGCGTCGACGCGCGCTGGAGAACTCCCGCCGTGTCGGTGCACGCACCGAGCCTGCCACACAATACTGCAGTCACATACAGAAATTCAGCAGTCCTGAACATTGACTGGCGCGCCTCAGTCTCCGACTGTGAGCCGGACCCAGCGATCTGACTGGAAGGGCATCCGCCACTCGAAGGCCCTCAGCGGATTCTGAAGGGAGAAAATGTGGAGAGTCATAGCCACATTGGGCTTTTGCCTTGAGGCCCGGACCACTCGCGTCGCGATACGTCCTCCTCGCCACGGCGCTCGTGCTCGTGTCCGTGTCCGTGACGGCAGAGGAGACGATCCGCATCGGCATTGGCCACCAGAGCTTGTGCACGGACACCTATTCGGGCGGCATTACCGTGAAACAGCTCGGGCTGCTCGAGAAGCACCTACCACGCGCGGGCAAGTACGCCAGCGTGAAGTACGACATCGTGTGGGAGGACTACACCTCCGGGCCGCCGATCACGAACCAGATGCTGGCCGGCAAGCTCGACATCGGGGTGATGGGCGACTACCCGCTCCTCGTGAACATCACCCGCTTCCAGGAGACGCAGAGCCTTCGCTCGGTCATCGTCTCCATGACCGGCTACAACATCAACGGCTCCGGGAACTCCATCGTGGTGCCGGCCGACGCGCCCATCTACAAGTTCGACGACCTCAAGGGCAAGAAGGTCTCGGTGCCGTTCGGCTCCGCCGCCCACGGGATGCTCCTCAAGGCCCTGGTCGACCGGGCGCTCACCCTGGATTTCTTCACCATGATCAACCAGAGCCCGCCCGTCGGCGCCACCAGCATCCAGGAGAAGAAGATCGACGCCCACGCGGACTTCTGTCCGTGGGGCGAGCTGCTGGAATTCAAGGGTTTTGGGCGGAAGATCTTCGACGGTAGCCAGGCGTCGGTCGCGTACCTGCACGGTCCCGTCGTCCGCAAGGACTTCCTCGAGAAGCACCCGGAGATCGTCGTCGCCTACCTCAAGGCCGTCGTCGAGGCCAACGAGTGGATCACGAAGAATCCCGAGGAGGCGACCACGAAGCAGGAGCAGTGGACCTCCATCCCCAAGGAGGTGCTGTACCTCTACTTCGGGCGTGGTGGGTTCCTCTCACTCGACGCCACCATCAAGCCCCAGTGGGTCGAGGTGCTCAAGTACGACGCGACCGTGCTCCAGAAGATGGGGATCATCAAGCAGGTGGACGTCGAGGGCTTCATCGACGACCGCTTCATCCGGCAGGCGTACCGCGAGCTCGGCCGCGACTACGCGAAGGATCAGAAGGTGACGGCGGCGGGCACCTCGCCCATGGAGGGCAAGGATGCCACCACCGGCACACCGATCAAGGATCCGCGGGCCGCGGCCGAACTGTGGTTGAAGGGCGAGCCCATCAAGCCTTACGCGTCGCTGGCGACCGTGATGGCCGCGCTCCGGGACGCGGATCAGACGGGCCGCGCTGTGAACGCCGCCTACGTTTTCGATCACCCGACCGGACTCAAGCTCTTCGCCCACCGGGCCTTCTACGTATCGGGCGGCAGCGGCAAGGCCGCGCTCGCCTCCCTCGTGGCCTTCGCCTGGAAGGACGAGGCGGAGACGTTCGCGACCAAGAACGGCGGGAAAGTTCTATCGCTCGAGGAAGCGAAGAAGCTGGGGGTCGCCAAGTAGGATGGCCGCCGCACCCGAAGCGGGGACAGCGCCGCTGATCGGCGCACCGGCCGCTCGGACAGACGCGATAGCGTTCCCACGACTGGCGGGCTGGCGACGGCCCTTCCGCCGCGTGCTGTCCCTCGGGCTCTTCTTCGTCGCATGGCACGTCGCGACGAAGTGGGACCTTGACCTCTATGTGCGCTTCCAAAATATCCCCGCGCCGGCGGAGGTGCTGGAGGAGGCGGTGGCGCTGTTCGGCGGTGCCGCCTTCTACGTGCACATCCTCGCCAGCCTCGAGCGCATCTGGCTGGGCTTCGCCATCGCCACGGTCCTCGGCGTCGGGCTCGGGCTGCTCATCGGGTGGTTCCGGTTCGCCGAGGACACGCTGTTCCCGCCCATCGAGCTGCTGCGCCCGATCCCAGCGGTGGCGTGGGTGCCGCTCAGCATCATGCTCTGGCCCACCGAACTGTCGAGCATCGTGTTCATCACCACGCTCGGCGCCTTCTTTCCGATCGTGCTCAACACCATCCACGGGGTGGAGGGCATCGATCGCCAGCTCGTGCGTGCGGCGACGAGCCTCGGGGCGGGCCGGGCCGCCATCTTCCGCGAGGTCGTCATTCCCGGGGCACTGCCGTCGATCGTGACGGGGCTCTCGGTGGGCATGGGCGTGTCGTGGATCTGCCTCATCTCGGCCGAGATGATCTCGGGGCAGTTCGGCGTCGGGTACTTCACCTGGGTCGCCTACGGGATCGTGAAGTACGCGCAGATCGTGGTCGGTATGCTCGTCATCGGTGTGCTCGGCATGCTGTCGAGCGCGCTCATCCGGCTGGTCGGGGCGCGCTGCATGCCGTGGCTGCCCCGTCACATGAAAGACGGGGCGTGAGGGACGAGGCGTGAGGGGCGACGCCACCGGCCGCATCGAGATCACCGACCTCGGCATCGCGTTTGGCCGCAATGGCCGGACGGTGGAGGCGGTGCGGCGGTTCACGTTGATGACGACGCCGGGCGAGTTCGTGGCGTTGCTCGGCCCATCCGGCTGCGGCAAGACGACGTTGCTCAACGCGGTCGCGGGCTTCGTGCAGCCGACGGCGGGGCAGTTGATCGTGGACGGCGAGCGCGTCGCCCGGCCGGGGGCCGATCGGGGGATGGTCTTCCAGCAGCACTCGCTGTTCCCGTGGAAGACCGTGCTCGGTAACGTCGAGTTCGGCCTCAAGATGCGCGGGGTGGGGAAGTCGGAGCGGACGTCCCGGGCCCGCGACTACCTGAACCTCGTCGGCCTCTCTGGCTTCGAGCGCGCGTATCCCGGGGAGTTGAGCGGCGGCATGCAGCAGCGCGTCGGCATCGCTCGCGCCCTCGTCAACCGGCCGCGCGTGCTGCTCATGGACGAGCCCTTCGGCGCCCTCGACGCGCAGACGCGGCTCACCATGCAAGAGCTGCTTCTCGGTGTCTGGCGCGAGGTGCGAACGACGGTCCTCTTCGTCACCCACGACATCGACGAGGCGCTCTTCCTCGCCGACCGGGTGGCCGTGATGACGGCCCGGCCCGGTCAGATCCGCGACCTCGTGACGATGAAGCTCGGGCGGCCTCGCGCTGCGGAGGTCATCGCCACGCCCGAGTTCATGGCCCTCAAGGCGCGCGTCCTGGCCCAGGTGAGGGAGGAAGGCGCCCGGACGCTGGCCGGATCGCGCCGGTGAGCGTAGTGCGGGCGCTGGGGGGACGCGTCCGCACGCGAGCGTGGACGGTGGCGGCGGCGACGCTGGCCGTCTTCGGTCTCTACCAGGCGCTGATCCTGGGCATTCTCGTCGCCGGCCTCGGGGGCGCGCCCAACTATCTCCGGGTCTACCCGGCGTGGGAGAACGCGCGCCGCATCGTGCGGCTCACCCCCTCGGCCGCCGACATCGTCACATTGATTGCGCGCGAGCCGCTCCTCGAGTACGGGCGACGGCATCCCGTCTTAGGCGCGGCCGTGTGGAGCTTCGAGCTGACCTGGTCGAGCCTCCTCTTCTTCGCGTCGTTCTCGGGGCTCGTAGGGATCTACCTCGGCATCGGAGGACGGGCGGCGCGTTGGGGCGCGGTGGGCTCGCTGGGCGGCGCCGGCGTCGTCGGCCTCCTCGGCGCCAGCGTGTCCTCGCTCACGCACTGTGGGCTCGGCTCCTTCGGCGTTTTGCTGGCGGTCGCCGGCATTTCCGCCACCACGATCCAGTGGTTCGCGCGTCTCGAGCCCGTGCTCATCCCGGCCGGATATGCGCTGATCGTGCTCGCCATCGTCGCTCGCGCGAGAGGACTCGCTCCGGCCCCGTTCGCCGCCGCCGCATGAAGCCCCTGGCGGCCGTGCTCGCCGGCCTGCTCCTGTCCGCCTGCGCGGATGGCCCGCCGGAGATGATGCCGTCGTTCGCGCTGGTCGATCAGTCCGGCACGACGGTGAAGTCCGAGAGCCTCCGCGGCCACGCGCTCGTCGTCAGCTTCGTCTTCACGACGTGCGTCCAGGCGTGTCCGCTGATCACCGCGCAGCTCGCGCGGGCCCAGGCGCGGGCGCGGGCCGAGAAGCTCGACGGGCGGGTGCGCTTCGTCTCCATCACGCTCGACCCCGTCACCGACACCCCCGACGTGTTGCGCCGCTACGCCGACGCCTACGGCATCGATCACACCACCTGGCACTTCCTGACGGGCGCCTCGGACGACGTGGCGCGCGTGATCCGTGCCTTCGGCCTCGCCACGGTCGCGCCCGACCGGATCGTCCACGGCAGCCTCGTCGTGCTGGTCGACGGCGCCGGCCGGATCGCCGAGCAGCGGACCGACCTCGAGCTCGACGCCGACCGGCTGCTGGCCTCGCTTCGCAAGCTCCTCGGCTGAGACACCGGCGGGCGCTGGTACCCAGCCGGACCGCCGGTCGGGATCTCGGCTACACTAGCGGCGCTATGCGTCTGGGTATCCTGATTCCCACCCGCGGCGCGGTGATGCAGTCGGCGCGCCGACCTCCGGTCGAAGAGTGCTGGACGATGGCGCGACACGCCGATCACGCGGGCTACGACGCCGTGTGGGTCGGCGACAGCATCGTGGCCAAGCCGCGACTCGAGCCGCTGACGACGCTCGCCTACCTCGCCGGCATCACGACCCGGGTGCGATTGGGGACGACCGTCCTGCTGCCGGCCCTACGCCACCCGGTCGTGCTGGCCCACCAGATCGCCAACGTCGATCAGATCTCGCGTGGGCGCCTGGTGCTCGGCCTCGGCGTCGGCTGGAGCCTGCCCTCGGCCGAGCGCGAGTGGGCGGCGTGCGGCGCGGATCACAAACGTCGTGTCCGGCGCCTGGAAGAGCACGTCCGGATCTGGCGGATGCTATGGCAGGGCGAGCCGGTGAACCACCACGACGGGGACGTAGAGCTGACCGACCACACGGTTGGACCGTTGCCGTGGAATCGGGAGGGCCCGCCGGTGCTGATCACCGCCGCCAATCGTGGCGAGATGCTCGCCACCCAGTTCGACCGGCTCGGCCGCCTCGGCGACGGCATCATCACGACGTACGTGCACGCCGAAGAATGCCGGCTCGTCCGCGAGCGCGGGGAGGAGGCGCTGGCCCGTCACGGTCGCGCCCGCACGGGCTTCCCCGTGTGCGTGTACACGACGGTCCGCATGGAGGACGATCCGCGCACGGCCGAGCGGGTCACCACGGAGTTTCTCGCCACCTACTACGGCGGCGGCGTGTACTCGCGCGGTACCATGGGCCTCGGCCCGGCGGACGTGGTGACGGCCGCGCTCGCCCGCTACGCGGCGGCCGGCGTCAGCGATCTCTGCATCCGATTCGTGGGCGACGACCAGCTCGCCCAACTCGAGCGGTTCACCGCCGAGGTCTTGCCCGGCCTTCGCGGTTGACGCGGAGGTGACGGCTGTGCGGACAGGAGGAGTGCCATGAGGGTCCGTTTCGATCCGGGGGCGCCCTACGAAGTGGAGGAGACGGACGTCCCGTTCGCCAGACCGGAAGGCAAGGAGCTGCTGGCCCGCATCTACCGTCCGAAGGGCGAGGCGGACGCGCCGCTGGCGGCGCTGGTGGACGTCCACGGCGGCGCCTGGAGCCGAGGAGAGCGAACGACCGGGGCTCATCACGGACGGGCCCTGGCCGCCTCCGGGTTGCTCGTCATCTCGCTCGACTTCCGTCAGGGCTCGGAGCACAAGCATCCGGCCGCGAGCGCCGACGTCGCGGCGGCTATCCGCTACGTGCGCGCCCACGCGGCCCGGCTCGGCGTCGATCCCGGACGCATCGGGCTCGTGGGCAGCTCGAGCGGTGGCCAGCTCGCCCTGCTCGCCGGGGTGAAGCCCGGCGCCCCCGAGTACGCCGGTACGCCGGTCGTGCTACCCGACGGCTCGCTCGGCGCGCCTGCCGGTGACGAATCGGTCGCGTTCGTCCTGGCGCTCTATCCGGTCGCCGATCCGCTGGCGCGGTTCCGCTACGTGGTCGGACGCCAAGACGACGGGTCGGGGTTCGACGCGAAGCGTCTCATCGCCGCCCACCACGGCTATTTCAAGGATGAGGCCGCGATGGTCGAGGCCAGCGTGACGCGCATCGTGGCGGCCCGCGAAGCCCGGGCGTTGCCGCCCCTCTGGGTCGCTCAGCCGGAGCTCGACGACAACGTGCCGGCGGCGATCACCGAAGCGCTCGTGCGTGCCTATCAACAGGCCGGCGGTGACGTCGAGCGCGTGCACTTCCCCGGCGCCCGCCACGGCTTCATCCAGCAGCCGAGCGCCGACTCGGACAAGGCCATCGCGCTGATGCGCGACTTCATCGGGCGGCAGCTCGTCCGATGAAGCTCCCGGCGACCGTCCTGGTCGCGCTCGTCCTTCTCTCCGCCGGGGCTCCGGCCGGCGCCAGCCCCGATGGGCAGATCACGTGGGCGGTACACACGACGCTGGTGCCGACCTACTTCGATCCCTCGGAGACGACGATCATCACGTCGTTCATGGTGCTCTACGCGCTCCACGACGGGGTCGTGAAGCCGATGCCCGGCAAGCCACTGGCCCCCAGCCTGGCCGAGTCGTGGACCGCATCCCCCGATGGGCTCGTCTACGAGTTCGTCCTGCGGCGAGGGGTGAAGTTCCACAACGGCGAACCCGTCACCGCCGAGGACGTGAAGTTCTCCTTCGAGCGCTACCGCGGCATCTTCGCCCGGGGCTTGAAGGACAGGGTCGCCGAGGTCGAGACGCCCGATGCCGGGCGCGTTCGGTTCCGGCTCAAGCAGCCCTGGCCAGACTTCATGACGTTCTACGGGACGCTCGCCACCGGCGCCGGCTGGGTGATCCCCAAGAAGTACGTCGACAAGGTGGGGGAGGACGGTTTCAGGAAGGCGCCGATCGGCGCCGGCCCGTACCGCTTCGTGTCGTTCACGCCCGGGATCGAGCTCGTCCTGGAAGCGTTCGAGGGCTACTGGCGCAAGAGCCCGAGCGTGAAGCGCCTGGTGCTGCGAACGATCCCCGACCCGGCGACCCGGCTGGCCGCGCTCAAGCGCGGCGAAGCCGACATCGCGTTCTCCATGATCGGGGAGCTCGGCGACGAAGTGCGGCGTACGCCCGGTCTCACGCTCAAGGCCGTGTACCCGTCCACGCACTGGCTCTACTTCGTCGACCAGTGGGACGCGAAGTCGCCGTGGCACGACCGACGCGTCCGCCTGGCGGCGAACCTCGCGATCGACCGCCGCGCCATCGACCAGGCCAGGACGTCCGGGTTGTCGAGGATCACGTTCAGCATCATCCCGAGCGCCTTCGAGTTCTACTGGCCGCCGCCGGCCTATGCCTTCGACCCGGCCGTGGCCAAACGGCTCCTCGCCGAGGCTGGGTACCCTGGTGGCTTCGACGCGGGCGAATACTTCTGCGACATGACCTCGGCGGACGCCGCCGAAGCGATGATCGGCTACCTCCAGGGCGTGGGGATCCGCGCCAAGCTTCGTCCGCTCGAGCGCGCGGCTTTCAACAAGAGCATCGCCGAGAAGAAGCTCAAGAACCTCGTCCAGATCATCGGGGGCGCGTTCGGGAACGCCGCCACTCGCCTCGAGGCCTACGTCGTCTCGGGAGGGCAGTTCGCCTACGGCGGGTACCCCGACGTGGACGGTCTCTTCCGCGAACAGGCGACGGAGCTCGATCGCGCCAAGCGCGAGGCGGTGCTGCATCGCATGCAGCAGCTCGTTCATGACAAAGCGATGGTGGCCCCGATGTACGAGCTGGCCTTCGTCAACGGCGTCGGCAGGCGCGTGGAGGAATCCGGGCTCGGGCTCATCGCTAGCTACGCCTTCTCGGCGCCCTACGAGGACCTGAAGCTCAAGACGAAATAGCGGGGCGCGCGCCCCGCGTGAAGGAACCAACGCGAGGAGGCCACACCATGACGACCACGAAGACTCCAATGTCTGAGATCATCTCGATCAGCGACCTCCCATGGCAGGAACGGCAGCCCGGGGTCAGGGCGAAGAGCATCTGGGAGCACCCGGAAAGCAAGCGACGGGCCGTCATGACGCGCATCGAGCCCGACGCCAAGCTCCCGCTCCATCGCCACGTTGGCGATGAGCTGGTCTTCGTCATCGAGGGCGCCATATCGGACGAGTTCGGCACCGTGACGGCCGGGAACGTGGGCTACCGGCCGAACGGCTGTGTTCACACCGTATCGACGACAAACGGCGCGACCGTCCTGGCGATCATCACCGGCGGGGTGGAGCCGTTGACGCAGCGAGGCAGTGGGCCGCCGTCGCAGGTTTTCACGCTGAGCGACCTCCCATGGATCGAGGCGCGCCCGGGCGTACGCCAGAAGAAGATCTGGGAGGACAAGGGGCGCGCGGACGCGCCCGGAGCCAACGAGCGTCGCGCGATTCTGGCGCGGTTCGAGCCGGGCGCCACGCTCGCCCCCCATCGTCACGCGGGCGACGAGCTGATCTTCCTCATCGAAGGGGCGAACGCCGACGAATCGGGCCCGGTGACCGCGGGCAACATGAACTACCGGCCGAACGGTTGCGTGCACACCGTGACGACGAAGAACGGCGCGACGGTCCTGGCCGTCGTGTGGGGCCGCACCGAGCCGGTCTAAACGAACAAAAGCAAGCAGGGAGGCTTCCATCATGAGAATCGTTCGAGGCCTCTTCGGTTCGTTGCTCGTCCTCATGATCTTGGCCGTCGGGGTTTCGCCGGGCGCCGCAGCGCCCGAAGGTCAGATGACCTGGGCGGTGCACGTCTCACTGGCGCCCACCTGGTTCGACCCCGCGGAGACATCCGGGATCATCACGCCGTTCATGGTGCTCTACGCCATGCACGACGCCCTGCTGAAGCCGATGCCGGGCCATTCGATGACGCCGAGTCTCGCCGAGTCGTGGAGCATGTCCCCGGACGGGCTCGTGTACGACTTCGTCCTGCGCAGAGGCGCCAAGTTCCACAACGGCGACCCGGTCACCGCCGAGGACGTCAAGTTCTCGCTCGAGCGCTACCGCGGTGCGTCCGCCAAGCCGCTCAAGGACAGCGTGGCGGCTGTCGAGACGCCGGACCCCGGCCGCGTCCGCATCCGTCTCAAGCGGCCGTGGCCCGACTTCATCACGTTCTACGCCGGAGCGACCGGGGCCAGCTGGATCGTGCCGAAGAAGTATGTCGAGAAGGTCGGCGACGAAGGCTTCAAGAAGGCGCCGGTCGGCGCCGGCCCGTACAAGTTCGTCTCGTTCACCCCGGGCGTCGAGCTCGTCGTGGAGGCCTTCGATCAGTACTGGCGCAAGTCCCCGAACGTCAAGCGGCTGGTCTTGAAATCGATCCCGGACGAGGCCACGCGTCTGGCCGCGCTCAAGCGGGGCGAGGTGGACATCGCTTATGCGATTCGCGGCGCGCTGGCCGAGGAGATCCGGCGAAGCCCGGCGCTCACACTGAAACCCAACGTCGGTCAAGCCACGTTCTGGGTCAATTTCCCCGACCAATGGGATGCAAAGTCGCCGTGGCACGATCGGCGCGTGCGCCTGGCCGCCAACTACGCGATCGATCGGCCGGCGATGAACCAGGCGGACTCCCTCGGATTCTCCAAGATTACCTGGAGCTTGATCCCCAGCAGCTTCGAGTTCTACTGGCAGCCGCCCGGCTACTCGTACGATCCCGCCAAGGCCAAGCAGCTCCTGGCCGAGGCCGGGTACCCCAACGGCTTCGACGCCGGAGACTACTTCTGCGACGCCGCGATCGCCTACGTTGGTGAGCCGGTGGTCAACTACTTCAACTCGGCCGGCATTCGGGTGAAGCTGCGGCCGATCGAGCGTGTGGCCTTCTTCAGGGGGTGGGCGGAAAAGAAGCTCAAGGGCCTCGTCCAGGGCGGCAGCGGCGCCTACGGCAACGCGGCCACGAGAATCGAGGCGTTCGTCGCCGCCGGCGGCACCTATGTCTACGGGAGCTACGGCGACATCGATGGGCTGTTTCTGGAGCAGGCGACCGAGCTGGATCCCAAGCGGCGCGAGGCGACCCTGCATCGCATCCAGCAGCTCATCCACGAAAAGGTGATGATCGCGCCGATCTGGCTCAACGCCGGGTTGGCCGGCCTGGGGCCACGGGTGGACGAGTCAGGGATCGGGGTCATTCCGGGCTATGCGTTCTCCGCGCCGTACGAGGACGTGAAGCTGAAAGCGAAATAGGAAAGGACGCGCCATCGTGAGACCCGTCCAAGGCCTCTTCGCCGCGGTTCTCGTCCTGGTGATCTCGGCCGTCGGTGTCGCGCCGGGCGCCGCGGCCCCGGAAGGCCAGATGACGTGGGCCGTGCACACGACCCTGGTGCCGGCCTGGTTCGACCCCGCGGAGAACATCCAGCAGACGCCGTTCATGGTCCAGCTGGCGACGCACGACGCCCTCGTGAAGCCGATGCCCGGCAAGAGCATGGCGCCCAGCCTCGCCGAATCGTGGAGCACCTCCCCTGACGGGCTCGTCTACGAGTTCGTCCTGCGCAAGGGGGCCAAGTTCCACAACGGCGAGCCCGTCACCGCCGAGGACGTGAAGTTCTCCTTCGAGCGCTATCGGGGCATGTTCGCAAGGACCCTCAAGGAGAGAGTCTCGGCGGTCGAGATCCCAGACCCCGGCCGTGTCCGGTTCCGACTCAAGCAGCCGTGGCCCGACTTCATGACCTTCTATGCGACACGCGCCTCGGGCGCCGGCTGGATCGTCCCCAAGAAGTACGTCGAAAAGGTGGGCGACGACGGCTACAAGAAAGTGCCGATCGGCGCCGGCCCGTACCGCTTCGTGTCCTTCAACCCGGGTGTGGAGCTGGTGCTCGAGGCCTTCGAGCAGTATTGGCGAAAGGTCCCCAACGTGAAGCGCCTGGTCTTCCGGGTGATTCCCGACCACGCCACGCGGCTAGCGGCGCTCAAGCGCGGTGACGCCGACGTCGTCTATCTGATCAGCGGAGAGCTGGCCGGGGAGGTCCGGCGCACGCCCGGACTGACGCTGAAGGCCGTGTTCCCGTCCAACCACTGGCTGATCTTCGCCGATCAGTTTGACCCGAAGTCCCCCTGGCACGACAAGCGCGTGCGGCTGGCCGCCAACCTGGCGATCGATCGCAACACCCTCAACGAGGCCGCCACGCTTGGACTCTCGAAGATCACCGGGAGCATCGTTCCATCGAGCTTCGATTTCTACTGGCCGGCGCCCCCGTACCCCCACGATCCGGCCCGGGCCCGCCGGCTGCTCGCCGAGGCCGGGTACGCGAACGGCTTCGACGCCGGCGAGTTCTTCTGTGATCTTCAGGTCTGCAGCTGGGGCGAAGCGATGCTCACCGACTTGAAGGCCGTGGGAATCCAGCTCAAGCTTCGTCCGCTCGAACGGGCGGCGTTCTTCAAGGGCGTGGCCGAGAAGAAGTACAAGAACCTCGTGTACCTCTTCATCGGCGCTTCGGGAAACGCCGCCACCTGGCTGGAATCCGTCGCCGTCTCCGGCGGCACGTATGCCTACGGAGGCTACCCCGACATCGACGGCCTCTTCCGGGAGCAGGCCGTGGACTTGGACCGCGCGAGGCGCGAGGCGACCCTCCACAAGATGCAGCAGCTCATTCACGAGCGGGCGATGTTCGCGCCGGTCTGGGACTTCGCCTTCCTCCACGGCGTCGGCCCGCGCGTGGAGGAGTCCGGGCTCGGGCTCCTCGGTGGCTATGGATTCTCGGCGCCCTACGAAGACGTGAAGCTGAAAGGCAAGTGAGACGTGGACCGTGAGAGACAGCGCGCAGAGTATGCCGCGGGGCTCCGCGCCGCCGCCGAGCAACGGTTCGGGGCCGCGCGCGCCCAGGCGCTCGCGAAGACCATCGACGATGTGGCGGGCTGGATGGCCGAGGTGGCGACGTTCCCCGTCGACGCCGAGGAGCCGCCGGCGTTCTACGCCGAGTCCGCACCATGAGCCTGCACACCTTCGGTGCTGTCGACGCCGCGAGAGCGATCCGCGAGAAGGTGCTCTCGCCCGTCGATCTGGTCGAGGCGCTGCTGAAGCGCATCGAGACGGTGGACACGCACATCCAGGCGTGGGCGCTGGTCGACCGCGACGGCGCCCGCGCTGCGGCGCGCCAGGCGGTCGACGAGGCCGCCCGCGGCGTGTTCCGCGGCCCGCTGCACGGCGTGCCGTTCGGCGCCAAGGACATCTTCTACAGCGCCGGTCTCCCCACCGAGGCCGGCTCGAAGGTCATGGCCGGCTTCGTGCCGGACTACGATGCGACCTCGGTGGCGCGCCTCAAGGCCGCCGGCGCGATCCTGCTCGGCAAGCTTCACACGACGGAGTTCGCGACCTCCGACCCGGCTCCCACCCGCAACCCCTGGAACCTCGCCTGCACGCCGGGCGGCTCGTCGAGCGGCTCGGCGGCAGCGGTGGCCGCCCGCATGGTCCCGCTGGCGCTCGGCAGCCAGACGATCGGCTCGAACGTGCGCCCCGCGTCGTACTGCGGACTGGTGGGTCTCAAGCCGACGTTCGGTCGGATCAGCACGCGCGGCGTGATGGCGCTCAGCTACACGCAGGACCACGTCGGGCTCATGGCCCGGAGCGTCGAGGACGTCGCGCTCGCGCTCTCGGTCACGGCCGGCCACGATCCGGAAGATCCCAGCTCGTCAGGTACCCCGGTGCCCGACTACCTCGCCGCGATCACGCGACGGCGCCCGCCGCGCATCGGCTTGCTGCGCGAGTTCTTCGAGCGCGCCACCCCCGAGGTGGCCGACGTCACGTCGCAGGCGGTGAGCCGTCTGGAACGAGCCGGCGCGATCGTCGAAGAGGCCAAGCTGCCGCCAACGTTTCGCGCGGTGGCCGCCGCCGCGTACCTGATCACGCGGAGCGACACGGCGAGCATCCACGCCGAGCGCTTCGCGTCGAAGGCGGACCTCTATCGCCCGGCGATCCGGAGCTCGATCGAGATGGGTATGCTGATCCCGGGCGACCTGTACGTGCGGGCGCTCCGGATTCGCGGCCAGTTCCGGCGTGAGCTCGGACCTCTGCTGGACCGATACGACGTGCTGCTGACGCCGACGACACCGGCGCCCGCCCCCGAAGGCCTGGCGACGGGCGATCCTCAGTTCCAGATCCCGTGGTCGCTCTCGGGCATGCCGTCGGTCACGGTGCCCAGCGGCCTGACGACCTCCGGGCTCCCGCTCGGGATCCAGCTCGTGAGCGGGGCCTTCACAGAATCGGCACTTCTCGCGGCGGCGGCGTGGTGCGAGGACGTCCTCGACCACACGCCGGCGCCCAATCTCTAGGAGAACACCATGAGTGAGTCTCTCGGGCGGGCGGTCGAGCTGCTGGCGGCGGGCGACTGGAAGAAGGCGCACGAGATCGTCCAGAAAGAGAAGTCGACCCTGGCGGCGTGGCTTCACGGGATCGTGCACATCCTCGAGGGTGACCTCGACAACGCGCGTGGCTGGTACAAGCGGGCCGAACGCGAGTTCCCGGGAGCGGGCGCGGCTCAGGCGGAGATCGCGGCGGCGCGCCGAGCCGTCGAGAGCGGTGTATAGTCGGGACCCAACGCTGAATCAGGAGGTGGACCATGGCGAGCAAGGGGAACATCCTGGTCGGGACGGTCGGTCAAGGCGTCATGATGAGCGCCGACGACGGCGAGATCTGGACGCGGGCCAGCGTACGCCAGGGGATGCATTCCGATTCGATCGTCCGGATGCTGCGGTCGGACTCCCGGAGCCCGGAGACCGTCTACGCCGGGACCGACCTGGGACTCTACCGGAGCGATGACGGGGGCGCCAAATGGCGCCTGCTCGAGAACCCGATGAAAGGGGCCATGGTCTGGAGCATGGCCATCGACCCGATCGATCCGGCGGTCATGTTCGCCGGCACCGGCACGCCCAGCAAGCCGGGAATCTTCCGGTCCACCGACGCAGGGAAGAGCTGGGCGCAACTGCGCGTGGAGATCGCCGAGGATTGCCCGAACGTCGGCGTCCCCCGGCCGACGGGAATCGCGATCGATCCCACCAACGACCGGAACGTGTGGGTCGGGCTCGAGGTGGACGGCGTGCGGCACAGCACCGACGGCGGCGAGACCTGGACCAAGGTGAACGGGCAGATCCCGAACCAGGACGTTCACAACGTCCTGGTGGTGGAAGGCCCTCCCAAGACCGTGTTCACCGTGGTCAACGACGACATCTGGCGCAGCACTGACGACGGCAAGACCTGGCAGGCCGCGCGGGCCCGAGAAGTCTTCCCCTGGCACTACCCGCGCGGCATCGCGGTCAAGCCCGGCGATCCGCGCACGGTGTTCCTGACGCTGGGCGACTCTACTCCCGGCCGCATCGGGACGGTGGTGCGCTCTCGGGACGCGGGCGTCACCTGGGAGAATCTGAAATTCCCGGTGCAGCCGAACTCGGCCATCTGGACCGTGACGATCTCCGCGTCGGCTCCCGACACGATGTTCGCCGCCAGCCGCTACGGTTACCTCTATCGCAGCGACGACGGCGGCGACTCCTGGCGCAAGCTCTGGCGGGAGTTCGGCGAGGTGTCGTCGATTCTCTGGGTTCCTCAATAACCGGGTGAATCCACGGCGCCTGACAGAATCGAGCGGCGCGATCGTTGCGATCGCGTCGCTCGAGTGTTCGTAGAGCCTCGCGGTGGCATGATGCCCACGCACGGGGGAAGAGTAGCGTTCGGTCCGGCCATTGTTTGGGGTACGTTAGAATAGGGTATGTGGCAGGACGAGAGCTCCCTGCAATGAAGTGGATCGCGGCCGACCCAGAACATCTTGGCGGAAAGCCCCGAGTCACCGGCACGCGAATCTCGATCGCATTTCTCTTGGAGTCGCTTGCTGCCGGCATGACGATTCCAGAGATCGTGCGCGCGTATCCCACGTTGACCGAAGACGCAGTCCGGGGGGCCCTGGAAGAACTGGCGCATTCAAAAGACCTAACGGCACCGTGAAGATCCTCCTCGATGAGAACCTCCCTGAGGCTCTCATCGAGACTCTTAGACGGATCGGCCACATCGTCGACTCTGTAGGTTCGTTGCGACTGAAAGGGCTGGACAATGGTCGGCTCTATCGGGAAGTCGCCTCAGGATACGACCTCTTCTTCACCAAGGACCGCCAGTTTGTCGCCCAACTCGACATCGTGACGGAGCCCGGTCCCGTCAAGGTGGTTCTCACGGTCATTCGCCAGCAGCCGCAGGCCCAGTTCGTTGCAGCCTTCATGGAAGCTTTCGCCGATACTGACTGGTCGAGTTTCGGGCTCGTACGCGAATGGCCCCAAGGAAAGGAGCGATAGCTCATGAAAGCGATCCGCGTTTCGGAGTACGGCGGCCCGGCCGTCCTGAAGGTCGACGAGGTTCCGGCGCCCAAGCCCGGGCCCACCCAGGTCGTGGTCCGCAACCACGCCGCCGGGGTGAATCCGGTGGACACGTACCTGCGCTCGAACACCGACAACCGCGGCCCGAAGCTGCCCTACACGCCCGGGTCCGACTCTGCGGGAGTCGTCGAGGCCATCGGCTCCGACGTGACGCGCGTGAAGTCCGGCGATCGCGTTTACGTGGGCGGGACGCTGTCGGGCTCGTACGCCGAGCTATCGCTCTGCGAGCAGACGCAGGTGCACACGCTGCCGGCCAACGCCAGCTTCGCCCAGGGCGCAGCGATGAACGTCCCCTACGCGACCGCCTATCACGCGCTCTTCCATCGCGCCCACGGCGAGGCCGGCGAGTCTGTGCTCGTGCACGGCGCGAGCGGTGGCGTCGGCATCGCCGCGGTCCAGCTCGCACGGGCGCGCGGCCTCACGGTCATCGGGACAGCCGGGACGGACAAGGGACGGCGGATGGTCGCGGAGCAGGGCGCCCACCACGTGCTCGACCACACGGCGCCGGCCTACCTCGACGAGCTGCTGAAGCTCACCGGTGGTCAAGGCGTGGACGTCATCCTCGAGATGCTGGCGAACGTGAATCTCCAGAAAGACTTCGGCGCCCTCGCGATGCGCGGGCGCATCGCGGTCATTGGCAACCGCGGCACCGTCGAGATCAACCCGCGCCTGGCAATGAACAAGAACGCCGCGATCCTCGGCGTGGCGCTCTTCCACGCGTCGCCGGCCCAGCTCGTCGGGATCCACACGGCGCTCGTCGAAGGGCTACGCAACGGCTCGCTGCACCCGGTCATCCACCAGGAGCTGCCGCTCGCCCAGGCCCCGCGCGCCCACGAGGCGGTGATGCAGAACGGCCACCACGGCAAGATCGTGCTGGTGCCCTAGCAGGCTACGGAAAAAGCAGGTGAAAGGCACGCAGTTGAGAGCCGCAAGGCATC
>Ga0066709_100000367_pt1 | contig 23183 bp, 27 predicted proteins | sample GraSoiAngelo_158_FD_79665 | JGI IMG/M metagenome (GOLD analysis project Ga0066709, IMG submission 79665) | Grasslands soil microbial communities from the Angelo Coastal Reserve, California, USA - 14_1009_16_30cm | ecosystem: Environmental > Terrestrial > Soil > Grasslands | place: USA...
CGACTCGACGAAGAACGATCCCGTCCCGACCGCGGCGAACATGGGGCCGAGCAGGGTGACGACGGGGATGAACGCGTTCTTGAGGGCGTGCTTGAAGATGACGGGCACCTCGCCCAACCCCTTCGCGCGCGCGGTGAGCGTGTAGTCGGCGCGGATGACCTCGAGCATGCTGGCGCGTGTGAAGCGCGCGATGATGCCCATCGGCGCCAGCGCCAGGGCCACGGTCGGGAGCACCCAGTTCCGCGGCGAGTCCCAGCCGCCGGTCGGGAAGAGCGGCAGGACGAATGAGAAGAGGATGATGAGAAAGACCGCGAGCACGAAGTTCGGGACGGCCACGCCGACGGTCGCCACGCTCACCGACACGTAGTCCCAGGTCCGGTTCTGGTAGACCGCGGCCAGGATGCCGAGCGTCAGGCCGCCGACGACCGCGAGGGCCAGCGCCATCGAGCCGAGCAGGAGCGAGATCGGGAACGTCTGGACGATGATCTCGCGCACCGTGCGCGTCTTGTAGACGAAGGAGTTGCCGAAATCACCGTGGATCGCCTTGCTCACGAAGATCGCGAATTGCTCGTGGAGAGGCCGGTCGAGGCCGTAGTGGGCCGCCAGGTTCTTCTGCGCCTCCGGCGACAGAGGGTTCGCGCCCTCCGCCACCGGGTCGAGGGGACTTCCCGGTGTGGCATGCATGACCAGGAACGTGACCAGCGCCATCGCCAGGAGCGTCGGCAGCAGCCACAGAACACGGGACAGCGCGAATTGGAACAACCGGGTCCTCCGGTGACCTCTCGGTCGGGCGACGGGCCCGCGATGATACGGTTGTCGTTACTATTTGGCACGGAGGTCGCCCGAGTCAAGCTTCCGCTTCCCCGACGGGGCACCTTCCTTGACCGGGTCCCGGCGGGTCTGCGACAATCGGGGGGCTGAAGCATGGCCGCTGATCCGCTCATCCGAGTGTCCGGTCTCCGTAAGACCTTTGGCAACCATCGAGTACTGGATGGCCTCGACGTCGACGTCCACGAGGGCGAAGCGCTGGCGGTGCTCGGCGCGAACGGCTCTGGCAAGACGACGCTGCTCAAGATCCTCGCCACTCTCGTGCGGCCGACCCGTGGGACCGCGAGGGTCGCGGGTCACGACTGCGCGAAGGAGGCCGAGAGCGTCCGTCGGTACGTGGGGCTGGTGGCCCACGGCTCGTACGTCTACGAGGATCTCACCGCTTTGGAGAATCTGACGTTCTGGACCACGCTCGCCGGCCGGCGCGCCTCCGCCGCCTCGCTCGCCGGGGCGCTCGCCAGCGTGGAGCTCGAGCGGTTCGCGGACGAGCGGGTCCGCACGTTCTCGGCCGGGATGAAGCGGCGGCTGTCGCTGGCGCGGTTCGTCCTGGTGCAGCCGCGGGTGCTGCTGCTCGACGAGCCGTTCGCTGGCCTCGACCAGCGCGCCAAGAAATGGCTCGAGGAGCACCTCGCGGCGTTCAAAGCCGCTGGCGGCGCACTCGTGATGACGACGCACAGCTTCGGTCGCGAGCTGGCCGTCGCCGATCGCATCGCGATCCTCGCCGGCGGCGTCGTGGCCCTCGACACGCCGCGAGGCGCCTTGTCGCCCGACGAGATCAACCGGCTCTACACCCTGCACGTGGAGGACGCGCCCTGACCTTCGCGCGGCGCGCGTTCATCGTCGTCTGGAAGGACCTGCTCGTCGAGCGCCGGTCGAAGGAGACGCTCAACGCGCTCTTCTTCTTCGCGCTGCTGCTCCTCTTCATCTTCCAGTTCGCCATCGGTCCGGACCGAGAGCGGTTGGCCGGGACCTTGCCCGGCCTCCTCTGGCTCGGGTTCATCCTGAGCGGGTTGCTGGGGCTCGGCCGGACGTTCGTCGTCGAGCACGAAAACGACTGCTGGGAGGCGTTGCTCCTGGCGCCCGGCGACAAGTCGGCGATCTACGTCGGCAAGCTCGCCGGCAACCTGTTGCTGATGCTCGCCGTCGAGGCGATCCTCGTCGTCCTCTTCGGCCTCTTCTTCAATCTCGACCTTGCCGGCGTGCTGCCCGGGCTGGCCGTCGTGATCGTCCTGGGGACGGTCGCCTTCGCGGCCGTCGGCACGTTGTTCGCCGCGATGACCGCGCAGGTGCGCGCCCGCGAGCTGTTGTTCCCGGTGCTGCTGCTCCCCGTCCAGGCGCCGGTGCTGCTCGCCACCGTCAAGGCGACGGAAGCCGTGCTGCTCGGAGAGCCCCTCGGCAGCGTCGCGCACTGGCTCAAGCTCCTCGCCGCCGCGGACGTCGTGTACGTCGCCGTCGGCGTGCTCACCTTCGACTTCGTGCTGGAGGGCTAGGCGCGCGTGGTCCGCGTCGTCGGGGGCGTGACGCTCGCAGCACTCGCGGCGGGTCTCGTGATGGGATTCGGGGTCGCGCCGCGCGAAGCGACGCAGGGCAACGTGCAGCGCATCATGTATCTGCACGTGCCGAGTGTCTGGGTCGCCTACCTGGCGTTCGCGGTCGTTCTCGCCGCCTCCATCGCCTACCTGGCCCGGCGGGCCGAGGCCGCCGACCGGCTTGCGCACGCCTCGGCGGAGGTGGGCGTTCTCTTCACGGGCCTCACGATCGCCACCGGCTCGATCTGGGGCAAGCCGACCTGGGGTACCTGGTGGACGTGGGACGCGCGGCTCACGAGTGTGTCGATCCTGTTCGTCATGTATCTCGGCTACCTCCTGCTCCGGGGGATGATCGAGGACCGGGAGCGGGGCGCACGGTATGCCGCGGTGCTCGGAATCGTCGCCGCGTTCAATATCCCCCTCGTACACTTCTCGGTCTACTGGTGGCGCACGCTTCACCAGCCGCCGTCGTTGATGAAGCCGGGCCCGGGAACGATGCCGGGGATCATCGTCGCGGCGCTCCTCGTGAACTTCGTGGCGTTCTCGCTCCTGTACGTCTACTTCGTGGCAAAGCGCGTTGGCCTGCTGCGCCGCGAGGCGGAGGCCGCCCTCTGATGGCGGACCACTGGGGCTTCGTCCTCGCGGCCTACGGGCTCGCCGCGGTGGTGCTGCTCGCCTACTGGCGCTGGCTCGTCGCCCGCGACAGAGAGCTGCAGGGCGCGGCACGGAGCCGGGTCGCGCCTGTTTCAGGCCACCCTCGATCCGAGCACGCCTCGAGGCACCCGGTACAATGACGCCGGCCCGCGTCGCTCTCAGGCCACCCGCGATTATCCCGGGCTCCAGGCGCCCGATCCAATGAACCGCCGCGGGAAGTTCATCGTTGGGGGCGCCGTCATCGCCGCGGCCCTCGGCTACATGATCTATGCCGGTGTGACCCAGTCAGCCGTCTACTTCGTCACGCCTGCCGAGCTCCGCGCCTCCGCCGTGCCGGGCAAGGCGTACCGCCTCGGCGGCATGGTGGTGCCCGGGTCGCTCAAGTGGGAGGCCCGCTCCCTCGAGCTATCGTTCACGCTGTCCGACGGCTCCGCGACGGTCCCGGTTCGTCACAAGGGCACGCCGCCGGACCTCTTCGCCGAGAGCCGAGGCGCCGTCGTCGAGGGCAGCTGGACGGCCGACGGCTATTTCAAAGCGAGCCTGATCATGGCGAAGCACTCCGAAGAGTACAAGGCGCCGCACGACACGACCCAGGCCGGCTACAAGGAGCTGATCAAGACGCTCCGGGGAGAAGGTCGGTGACCACAGACCTCGGGTACGGGATGACGCTCGTCGCGCTCGCCCTCGCGGTCTACGGGGGGGCCGCCGCCGCGGTCGGGGCTCGCACCGGACGGCCGGCGCTCGTGGAGTCGGCGCAGCACGCGGCGCTCGGCGTCTTCGTCCTCATCACCGCCTGCTTCGCGCTGCTGACGTACGCGTTCCTCGCATTCGATTTCTCCGTCCGATACGTCGCCACCAACACGAATCTCGGAACGCCGTTCTACTACCGCATCACCGGGGTCTGGGGCGCGCTGGAGGGCTCCATCATCCTCTGGTCCTGGATGCTCGGGCTCTACACACTGATCGTCATCCTCCGGCACCGGGACAGTGCGCGTGAGCTTTACCCGTGGGCGCTGGCGACCATGCTCGGGATCCTCGCCTTCTTCCTCCTCGTGATGACGGTCGCGGCGCCGCCCTTCCAGCGGCAGGAGCCGGTGCCCGCCGACGGCCGTGGCCTCAACCCGCTGCTCGAGGACACGGGCATGATCACGCATCCGGTCGCGCTCTACCTCGGCTTCACGGGCTTCACCGTGCCCTTCGCGTTCGCGCTGGCCGCGCTGATCACGGGCCGCGTCGGCGACACCTGGCTCGTGCTGACGCGGCGCTGGGCGATCGTCGCCTGGTACTTTCTCTCGCTCGGTCTCTTGATCGGCGGCTGGTGGAGCTACCACGTCCTCGGCTGGGGAGGGTACTGGGCATGGGATCCCGTCGAGAACGCGGCGTTCATGCCGTGGCTCACCGGCACCGCGTTTCTCCACTCGGTGATGATCCAGGAGCGGCGGCGCATGCTCAAGCTCTGGAACATCTCGCTCGTGATCCTGACGTTCAGCCTGACGCTCTTCGGGACGTTCCTCACCCGCTCCGGCGTCATCGCCTCCGTCCACGCGTTCACGCAGGGCTCGATCGGCGTGTTCTTTCTGAGCTTCCTGGCGCTCGTCGTGCTCACCGCGCTCGGCCTGGTCGCGTGGCGCTGGGAAGCCCTCCGGTCGCAGGGTGAGCTCGACTCCGTCGTGTCGCGCGAGTCGGCGTTTCTCTTGAACAACGTGCTGCTGATCGCCGCGGCGTTCACCGTGTTCTTCGGCACCGTGTTCCCGCTCCTCTCGGAAGCGGTGCGCGGCGTCAAGGTCAGCGTCGGGGCGCCGTTCTTCAACCAGGTCAACGTGCCGCTGTTTCTGTCCCTCGTCTTCCTCATGGGCGTCGGGCCCTTGATCGCCTGGCGGCGCGCCTCCTGGGAGAATCTGAAGCGTAACTTCGTCTGGCCGGTTGCGCTCGGCATCGCGGCGGCGGCCGCCGCGTTCACCCTGGGCGTGCGCTCGGTCCTGGCGGCGGTCACGTTCGCGACGACGGTGTTCGTGGGGGCCACGATCGCCGTGGACTTCGTCCGGGCGACGCGAGCCCGCATGCGGACGGGCGAAACGCTCCTCCCGGCCATGGGCGGGCTCCTGCGCCGCCACAACCGACGCTACGGCGGCTTCGTCGTCCACCTGGGCATCCTGATCATCGTCCTGGGTGTGACCGGATCGCACGCCTGGTCGGTACAGACGGAAACCACGTTGAAACGCGGCGAGACCGCGCAGCTCGCCGGGTACCGCTTCCGGTTCGACGGCCTCACCGCCGTCGAGGAATCGAATCACTTCAAGGTCGTCGGGGCGTTCACCGTCTCGAACAGTCGCGTGCTCGACGTGCTTCGGCCGGCCAAGAAGTTCTATCCTCAGGAGCAGTCTCCCATCGCCTACGTAGACTACCGGCTGGGGCTGAAGGAGGACATCTACCTCGTCCTCGGCGACTTCGCCCGTGACGGCACGCAGGCGACCGTCAAGCTCCAGGTCAACCGTCTCGTGAGCTGGATCTGGATCGGTGGCGTCGTGCTCACGCTGGGCGCGGTACTGGCCATCCTGCCGGAGCGACGCAGGCCCGCGTGAAGCGGCTCTGGCGCTGGCTGATCCCCCTCGCAGCGCTCCCCGTGCTGGCGCTACTCGCCTACGGGTTTCGCGTGAACCCGCGCGATATTCCCTCGCCGCTCGTCGGTCGGGCGGCGCCGAGCTTCACGCTCCAGACGCTCGATGGCGCCCCGCTCTCGCTCGAGGCACACCGCGGCAAGGTCGTCGTGGTCAACTTCTGGGCGTCGTGGTGCTACCCCGCCTGCTACGAGGAGGCGCCCATCCTCGAGCGGAACTGGCGTGCGTACCGCGACCGTGACGTCGTCGTGCTCGGCGTGGACATCCAGGACACGCGAGAGGCGGCCGAGAAGTTCATCCGCGACTTCGGCCTGACCTTTCCGAATGCCCGGGACCTGAAGGGCACCGTCTCGGTGGACTACGGGGTGTACGGTGTGCCCGAGACGTTCTTTCTCGACCGGCAGGGGCGGATCCGCGTCAAGCACGTGAGCGCCGTCACCGACGAGGTGTTCCGCGCAACGGTCGATCGCCTCCTCAGCGAACCCCGAACGCCATGAGTCGCGGGTGGATCCGTCTGGTCGCGTCGGTGGTCCTGCTCGGCGCGGCCGTGTCTCCGGTGACCGCTCAGCCGAAGCCCGTGAGCGAGGAGACCGTGCACGAGGTGGCGGCGCAGCTTCGATGCGTCGTCTGCCAGAATCTCTCGGTGGCGGATTCGCCCTCGGAGATGGCGAGTCAGATGCGCGCGATCGTCCGCGAGCGGCTGACGGCGGGCGAAAGTCCGGCGGACGTCCAGCGATTCTTCGTCGAACGCTACGGCGAGTGGATCCTCCTGGCGCCCCCGCGCCGGGGGTTCAACCTGCTCGTCTGGTTCCTTCCGCTCGTCGCTGTCGGCGCGGGGATCGCGACCACGGCCATCCTCGTATGGCGATGGACCCACGGCCGTCGCGGCGCCCGGCCGACCCCGGTGGACGTCGACCCGGCGATGAGCGAGCGGATCCGCCGCGAAGTGGAAAGCGGATCGTGAACGGCGTGCTGGTCGTCACGATCGTGGTCGGCGTGCCCGCGCTCGTCTTCGCGCTCTGGCCGCTCCGCGGTCGTGATGCGCGCGGGCGGGCCTTTCTCCCGTTACCGGCCGACCGTCGCCAGCAGCTCTCCGAAGAAAAGCGCGCCTCCCTCGCGGCACTGCGCGAGCTCGAGTTCGAGCACGGCGCCGGCCACGTTTCGGACGCCGACTTCGCCGATCTCCGCGCCCGGTACGAAAGCGAGGCGGCAACGATCCTCACCGAGCTCGACCGGCTGGGCCCGGCCGAACCGGCGCCGGCCAGGGCCGAAGTGCCGGAACCCCGGCCGTCGGGATGGCGGCATCCGGTCGCGCTGGGGACCGTCGGCCTGCTCCTGGTCGTGTTCGGAATCGCGGTGGGCGCCGGCATCGTGCGGTACACCGAGCCCGATCCGATGGCCGGCCAGCCTCCAACGGGCTCCCGGCCGCTCGCCGCGCTTCCATCCGAGGCGCCACCGCCGACGGGCACGTCGGGACGCGTGGTTCCCCCTGAGGTGCTCCGGGGCATGCTACAGGCCGCCCGCTCGAGCCTCGCCCAGGGTCGTTACGGCGAGGCGATCGCCGCGTATCAGGCGGTGCTCAAGCGTGACCCGAAGAACGTGGACGCGATGACGCACCTCGGGCTGATCGTCGCGGTCGGTGGGGGTCCTGAGCACGCCGATCGCGCCCTCGAGACCTTCGATCGCGCGCTGGCGATCGATCCGAACTACCTCCCGGCGCTCCTCTACCGCGGTCAGGTGCTGTACGAAGCCAAGCACGACGTCGCCGCGGCCGTCCGCTCCTGGGAAAAATTCGTCGCGCTGGCCCCGCCCGGCGACGACCGCGACCGCGTCACCAAGATGATCCGCGACGCCCGCGCCCAACGCTGACCCGCCGTCCGAGCGGCGCCGCTCCTAGCGGTGAGCTAGGCAGGCGTTCGGCTCCAAGAAGATCCAGGCACTCCGCTGAAGGCACAGCTCACGCGCGGGCGCCGGGCGCCCGCCCGTCAGCGACGCTCGGGAAACTCGAACGTCCGTTCGTGCTTCAGCGGGATCGCGACAAGTTCCCTGCCCTGGTAGACGATCACCGGCCAGTTCCACCGCACGCTGACGTCGAGCGTCCGCCCCTCGTCGGCTATGGAGATCGCGCGCTCGTCGACATTGATGCCGCTCGCCGCCACCTTCTTGACGATGTCCTCTCTCACCCGGCTCACCCGCTCGGAGCGCTCGCCTCTCGACGACGCCCGCTCAGCGACCACTTCGTCGACCACACCCGTGATCTCCAGGTACGACCACACGGACATCGCGCCCGTGTAGAACAGATAGACGCACCCGATCGCGACGAAGACCCAGAAGAGGGCCTTCATCCAGTCGCACCGGGCAGATAGACCCAGATCTTGGCGGCCGCCGGCAGGCCGAGCGCGATCGTCTGATCATCGCCACCAGATGCCGTGATGGTCCCGGCCCAGGGCGCGACCTCGGTGATCCGGAGCCGTCGCCCCGGACGTACCTCGTTCTTCCAGAGGTGCTCGAGCAGCTTCTTGTCCGCCTCCGCCTCCTCGGTGATGCGCTCGACCACGACGGTCGTCCCCTCTTTCGCCTGGGCGAGCGGAAAGGGCTCCACGCGGGGCGGCTTGGCCATCCCCGGGATCGGGTTGCCGTGCGGGCACGTGCTCGGCATGCCGAGCAGCTCGGCCAGACGGTCCTCCACGCGCGGCGAGAGCGCGTGCTCGAGGCGGTGCGCCTCCTCGTGGGCGTCCGTCCAGTTGAGGCCGAGCGTGTCCGTCAGCCAGCGCTCGAGGAGACGGTGGCGGCGGGCCATGACCTCGGCAATCTGCCTTCCCTTGGTGGAGAGCGACAGCTGTTTGCCGCGGCCGATCTTCACGTAACCGCCACGAGCCATGCGATGGATCGCCTCGGTCACGGCGGGGGCGGAGATCGCCATGTGCTTGGCCAGCCGCGCGCCGATCACGGGCTTGCCACTGCCGGCCAGATCGTAGATCGCCGCGAGGTAGTCCTGGACGGACGCCGTCGTTTCTCTCGTCGACGCGTTCACTTTTAGGATTGACGATCGCGGCACATTAAGCCTACCTAATAGAAAGCTCGATCGCTCTTTTCGCCAGTATAGCACTCGAACTCGGGCAGCAAGAAGGGAGCGCCTTGCGCGCCTCCGTCTTCGCAACGCTCCTCGGCAACACGCTCGTCCTCGCCGCGATCGGCGCCTCGATCCTCTCGGTGGTCCTCGCCTATGCCACGCGACTGCATCCCTCGGCCGCGGCGTGCCTCGGCGCGGGCGGCGTCCATGGGCTATGCCCTGCCCGGCGCCGTCATCGCCGTCGGCGTCCTGGTCCCACTGGCGTGGCTGGACCACGCCGCCGCCTGGACGCTCGGTCAGTCGGCCGGACTCGTGCTGACCGGCTCGACCGCCGGACTGCTCTTCGCGTACGTGGCCCGGTTCCTGTCGGTGAGCTTTCAAACCGTGGAGGCAAGCCTCACCAAGATCCCCGCGAGCCTCGACGACGCCGCCCGCTCGCTCGGCGCCTCGGTCGGTGGGACGCTGTGCCGCGTCCACCTGCCGCTCATGCGCGGGGGCGTGCTGACCGCGGTAATCCTGGTGTTCGTCGAGACGATGAAGGAAATGCCGGCCACCTTGCTTCTCCGCCCACTCGGATTCAACACCCTCGCGGTCGCGGTGTCGGAGCGGACGTCAGAATCGCTGTGGGCGGACGCCGCCGCGCCGGCCCTCGCGATCGTCGCCGCCGGCCTCGTCCCGGTCCTCCTCGTCGTCCGCCTGTCCGCCAAGCGCTCCTGACCCGCCCCACCCCACGCCTCTGCATGGTGGTCTGGGCGCCCGGTCGCCTCGGGCGGGGGGCGGGCTGGCCGGCCGGGTGCCTGCCGAGATCCGTGTAGTCATCGTCGCTCGCGCGCAAAGCTATGGGTGCCGCCACGAAGGATCGTCTGCCGTCGATCTCGGCGGGTACCCCGCCGACCAGCCCGCCCCCGCCCGAGTCGGCAAGCCGAGAATGTTATGCTTCGAGCCATGACGCGCGCCGACGCCGCGCAACGGATCACCGAGCTGCGCGAGCAGATCCACCACCACGACTACCTGTATTACGTCGAGGCGCGACCCGAGGTCTCCGACGCCGAGTACGACGCGCTCATGCGCGAGCTCCGCGACCTGGAGGCGAGCTTCCCCGACCTCGTCACCGCGGACAGTCCCACGCAGCGCGTCGCCGGCGCGCCGACGGATGTCTTCAAGTCGGTCGAGCACCACGACGCCATGCTCTCGCTCGACAACGCGACCTCGCCCGACGACCTGGGCGAGTTCGAAGCCAGGACCGGCCGAGCCCTCCCGGGGACCACGTTCGGCTACGTGTGCGAGCCGAAGATCGACGGCCTCGGCGTCGCGCTGCTGTACGAGCGGGGTCGCTTCGTCCGCGGCGCGACGCGGGGCGACGGCCGCGTCGGCGAGGACATCACGCCGAATCTGCGGACGATCCGCTCGATTCCGATGGTGCTGCGAGGCGCCCTCGCGGCCGCCGCCGTTGTCGAAGTGCGCGGCGAGGTGTTCATGCCGCGCGAGGAGTTCGCCAAGCTCAACCGCACGCTGGAGGAGGCCGGAACGCCGACGTTCGCGAACCCTCGAAACGCCGCCGCCGGCGCGGTGCGCCAGAAGGATCCGGCGGTCACCGCCCGTCGGCCCCTGGACATCTTCCTCTATCACGTCAGTCGCGCCGCCGCCCTCGGCTTCAGCTCTCACTGGGACGCCCTCGAGGCGCTCCGGGCCGCCGGGTTCAAGACCAACCCGCGCGCCGAGCGGTGCCAGAACCTCGATGCCGTCATCGCCGCGTGCGAGCGGCTCGAGCGGGATCGGGACACGCTCGGCTACGACGCCGATGGCATGGTGGTGAAGATCGAATCCCTCGAGCACCAGCGACGGCTCGGCTCCACGACGCACCACCCCCGCTGGGCGATCGCGTTCAAGTTCGCGGCGCGCCAGGCGACGACGATGATCGAGGCCATCGAGGTGAACGTGGGCAAGACGGGTGCGCTCACGCCGACGGCCAAGCTGACGCCAGTGGAGCTGGCCGGGGTGACGATCCGGAACGTGAGCCTGCACAACGAGGACGAGATCCGTCGCAAGGACATCCGAGTGGGAGACACCGTCTTGGTCGAGCGCGCGGGTGACGTGATCCCGTACGTCGTTCAGGTCGTGCTCGCCAAGCGGCCCCCCGACAGCCAGCCCTTCACCTTCCCGTCCGCGTGCCCGGCGTGCGGCGGCGTCGCCTTCCGCCCCGCGGGCGAAGCATACTGGCGGTGCACCAACACCGCGTGCCCGGCCCAGCTCAAGGAGCGGCTACGCCACTTCGGATCGCGGCGGGCGATGGACATCGAGCACCTCGGCGACAGCACGATCGAGCAGCTGGTCGACACGGGACAGGTAAAGGATTTTGCCGACCTCTACCAGCTCACTGCCGAGAAAGTCAGCGAGCTCGACCGGTTCGCCGAGAAGTCGGCCGAGAACCTCATCCAGGCCATCACGGCCTCCCGTGAGCGGGGTCTGGCGCGCCTGCTCAACGCGCTGGGCATCAGGCTCGTCGGCGAGCGCGTCGCTCAGCTGCTGGCGGCGCGCTTCGGTAGCCTCGAGCGCCTGGCGGAGGTGTCGGAGGCGGAGCTCGCCGAGGCGCACGGCATCGGCGACGAGATCGCCCGCTCGGTCGTGGCCTTCTTCAAGGACCCGACCAACCGGCGGCTGATCGACAACCTCAAACGCGCCGGCGTCGTCACGCACTCGCCCATGGCGCCAGTGGGTCCAAAGCCCCTCGCCGGCAAGACCGTGGTCATGACCGGCTCGCTGCCGACACTCTCCCGCGAAGCCGCGCGCGAGCTGGTCGAGGGGCACGGCGGTCGGGTCGCGAGCTCGGTCTCGAAGAAGACCGACTACGTCGTCGTCGGTGAAGCGCCCGGCAGCAAGGCGGACGACGCCCGCCGCCTGGGGGTGACCATCCTCGACGAAGCTGGCCTGCTCGCGCTGGTCCGCCCATGAGATTCGGGCGCCCGCTCGGCGCGCTGATCACCGTCGGGCTGATCATCCTTGTCGGGTGTCTGGGCAAGACGACCGACTCGCCGGCGCCGATCGACATCCTGAGCCCCGGGAAGTGGACGTCTCTCGCCCCGATGCCGACCGCGCGACAGGAGGTCGCGGTGGCCGAGCTCAACGGGCGTGTGTTCGTCATCGGCGGCTTCGGCTCGGGCGGCGAGGCCGTCCCGACCGTCGAGGTGTACGATCCGGCGAGCGACCGCTGGGAGACCCGCTCACCACTTCCGGCCGCGACGCACCACGCCGCCGCGGCGGTCGTCGGAGGCCGGCTCTACGTGGTGGGCGGCTACACCGGCGGGCGCACCAGCTGGACGCCGCTGCGAACGGTGTACGAGTACGACGAGGCCCGCAGCTCCTGGTCAACGCGCGCGCCGCTGCGCGTGCCGCGCGGCGGGCTCGCGATGGTCACCCTCGGGAACCGCCTGCACGCGGTCGGGGGCAGCGCCGATCGGGCGACCGGCGCGCACGAGACGTACGACCCCGCCTCCGACCGCTGGACCGATGCGCCCCCGATGCCGACCGCGCGCGATCATCTGGCGGCAGTGGTGTTCGAGGGGCGCCTCTGGGCGATCGGCGGGCGCACGTCCTTCGTCGGGACGCAGTATGAGATCGTCGAGATCTACGATCCGGCGACCGATGCCTGGTCCACCGGCCCGCCGCTTCCGGTCGGCCGCGGCGGGCTCGCCGCCGCCGCGCTGGGCGATCGCGTCTACGTCTTCGGCGGCGAAGCGCCGCTCCGCATCTTCAGCGCGACCGAGATGTACGAGGTCGCGGGCAAGCGCTGGATCGCCAAGGACCCGATGCGCACGCCGCGCCACGGCATCGGCGCCGCGGTCGTCGGCAACCGGATCTACGTGCCGGGCGGAAGCACACAGCCCGGCTACGCCGCCACCGACGCGAACGAGGTGTATACGCCGTGACCCTTCGCTGGCCGGCGCTCGTGGTCGTCGTCTCCATCCTCGGGGCGCCGGCTGCGAAGGCGCCACTCGCCGCGGGCCCGACGCGCGAGGAGGCCCTCACGGCGCTGGCCGACGCCGGCGACGTCGACAGCCGCCGCCGCGGCGCCCTGGCGCTCCGTGAAACCGGACTGATGGCAGATCTGCCACGGCTCGTCGCGGCGCTGCGTGATGGAGACTCGCTCGTCCGGGCATTCGCGGAGAACGCGATGTGGCAGGTCTGGAGCCGGTCGGGCGACGGGGACATCGACCGGCTCTTCGCCATCGGCGTCGAGCAGATGAATGCCCGCCGCGGCGAGGTCGCGGTGGAGACCTTCACCGAGATCGTCCGGCGCCGTCCCGAGTTCGCGGAGGGGTGGAACAAGCGGGCGACCGTGTATTACCTGCTGGGCGAGTACCAGAAATCGCTCGCCGATTGCGACGAGGTGATGAAGCGCAACCCGTACCACTTCGGAGCGCTCAGCGGCTACGGGATGATCTACCTGCAGCTCGACCAACCGGCGAAGGCGCTCGACTACTTCCAGCGGGCGCTCGGCGTGAATCCCAACCTCGAGTCGATCCGCCAGACCGTCGAGACGCTCAAAACCCTACTCATCCAGCGCCGAAAGGACACCATCTGATGATCGACGCCCTCAAGAAGATCTCCAGTCCGAGCGTGGCCAACGCGATCGAGACGTTCAACGTCAGGCCCCGCAACCAGGGGAACATGTCGTCCGAGGTTCGGACGCTCTTCTCCGAGCTCGGGCCGCTGGTCGGCTACGCCGTCCCCGCGGTGATCCGGGCCGAGCCGCAGCCGCTCGAGGGACACCGCGCCTCTACGTTCGCGTGGTGGGACTACGTGCTCTCGATCCCGGCGCCGCGTGTCATCGTGGTGCACGACCTCGACGAGCCGCGGGGCCAGGGCGCGCAGTGGGGCGAGGTGCAGGCCAACATCCATCGAGCGCTCGGCTGCGCCGGAGTGATCACCGACGGCTCGGTGCGCGACCTGGACGAAGTGCGCGCGCTGGGGTTCCAGTTCGCCGCGGCCCACATCTCGGTCTCGCACGCGTACGTGCACATGGTGGACTTCGGCCTGCCGATCAAGGTCGGAGGGCTCTGGGTGAAGCCCGGCGACCTGGTCCACGCCGACCAGCACGGTGCCGTGACGATCCCCGCCGAGATCGCCAGCCGCATTCCGGAGGCGGTGGCCAAGGTGGAGGCCGACGAGCGCAAGATCATCTCGGTCTGCCAGTCGCCCACGTTCTCGGCGGACGCGCTCAAGCAGCTCTACAAGCAGATCCGGCCGGGCACGTACTAGGCCCGGGAGCGCTCCGCGGTCCTGGCCCGATGACCGTCCGGCACGCGGAGTCGTCCGACATCGCGGCCGTCATGGCGCTCGCGGCCGAGGTCATCGGCCCCGAGCGGGCCGGGCCCTTCGTCCGTTCGCACGCGGAGCGCCACCACTTGATGGTCGCCGAGGAGGCCGGCGAGGTCGTCGGCGTTCTCGCCTATCGCACGGACTGGTTCCAGTGCACCTTCGTGTCGCTCGTGGCGGTCCGCGAGAACTTCCGCCGGCGGGGCGCGGCGCGCGCGCTCTTCAAGATGGTCGAAGCCATCTCGCCGGGACCGCGGCTCTTCTCGTCGACCGAGGAGACCAACGCGGCCGCGATCCGGATGCACACCGCGCTCGGCTTCACGCCCTCGGGCCACATCGACAACCTTCCCCGGGGCTACCGCGAGCTGTTGTTCTACAAGCGACTACATCCGTAGGTGAGGAACGCCGCCCCGGTGGCGCGAGAGCACGCGGCGGCGGGACGTGGAAGCGTCGGACAGCATCACGACGCGACACCGGGCGCGATCATCGCCCGGAGCCGCGTCCCGCGGAGGGACGACTTACCGGCTTGCGTTGCCGCTGTTGCCCGGAAGGACCGTGAGGCTCGCGGAGATCGGGATGCGGAGTCGACGTACGAGCTCGTAGAGCGCGCTCTTGCCGCCTCGATAACCGACCTCGCGCGCGCGCCGAAGCACCTCGGCACCGGAAAGCGCGGGTGTCTCACGCAGCCATGCCTCGATCTGAGGAGCGAACGGTGCCACCGTCGAGGGGCGCCCCACTCCCCGGGGCGAGAGCCACGGGCGAGAAGCGCCTCCACTCACCGACTCGCCTACCGCCGTTCCATTGAGCGACATGTCTGAGCCCTCCTGCCATACCGGAAAAGCAAATCTGATACCGGAGAGCCCTTGGGGGTGATTCTGAAGTAATTCTGAATACTTACGAGATTTGGACCGGGTGGTGCCTGGTGATTTATTGACCGGGAAGATCACTCTCGGTCCAGCCACTTTGTGACCGGGTGCGATCGCCGACGGCGACCGCGGGGCTCAGGCTCGGGCGGACTCGTCGCGGCGCAACTTGAACTCGACCGAGTCCACCAGCGCCTGCCAGGACGCCTCGATGATGTTGTCGGCGACGCCCACCGTGCCCCAGGTCTCGTCGCCGTCGCCGGAGGTGATGAGCACCCGCGTCTTGGCCGCGGTGCCCTTCGACTCGTCGAGGATGCGCACCTTGTAGTCGAGGAGCTGCATCGTCTTGAGGTTGGGATAGAACTCTTCCAGGGCCTTGCGGAGCGCGTGGTCCAGCGCGTTGACGGGGCCGTTCCCCGATGCGGCCGTGTGCTCCAGCATCCCCTTCACCCGCACCCGGACGGTCGCCTCCGCCACGGGCTCCTGATCGGTGTTCTGCTCCTCGACGATCACCCGGTACGCCTCGAGCTCGAAGTAGGAGCGGTGGCGTCCCAGCGCGCGCTCCATGAGGAGCTCGAAGGACGCCTCGGCGCCCTCGAACTGGAACCCCTGGTCCTCGAGCGCCTTGAGCTGCTCGAGGATCCGGCGAGAGTCCGGAGTGTCCCGGTCGATGTCGATTCCGTACTCGCGCGCCTTCCAGAGGATGTTGGACTTGCCCGCCAGCTCGGACACGAGCACCCGCCGGTGGTTGCCCACCGCCTGGGGGTCGATGTGCTCGTAGGTCTCCGGGTGCTTGAGGACGGCGGAGACGTGCATGCCGCCCTTGTGGGCGAACGCGGAGTCGCCGACGTACGGCTGCGAGGACCAGGGCTTGCGGTTCGCCAGCTCCGACACGAAGCGCGACACGTCCCGGAGCTCGCGCAGGTTCGGCTCCGGGATGCAGTCGAGCCCCATCTTCAAGATCAGGCTGGGGACGACGGACACGAGGTTGGCGTTGCCACAGCGCTCGCCGAAGCCATTGAACGTCCCCTGCACCTGGCCGATGCCCTCGGCGGCGGCGGCGAGCGAGTTCGCGACGGCGCACTCGGCGTCGTTGTGTACGTGGATCCCGAGTGGTGCCCGCACGTGCTGCTTCACGGCCTGGATCGTCGCGACGAGCTCGGCCGGCAGCGTGCCACCGTTGGTGTCGCAGAGGACGAGCCAGTGGGCGCCGGCCGCTTCCGCTGCCTTCAGCGTGGCCAGCGCGTAGTCGGGGTTGGCGCGGAAGCCGTCGAAGAAGTGCTCGGCGTCGAAGATCACCTCGTCCATCCGGGGCCGGAGGAACGCGATCGTGTCGCCGATCATCGCGAGGTTCTCGGCGAGCGTCGTGCCGAGGGCCTCGGTCACGTGGAAGTCCCACGACTTGCCCACGATCGTCGCCACCGGCGCCCCGGCGTCAAGCAGCGCCCGCATGTTGGCATCCGAGTCGGCGGCCCCGCCTGCGCGCCGGGTCATGCTGAACGCCGCGAGCTTCGCGTGCTTGAACGTGACGTCCTGCATGCGACGGAAGAAGCGCAGGTCCTTCGGGTTCGAGCCCGGCCACCCACCCTCGATGTAGTGGATCCCCAACGCATCGAGTCGGGTCGCGAGCCGAACCTTGTCCTCCATCGAGAACGACACGCCCTCGCCCTGGGTGCCGTCGCGGAGCGTGGTGTCGTAGATCTTGATCAGGCGGCTCATGAACAGGTTTCGATCATGCGCCCGCGGCCGTTGCGGTGTCAACAATCGGACTGTTGAGGCGGGGGTGGGAAGGGCGACCGGCGGGGTCGCTCGACCACGCCGCACGCGTCGGCATGAACCCGGTGCGGCTGGGCTCTATCCGTACTCGTCACGTCCACAGACCTACCACCGACGATGCGAGCGATTCGATCACACTCGGAGCCCGCGGGCCGTGATGGGGTCAGGCGTAGAGGCGGGAGGCGAGGCGGGTGCGGATTTCGGGCCATTCGGTGTCGAGGATGGAGAAATAGACGGTGTCGCGCTGGTAGCCGCGGACGTTCATGTGCTTACGGAGTGTACCCTCGCGGACCGCACCCAGACGGGCCAGGGCCTCTTGCGATCGAACGTTGCGCCCGTCGGTCTTCAGGGCGACGCGCACGCAGCCGAGGGTCTCGAAGCAATGCCGCAGGAAGAGGTATTTCGATTCCGTATTGGCCGCCGTGCGCCAGTAGTCGCGGGCCAGGAACGTGGCGCCGATTTCGACTTGCCGGTCGAGCGGGCGCACGTCGAGCAGACGCGTCGAGCCGATCGCGCGGCCCGTCGCCTTCCAGACCTGCGCGAAGACGATCGACTCACGGCGAGCCATCACCGCCCCGGCCTGGCGGATCAGCTCGAGGCTCTCGTCGAGCCTCTGCGGCGGCGCCCAGGCGAGGTAGCGGCAGACCTCCTCGTCCTGCATCGCGTCGAAGATGTCCCGGGCGTGATGCTCGGCGAGCGGCTCGAGGATGATGTAGCGCCCCTCGAGCGTGACGGGCTCGAGAGGAACGAGAGCGTTCATGGGAACGAGCGCCATGAGGCCGGCGTGGCCGCGCGAAGGGGCGGGGCGTTCGTCAGACGACGCCGTCTTTGCGCAGCTGGACGATCGCCCGCTTGGTGAGTCCGACGAGGCTCTTGAGGACCGCGTCGGTGTGCTGGCCGATCACCGGCGGCGCCGTCGCGGCACTGCCGGGCGTCGCGTGCAAGCGCACCGGCACACCCATCACGGTCACCCGCTGCGCCCGGGGGTGCGGGAGCGTCACGATCATGCCGCGCGCCTTCAGGTGCTCGCTCTCGCACACCTCGGCGACCGACTTGATGAGCCCCGCGGGAATGCCCGCCGCCTCGAACTGCTTGACCCAGTCGGCAGCGGCCCGGGTGCCCAGGATTTCGTTCAGGAGCGGGACGAGCGCCTGCCGGTTCTGGACGCGCTTGGCCTCGGCATCGAAGCGCGGGTCCTGGGCTAGCTCGGGGCGCCCGAGCGCGGCGCAGCACTTCGTCCACAGCGAGTTGTTGGCGACGCCGAGCACGACGAACGCGTCGGCCGCGCGGAACACCTCGTAGGGCACGATCGAGGGATGCGCGTTGCCGCGGCGGGCCGGGCGTTGCCCGGTCCCGAAGTAGATCCCGGCCTGATACGTGAGGAGCGCCGCCATGACGTCGAGCATGGAGATCTCGACCTTCTGGCCACGACGCGTGCGGCTTCGGGCGAGCAGCGCCAGGACGATGCCGTGGGCCGCGGACATGCCGGCAACGAGATCGGCGATCGAGTTGCCGACCTTCACCGGCGGGCCGTCCGGGAACCCGGTGAGATCCATCACGCCGGACTCGGCCTGGATCACGAGGTCGTAGCCCGCCCGATGCGCTTCGGGGCCCGATTCGCCGAACCCGGAGACCGAGCAGTACACGAGCCGCGGATTCAGCCGGGCGAGTGCGCGGTACCCGAAGCCCAGCTTGTCCATGGTGCCGGGCCTGAAGTTCTCGACGAGGACGTCGCTCTTTCGCGCGAGCGTCTGCAGGATCCGGCGCCCCTCCGGCGCTTTGAGGTTCAAGGTCACGCTCTTCTTGTTCCGGTTGACGGACATGAAGTACGTCGACTCGCCGCCGACGAACGGCGGCCAACTGCGCGTGTCGTCCCCCTTGCCGGGCTCCTCGACCTTGATCACCTCGGCGCCCATGTCGCCGAGCATCATCGCGCAGAAGGGGCCGGCGAGGACGCGAGTGAGATCGAGGACACGCACGCCGGCCAGCGGTCCCTTAGCCTTCGCCACGTGATCGTCCTTTCCAGCCGCGCTTGGCGACGCTCCGCGCGATCGCGCTCAAGCGCTCGCCGGCGCGGCCGGCGCGACTCCAGAAGAGCCGGGCCCGGTCGATGGCGCCGAGGTGCGAGAAGTAGTAGACGTTGTCCACGGCCTCGATGGCGACCCGGGAGCCGATCCGCAGCCCCCGCGTCTCGGCGCCGTGACAGACGAAGCGCGCGCCGCCGCTCAGCTCGACGAGCGCGATGTGAAGGGGTGAGCGGAAGCCCTCGGGGGGTGAGTGCAGGGTGGTGAAGGACACCACCTCGCCGGCACCGATCACCGAGGTGCGCGTCATCTCGACCGGGTGACGCGGACACCAGCGCGCCGGCGGCGCCGCGACGAGCCCGCACACGTGACACCGGGAAGCCGCGAGACGCTCGATCATCGCGCCTCCAGGAGCGTCACCCAGTTGTTGGTGCCGGGTCCGCCAATCGACTGGGCGAGCGCCACGCTGCACGCCACCTGCCGCTTCGGCGCGTATCCGGTGAGCTGCCACACGCATTCCACGAGCTGGGCCAGCGCGGTGGCGGCGAGCGGGTGCCCCCGCGCCTTGAGGCCGCCGGAGGGGTTGACCGGCAGACGGCCGTCGAGTGCCGTCTCGCCGTCGAGCGTGGCCGATGCCGCCTTTCCCGGCGGAAAGAGCCCGGTATCCTCGAGCGAGATCAACTCGAACGGGGCGAAGGCATCGTGGATCTCGGCGACGTCGACGCGCGACGGCCCGAAGCCCGCCATCGCGAACGCTGCGCTCGCGGCCGCCTGCGTCGCGCGGAAGCTCGTGAGCGCGTCGCGATGGCGCAGGGCGAGCACGTCGGTTCCCTGCCCGATACCGGCCACGCGCACGCTCGTGCGGTCGGACGTCAACACCACCGCCGCCGCGCCGTCGGAGATCGGGCAGCAGTGGAACAATCGCAGCGGGTCGGCGACCATGCGACTGCCGAGAACGACGTCGACCGTGATCTCGTCACGGAAGTGCGCCAGCGGGTTCCGGGCGCCGTTCGCGTGGTTCTTCACCGCCACCTGCGCGATCTCGAGCTCACTGACGCCGTGACGACTCATCAGCGCCCGCGTGACGAGCCCGGCGAACGCCGGCATCGTCGTGCCGTACGACCGCTCGTACGGATCGATCGAGCGCCCGATCAGCTCCGACACCTTCGGCGTCGGAAGGTGCGTCATCTTCTCGCCGCCGACGACGACGACCGTGTGGGCCAGCCCCGCGGCGATCTGGGCAAAGCCCGCATAGAACGCCGCCGCGCCGGAGGACGTGGCCGTCTCGACCCGGATCGACGGGATCTCGGCGAATCCCATGTGCGTGGCGACGTTGGAGGCGAAGTTCCCGTCGCCCAGAAACTCCTCGGGGTTCATCGTCGCAACGACGATGGAGTCGGGTCGCTCGCGGTTCGCGCGCCGCAGCGCGGTGTGCGCCGCGACGGCCATCAGGTCGCCGAGGGGCTCACGAAGCCGGCCGATGCGCGTCATGTCGGCGCCGGCGATCCACACGTCATGCATGGCGAGCCACAGATTGCCGGGCGGGTCGCCAAAGGTCAACTGCTACGCGACGGAGCTCCTCCGGCGAGGCGGCGGGGGCGGCGCCGCGACGCCGAGATCGCGGATGAGCCGCAGCAGGTAGGTCCGCTGCAGGCCGAGGGCGCGGGCTGCGTGGGTCCGATTGCCGCGCACCTGGTGGAGCGTCGCTTCGATGAGCCGTCGTTTGAAGTCGAAGACCGCGCCGTGATAGCCGACCGGCGGCGGCGGTGGCATCGGCGTCGTTCCCTGCATCGAGGCCATGCCCGTAACATTCGCAACCGGTGTGCCAGCCGCGAACGAGCGGAATAGCAAATGATTCAGGCCCGCCGCACCCTGAAGAATGCCCAGCGGGCCTGGCGTGCTGCCGCGGGTTCTGTGCAGCTAGGCCTTGGTGGCGGGCTTGACCCCGGGATTGTCCTTGAAGAATTGCTTGTTCAGATCGATGAAGTTCTTCCACTGCTCGGGCGTCTCGTCCTCTGCGAAGATCGCTTTCACCGGGCACACGGGTTCACAAGCGCCGCAGTCGATGCACTCGTCCGGATGGATGTAGAGCATCGTTTCGCCTTCGTAGATGCAATCCACCGGGCAGACCTCGACGCAGGCCTTGTCCTTCACATTGATGCACGGCTCGGCGATGATATACGGCATCGAGTCCTCCCACTATCGAGCGCTTTTCGTTCTGTGTTCAGTCTAAGGCCAACGGCCTTTGTACCCGAATCCTCGCAATGTGTCAAGCATTTCGCTTAGTTGTGGCCGATTTTGGCACCTTGGTCGATCGCGCAGCGCCGCGGGAGCGACCTTCACTGGGTGCGCAAGCGGGGGTCGAGCGCGTCACGCAGCGAGTCGCCGAAGAGGTTGAACGCGAAGACAGCCAGGCTGATCGCGAGACCCGGGAAAATCGCCATCCACGGGGCCGACTCGGCGAACTGCACAGCGGCGCCCCGGAGCATCAGGCCCCACGCCGGCGTCGGCTCCGAGACGCCCAGCCCCAGGAACGAGAGCGACGCCTCGAGCAGAATCGCCTGGCCGAGGAACGCCGTGAGCATGATGAGATACGGCGCCATGACGTTCGGGAGCATGTGGCGCACGATGATCCGCCGGTGGCGGAATCCGGCCGCGCGCGCGGCGTCGACATACGGCATCTCGCGGATGGCCAGGGCGCTCGATCGCGCGACGAGCGCGGCGCGCGGGATCATCGGGATCGCGATCGCCACGATGACGTTGCCGATCCCGGTGCCGAGGATGGAGACGACCGCGAGCGCCAGGATGATGAGCGGAAAGGCGAGGAAGATGTCCATGACCCGCTGCACCAGCAGGTCGATCTTGCCGGCGAAGTAGGCGCTAGCCACCCCGATCACGGCGCCGATCGTGGCCCCGAAGAAGGCGCAGGCGAAGCCGACCAGCATCGCGGTGCGCGAGCCGTAGATGATGCGCGACAGCACGTCGCGCCCGAACGCGTCGGTGCCGAGCCAGTGGCCGGTCGACGGGCGCGCGAGCATCGCGCCGTAGTCGGTCGCCACCGGGTCGTAGGGCGCGATCACGTTGGCCCCGATGCCGACCACGATGTTGAGGATCACGACGGCGGCGCCGATCGCGCCCAGCGGGCGCTTGCGGCAGAACTCGCCCACCGCGGCGATCCACCGACGACGGCCGGTGGTTTCCGGAATCTCGGCCGCGGCTTCAACGGGCCGGCCGATGGCCATTACCGGAACCTGATCCGCGGGTCGAGCCAGGCGTAGGCCAGATCGACCAGGAAGTTGACGAAGATGAAGGAGAATGCCACCAGCATGACCAGCGCCTGGGTGAGCGTGTAGTCGCGGTGGGCGACCGACTCGACGAAGAGCATCCCGAGCCCGTTCAGGTTGAAAACCTGCTCCGTGACGACGAGCCCCCCGATGAGGAAGGCGAACTCCAGCGCGATCACCGTGAGCACCGGGAGCATCGCGTTCTTCAGCGCGTGGCGCGACAGGATGAGCTTCTCCCAGAGGCCCTTGGCGCGGGCCGTCCGGATGTAATCCTCGCGCAGCACCTCGAGCATCGCCGACCGGGTCATCCGCGTCGCCACGGCCGAGTATCGGTAACCCACGGCGAGCGCCGGCCAGATGAGCTGCGCCAGGTTCTGGACGGGATCGGTCCAGAACGGCGTGTAGACCATGGGCGGTAGCCACTTGAAGACGATGAGGAGTCCCAGGATGAACACGATCCCCAGCCAGAACGAGGGCATCGCCAGGCCGGCGATCGAGAGGATCCGGACCGCGTAGTCCACCCAGGTGTCCTGCCGGAGCGCGGCGATCACTCCCAGCGGGATCGCCAGCGCCACGGCGACGATGGTGGCCATGATCGCGAGCTGGAGCGAGAGCACGAAGCGGAGCCGGATCTCTTCCGTGATCGGCGCTCCCGTCCACATCGACGTCCCGAAGTCGAGCCGCACGATCCCGCCCATCCAGCTCAGGAACTGATGCCAGATCGGCTTGTCCAGGCCGAGCCGGGCCCGCTCCTTGTCGAGATTCTCCTTCTGCGCGTAGGCGCTCTCGCCCGCGAAGCGCAGCTCGACGATGTCGCCCGGGACGATCCGCATCAGGAAGAAGATGATCACCGCGACGCCGAGCAGCGTGGGGATCATCAGGAGCACGCGCTTGACGATGTACTTGCCCACGGCCGCCCGTGCCCTACTCGCTGAGCCAGACCGCGTCGAGCTGGTTGTTCAGGTAGTGGCTCGGAGTGATGGTCCAGCCCTTGACCTTCGAGCTGTGGGGGATGATCCGGTGCCACTGGAGCGTGTAGAGGTAGTGCGCCTCGTCGTCCACGAGTCGCCGCTCGAATTCCCGGATGTACTTCTTGCGCTCCTCCGCGTCGACCGCGCGGCCCTGCTTCTCGTAGAGCTCGTCCAGCATCGAGTCCGTATAGCGGCTGTAGTTCGCCGGGCTCTTGTCCTTGGACTGGAACTTGTAGAGGTCGAGGTC
>Ga0066709_100000368_pt1 | contig 23097 bp, 16 predicted proteins | sample GraSoiAngelo_158_FD_79665 | JGI IMG/M metagenome (GOLD analysis project Ga0066709, IMG submission 79665) | Grasslands soil microbial communities from the Angelo Coastal Reserve, California, USA - 14_1009_16_30cm | ecosystem: Environmental > Terrestrial > Soil > Grasslands | place: USA...
CCCGGGCTCTGGGGATCGAACACGATGATTGCGGGGAAGCGCTGGTGCGAGAGCCGGAGCGAGAAGCGCCCGACCCGGATCATACTCGGCGCGAGCGTCGCGGCGCGCTGCCCGGCGTCGTTCACCTTGAAGTTCGCCCCGGGATCGACAGCCTCCACCCGGAACGAATCGCCCACCACCGTTACGCTGAGATGCCGCCCCGCCACTTCGGGATCGTCGATGCGCACGTCGTTGCCCGGGTCGCGACCCACCGTGAGCGTCGTGCGGTCGCCGAAGTCCCGGCGCTGGACCGTGGCCAGGTAGGACGTGGGCTTGGAGCGGAGCCAGTCCTTGGTCTGATCGCGATCTCTGAGGATCGCGGCCTCGATCGTGTCGCGAGCGACCGGGGTGAGCGCGACGGGCAGGGCGGGTTCAAGGGTGGCGAGAACGAACACGAATATTGCCAGCATGGAAGTCTCTCGGCTGCCGGTGAATGTCGACTTGGAGGTTAGGATCCAGTGAGCGAGCCCCCGAGCCGCGCGCCTGGCGCTCGGGTCGATGCCGCAACATGTTACATCGTCGCTCGACCGGCTTGCCAATCCCCGCGCCGTCGGCTAAATTTCAGTTGGGTATCACCCTGAGACTGTCCTTTAAGGCGGCCCGGCGAGGCCGCGAAGGGGGAGCGATGAGCCGATCCGCGCTGTTGAACGCCCCGGCGTCAAAGGACGCGGGGGTTTTTCGTACCTGGGCCGGTTCCCCGGCGGAAGTGCATCTTCTGGGACTGGAAGGTTGGGAGCGGGCGGCGATCGAGGTACTGCTCGACCGCGCCGCCCACTATCGCGCGATGCTGCGCGCGGGGCGGGTGTCGGACGCGCTACGCGGCGTCGCGGTGTGCCTCGCGTTCTTCGAGGACTCGACGCGCACGCGGGTGTCGTTCGAGCTCGCGGCGCATCGGCTGAGCGCGATGCCGGTGCCGCTGTTCACGCAGGGTTCGTCGATGTCCAAGGGCGAGACGCTGCTCGACACGCTGCGCACGGTCGTGTCGATGCGGGTGGAGCTGATCGTGGTGCGACATGGATCGGCCGGCGCGGTCGCGTATCTCGCGCAGCACCTGGACGCGGGCGTGATCAACGCCGGCGACGGGGCGCACGAGCATCCCACGCAGGGGCTGCTGGATCTATTGACGCTGCGCGACGCCTGGCACGGCCGGTTCGAGGGGCGGCGCATCGCGATCGTGGGCGATGTCGCGCACTCGCGCGTGGCGCGCTCCGCGATGTTCGGCCTGCGCGCGGTCGGGGCGTCGGTGACGGTGGCGGGCCCGCCGACATTGATGCCGGCTGGCATCGAGGCGCTGGGCTGCGCGGTCGCGCCGAGCGTGGAGGAGGCGATGCGCGACGCCGACGCGGTGATGGCGCTTCGCATCCAGCGCGAGCGCATGGAGCGGAGCCTGATTCCCTCGACCGGCGAGTATGCGCGAGTGTGGGGGGTGAACGAGGAGCGCGTGGCGCTGATGAAGCCGGACGCGGTGGTGCTGCATCCCGGGCCGTTCAATCGCGACGTCGAGATCACCTCGGACGTGGTGGACGGTCCGCGATCCGTGGTCTTAAGCCAGGTGGAAAACGGCGCAGCCGTGCGGTGCGCGGTGCTGGAGCGCTGCGCGCGCGCGCGCGCCCAGCTCCGGAACGAGCGGCTGCAGCACGTGGCGCCGGAGATCTGCGCATGACCGCCGTCAGCCTGATCCGCAACGCGCGTCACTGGCGCACCGGGCGGCCGTTCGAGCTCGCGTTCGCGGGCGACACGATCCTGGCCGCGGGCACGGACCTCGTCGCTTCCGGAGCGCTGGCGCGCGCCGCCGCGGCCGGGGCCCCGGCCGCGGCGGATCCGCTCCCGGGCGCGATCGACGTGATCGACGTGATCGATGCGGGAGGGGCGCTGCTCGCGCCGGGGCTCGTCGACCCGCATGTCCACCTGCGGCAGCCGGGGCAGTCCGGCAAGGAGACGATCGCGAGCGGCACGCGGGCGGCGGCGGCGGGCGGGTTCACGAGCGTCCTGTGCATGCCGAACACCGACCCCGTGGTCGACACGCCGGCCTGGGTCGAGTGGGTGCTGGCCCGCGCCCGCGAAGCCGGTCGCTGCCGCGTGCACCCGATTGCCGCACTCACCCTGGGGCAGCGGGGCGGGCAGCTTGCCGAGCTCGTGGCGCTGCGCGAGGCGGGCGCCGCGGCGTTCAGCGACGACGGCCGGCCCGTCGAGTCGGCGGGCATGATGCGCCGCGCGCTCGAGTACGCGGCGTTCGCGGGGCTCCCGATCGTGTGTCACGAGGAGGACATGACGCTGCGCGGCGACGGCCAGATGAACGAGGGCCCGGTCGCCACGCGGCTCGGCATCCCCGGCATCCCGAGCGCGGCCGAGAGCGTGATGGTGCGCCGGGACGTCGAGCTGGTCGAGCTCACCGGCGGGCGCGCGCACTTCGCGCACCTGTCGTGCGCGGAGTCGCTCGCGGCGCTCCGGGACGGCAAGCGGCGCGGCCTGGCCGTGACCGGCGAGACCTGCCCCCACTACTGGACGCTCACCGACGCCGCGGTGGGCGAGGGCGACACGAACGCCAAGATGAACCCGCCGCTCCGCTCCGAGTACCACCGGCGCGCGGTGATCGAGGCGATCGCCGACGGCACGATCGACTGCTTCGCCACCGACCACGCGCCGCACCGCGCGATCGATAAGGACCGGCCGTTCGACCAGGCGCCGTTCGGGATCGTGGGCCTCGAGACCGCGCTGGCTCTCACTTTGACGCATCTCGTCGAGCCGGGGCACATCGACAGGGCGCGTGCAATCGAGCTGTGGACCGAGGCGCCGCGCCGCGTGTTCGGCCTGCCGCCAGCCGAGCTCGCGCCCGGGTTCCCGGCGGACCTGGTGCTGATCCGACCCGAAGCGGAGTGGACCGTGGCGCCCGAGCAGTTCCATTCCAAGGCCCGCAACACCCCGTTCGCCGGCTTCAGGCTCAAGGGCGCCGTGCTCGCGACGATCTGCGCGGGCCGCGTCACCCACGCCCACCCCGATCTCGCCCCCCGCGGGCATCGCTCGGCCGCCGCCCTGGTGGAGGCGGCAGGATGAGCCTCCGCCCGCCCGCCATCCTGGCGCTCGAGGACGGCCGCGTGTTCCGCGGCGAGGCGTTCGGCGCGCTGGCCGAGACCACCGGCGAGGTCGTGTTCAACACCGCCATGACCGGTTACCAGGAGGTGCTGAGCGATCCCTCCTACTGCGGCCAGATCGTGACGTTCACGTATCCCCTGATGGGCAACTACGGCGTCAACGGCTCCGACTGGGAGAGCGAGCAAATCCGGGCCCAGGCCATGGTGTGCCGCGAGGTGTGCGAGGTGCCGAGCAACTGGCGCGCGGAGGGCCGACTTCAAGACTTGCTCGAGCAGCGCGGCGTGCCGGGCATCTGCGGGATCGACACGCGCGCGCTCACGCGCCACCTGCGCGACCGCGGCGTGATGCGCGGCTGCCTGTCGGCGCTGGAGCGCGACGCCGACGCGCTGATCGAGAAGGCGCGCTCGAGCCCGAGCATGCTGGGCTTGGCACTCGCCGACCTGGTGACGTGCGCGGAGCCGTGGTGGTGGAGCGCGCGCGGTCCCGCCGAGACCCCGGATGCGGCCGACGCGCGCAAGCCGCTGCTCGCGGTGATGGACTTCGGCGTCAAGTTCAACATCCTGCGGCGGCTCCATGCCGAGGGTTTCCGGGTGCAGGTGTTTCCGGCCCGCACCCCGGCGAGCGAGGTGCTGGCGCACGACCCGGAGGGAGTCGTGCTGTCGAACGGCCCGGGCGATCCCGAGCCGCTCGACTTCGCGGTGGCCACGACGCGGGAGCTCGCGCAGCGGGTGCCGACGCTCGGGATCTGCCTCGGTCACCAGCTGCTCGGGCTCGCGTTCGGCGGCACCACGGGCAAGCTCAAGTTCGGCCATCGCGGCACGAACCACCCCGTGGTCGAACGCAGCACCGGCACGATCGAGATCACGTCCCAGAACCACGGCTTCACGGTGGACCCCGCGACCCTGCCCGACGAGCTCGAGCTCACGCACTGGAGCGGCAACGACGGCACGCTCGAGGGCATGCGCCACCGCAAGCTCCCGATCCTGTCGTGCCAGTACCACCCCGAGGCGAGCGCCGGCCCGCACGACGCGCGCCACTGGTTCCGGGAGTTCGCGGAGTTCGCCACCCGGCGTCCGAAGCGCGCGAAGAAGCCGGCGGCGCTGGTCGTGGAGCCGCGATGAGCCCGGGCCCGGCGCTGTTCCTGCGAGGGCTCGCGGTCGGGTTCTCGATCGCGGCACCGGTCGGTCCGATCGGGCTCCTCTGCATCCGCCGCACGCTCGCGGAGAGCCGGCTCGCGGGCCTCGCCACCGGGCTCGGCGCGGCGTGCGCGGACGCCGTGTACGGCGCGGTCGCGGCGTTCGGGCTGTCGTGGGTCACGCGGGTGCTCGTGGGCCAGCAGCTCGCGATCCGGCTCGCGGGCGGCGCCTTCCTCGTCTACCTCGGGGTCCGCACGTTCCTCAAGCGGCCGGCCGAGCGCGCCGCCGAGGCCGGCGGCGCCGGGCTCGCCGGGGCGTTCGCGTCGACGTTCTTCCTCACGCTCACGAACCCGATGACGATCCTGTCGTTCGTCGCGGTGTTCGCGGGGCTCGGGCTCGGCGCGGGAAGCGGCGGCGGGGGCGGCGCCGCGCTCATGGTGCTGGGCGTGCTGCTCGGCTCGGCGGCCTGGTGGCTGATCCTGAGCGGTGCCGTCGCCCGGCTGCGCAGCCGGTTCGATGCCCGCCGTCTCGGCTGGGTGAACCGGCTGTCGGGCGCCCTGATCGCGGGGTTCGGCGTGTTCGCGCTCGCGGGCTCGTTCCGCATCGCGGGCAGGGTCCGCTGATGCCGGCGCGCTCCGATCTCAAGAAGGTCATGGTGCTGGGCGCGGGCCCGATCGTGATCGGGCAGGCATGCGAGTTCGACTACTCCGGCACCCAGGCGTGCCGGGCGCTGCGCGCGCTCGGCATCGAAATCGTACTGCTCAACTCGAATCCGGCGACGATCATGACCGACCCCGAATTTTCGGACCGCACGTACATCGAGCCGCTGCTGCCCGAGATCGCCGAGCGCATCCTCGCGCGCGAGAAGCCCGATGCGCTGTTGCCTACGCTCGGCGGCCAGACCGCGCTCAACCTGGCCGTGGCGCTGGCCCATTCCGGCGCGCTCGCGCGCCACGAGGTCGAGCTGATCGGCGCCTCGCTGGAGGCGATTGAGACGGCGGAGGACCGCGACCGCTTCAAGCAGGCCATGGTGCGCGCGGGGCTCAACCTGCCGCGCAGCGGCTATGCGGCGAGCGTGGCCGAGGCGGTGACGCTGGGCGAGGAGGTGGGGTACCCGCTCGTGATCCGCTCGTCGTTCACGCTCGGCGGCGCGGGGTCGGCGCTGGTGTACAACATGCGGCAGCTGCGGGAGGCGGCCCGGTACGGCATCGCCCAGAGCCCGAACGGCACGATCCTGATCGAGGAGTGCCTGCTGGGCTGGAAGGAGTTCGAGCTCGAGGTGATGCGCGACCGCCGCGACAACTGCGTGGTGGTGTGCTCGATTGAGAACTTCGACCCCATGGGCGTCCACACCGGCGACAGCATCACGGTGGCCCCGGCGCAGACCCTGACCGACCGCTGCTACCAGGACATGCGCGACGCGGCGTTCCGCGTGATGCGCGCGATCAAGGTGGAGGCGGGCGGCTCCAACATCCAGTTCGCGGTGCATCCCGACACCGGCGAGATGCGCGTCATCGAGATGAACCCGCGCGTGTCGCGCAGCTCGGCGCTGGCCAGCAAGGCCACCGGGTTCCCGATCGCGAAGATCTCGGCGCAGCTCGCGGTGGGGATGACGCTGGACGAGATCCCGAACGACATCACCCGCGAGACCCCGGCGTGCTTCGAGCCGTCGCTGGACTATTGCGTGGTCAAGATCCCGCGCTGGGCGTTCGAGAAGTTCCGCGACACCGAGACGCGGCTCGGCACCCGGATGAAGTCGGTGGGCGAGGTGATGGCGATCGGCCGCACCATGCCCGAGGCGATGCTCAAGGGCCTGCGCGCGCTCGAGAGCGGCGGCGACGTGCTGCCCGACGCGCCGTCGCGCGAAGCGCTGGAGCAGCTCCGCGAATCGCTGCGGGAGGCGAGCCCCGACCGGCTGCGCGACCTGTTCCGCGCGCTCGCCGCGGGCGAGGATCCCGTCGCGTTGTCGCGGCTCACCGGGATCGATCCCTGGTTCCTGCACCAGCTCGCCCGCATCGTCGAGCTGGACCAGACGCTCATCGCGGCGGCGCACCCTGGCCCCGGCGCCCCGTGGCAGGACGGTCTCGTGCGCGCGGCGAAGCGCATGGGGTTCTCCGACCGCCATCTCGCGGCGCGGTTCGGGCTCACCGAGACCGACGTGCGCCGGCGCCGGCTCGAGGCCGGCATCCGTCCGGTGATGAAGGCCGTCGACACGTGCGGCGCCGAGTTCCGCGCCCTCACGCCGTACTTCTACTCGTGCTACGAGGAGGAGGACGAGGTACCGCCCAGCGATCGGCCGCGGGTCGTCATCCTGGGCAGCGGGCCCAACCGCATCGGGCAAGGGCTGGAGTTCGACTACTGCTGCGTGCAGGCGGCGCTGGAGCTCAAGCAGCGCGGCTACGACGTGCTGCTCGTGAACTCCAACCCCGAGACCGTGAGCACCGACTACGACATTTCCAGCCGCCTGTACTTCGAGCCGCTCACGCTCGAGGACGTGCTCAACGTGGTCGACGCCGAGCGGCCGGTGGGCGTGGTGGTGCAGCTCGGCGGCCAGACGCCGCTCAAGCTCGCGCGCGGACTGCACCAGGCGGGCGTGCCGCTGTGGGGCACGCCGTGGGACGGGCTCGACCTGGCCGAGAACCGCGCCCGCTTCCGCGAGATGCTGGACGGCATGGGCCTGCTGCAGCCCGACAGCCTGACCGCGACCTCGCGCGAGCAGGCGCTCCACTGCGCCAAGTCGCTGGGCCTGCCGGTGCTGGTGCGCCCGTCCTACGTGCTCGGCGGGCGGGGTATGCGCGTGGTCTACACGCTCGCCGACCTGGAGGACTGGCTCACCCACGAGGCGCTCGTGTCCGAGGACGAGCCGGTGCTGATCGACAAGTTCCTGGAGGGAGCGCTCGAGGTCGACGTCGATGCGATTGCCGACGACGACTCGGTGCTGGTCGCGGCGGTGATGGAGCACATCGAGGAGGCGGGCATCCATTCCGGCGACTCGACGTGCGTGATCCCGCCGTTCACGCTGGGCGACAACACGGTGCGCACCGTGCGCGAGATCACGGTGCGGCTGGCGCGGGCGCTGGGCGTGCGCGGCCTCTTGAACGTGCAGTACGCGGTGCGCAACGAGCACGTCTACGTGCTGGAGGCCAACCCGCGCGCCTCGCGCACCGTGCCGTTCGTGAGCAAGGCGATCGGCGTGCCGCTCGCGCGCCTCGCCGCCCGGGTCATGGCCGGCGACCGGCTCGCGGACCTGGCGCCGACGCGACTGCCGGAGCCCTCGTTCGTGTGTGTCAAGAAGCCGGTGCTCCCGTTCAACCGCTTCCCCGGGGAAGACGCGGTGCTGGGCCCCGAGATGAAGTCGACCGGCGAGGTGATGGGGCGCGATCTGGATTTCGGCCGGGCGCTGGCGAAGGCGCATCTCGGCTCCGGCGAGCCGCTGCCGCGCCATGGCACCGTGTTCCTGAGCGTGCGCGACGACGACAAGCGCTCCATCACATTCATGGCGAAGAAGCTGCAGGAGCTGGGGTATGGACTGGTGGCGACGCGCGGCACCGCCCGGTTCCTGGCCCGCAACGGCATCCAGTGCCGCGAGGTGTTCAAGGTCCACGAGGGTCGGCCGCACGTGGTGGACCTGATCGAGAACGGGGAGATCCAGCTCGTGCTGAACACGCCGCTGGGTCGGGCGTCGGAGTATGACGAGAAGGCGATCCGGGAGCGCGCCGTGGCGATGGGCGTGCCCGTGATCACGACCGTCGCCGGCGCGCTGGCCGCGGTATCGGGCATGGAGGCGCTGCGCCGCGGCCCGCTCGAGGTCTCCGCACTCCAGGAGCTCGTGTGAAGCGCGGGCGACTCCCGATCGCGGTGCTCCTGATCGCCACGACGGCCGCCTCGTGCGCCTTCTACAACACGTTCTACTCCGCCCGGAAGTACTACGACCGCGCGACCGCCGGCGAGCCGTATGCGATTGACGCCGCCGTGGGACAGGCGGCGCCGGATTTCGGGCGGGCCATCGAATACTCCAAGAAGCTCCTGTCCAACTACCCCAAGTCCAAGTGGGCGGATGACGCGTATCTCCTGTGGGCCCGCGCGCTGCTGGGCCAGAACGATCCGCTGGAGTCGATCCGCCTGCTGGAGGATTTTCCGGATCAGTTTCCCAAGAGCCCGCTGCTGAACGAGGGCCACTTCTACCTGGGCGTTGCCTACCGCCAGGCGCGGAAGTACCGCCAGGCCATCCGCACGCTCGACGAGTTCCTCGAGCGCTCGCCGAAGCACAGGCTCGCGCCGTACGCCTACATCGAGCGGGCGCGCGCGCTGATGTCGCTCAAGGAGCCGGCCGAGGCGGCCGCGTCCGCCAGCAAGGTGATCGAGCGGTTCCCGAAGAGCAAGCTCGCGATCCGCGCCCGCATCGCGCGCGCCGACGCGCTGTTCGAGGCCAAGCAGTACGACCCGGCGCGCGCCGACTACCGGGAGCTGGGGCGTCGCTCCCAGAGCGACGACGACCGGCTCCAGTACCTGCTGCGCGAGGTCGATTGCCTGGAGGCCGGGCACCACTACGACGACGCGCTCGCCCTGCTCCGGGGCGCGATCTCGCACGAGCACGAGCCCCAGCCTCCCGACACGACCGGCGGCCGGCAGCCGTTCACCCAGGTCACGCCGGGCTACGACCGCTACGGCCGGATGCTCGCGCGCATGGGCACGGTGCACCTGCGCGCCGGGCGGCTCGAGGAGGCGCTGGCAGCCTACCAGCGCGTGGTGCGCGACTACCCGCGCGACCCGCTCGCGAGCGAGGCGCAATTCCGTGTCGGCTACGCCTACGAGACCCTGGGCGACGATTTCGACCGGGCGCGCACCGAGTACCAGCGCGTGAAGGACCAGGGCCAGAGCGGATTCGCGGCGCAGGCCTCCGACCGGTTGCACGACCTCGACCTCATCGCTCAATTCCGGGGCGCGACCGGCGACAGCGCGGGCCGGCAGGTCGAAGCCGCGTTCCTGATCGCCGAGCAATACCTGTTCGAGCTCGACAAGCCCGATCGGGCGCTGGAGGAGTATCGCAAGATCGCGGAGCAACACGCGGGCACGGCGGCTGCGGCCAAGGCGCTGAACGCCGAGGCGTGGGTGCTGAGCCGCAAGCTCGATCGCAAGGCCGTGGCCGATTCGCTGTTCTGGGTGGTCGTGAATAAATATCCCGCCACCGAGGCTCAGCTCGCCGCGCGCGACTACCTCGAGATGTCGGGCAAGGCGGTGCCCGAGAGCCTGATCAAGCTGCCCGAGCCGACGGCCGCGGCCGCCCCCGACACGACCCCCGCGCTCGCGATCCCGCCCCAGAACGTCCCGGGGATCGGCACGCCGTTCGGGCCGGCGCGCGACTCGCTGGGCCGGATCACGCCGCGCCGCCCCTCGTTCCTGCCCCCCGGGCTCGATCGACCGCCGGTGCCGGGCGATTCCAGCCCGGGGTTCTCCGGCGACACGCCGAGCACGCCCGGTTCCGGCGAGCCGAGGCGGCCGGCTCCGCCGCCGCCGATCGGGCCCGCCCCCCGCACGCCGCCCGATACGACCGCGCATCCACCCGCGCCCCGCGACACGTCCCGCTCGCCGCGATGAGCGGGGACGTCGTGATCGCGCGCGCGTCTCGCGCCGCCCCCCGGGGCCGCCGGTCCCGCGCCCCAGGCAGCGCGACCGTGACGCGCAAGACTCCTCCGTTCTCGGCAGATCACGAAGAGGCCGGCACGGTGCGCGGCGACGGGCGAGAGCTCGCGGTACCGTGGTGCCAGGTGACCGCGCGCGTCGCGCGCCAGGTCGACTTCGGCGCCGGGTACCTGTGGCTCGACCTCGACGTCTCCTCTGGGTTCGAGCCCCCCGCACCCGGGCAGTTCGTGCAGCTCCTGCTGGGCTCCACGGCGGCCGGCACGTTCCTGCCGCGCCCGATGAGCGTGGCGGGCGCCGTCCGCCGCGGGCGCGGACTGCGACTGAGCTTCCTTTATGCCCCGGTGGGCACCGGCACGCGGGCGCTCGCGCGCCTGCGGGCGGGCGACGACGTGCAGGCGCTGGGACCGCTGGGCCGAGGCTATCCAATCGCGGCACCCGGAACGCCGGTGCTCGTCGCGGGCGGGCGCGGCGTCGCTCCGCTGCTGTACGTCGCCGCCGCGCTCGCGCGCCAGCGGACCGGGGCGGCGGGCGCGAACGGAGCCGCGGGAGAGCCCGGCGGGGCCGGGATCGCGCGTCTCGGCGCCGGCACGCCGCGGCCGGCGCTGGCGCGGCACCGCGCCACGCGGCGGTGCGAGTTTCTGTTCGGCGCGCGCACGGCGCCGCAGCTCGTGGGGCTCGCCGAGGTCGGGCGGCGCATCGCCCGGCTCGAGGGTGCGCTGCACGTCTGCACCGACGACGGCAGCCGCGGCATGCGCGGCACGGTCGTCCTGCTCCTCGAGCGGCTCGCGCCCGGATTCGCCCTGCCGATCGTGATCCATGCGTGCGGGCCCCACGCCATGCTGCGCGCGGTCGCGGAGTGGGCGGTGGCGCGCGACATCCGGGCCTACCTGGCCATGGAGTCGGTGATGGCGTGCGGCACGGGCGTGTGCCGCGGCTGCCCGCTGCCCCGGAGCGCCGCCGGGATCGCCGCTCACTCCGGCGCCGCGCCTTCGCTGCTCGGCAACCGCGAGTACGCGATGTGCTGCACGGAAGGCCCGGTGTTCGAAGCGCGCGAACTCGACTGGACGCGCGTGGCATGAGCGGCGCCGCGAAGCCCGCGCGCCCGGACCTCAGGGTGCGCATCGGCGGGCTCGAGCTCTCGAACCCCGTGCTCGTCGCCTCCGGCACGTTCGGCTACGGCGACGAGTACGCGCATGTCGTCGATCCCAGACTCCTGGGCGGCGTCATCACGAAGACCGTGACGCTCGAGCCCCGCGCCGGGAATCCTCCGCAGCGGATCGCGGAGACCGCGGGCGGCATGCTCAACTCGATCGGCCTCGAGAACGTCGGGCTCGCGAAGTTCCGCGCGGAGAAGGTCCCCCGGCTCGCGGCGCTCGGAGCCACGATCATCGCCTCGATCGGCGGCGACACGGCGCGCCATCTCGAACGACTGCTGTCCGAGCTCGCGGACCTGCCGGCGATCGCCGCGTTCGAGATCAACTTCTCGTGCCCCAACGTGAGCGAGGGCGGCGCCCGCTACTGGACGGAGCCGCGGCGGCTCGAGACGACGCTCGGGCGCCTCAGGACGCTCACGGCGAAACCGCTGATCGCGAAGCTCTCGCCCGACGTCACCTCGATCGGCGAGCTGGCGCGCGCCTGCGAGGCCGGCGGCGCCGGCGCGGTCACCGCCGTCAACACGTTCGTCGGTCTGGCCGTCGATCTCGGGAGCGGCCATTCCCGGCTCAACCGCGAGACCGGCGGGCTGTCGGGTCCCGCCGTCAAGCCGCTCGCGCTCGCCCGCTGCTTCGAGTGCGCGCAAGCGGTGAAGATCCCGGTGATCGGATCGGGGGGCATCCTGTCGGGCGGCGACGCGCTCGAGTTCCTGGCCGTCGGCGCCGCCGCGGTCCAGGTCGGCACCGCGTCGTTCATCCGCCCGCGCGCGGCGCTGGAGGTCCTGGAGGAGATGCGCGCGCGCCTCGCGGGCACGGGCGCGCGCTCGATCCAGGGCTGGCGTCGCGCGCTCGCGCGGCACGCGAGCGATCCCGAAGTGGGGCACGGCAGCGGCCCCTCGCTGGTGCAGGGCAGAGCCGCGGGCGGGGCATCGGCTCCGCGCGGCGGCCCGCGCCGGGCGGCGCGCTCCGCCGCCCGCGGGCGCGCGCGATGACGCGCACGGCGGTTCCTCCCGCCGAGCTCGCGATCGCATTCGATGTGGAGACGATCGAGCAGTCGATCGCGCTCGACGAGCGCCTGGGCGAGGGGACGGAGATCGCGAAGGTCGGGCTCCAGCTGTTCGCCGCGGCGGGCCCGGAAGCGGTGCGCGCGCTCGGGCGTCGCGGGCGGCGCGTGTTCCTGGATCTCAAGCTCCACGACATCCCGAACACCGTGGGCGCCGCCGCCGCCGAGGCGGCGAAGCTCGGCGCCGAGCTGCTCACGGTGCACGCGACGGGCGGCGAGGCGATGATCCGCGCCGCGGTCGACGGCATCGCGCGAGCGCGCGGCGCGGCACGGGTGGTCGCGGTGACGGTGCTCACGAGCCTCGACCCCGCCGAGATGCCGCCGGGCTTCGAGCGCCCGCTCGCCCTGGCCGACGCCCAAGCCGCGATGCTCGCGATGGCGGAGCGCGCCGGAGCGCACGGCATCGTGTGCTCGGCCGCGGATCTCCCGGGCCTCCGCGCGCGCCATCCCGCGCCGTTCTATGCGGTGACTCCCGGCATCCGCACCGCCGGCGGCCCGGCGCACGACCAGAGGCGCGTGACGACGATCGCGGAGGCGGTGGCGAGCGGGGCCAGCCTGCTCGTGCTCGGCCGCGCGATCACCGGAGCCGCCGACCCGCGAGCGGCGCTGGAGGCCGCGCGCGCGGAGCTCGGCGCGTCTGCCCGAAGCCCCGCTTGACTCCCGGCCGGCTCGGGCCTACCCATCCGGGAATGAATCCGGAGCCGCGGCGTAAAGAACGTGTCGACCCCGGAGACGAGGCTGCTCTGGTCGCCGCGGCGCAAGCGGGCGACGAGGCAGCGTTCGCGGAGATCGTGAAGCGCTACCAGCGTGCGGTGTACCGGGTTGTTTATGCCCTGACGCGCAACGCGAGCGACGCCGACGACCTCGCTCAGGACACGTTCGTGCGGGCGTACCGGGCGCTGGATCGCTTCCGGGTGGGGGAGCCGCTTTACCCGTGGCTGTCGCGGATCGCGGTGAACCTGGCGTACTCGCTGTTCCGCACCCGCCGGCGCCGGCCCGAGGTGTCGATCGAGCCTCTGGTCGAGGCCGGGCAGCAATGGGCGGCGCACGACGATCCGGCGGCGGAGACGGCGGATCGCGAGCGCTCGGAGCATCTCCGGCAGTCGTTTGCCGGCCTGTCGCCGGAGCATCAGTCCATCCTGGTCCTGCGGGTCGTTCAGGATCTGTCTTACGAGGAGATCGCCCAGGCCCTGGATATTCCGCTGGGCACGGTGATGTCGCGGCTGTCTCGCGCTCGGGCGGAGCTCAAGGCGCGCCTGCGGGCGCGGACCGGGGAGAGCGCATGAGGCACTTGAGCGAGTCGGAGCTGAGCGCCCTGCTGGACGAGGCGCTCGACGCTGGGGCGCGGGCGGCCGCCGAGCGCCATCTCGCGGCGTGCGCCGAGTGCCGGGCCGCGCTCGCGGATCTCGAAGCGCAGGATCGAACACTGGCGCGCGCCCTGGAGCGCGACCCCGGAGACGCTTACTTCGAGACGTTCGCCGCGCGTGTCCAGAAACGGATCTGGAGCGGGGAAGGACGGATGGAGCAAGCAGCGCCCGGGCTCGCCGAGGTCGCGCGGTACCGGGCGGGCGGCCCCGCACCCGCCTCGGTGTTCGAAGCGCTGGGACGCTGGCTGAGCGGGCCGCGGCTCGCCTGGACCGGCGCCGCGGCGGCGGTGGTCGTGGGAGCGGGCGTCGTGCTTCTCGTGTCGCACGAGACCCCGGTTCAGACGCTGCGCGACACGGGTCTCGCGGCCCGGTCGGAGCAGGTTGCTCGAGGGGCGCCGTCCCCGAGCGCGAGTGCGCCGGAACGGGGCCAGGCTGCACCTCCGTCCGAGGCTCGCGGCGGAACCCCGCTCGCAGCTCGAGAGCCGCACCCCGAAGCCGAGCCCTCCCAGTCGCGCCCGGGCCGGTTCGCTGGGCCTCCTGCGGCTGCGCCTCCCGCTGCCGGGCCTCCCGCCGCGGTGCCGCCCGCTGCCGGCCCCCCCGCCGCCGCCCTCACGCCGAGCCGGTCGGTCCGGGCGGAGAACGCACTCCCCGAGAGCCGGATGCGCGAGGTGCGCCGCCAGGGTGGGGAGGAGACCCCGGTGCCGGGCACGGCCCAGACGCTCGTTCCCGAGTCGAGCCCGGCGCCTGTGACGGGGCCGGCCCCGCTCACGGTGCGCGGCAAGCGCGTGAAGCCGCTGCCCGCGCCGCTCGCGGGAGCGCCGGCGCGGCAGCAGGAGACGGCGGCGCCCGGAGCGGAATCGGCGGCGCCCTCCCGGGCCGACATGGCGCAACCGCAGGCCAAGGCCGCCGGCCCCGGCACGCTCGAGCGCGAGTCGGCGGGCGCGGTGCGCGTGTGCGGCGCCGTCCACGATCCGAGCGGCCGCGCGATCTCGGGGGCACAGATCGCGATCGCGGAGCTGGGACTGACCACCACCGCCGATGCCTCGGGCCGGTGGTGCCTGGATGTGCCTCCGGGGGATCGCACGCTCACCGTGATGGCCGTGGGGTTCCGCGCGGGCCGCCGCCCGCTCGCCGTGGCTTCCGGAACGCCGGAGCAGGACGTGGTGCTGGCCGCGGTGCCGGTGCTGGGGGAGGCGAGCGCCGGCGCTGGGTTCGCGGTGACTTCGCGTGCCGCGTGGCCGGCGAGTGTCGAGCCCCTGGCTTGGGCGGCCGAGCGCGCGAGCGGCGAAGCGGCGAGCCGTCACACGGCGGGCGCCTACGACTCCGCGGCGACCCACTGGGCGCAGGTGGCGGCGCTCGTCGGCCAGGACCCGGTGTCGGTGACCGCCCGGCGGTTCCTGGCGGACGCGCGCTACCGTGCCTGGCAGCTCGACAAGACTAAGGCCAGGGCGTTGGCGGCGATCTCCGCGCTGAACTCCTATCTCAAGGTGGCGCCGACGCCGGAGCAGCGCCGGATCACGCAGGCACGCCTCAAGGCCCTGCGCCGGCCGTAGTCTCCGCCTCGGCCCCGGCGGTTGCCGCAAGCCCGCGGACCGCCCAGCACGCGGTTCCGGGCTCTCGAGCCGGAAGCGTCCCCTGGCTCACGAACGGTCGAGTCCGCCGCGAAATCGCTTGTCATCGCCCGGGCCCATCCGCCACCTTCTAGGGGTCCCGTCTGACAACGACCGCCATTCCCGAGGGCCGACCCGTGGCAACCGAGACCGTTCCGATCGTCGAGCAGCAGCCCCAAACCCCCGAGCAGATCGAGCGCCACTGGTTCGAGAACGTGTATGCGGGCGACCGCATGCGCCAGCTCACCGTTCGCTCCATGGTCATGGGCATGGGGCTCGGGGCGATCATGTCGCTCTCGAACATCTACGTCGGCCTCAAGGCGGGATGGGGGCTGGGGGTCGCGATCACTTCCAGCATCCTCGCGTTTGCGGCGTTCGCGACCTTGCGCAAGCTGTTCCCCAGGCTGTTCCCGGAATTCAGCATCCTCGAGAACCAGGCGCTGGCCTCGTGTGCGTCTGCCGCGGGCTACATCACGGGCGGTGGGATCGTGAACGCGATCCCGGCCCTGATGATGCTTCAGCCCAGCGCCGTGCCGAACACGTGGGTGCTGATGGCGTGGCTGGGGGTGATCTCGCTGCTGGGCGTGTTCCTGGCGGTTCCAGCCAAGCGCCAGATGATCAACATCGAGCAACTGCGGTTCCCGACGGGGATCGCGGCGGCCACGACGCTGCGCACCCTTCACCACGAGGGCGGCGGCGGCGGCGCCGCCCGCCAGGCGCGCTCACTGGGTCTCGCGATGCTGTTCGGCGCGATCCTCACCTGGTGCCGCGACGCGACCGCCGGCTGGATGAAAGTGGCCGAGTGGGGCAAGAGCGGGTTTGGCTGGACGCGGGTGAGCCCGGCCCCGACCATGCCGGGCTGGCTCGCCAGGCCCCTGTCCTGGATCCAGTACCCGCACGTTCCGTCCACCTGGCTGCCGGGTGACTGGAAGATCGGCAAGTACCGCATGCGCCAGGACCTCACGCTGTCGTTCGAAGGCTCGCTCCTGTTCGTGGCGGCGGGTGCCATCATGGGCACGCGCCAGGCGTGGAGCCTGATGCTCGGCACCGTGATCAATTTCGGCATCCTCGCCCCGATCATGATGGCGCGAGGCGACATCGCCGAGACCGGCGGCAGCGCGCTGCGCCGCATCACGACCTGGAGCCTGTGGACCGGAGTCCCGATGATGGTGACGTCGGGGCTGCTGCTGTTCATCCTGCAGTGGAAGACCGTGGCGCGCGCGTTCAGCACCATCGGGGCGATGTTCAAGCGCCGGCAGGCGGCGGCCGAGGACCCGATGGACCGCATCGAGGTGCCAGGCTCATGGTTCGTCGGCGGCATGTTCGCGTTGGGCCTGACCACCGTGGTGTTCGGCATGCGCTTCTTCCACATCCACTGGTGGATGGGCGTGATCGCGGTGCTGATGACGTTCCTGCTCGTGGTGGTGGCCGGGCGCACCACCGGCGAGACCGACATCACGCCCACCGGCCCGCTGAGCAAGATCACGCAGCTCACGTTCGGCGCGCTCGCACCCGGCAACATCACGACCAACCTGATGACGGCGAACATCACGGCCGGGGCGTGCACGCACGCGGGCGACCTGCTCACGGATCTCAAGAGCGGCTACCTGCTCGGCGCCAAGCCGCGCCAGCAGTTCATCGCGCAGTTCTTCGGCGTGCTCGTGGGCACCGTGGTCGTGGTGCCGGTGTTCTTCCTCCTGATCCCGAACGCTTCGGTTCTCGGCACCGACCAGTGGCCGGCGCCCGCGGCCCAGGTGTGGCGCGGCGTCGCCGAGCTGCTGGCGAAGGGGCTGGGGGCGCTGAAGCCCACGGCCCGCATCGGCCTCGTGATCGGAGCGACGACCGGCATCGTGCTCGCGCTGCTCGAGCGCGCGTTCCCGAAGCACAAGAAGTACATCCCCTCGGCCACGGGTCTCGGGCTCGCGTTCACGATCACCGCTTACTACTCGGTGTCCATGTTCATCGGCGCGCTGATCGCGGCCGGTCTGCACAAGGCGAACAAGAAGCTGGCCGAGGAGTACGTGGTGCCGGTGTCGTCCGGGATCATCGCCGGCGAAAGCCTGATGGGGGTCGCGATCGCGCTGCTGTCGGTCGCCCATGTGCTGGAGCCGTGAGCCGCGCGCGGGGCCACAAGCCGGGCGCGAGATCGCCGAAGTCGCTCGTTGCCGGGCGGGCCCTGCGGCCGGGCTCCGCCCGCCCGCGGGCCTCCCTTCAGTCCGCCCGCTCACCTGCCGACAACCCTCCCAATCCCCACGGTCTTGGATGGGGCGCTGCTCCTGGGAGTCCCCGGTCGAGCGGAGGTGAACGGTTGAGCCCGATCATTCGGCGTCCCCACGGCTTCACCGCGCGCAGCACGGGTGCGGCGGCCCTGGTGTGCGTGCTGGTAGGCATCGCAGGCAGCGCGCGCGATGCGCTTGCCGGCAGGCACACGCATCCCGCGGCCCGGACGTCCATCGAGCTCAAGGGGCTCGACCCCGACGATCAGGCGCTGTGGCAGCGGCTGTGCTTCCGCGTGCAGGACGCGTTCGACAGCACCTACGGCGGCTTCGTCACGAGACAGGGCGTGGTCAGCGAGAGCGCGATCGACCTGGCCTTCCTGCTGGGCCGCCGCGAAGGCCAGCAGCGCTGGCGCGGCTGCGGGGTCTACACCGTGCAATGGATGCTCGGGCTCGAGGACAGCGTGGGCGGCGGCTTCTACAGGCGTCGCGAGGTCGTGGCGGGCCAGGGCCAGTTCGACCGTCCGACCGTGACCAACGCGCGGCGGCTCGAGAACCTGATCGACGCGTGGGAGGCGACGAACGACTCGCGCTACTGGGTCTCGGCGGTGCGCCTGCTCGAATTCGCGGAGCGCAACGTGGTGGACGGGCGGGGCGGCTTCACGTCCAACCCGGTCGGGGACCAGGATCTCGTGCCGGAGGCGAACGGCGTGGCGATTCACGCCTGGCTGCGCTGGTGGGCGGCGGGACGCGATCCGCGGCGCCGCGACTTCGCGTTCCGCAGCATCGACCGGGTGTGGGAGACGGCGTGGCGCGAGAGCGTGGGATTCGTGCGCACCGACGCGTTCGGCGAGCTCCTGTCGTCGCCGAAGCTCGCGGACCAGACCGAGATGGGCCGCGCGCTGGTGCTGAGCGCCCAGCTCGGAGGCCGGCCCCAGGACCTGGACCGCGCCCGCCGCGTGGCGGACTGCATGCTGTCGCGGTTCCTCGACGAGCGCGGCGCGTTCCGCACCGAGACGCCGCTGCACTCCAGCCGCTTCCGCCGCCCCGGGCACGACGCGCGCGAGAACGCGCGGGCCGCGCTGTTCCTGAGCGAGCTCGGGCACGTGGCACACGAGCCCCGCTACATCGAGGCCGCGCGGCGCACGTGGCATGCGTTCGCGAAGAGTCTCGAGAAGAGCAAGGTCGACAACGCCGACTGGGCGCTGGCGATGGATGCGGCGATTGCGCCCGTGTTCCCCAAGCGTCCGCCGGAGGGCGCGCGTCCCGTCGATCACAGCCGCTCGCCGCGCTCGACCGGCAAGAGCCGGCTGCCGGCGCCCGAGACCAAGATCGGAGCCGAGACGAACCGCTGAGGCTCCGTCAACGCAACATCGTGAACCGCCGCGTGATCATCCCGCTCGGCGTGCTCACGCTGTAAAAATAGACGCCGGCCGGCAGCCGAGCGCCGGTGTCGGAGCGGCCGTCGAACGCATACTGGTGGATGCCGGCCGCCAGCTTGCCTTCCACCACGGTTCGCACGCGCCGGCCCGCGAGATCCTGGATGCTCGCGCTCGCGCGTCCCGCTCGCGGCATCGCGAACGTGATGGTCCCGCCGCCCAGGACGGGATTCGGCGCGAGCGCCGCGGAGAACGCCGCGGGCGGCCCGTCGGGCCCGCGGCTGGCCGCGATGTCGCTCCGGATCGTGACGTGATCGAACACGCCGCCCTGCGTGCAGCTGATGTCGTTCAGGTTCGTTCCACCGTCGCCCGCGGGCCCGCACAGCGCGTCGATCTGGATCGCGCGCAGCCCGAACGTGAGCCGCACGATGCCGTGGTGAAACGCGCGGAACGCCGAGTACGCCGGAGCCGGACATCCACCCGCCCACAGGCAGCTGCCGCTCGGATCCTCTTCCAGCGAGGAGCCGCCGATCCCCGCCGTGATGTGGATCACGCCCGACTGCGGGTAGGTGCGTTCGTAGTCGTGGCTGTGGCCGTTCACATTGAGCTTGTACTTGCTGTGATTCTTGCCCAGGTCGTCCATGTAGCCGCGCAGCGTCGAGTCGCCGGGATGATGGCCCGAGGAATAGGCGGGCCGATGTCCCATGGTCACGATGAACGTGATCGTGGGATCGGACTGCGCCTGGTCCATGAGTGTCTTGGCCTTCGTGTACCAGTCCGCCCATGCGCCGCTCCATGGCTCCGGATAGGCGATGAACCGCACGTTGCCGTAGTCGAACCAGTACCAGTCCTCGCCGTAGTTGGAGATCGCCGGCGTCCCCGGTGAGGTCTGCGGGTTCGGGAGATCCAGACGGCTTTTGTAGTTGCGCAGGTCGTCGCCGCTCGAGTCCCATTCATGATTGCCCCACGCCGGCATGTAGGCGGCGTCCTGGGACCACACCATGACGTCGTTGAAGTGATTGTCGACCTGCGCCTGGCCGTGGTCGTTGGCGTACGTCAGATCGCCCACCATCAGCGTGAACGCGGGCCGCTGGTCCGCGACCATTTGCTGCACCACGCCGACCCGCGGGTAGTAGCTGACGGTCCCGACGTCGCCCTCCGCCATCACGACGAAGGCGGAGGTGCCGCGCCGGCGCGCGGTGCGGAACGTGTGATCCGTTCCGGCGCCGATCGCATAGTGGTACAGCGTGTCGGGCAAGAGCCCGGTGAGCCGCGCTTCCCAGAACGGACCGGCAGAGGACGTCGGCACCGGTGCCGGGGCGGCGGCGGTGACGGACCGGTCGTAGCGCGCCGTCAGGCCGTACCGGATCGCGGTGTCGTTGCCGCGCCAGTCGAACGAGAGCGAGGTCGGGCCCGTCACGGTCCAGTGAATCTCGTCGGCGGCTCGGGCGCCCGCGGCGTCGACGAGCGCCACGGCGGCGCACATGAGAACCAGCAGATTGCGAGGGAGGTTCCTCGAGGCTCGTTGCTCGAGGCGGCGTTGCGAAGGAACAGGCACGGATGCGTCCTCCAGCGACACGGCGGCAACGCGGCGTCGACGCGTCCGTGTAGACCGCGCGGCGTGCAGTGGGCCGTGGCGGAACCTGGGCCCCACGTGCGACGCGGAGCGCCAAGGCGGCCGTGGCGGGTCGAGGGTGGCCCGGATCGTGGATCGACGTACGGTTTGGGGAACGCCGATCGGTGAGCGTATGTATGCTAGGCGCTCGTCCCCGCCGGCTTCAAGGACTCGTTCGCGAACGCGGCACTTCGTTTCGGGCACGAAGACGCAGCGACGCGGCGCGCCGTTGACCGGGTTTCACAAAAGCCCTACGGTCCGCCGCTGCTTCGCCGATCGCCAGCGCACCCGTGCGAATCCGGCGCAGGCCGCATCCGCGCCGCCCGGGCGGCGCTCGAGCCCGAGGACCCTCATGCGCCGAGTACTCGTCACCGGAGTCACCGGCTTCGCCGGCAGCCACCTCGTCGACTACCTGCTGACCCGCGGCGACTGCGAGATCTACGGCATCCAGCGCTGGCGGAGTCGCACGGAGAACATCGAGCACCTCCGCGATCACATCACGCTGCTCGAGTGCGACCTGCGCGACGCCTCGTCCACCCGGGACACGCTGGAGCGGGTGCGCCCCGACCTCGTGTTCCACCTGGCGGCCCAGTCGTTCGTCCCCACCTCGTGGAGCGCGCCGAGCGAGTCCCTGACCACGAACGTGCTGGGGCAGCTCAACATCTTCGAGGCCGTGCGCCGCATCGGATCTCGCTGCCGCATCCAGCTCGCGTGCTCGAGCGAGGAGTACGGCATGGTGTACCCCGACGAGGTGCCAATCCTGGAGACCAACCCGCTGCGGCCGCTGTCGCCCTACGCGGTCAGCAAGGTCGCGCAGGACATGCTCGGCTACCAGTACTGGATGTCGTGGAAGGTGGACAACGTGCGCACGCGCGGCTTCAACCACGAAGGCCCGCGCCGCGGTCCCGTGTTCGTGGCGTCGGATTTCGCGAAGCAGATCGCCGACATCGAGAAAGGGCGGAAGCCGCCGGTGGTGCACGTGGGGAACCTCGAGGCGTTGCGCGATTTCACCGATGTGCGCGACATGGTGCGCGCCTACTGGCTCGCGCTCGAGAAATGCGAACCCGGCGAGGTGTACAACATCTGCAGCGGGCGGGCGTGGAAGATCAAGGACGTGCTCGACCACCTGCTGGGGCTGTCGCGGGTGAAGATCGAGGTGAAGCAGGATCCGGCGCGGCTGCGGCCCAGCGACGTGCCGATCCTGATCGGCGATCACGGGAAGTTCACGAACGCCACCGGCTGGGAGCCCACGATCCCGTTCGAGCAGACGCTCGCCGACATGCTGGAGTACTGGCGGGCGCGATAGTGGGGACGCGAGGCCAGCTCGAGGCCCGGCGCCCGCGGCGCCGCCGGCCGTGACGGAGCTCCGCGGTCGCACGGTGCTTGTGACCGGCGCCGGAGGCTTCGTGGGGCCGCACGCCGTGCGCGAGCTCGCGGCGCGCGGGGCGCGCGTGCACGACACGGGCGTGGTACCGCCCGCGGGCGCCGCGCTCGAGGCGTGGCACGCTTCGGACCTCAACGATCCCGAGAGCCTCGCGCGTGCCGTTGCGGCGGCGCGGCCGGATTTCCTGCTGCACCTGGCGGGGCAGAGCAGCGCCGCGCTCTCGTTCGAGCGGCCGGCGGAGACGTTTCGGGTGAACGCGGTCGGGACCTGGCATCTGCTCGAGGCGCTGAACGCCCAGGCGCCGCAGGCACGCGCGCTGATCGTGACGAGCGGCGAGATCTACGGGCCGCAGCCGGACGGCGAGCGCGCGGCCGAGGACGCTCCGCTCCGGCCGGTGAGTCCCTATGCGCTGTCCAAGGCCGCGGCCGACGCGTTCGCGGCGATCACGGCCGAGCGCGGCCAGGACGTGATCCGCGCGCGCTCGTTCGCGCACGCCGGGCCCGGCCAGGACTCGCGATTCGTGATCCCAAGCTTCGCGCGGCAGATCGCCGCCATCGAAGCGCGCGGCCTCAAGCCTGTGCTCAGGGTCGGCAACCTGGACGTGACGCGCGACTTCACGGACGTGCGCGACGTGGCGCGCGCCTACGTGGTACTGCTCGAGCGCGGGCGTCGCGGCGCCGCGTACAACGTGAGTAGCGGCGCAGGCGTGCGGCTGGCGGACGTGGTCGAGCGGCTCGTCCGGAGGTCGCACGCCCCCATCCGCATCGAGCCGGATCCGGCGCGCATGCGCCCCGCCGACGTGCAGTACCTGGTCGGCGATCCCGGCAGCATCCGGCGCGACACCGGCTGGAGCGCGGAGATCCCGCTGGATCGGACGCTGGACGACGTGCTCGCCGAATGGCGCGCTCGCGAATCGCCGGGGTGACTTGGGCGTGAAACCTGCCGATAATCGCGGCATGCGCGCGCCCGTCGTCAACGCGTTCACGATCGATTGGGAGGACTGGTACCAGGGGCTCGAGATCCCGGCGGACCGCTGGGACGGCCTCGAGGACCGCCTGGCGTTCTCGGCGCACCGCACGCTGGAGGTGCTGGCCGACGCCGGGGTGCGAGCGACGTTCTTCGTGCTGGGATGGGCCGCCGAGCGGCATCCCGCCCTGGTGCGCGACATCGCCGCCGCCGGGCACGAGGTCGCCACCCACGGCTGGTCGCACACCCTGATCTACACCCAGCGGCCCGAGGTGTTCCGCCCCGAGCTCGAGCGCTCGATCAAGATGCTGGAGGATCTCACCTGGACCCGCGTGGTTGGCCATCGCGCCCCGTCACTCTCGCTCACGAACCGCTCGCTGTGCGCGCTCGCCATCCTCGGACAACTCGGCATACGATACGATTCGATCATCTACC
>Ga0066709_100000370_pt1 | contig 23056 bp, 21 predicted proteins | sample GraSoiAngelo_158_FD_79665 | JGI IMG/M metagenome (GOLD analysis project Ga0066709, IMG submission 79665) | Grasslands soil microbial communities from the Angelo Coastal Reserve, California, USA - 14_1009_16_30cm | ecosystem: Environmental > Terrestrial > Soil > Grasslands | place: USA...
CTGCGCCCGGGTGACGTGGCGCAGACGTCGATCGCGATCTGGAAGCCGGACGCCCTTGCGGCGATCCGGGAGCAGGTGGTGGAGGTTCAGGCCCGGTTCGTCGACGAGCCGACCGAGGCCGTGGCGCAGATCCGGGCGCTGGTTTCCGAAGCGGTACACACGCTGGCCGACGCGCTGCTGTCCGAGCAGCTCAGCTCGATCGACCCGCATCAGCACACCGATACCCCGGACACCGAGTCGCTGCGGGTGGCGCTGCGCCGCTACCGCGAGTTCCTGGACCGGCTACTCACCCTGTGATCCGCAATCTTGGACGCTTGTGCCCCCGCCAAGGGGTACAAGCGTCCAAGGTCCACCAAGAAATCACGCGGCTCGCGTGGCGAGCGCGGCGAGAGCCCGGCGGACGTCGGCTAAGGGTACGGTCGCGGTGTCGTCGAGTTCGGCCAGCCCGGCCTCGATGAGATCGCGCATCAGCGTGGTGATCGGCATGTGTCGGGCCGCCGCGGCGGCCTGCAACCGTTCATAGGTCTGCAGCGGCATCCGTAGTGATCTGCTCACCATCGGCGTACCGGTGTCCGGTGTGGCCAGCGACGCCTCGGCACCGTCGGCGAGGACGTTGGTGAGGCTTCCTTCGAGCGCTTCGTTGACCCGCTTATCCCGCTTCATGGCTACCCCCTGCGACCAACTTGTCGAACATGGCCACCTCATCCGGCCACATCGGTCGAGCGGCGACGATGTTCCAGTCATTGTCGTCGCGATCGGACTCCGTCAGGAACACCACCAGGTGTTCACCATTGGTCTCCGCGAACACCACCTTCACATCGGCTTCGTCCAGGTCGTCACAGAGGTGCCGGACGACACGGTGCAAAGCGGTCAGCGCCGACCACACGGCCGCCGGCGAGATCCCGTACACCGCCAAGTTGTGCAGGCCCTCGGGGGTGAAGCCGTAACGCTCCTGCACCGGGACACCGTACCACGCCCGTGGTGCAGTTGATCATCCGTCGAAGAGGGTGAGTTCCAGCCGCGCGAGGCGCTGCGGATCGGCGATCATCTCGATCGCCACGATGTCGCCGTCCATGATCGTGAAGGTGAACGCGACCCGCGGCTGCCCGTCCATCGCCCAGACCAGGCCGGGGGCGCCGTTGACGAGCGCCGGCTGCGCGGCCCGCGCCCGCCCGGAGAACGTCTGCGCCACCTCGGCCGCGCCACGCACCTCCGCGGCACCACCGCCCATCCGCACGACCGTGCTGTCCGCGCGCAGGACCACGTCCGGGTCGAGCAACGAGAGCAGCGCGTCGAAGTCGCCGTTGCGGGACGCCGCCAGGAACGCGGCGACGACCTGCCGGTGCCGCGCCGGGTCCGCGTCGGTCGCCGGAGCCGTTCCTTGTACCCGACGCCGCGCGCGACTGGCCAGCTGCCGCGCCGCGGTCGGCGTGCGCTCGACGATCGGCGCGATCTCCTCGAACGGTACGGCGAACATGTCGTGCAGCACGAACGCCAGCCGTTCCGCGGGCGTGAGCGTGTCGAGGACCACCAGCAGCGCGACTCCGACCGAGTCGGCGAGCACCGCCTCGTGCTCGGGACCGGCACCCGGCTCGGGTTCCAGGGCGCCCAGCGGCTCCTCGCGACGCGAGCGCCGGGACTGCAGCATGGTGAGGCAGACCCGGGCGACGACCGTGGTCAACCAACCGGCCAGGTTCTGCACGCCGCTGGTGTCCGCGCGGTGCAGCCGCAGCCACGCCTCCTGTACCGCGTCGTCGGCCTCGCTCGCCGAGCCGAGCATCCGGTAGGCCACCGAGCGCAGGTGCGCCCGGTGCGCCTCGAACCGGTCGGCCAGAAAGTCCTCGTCCACCCGTCACATTCTTCCGTCGGGGCAGGTCATAACGGTGACCGAACACTGCAGGAGGAGTGCACCATGTCGCAAGGCGTCAAGACGATCATCTACCCGGTCCGGGACCTCGCCGCGGCCAAGGCCAGGTTCGGCGAGCTGCTGGGTGCGGAACCGACGTCCGACTCGCCGTACTACGTCGGCTTCACCATCGACGGCCAGGACATCGGCCTGGACCCGCAAGGTCACCAGCACGGAACCACGCCCTACTTCCACGTCGATGACGTGCACGGCGCGCTGAAGCAGCTCGTCGACGCCGGCGCGGAGGTCGTACAGGACGTCAAGGACGTCGGCGGCGGCCGGCTGATCGCCGCGGTCAAGGACCCCGACGGCAACGTCGTCGGCCTGCTCCAGCCCTGACCGGTGCGGCACAACGTGGGCGGCGCGGGAACCCGCGCCGCCCAGGTCACTGCGCCAACCGCCGGTAGAACCTGATCTTCCCGTTGATCGCGTCGAGGTCGCGCTCCAGTTCGGCGATGCGTTCCAGTACCCGCTCGCGGTGCTCCTCGAACAGCCGCAGCCGTTCCCCGATCGTCGCGTCGCCGGTCCGCGCCAGCTCCGCATACCGGCGCATGTCCCGCACCGGCATCCCGGTACCCCGGAGGCAGGTCAGCAGCTGCAGCCAGTCCAGGTCCTCCGACCGGTACCGGCGGCGCCCGGCCGCGTCCCGCCCGACCGGGCTGACCAGCCCCTCCTGCTCGTACCACCGCAGCGTGTGCACGGACAGGCCGACCTTCGCGGCGGCCTCCCCCACCGTGAGCCCCACATTCATGTCAGAAGCAAAACACATCCGCGTGCTTGCCCGTCGACACGATTTCATCTAGCGTTGAGTTCAACACCTGATGAGTTTTGAGGAGTGAGCCATGGACGTGGCGATCGAGGTCCGGGACCTCGTCGTGGTACGCGGCCATAAGGAGGTCCTGCACGGCATCGGCACGTCGGTGGCCACCGGCGGCGTGACCGGCCTGCTCGGGCCCAGCGGCAGCGGCAAGACCACCCTGATGCGCGCGATCGTCGGGGTGCAGAAGGTGCGCTCGGGCAGCGTGACCGTGCTCGGGCAGCCGGCCGGATCGGCCGCGTTGCGGTCGCGCATCGGCTACCTCACCCAGGCACCGAGCGTCTACGCCGACATGACGGTGCGGGAGAACGTCCGCTACTTCGCCTCGCTGTACAAGGGCGTCACGCGGGCCGATGCCGACCGGGCCATCGCCGACGTCGGCCTGTCCGACGCCGCCAACCAGATGGTCGGCTCGCTGTCCGGTGGGCAGTTCAGCCGGGCCTCGCTGGCCTGCGCGCTGGTCGGCAAGCCGGACGTGCTGGTCCTCGACGAGCCGACGGTCGGGCTGGACCCGGTGCTGCGCGAGGAGTTGTGGCGCAAGTTCCGCGAGCTGGCCGCCTCCGGTGTCACCCTGCTGGTCTCCAGCCACGTGATGGACGAGGCGGGGCGGTGCGACCGGCTGATCCTCATCCGCGAGGGCCGGATCATCGCCGACGACACCGTCGACGCGGTACGCCGCGCCGCCGACACGCACGATCTGGACGAGGCGTTCCTGCGGCTGATCCGGGCACAGGAGCCGGTGGAGGTGGCCTCATGAGCCCGCGGATCCTGTTCAGCACGACCCGACGGGTGCTGACCCAGCTGCGCCACGACAAGCGGACGCTGGCGCTGGTCGTCCTGGTACCGGTGGTGCTGCTGACCCTCGTGTACTACCTGTTCGAGAAGCAGCCCGGGGTGTTCAACGAGATCGGGCTCATCATGCTGGGCCTGTTCCCGTTCGCCATCATGTTCCTGATCACCAGCATCGCCATGCTGCGCGAGCGGACCAGCGGCACCCTCGAACGCCTGCTGACCACCCCACTGAACAAGCCCGACCTGCTCTTCGGGTACGGGCTGTCCTTCGGTCTGGTCGCGGCGGTACAGGCCGGCGTGGCGACCGGGCTGGCCTACTGGGCGTTCAACCTGAGCACCGCGGGCACCACGGGACTGGTCATCGTGTTCGCGGTGGCCGACGCGATCCTCGGCGTGGCGCTCGGGCTGTTCTTCAGCGCGTTCGCCCGCACCGAGTTCCAGGCGGTGCAGTTCATGCCGCTCGTGGTGTTCCCGCAGATCTTCCTGTGCGGCCTGTTCGCGCCGCGTGACCAGATGGCCGGCTGGATGCAGGCGCTGTCCAAGGTGATGCCGCTCACTTATGCGGTACAGGGGCTGCAGGAGGTCGGGGCACACGTCGACCCGACCCCGCTGATGTGGCGGGACCTGATCATCGTGGTCGGTTGCATCGTCCTCGCGCTGAGCTTTGCCGCGGCGACCCTGCGGCGCCGGACGGATTGAGGCAGGCGATGGCACGGACCGGACGGCGGCCCGGCAACCAGGACACCCGGGAGGCGATCATCGCGGCGGCCCGCGAGGCCTTCGCGGAGAAGGGGTACGACCGGGCCTCCATCCGGGCCATCGCGACCGGCGCCGGGGTCGACCCGGCACTGGTCCACCACTACTTCGGTACCAAGGACCAGCTGTTCCTGGCGACGGTCAACGCTCCCATCGACCCGGCGCAGATCCTGCCGCGGGTGCTCGACGGGAGCACCGAGGAGCTGCCGGAGCGGCTGGTCCGCACGTTCCTGTCGGTCTGGGACCACCCGGTGAGCGGGCCGGCGGCGGTGGCGCTGCTGCGCAGTGGACTGCAGCACGACTGGTCGGCCCGGATGCTGCGGGAGTTCCTCACCACCCGGGTCATCCGGCGGGTGATCAGCCAGCTGCAGCTCGACCCGGCCGAGGCGCCCCTGCGCGGTTCGCTGGTGGCGACACAGATGATCGGGCTCGGGCTGATCCGGTACGTGCTGAAGGTCGAGCCGCTGGCCGCCGCACCGCCGGAGGTGGTGGTCGCCGCGGTCGCGCCGACGATCCACCGGTACCTCCTGGAGCCCCTCGACGTGCCGGCGGCTAGCATTCCTTGAGTGAGCGCCGTCAATGTTGCCCGGCTGGAACGGGCTGCCCTGTGCGACCTGTTCGAGGAGCTCGGTCCCGACCGGCCGACGCTGTGCGAAGGCTGGACCACCAAAGACCTCGCCGCCCACCTGGTGATCCGGGAACGCCGCCCGGACGCCGCGGTGGGCATCCTGGTCAAACCGGTGAGCGGGTTCACCGAACAGGTGCGCGCCGCCGCCGCGAAGCGGCCCTACGCGGAGCTGATCGGGATGCTGCGCCGGCCGCCGTTCTGGTCGCTGGCCGGCTTCGGGCCGACCGACCGCGCCACCAACACGCTGGAGTTCTTCATCCACCACGAGGACGTGCGCCGGGCCCAGCCGGAGTGGGAGCCGCGCCGGCTGGACGCGACGACCACCCGGGCGCTGTGGCACGGGGTGTCGGGGACCGCCCGGCTGGCGCTGCGCCGGTTCAAGGCCGGGGTGGAGATCACCGCGCCGGGGTACGGCATCGTGCGCACCCACACCGGTCCGGCACAGGTGACGCTGACCGGCGAACCGGGCGAGCTGGTGCTGTTCCTGAACGGCCGGCAGCGCGCCGCCCGGGTGGAGCTCACCGGACCGGAGGAGCTGACGGCGAAGCTGCGGCAGGCTCGGCTGGGCGTGTAGGCGCCTCGCCGGCCGGCAGCGCGACGGCCACCCGCAGGCCGGGCGCCGCATCGCCGAGGGTGACCGTGCCGCCGTGCAGCCGCACCAGTTCCCGCACGATGGCCAGGCCCAGGCCGGCCCCGCCGTCGTCACGGGTACGCGCGTCGTCGAGCCGGGTGAACCGGTCGAAGACCCGCGCGCGGTCCGGCTCCGGGATGCCCGGCCCGTCGTCGGCGACGCTCACCACGGCCCGGTCGGCCGACCGCTGTACCGCCAGCGTCACCGCCGACGCCGCGTGCCGCACCGCGTTGCCGACCAGGTTGTCCAGCACCCGCCACAGCGCGCCCTGGTCGCCGACCGTCCACTGTGGACCGCCGGGTGCGACGGCGACGGGTACCCGCGCACCGGCGTACGCCCCCGCCACGTCGAGCAGCAGCCCGCGCAGCTCGACCGGCTCGTGGCCGCGCAGCCCCGGGTAGCCCTCGTCGGCGCGGGCCAGCAGCAGCAGGTCGGAGACCAGCCGGCCGAGCCGGTCGACGTCGGCGGACAGGTCGGCCGGCGCGGGCGGCTCCCCCAGGTGCGCGGCCACGTCCAGCTGCGTGCGCAGCGACGCGATCGGGCTGCGCAGCTCGTGGGCGGCGTCCGCGACGAACGCGCGCTGCCGGATCCGGGCCGCCTCCAGGCGGTCGAGCATCCGGTTGAGGGTCAGCGCGAGGCGGTGCAGCTCGTCCTCACCGTCCGGTACCGGCAGCCGCCCGACCTGCGCCGCGCTGATCTCCTCCGCGCCGCGGCGCAGCTGCTCGACCGGCCGTAGCGTCCAGCCGACCACCCACCACGCCAGCGCCGCCAGGGTACCCAGCAGCAGCGGATAGGCGATCAGCAGCGCGTGGGCGACCGTGCGCAGGCTCTGCGTGATGTCCTGCTGGGGTGCCGCGACGAGTACCGTGCGGTCGCCGGCCCGGGTCTGCGCGGCGACCACGCGCAGGTCGCCGTCGATGCCGACCCGGTCGCCGCCGATCACGATCGCGTGTCCCCGCCGGGCCCGGGCCAGCTCGTCGCGGTGCAGCAACGGGTTGAGCCGGTCGGCGCTGATCGACGCGGCCAGTACCCGGTCCCGCTCGTCGATCACCTGCACGTACTGGGTACCCGCGGTCGGGATCGGATCGACCGGCCCGTTGTTGTCCAGCAGTTCCACGACGTCGGCGGCGGTCCGGCGGGCCCCGGAGTCCAGCGCCTGGTCCAGCACCAGGCGCAGCACGGAGACCAGCAGCAGGCCGCCCAGCAGCAGGCCGACGGCGAGGCCGCCGGTGCCGATGAGCATCAACCGCCCGCGCAGGGACAGCCGCCGGAACCAACCCATGTGCCTCAGCCCACCAACCGGTACCCGGCGCCGCGGACGGTCTGCAGCGACCGCACGTTGTACGGCTGGTCGATCTTGCGGCGCAGGTACCCGACGTAGACCTCGACCACGTTCGGGTCGGTGTCGGCGCCGGCGTCCCACACGTGGTCGAGCAGCTCGGTCTTGGTGACCACCTCGTCGCGATGCCGGATCAGGTACTCCAGCAACGCGAACTCGCGTGTGGTCAGCGCGATCTCCTGGCCGTCGCGGGTGACCCGGCGGGTCGCCGGATCCAGGCTCAGGCTGCCCGCGCTGAGCACCGCGGGGCGCTCCGGTGCGCCGCGGCGCAGCAGGGCGCGCAGCTTGGCGAGCAGCACCACGAACGAGAACGGCTTGGTCAGGTAGTCGTCGGCACCGGAGTCCAGCCCGTCGGCCTGGTCGTACTCGCCGTCCTTGGCCGACAGCATCAGCACCGGTACCCAGTTCTGCTCGGCGCGCAGGGTCCGCACGATCCGGTACCCGGACAGGCCGGGCAGCATGATGTCCAGCACGACCGCGTCGTACCCCTCGTGCCGGGCCGCCTCCAGTCCGGTCAGCCCGTCGGCGGCCAGGTCGACCGCGTAGCCCTCGGCGGTGAGCCCGCGCTGCAGCGCACGGGCCAGCCGCGGCTCGTCCTCCACCACCAGCACCCGCATGGGGTACAGCGTGACACGCGGCTGTGACGATCCTCAGCAGGTCTCAGGCCGCGCACAGGTGACCCGAAGCAGGATGGGAGTACACGAGGGGAAGACTGAGGGAGGCGTTACGCATGTCCGTCTTGACGTCCCGGCCGGTGCTCCGGTGGGCGCTACCGGCCGGTCTGGTCGCGGTTGTCCTGGGTGGCGGCGCGCTGGTCACCACGATGCAGGCGTCGGCCGACGTGCGGCTGCCGCCGCGCAGCGCCGCCCAGTTGCTGGTCGACGTGCAGACCGCGCGGCTGGAAGGCGTCTCGGGTACCGTGGTCGAGCGCGCCGATCTGGGCCTGATCGCACTGCCGCCGGGCATCGGCGGCGGTGCGGCCGGCAGCAGCGGCATCGACCTCGCCTCGCTGATCAGCGGTTCGAACACGATGCGCGTCTGGTACTCCGGCAAGGACAAGGCCCGCGTGGCGCTGATCCGGTCCAACGGCGAGTCGGACATCGTCCACAACGGCACCGACACGTGGCTCTGGAACAGCCGGGACAACACGGCCACGCACTACCAGGAGAGCGACAAGGACGCCCGCCCGCACCCGGAGGCGGCCCCGAGCGGGCTGCCCGCCGACCTGCCGAAGACGCCGCAGGAGGCCGCGGACCGGGTACTGGCCGCGCTCGACCCGACGACCGTGGTCACCACCGACAGCAACGCGCTGGTCGCCAAGCACAAGGCGTACCAGCTGGTCCTGCGGCCGCGGGACACCGCGTCGCTGGTCGCCGAGGTACGCATCGCGATCGACGGTGACGCCCACGTGCCGATCCAGTTGCAGGTGTTCGCCAAGGGCGACCCGGACAAGGCCGCGTTCGAGATCGGCTTCACCCAGGTCAGCTTCAAGCGCCCGGACGACGGCGTGTTCGCGTTCAACCCGCCGCCCGGCGCGAAGGTGACCGAGGGCAGCGACAAGGCCGGCGCAGACAAGGCCGGCGCGCCCGGGGGCACCAGGGAGCTGAAGCCGGGCAACGTGACCAAGCCGGCCGGTCCCGCCGCGGAACCGAAGTCGACGGTCATCGGCAAGGGCTGGACGGCCGTCCTGGTCACCCGGCTGCCGCAGGACGCCAACGCGCCCAGGGACGACCGCGCCGCCGCGATGCAGGGGCTCCTGGGCCGGCTGCCGCAGGTGCACGGGGCGTTCGGTACCGGGCGGGTGCTGTCCGCCAAGCTGTTCACCGTCCTGCTGCTCGACGACGGTCGGGTACTGGTCGGGGCGGTGAACCAGGACGCACTGATCTCCGCCGCCAGCAACCCCGCGGCGGCCCTGAAGTGACCGACCTCGCGGTCGTCTCGACAGGACTGACGAAGCGGTTCCGGTCCGGCCAGGTCGCGGTCAACACCGTCGACCTGGCCGTACCGTACGGCAGCGTCTACGGGTTCCTCGGGCCGAACGGTTCCGGCAAGACCACGACGATCCGGCTGCTGCTCGGGCTGGTCCGGCCGACCGCCGGTACCCATCGGCTGCTCGGGTCGGCGATGCCGGGCGCGGCGGCCCGGGTGCTGCCCCGGGTCGGCGCACTGGTCGAAGGGCCGGCGTTCCACCCGTACCTGTCCGGGCTGGACAACCTGCGCCGGCTCGACGCCGCCGACCGTACCGTCGAGCCGCGCTCGGCCGGTGCCCGCATCGACGCCGCCCTCGACCGGGTCGGGCTGCTGGCCGCGCGGCGCAAGCGGTACCGGCACTACTCGCTGGGGATGCGGCAGCGGCTGGCCATCGCCGCGGCCCTGCTGCGCCCGCGTGACCTGTTGATCCTCGACGAGCCGACCAACGGCCTGGACCCGCAGGGTACCCGCGAGGTGCGCAGCCTGCTGAGCGCGCTGTCGGCGACGGGTACCACGGTGGTGCTCTCCACCCACCTGCTGTCCGAGGTCGAGCAGATCTGCTCGCACGTCGGCGTGATGCACCTGGGCCGGCTGGTCGCGCAGGGGCCGCTGGCCGAATTGCGGGCGCGGACCGCTCCGTCGGTCGAGGTGCGCTCGGCCGACGCCGCCGGTGCCGCCCGGGTGCTGACCGAACTGGGGCTGACCGAGGTGGTCACCGTCGGGGAGACGGCCACCGGGGTGCTCGGCGGCGTGGTACCGGAGAAGGTGGTCGCCGCGCTGGTGCACGCCGACGTGCCGGTGCGCGGGTTCCAGGTGCGGTCGGCCGACCTGGAGGAGATGTTCGTGCAGCTGACCGGGGAGGGCTTCGATGTCAGCGGTTGAGCTGCGGGCGCGGCCGTCGACCCGGTTCTTCCGGTCGGAGCTGTGGCTGATCTTCGGCCGGCGGCGCAACTGGGTCGGCATGGCGGTGCTGGCCGCGGTACCGGTCCTGTTGATCATCGCGGTCAAGGTGTCCCCGCCGGGCGGCGGCGGGGGACCGGACTTCGTCAACCAGATCACCCAGAACGGCGTGTTCGCCGCCCTGGCCGCATTGACCCTGGAGCTGCCGCTGTTCCTGCCCGTGGCGGTGGCGTCGATCTCCGCCGACTCGATCGCCGGCGAGGCCAACCTGGGCACGCTGCGGTACCTGCTGGCGGTACCCGTCGACCGGGTCCGGCTGCTGGTCGTCAAGTTCGCCGCGATCGCGGTGTTCGCGCTGGCCGCCACGCTGCTGGTGGCCGGGGTCGGCGCGCTGCTCGGGCTGGCCGTGTTCGGCGGCGGCCCGCTGGTCACCTTGTCCGGTACCACGCTGCCGTTCTGGGCCGGCGTGGGGCGGCTGGTGCTGGTCTGCGGGTACCTGACGGTGTGCCTGACCGCGATGGGCGCGATCGGCATGTTCGTGTCCACGCTGACCGAGCAGCCGATCGGGGCCACCATCGCGACGCTGGTGCTCACCGTGGGCAGCGAGATCCTCGACGCGATCCCGCAACTGGCGGTCATCCACCGGTACCTGCCGACGCACTACTGGCTGGCGTACACCGACCTGCTGCGCGACCCGGTCTCCTACGACCAGGTGGTACCCGGGCTGTGGTCGGCCACGGCGTACATCCTGATCTTCGGCGCGGCGGCCTGGGCCCGGTTCGCCGGCCGCGACGTGACAAGCTGACGGCCCGCCGCGGTCGCGCTACTCTTCGGTAACCCCACGAGGAGGCGACCGATGGCGCTCGACGTCCCGTACCGTTCCATCCCCGACATGTTCCGTCGGCGCGTAGCCGCCACGCCGGACCGGGACGCGCTCGGCCACCCCACCCCCGACGAGGGCATCGCCTGGCTGACCTGGACACAGGCGGACAAGCGGGTCACCGCGATCGCGGCCGGCCTGATCGGGCTCGGCGTGGCGCCCGGAGACCGGGTGGCGATCCTGTGCGGTACCCGCGTCGAATGGATCCTGGCCGACTTCGGCATCAACTGCGCCGGCGCGGCCACCACGGCGATCTACCCGACCACCGAGCCGGACGAGGCCGTGTTCATCGTGCGCGACTCCGGTTCGAAGGTGCTCATCGCGGAGAACGCCGCCCAGGCGGCGAAGGTTGCCGAGGCCGACCTCGCGCACGTCGTGGTGATCGACGGCGACGGCGACCTGACGCTCGCCGAACTCGAACGCCTCGGGGCGGCCGCGCTGCAGAAGGATCCCGGGCTCGTCGACCGGGTCATCGACACGGTCGGGCCGGACCAGCTGGCCACGTTGATCTACACGTCGGGTACCACCGGGCGCCCCAAGGGCGTCGAGCTGACCCACGCCGGCTGGTGCTGGGAGGGTGTCGCGCAGTGCGAGCCCGGCCTGCTGCAGGACAGCGACCTGCACTACCTGTGGCTGCCGCTGGCCCACTCGTTCGGCAAGGCGCTGGTGTGCGGGCTGACCCACGGCGCGGTGCAGACCTACGTGGACGGCCGGGTGGACAAGCTCGTGGAGAAGCTGGGGCAGGTGCGCCCGTCGCTGATGGCCGCGCCGCCGCGGATCTACGAGAAGATCTACAACGTGGTGGTCAGCACGGCCACCGCGGACGGCGGCACCAAGGCGAAGATCTTCAACTGGGCGGTGCGCGCCGGAAAGCGCGCGGTGGAGCTGGAGCTGGGCGGGCAGCGCGTGCCGCCGACCCTCGCGGCCCAGCGGGCGGTCGCCGACCGGCTGGTGTTCACCAAGCTGCGGGCCCGGCTCGGCGGCAACATCCGCATCCTGTGCTCCGGTGCCGCCCCGCTGTCCAAGGACATCGCGCTGTTCTTCGCCGCGGCACGGCTGCCGCTGATGGAGGGGTACGGGCTGTCCGAGTCCAGCGCCGGCAACTTCGTCAACCGGCCGGGCCGGCTCAAGGTGGGCACCGTCGGGCAGCCGCTGGGCGACCTGCAGTGCCGGATCGACACCGACGGCGAGATCCTGCTGCGCGGCGCGCCGGTCATGCGCGGGTACCACAACCTGCCCGACCAGACCGCCGAGGTGTTCACCGAGGACGGGTTCTTCCGCACCGGCGACATCGGTGAGCTGGACGCCGACGGGTACCTGCGGATCACCGACCGGAAGAAGGACCTCATCAAGACCTCGGGCGGCAAGTACGTCTCGCCGACGCACATCGAGGGGCTGTTCCGGTCGATCTGCCCGTACACCTCGCAGGTGCTCGTCATCGGGCAGGCGCGCAACTACTGCACGATGCTCGTCACGCTGGACCCGGACGCGATCGCCAAGTGGGCGGCCGGCGGGCCGCTCTCCGGCCGGTCGTACGCGGAGATCGCCACGGCACCGGAAACGCACGAGCTTGTCGAGGGGTACGTCAAGGAGCTCAACAGCCGGCTCAACCGCTGGGAGACGGTCAAGAGGTTCACCATCCTGCCGCGCGATCTGTCCATTGAGGACGGTGAGCTGACCCCGTCAATGAAGATCAAGCGGCGGATCGTGGAGAAGTCGTTCGCCCCGCAGATCGAGGAACTCTACGCCGGTACCGTGGCCCAGCTGTAGTACCGGCGAGCCTAGGATGACGGTATGACACAGATCTACGCACCGGGGACTCCCAACTGGGTCGACCTCGGTAGCACCGACGTGCCCGGCGCGACCGGGTTCTACGGCAGCCTGTTCGGCTGGACCGTGGACGATCTGGGTCCGGAGGCCGGCGGCTACGGAATCTTCCGGAAGAACGGCAGGCAGGTCGCCGGGGTCGGTCCGGCGACCGACCCGAGCCGCGGTACCTCCTGGGCGACCTACTTCGCCACCGACGACGCCGACGACGTGGCGAGCAAGGTCCAGGCCAACGGCGGCCAGGTGGTGATGGCCCCGATGGACGTCATGGACCAGGGCCGCATGGCCGTGTGCACCGACCCGACCGGGGTGTTCTTCGCCGTGTGGCAGGCCGGCAAGCACCTCGGCGCCGAGCTGGTCAACGAGCCGGGCAGCCTGACCTGGAACGAGCTGACGACCACCGACATGGCGGCGGCCAAGGCGTTCTACCCGGCGGTCCTGGGCGTGACCATCCGGGACGTGTCGATGGGCGAAGGCATGACCTACACGCTGTTCGAGGTCGACGACCGCGCGGTGGCCGGCGGGATGCAGGTGGACCCGGCGGGGATGCCGACACAGTGGTCGGTCTACTTCGCGGTGGACGACTGCGACGCGGTACACGCCAAGGCGGTCGAGCTCGGCGCGACGCCGGTCATGGGGCCCGAGGACGCACCGCCCGGCCGCTTCGCGATCCTCACCGACCCGCAGGGCGGCATCTTCAGCATCATCAGGAACAACCCCGACTTCTCCATCTGAGCCGATCGGGGGCGCCAACCGGCGGCCGGTACTGCTGCCCGACGGCCGCCCGGTCGCACCGCACCCGGGCCGGTGATGAGCCGCGCGGCCGCAGCTCAGGCGACCGCCGCAGCTCAGGCGACCAGGGCCGGGCTCTCCCAGGTGCGGCGGGCCGGGCGGTCGAGGTCGCCGCGCGCCGCGGCGATCCGCTTCACCGCGTCGGTCAGCTGCCCGGCCGGCAGCGTGTACGGCAGCCGCAGGTACCGCTCCATCGTCCCGTCCATGCCGAACCGCGGGCCGGCCGCCAGCCGTACCCCGTACGACTGCGCCGCCCGGGACAGCGCACCGGAGATCGGCGCGTCCAGTTCGACCCACAGGCTCAGCCCGCCGGCCGGTACCCGCAAGCGCCACTCGGGCAGCTCGGTCGCGAGCGCGCTGACGAGCGCGTCACGCTGCGCGCGCAACTCCGGCCGGCGCTGCGCCAGCACCGCGTCGCGGTACCGCAGCAGCCGCGCGGCGACCAGCTGATCGAGTACCGGTCCGGCCATGTCCACGCCGATGCGCAGGGCGGCGAGCCGCTGTACCAACGGCGCGGCCGCCCGGATCCAGCCGATCCGCAGGCCGCCCCAGAACGGCTTGCTCATCCCGCCGATGGACAGCACCCGGGCGTGCCGGTCGAACGACGCGACCGGCGGCGGCAGCGGTGTCTCGTCGAGCGTCAGGTCCACAAAGGACTCGTCGACGACCAGGTCGGTACCGGAAACGTGCGCGGCCCGCGGCAGCCGCTCGCGCAGCGGCTGCGCCATCAGGTGCCCGGTCGGGTTCTGGAACTCGGGTACCAGGTAGGCCACCCGGGGCTGGTTCTGCCGCAGGGTGGCCAGCAGCAGCTCGGCATCCCAGCCGGACTCGGGCAGCAGCCCGTGGGTCAGTACCCGGCCGCGGCGCCCGACGATCGCGGCCAGCGCGTTGGGATAGGTCGGCGACTCGACCAGTACCGGCTGGCCGGCCGGTACCAGCAGGCGCAGCGCGAGGTCCAGCGCATGCTGCACGCCACTCGTGATCATGATCTGGTCCGGGCCGGTCGGCAGCCCGCGCGCGGCGAACAGTTGCGCGACCGCGGCGCGCAGCTCGACCAGGCCGCTGGGCAGGTAACCCGGCCCGGACAGGTACCGCGGCAGGTCGTCGAGCGCCTCGGCCGCGGCGGCCGCGAGCTGGGGCGGCGCGGGCAGCGCGGCGCTGCCCAGGTCGAGCAGGTCGGCATCGCTCGCCGGGGCCCACAGGCCGTGGTGGCCGACCCGGGCGCCGCCGGGCATCGTGGTCCAGCTTCCGGCGCCGCGCCGGCTGGTCAGGTGACCGGTCTCGCGCAGCGTCCGGTACGCCGCGCTGACCGTGGTCCGGCTGATGCCCAGTGCCACGGCCAGTTCCCGTTCGGCCGGCAGCCGCACCCCCAGCGGCAGCCGCCCGTCGCTGACCAGGCCGCGCACGGTGGCGGCGAGGGCCGCGTAGTCGGGCACGTTGCGGCCGCCCTGCCACCGTCCGAGCAGGCGGGCCAGTTGCGGCCCTTGCAGGACGGTCGTCATAGCCACTCCTGAAATTGGCCCTATCAAGGTCTCCGATTGGCCTTCAGAGTGGCACTCGTGACGGCGATCCGCAACCGGCGTGGCCGCGGGCCGCCTGGGCTTCCGCTCCCGTCGCATAGGGAGGACAGTGAGGCTGTCGACTCACTTGGCGGCGGTGTGCGATGGCGACGACGATCGTGCAGGACCAGGCTCCCTCCACTGTGGACATCTCTCCGGCCCGGCCGGCCCCGGCCCGGCGGCGGCGCTGGACGCGCCGGATCCCGACCGTGTTGAGCGTGATCCTGACCAGCACCGCGCTGGTCTCCGCGATCGGCGCGGTGGTCGGTGCGCTGTCGGTGCGGATGGGACCGGTACGCGACATCGCCGCGCTCCTGCTGCTGCCGGTGCCGGCCAACCTCGGGTACGCGGCCTTCGTGGCGATCCTGGCGGCCGGCGTCGCCCGGCGCAAACGGGTGGCCTTCTGGTTCCTGGTCGTCTACGTCGCGGTACGGCTGCTGCTCGACCTCGCCGCCCTGGTGCTGTTCGGGATCACCCGGCTGTTCGACGCGAAGAACATCGACGTGCAGCTCGATCCGGTCGGGATCGTCGTCATCAGCGTCCACGCGGCGGTCATGGCGCTCGTGCTCGTCGGGCTGAAGCTGTCGTCCGGCGAGTTCTCCGCGCGCACCCAGCGGGCCAGCCTACCCAAGGCGTTGCTGACCCTGGTGAGCCTGCTCGCGCTGTTCACCCTGGCCGGCTGGGCGCTGCTGGAGGCGTTTCCGGGCACGGTACCGCGCGGGATCGAGGGGCTCGGGTACGCGGCCGGCAAGGTGATCGCGGGCGGCACGTTCAACGTCCAGCCGGCCGGTCGGGCACCCGGACCGGTCAACCTCGTGCTCGGCCTGCTCGGCGCGATCGCGCTGTTCGCCACGCTGTACGTGCTGTTCCGCTCGCAACGGGCGATCGCCTCGCTGTCGGTGGACGACGAGCGGCACATCCGGGCCCTGCTGGCGGAGTCCGGTGACCAGGACTCGCTGGGGTACTTCGCCACCCGGCGGGACAAGGCGGTGGTGTTCTCGCCGACCGGCAAGGCGGCGGTGACCTACCGCGAGGTGGCCGGGGTGGCGCTCGCCTCCGGCGACCCGCTCGGCCCGCCCGAGGCGTGGGAACCGGCGATCGCGGCGTGGCTGGCGCACGCGCAACGGTACGCCTGGACGCCGGCCGTGATGGGCGCCGGTGAACAGGGTGCGACCGCGTACGCGCGGGCCGGCCTGCGGGTGATCGAGCTGGGCGACGAGGCGATCGTCCACGTTGGACAGTTCAATCTGGACGGTCGGGACATGCGGCCGGTACGACAGGCGGCCAACCGGGTGCAGCGGGCCGGGTACACCCTGCGGATCCGGCGGCACACCGACATCACCCCCGAGGAGATGCAGCACATCATCGGTCTCGCCGCGCGGTGGCGGGACACCGAGACCGAGCGCGGGTACTCGATGGCGCTGGGCCGGCTCGGCGACCCGTCCGACGGCCGCTGCCTGCTCGTCGAGGCGCTCGACCCGCAGGGGCAGGAGGCCGCGCTGCTGTCGTTCGTACCGTGGGGTCGCGCGGGCCTGTCGCTGGACCTGATGCGCCGCGACCGGTCCAGCGAGAACGGGCTCATGGAGTTCATGACGGCCGGCCTTGTCGAGGCCGCGCCGAAGCTGGGCGTGGACCGGATCTCGATGAACTTCGCGGTGTTCCGCGCGGTGTTCGCCGAGGGCGGCCGGATCGGGGCCGGGCCGGTGCTGCGCTCCTGGCGATGGCTGCTGCTGTTCCTGTCCCGGTGGTTCCAGCTGGAGTCGCTGTACCGGTCCAACGTCAAGTACCGGCCGGAGTGGGTACCCCGGTTCCTGTGCTTCGACGACCTGCGCGACCTGGCCAAGGTGGGCCTCGCGTCGGCGATCGCGGAGGGCTTCGTCGTGGTACCGAGCCTGCGCAAGCTGCTGCGCAGGGCGGCCCCGGTACCGGTCGAGGAGCGGCCGCCGCTGCTCGACGAGCCGCAGGCGCCTCCCCCGACGGTTGACGCCGCCGTGCCGGAGCAGACCCGTGTGCGGCTGGCCAAGCTCGACGCGCTGCGGGCCGCCGGTACCGACCCGTACCCGCCGGCCTTTCCGCGCACCCACCGCTGCGGCCTGGTCCGCGCGGCGCACGCAGGGCTGCCGCCGGACACCGCGACCGGCACCGAGGTCACCGTCGCCGGGCGGATCGTGCTGCTGCGCGACCACGGCCGGCTCTGGTTCGCCACCCTGCGGGACTGGTCCGGCGACGTGCAGGTGATGCTGACCGCCGACGTGCTCGACGGCTGGCGGTCCACAGTGGACATAGGCGACCACGTCGGGGTGACCGGCGAGGTGGTCACCACGAAGCACGGCGAGGTCAGCGTGCGCGCCAGCGCCTGGACGCTGACCGCGAAGTGCCTGCATCCCTTACCGGACAAGCATCGCGGGCTGTCCGGCGAGGCGCTGGTGCGGCAGCGGCACCTCGACCTCATCGTCAACCCGGCCGCGCGGGAGATGCTGCGGGTACGGTCGGCGGCGGTGCACGCGGTGCGCACCGCGCTCATCGAGCGCGGCTTTCTCGAAGTCGAGACGCCGATCCTGCAACGGGTGCACGGCGGCGCCAACGCGCGCCCGTTCCACACCCACATCAACGCCTACAACCTCCCGCTGTACCTGCGCATCGCGCCGGAGCTGTACCTCAAGCGGCTGGCCGTCGGCGGCGTGGAGAACGTGTTCGAACTCGGCCGCGACTTCCGCAACGAGGGCGCCGACGCCACGCACAACCCCGAGTTCACCATGCTGGAGGCGTACCAGGCCTACGCCGACTACACCGACATGCGCGCGCTGGCCCGCGACCTCGTCATCGCCGCGGCCACCGCCGCGTTCGGCGCACCGGTGGCGCGCGACGGGTTCGACCTGTCCGCGCCGTGGCGCGCGGTGACCGTGCACGACGCGGTCTCCGACACGCTCGGCGCGGCGGTCTCCCCCGACTCGACGCTGGACGAGCTGCGCAAGCTCGCCGCAAGCGCCGGCGTGCCGGTGCACCCCGACTGGGGGCCCGGCGCGCTGGTACTGGAAATGTACGAGCACCTCGTCGAGGGCCGGACGGTCGCGCCGACGTTCTACACCGACTTCCCCACCGAGGTTTCGCCGCTGACCCGCGCGCACCGCACCGATCCGCGCGTGGCCGAGCGGTGGGACCTCGTGGTGTTCGGCATGGAGCTGGGTACCGCCTACACCGAGCTGATCGACCCGGTGGAACAGCGGCAACGGCTCACCGCGCAGTCGCTGCGCGCGGCCGGCGGCGACCCGGAGGCGATGGAGCTGGACGAGGACTTCCTGCGCACGCTGGAGTACGCGATGCCGCCGACCGGCGGAATGGGCATGGGCATCGACCGGCTGGTGATGCTGCTGACCGGCCGCACGATCCGCGAGACGCTGCCGTTCCCGTTGGTCAAGCCCCGCTGAGCGGGTCCGGTCCGTCCAGCGGGCGGTAGTTCACCTTCAGCACGTCCAGCCGTGCGAGGTGCGCGGCGAGCCGGCCGCGGAACTGCGCGAAGTCGCGCGGCTGCGGGTCCGTCCAGCCGACCTCCGCCACCGCGGCCAGCCGCGGGTACGCCCGCCACTCGACCAGCTCCGCCGTCGGCAGGTACTCCGACCACAGCTGGCCCTGCACGCCGTACACGCCACCGGGTTGGTACCCGTAGACCTTCGCCAGCGGTAGCGGGGCGTGGATGGCCAGCGGCTCGTCGGGCGCGTCGGTCTCCGCCCAGTCGAGGTACAGGTACGGCTGCGGTACCGCGACGACGTCGTGCCCGGCCGCCTGCGCCGCGGTGACCTTGCCGGCGTCGCGCCAGGCGAAGATGAGCGACCCGGCCGGTGCGCCGTGGTCGAGCAGTTCGTCCCAGAACGCCGCCCTCCGGCCGTGCCCGGCGAGCTGGCCGGCGAGCCGCCGGGCCCACCAGCCGAGCAGACCCTCTACTGTGGACAGTCCGGCCGCCGCCGCCCGGTCCCGCGCCGCGGGGCTCGCCAGCCACTCGTCCGGAGGTACCTCGTCCCCGCCCAGATGCACGTAACCGAACGGGAACACGTCGACCAGCTCGTCGAGCACGTCGGTGACGAAGGTGACCGTGGACTCGGCCACGTTGAGGATGCGGCTGGAGATGCCCCACGCGGTGCGCACCTCGACCGGGGTACCCGGCTCGTTGCCCAGCTCCGGGTAGGCGGCGATGGCGGCCTGCATGTGTCCGGGCACGTCGATCTCGGGCATGATCCGCACGCCCCGCCGCGCCGCGTAGGCCACCAGGTCGCGCAGCTCCTCCTGGGTGTAGAAGCCGCCGTGCGGTACCCCGTCGAAGCGGTCCTCCCGGGCGTGTCCCGCCGCGGACTCCCGGCGCCACCCGCCGACCCCGGTCAGCCGCGGGTACCGCCGCACCTCGAACCGCCAGCCCTGGTCGTCGGTCAGGTGCAGGTGCAGCGTGTTGAGCTTGTGCAGCGCCATCAGGTCGACGAACCGGCGCAGGAACCCGACCGGGTGGCACCAGCGCGCCACGTCGAACAGGCAGCCGCGCCAGGCGTACCGCGGCACGTCCACGATGTCGACGCACGGCACCGCCCAGCGTGCGTCACCCTGCGCCGCGGTGCCGTACGCCGCCACGGGCAGCAGCTGCCGCACCGTCTGCACCGCCCAGCGCAGCCCGGCCTCGGTGCCGGCCGCCGCGATCCGCTCCGGGGTCACCGCCAGCCGGTACCCCTCGGTGCCGAGGGCCGGCTCGTCGACGACTTCGAGCACGATGTCCGGGCCGGGCGGGAACCCGAATCCCGTTGCCGGGCCGAGCAGTTCGCGCACCAGGTCGGCCACGGCCGGCGCGGCGGTCAGGCCGGTGCCGGCGGACAGGACGAACTGCCCCGCACGGGGTACCAGCGAGGTCGGCTGAGGCAGCAGAGCCGGCATCCGGCCAGCGTACGGCACCTGCGGAGCGGGTCAGCCGCGGCGGGCCGCACCGGGCGACAGCAGCACGCTGACGCCGGGGTACTCGACGACCGTCCAGCGCGCCGGTGCGTGCCGCGCGCAGTCGGCCGCGTCGAGGGTGCAGACGGCGGCGTCGACGGTACCGATGCCCGGGGCAGGATGCTTCGGCAGCGCGGAGTCCAGGCTCACGATGGTCGGCGCAAGGCCGGCCCGGCGCAGTTCCACCCACCACGCGTACTCCAGCCCGACGCTGCTCTGCAGCAGCCCGACCCGGCGCGCTCCACTGGCCGCGATCCGTTGCGCGGCAAGCTGGTACGGCACCTCGTCATCGCGCGCGCGCACGTACCGGTCGTGCTCCCGGCTCACCACGAGCACCGAGTTGGCGGTACCCAGCGGGCGCGGCTGCCCGGCCCACACCGTGTACGCCGCCCGGGTACCGGCGAGCACGAGCACGGCCGCCACGAGTACCGCACCCGCCCGGCGCGACACCACACGGCCGGCCGCCCAGCCGACCAGCGGTACCGCGGCCACGAACGTGGGCAGAATCAGCCGGTTGACCCACGGCTGCCAGGCGATGAGCGCGGCGGTCAGCACGAGGCTGACCCCGGCCGCCCCGGCATACGCGCGCGCGGGTCCGCTGCCCCGGCTCACCAGCCCGTACCCGATCGCGAGCAGCACCGCGAGCGCCTGGATCGGGTACGCCGCATGGTCTTCGTCCGGGTACGGCAGCGCGACGGAGTCGAACCGCGCGGCACCGAAGACGAGCGTCTGATCGTCGGCCCGCACGCCGAGCAGATCCCCGAAACCGTCGACCGCCCGTACCATCCCGGAGTTCACCGTCGCGGAGGTGGTGGCGAGCACCGTGGCCGCGATCCGCGCGCCGTTGACCGCGACGGCGGCCGGGTCGTGGCGTGGCAGCGCGATCGCGGTCACGCCGGGATCCCCGGTGAGGCCGCCCCACTCCCGGTCAGCACGGACGACGAACGGTCCGGCCAGCAGCGCGGCGGTGACGGCGAGCGCCGCACACCGGCCGAGCAGCAGCGGCCACCGCCGGACCTGGCCGGCCATCCGCACCTGGCCGGCCAGCCAGATCGCGAGGAACGGCGCCAGTACCGCCAACCCGTTGATCTTCGTCACCGCGGTCAGCCCGGTCGCGAGCGCCAGCCACCAGACCCGCCCGCCGTCCAGCGCGAGCGACGCGCCGCACGCCACCCAGAACGCGACGACCAGGTCGGTCTGGGTACTCGTCGCCTCCAGCGCCACCATCGGCGCGGTGAGTACCGTCGCCGCCGCGATCAGCTGCCCGGCCCGCCCGGCGCCGAGCTGCGCGGCGATCCGCGACACCACGACCGCGCAGCCGAGCGCGGCGGCCCACTGCAGCACGTTGGTGAACTCCTCGAACCCTGCCAGCAGCCGCAGGTGCAGCAGCAGGTACTCGGCACCGGGCGAGATGCCGGCCTGGCGGTGGATGCTCGTCGGGTAGAGCTCGACCGACCGGTTCTGCGCCCAGTTCTCGATGCGCGGCAGGTGGTAGCTCAGCGAGTCGGCGTTGTTGGGCGCGGCGACCAGGGCCACGACGAGCTCGGCGAGGACCAGCGCCGCGAGCCCGCCGACGAGCAGCCACGCCGGCCAGCCGAGCCGGGCCGGCGGCGCCGGCCGCAACCGCCGCAGCGCCAGCGATCCGGCCACCACCACGGCGAGCGTCCACGCCGCCCGTACCGCCGCCGGCGTCAACGCGTGCAGTGCGGACAGCGCCTCGGTGGCCAGTACCCCGAACGCGCCGACCGCCAGGGCACCGCGCATCAGCGCCAGCCGGAGCGCAGCCGTCGACGCGCCGGCCGGGTACGCCGCGACGCTCCCGAAGACCAGCGTCAGCACCGGCAGCAGCGCGAACCAGGCGGTCATCGCGACGCAGCATACCCGCGCGAGTTCAGCGCACCGGGTGACCCGCCTCGCGCAGCGCCTCCTTGACCTCGCCGATGGTCAGCTCGCCGAAGTGGAACACGCTCGCGGCCAGTACCGCGTCGGCGCCCGCGGCAACGGCCAGCGGGAAGTCGGCCACCGCACCGGCGCCGCCCGACGCGATGACGGGTACCTCCACGACGGCCCGTACCGCCCGGATCAGCTCCACGTCGAACCCGTCCCTGGTGCCGTCGGCGTCCATCGAGTTGAGCAGGATCTCCCCGGCGCCGAGTTCCGCACCGTGTGCCGCCCACTCGACCGCGTCCAGCCCGGCCCCGCGCCGGCCGCCGTGCGTCGTCACCTCGAACCCGCTCGGGGTACCCGCGGCCCGCCGCACGTCCAGCGACAGCACCAGCACCTGCCGGCCGAACCGTTCGGCGATCTCACCGATCAGCGCCGGCCGGGCGATCGCCGCGGTGTTCACCCCGACCTTGTCGGCACCGGCGCGCAGCAGAGTGTCCACATCGGACACCGAGCGCACTCCCCCGCCGACGGTCAGCGGGATGAACACCGACTCGGCGGTGCGCCGTACCACGTCGAGCATCGTGCCCCGGTCGTCCGACGACGCGGTCACGTCGAGGAACGTCAACTCGTCGGCACCGGCCGCATCGTAGGCGGCGGCCAGTTCCACGGGATCGCCGGCGTCGCGCAGGTCGACGAAGTTGACCCCCTTGACCACCCGTCCCGCGTCGACGTCGAGGCACGGAATCACCCGCACGGCAACGGTCATGCAATCCTCCGGGTCGCTCCGCTCATGATTCCAGTACCGCCAGGGCCTGCGCGACGGTGAACGCGCCGGCGTACAGCGCCTTCCCGGTGATGACCCCCTCCACGCCGTCGTGCTCCAGCGACTTCAGCGCGCGCAGATCGTCCAATGTGGACACTCCGCCGGACGCGATGACCGGCGCGTCGGTGTGCGCGCAGACCTCGCGCAGCAGCGCCAGGTTCGGCCCGCGCATCGTGCCGTCCTTGAGGATGTCGGTCACCACGTACCGCGCGCACCCGGCCTTGTCCAGCCGGGCCAGCACCTCGAACAGGTCGCCGCCCTCCCGCGTCCAGCCCCGGGCGGCGAGCGTCCGGCCGCGCACGTCCAGCCCGATCGCGACCCGGTCGCCGTACTCCCCGACGACCCGGTCGCACCACTGCGGGTCCTCCAGCGCCGCGGTACCGATGTTCACCCGGGCGGCACCGGTCGCCAGCGCCGCACGCAACGACGCGTCGTCGCGGATCCCGCCGGACAGCTCCACGTTGACGTCCAGGCGCCCGACCACATCGCGGAGCAGCCCGGCGTTGGTACCGCGACCGAACGCCGCGTCGAGGTCCACCAGATGTACCCAGGAGGCGCCGTCCCGCTGCCAGGCCAG
>Ga0066709_100000372_pt1 | contig 23006 bp, 27 predicted proteins | sample GraSoiAngelo_158_FD_79665 | JGI IMG/M metagenome (GOLD analysis project Ga0066709, IMG submission 79665) | Grasslands soil microbial communities from the Angelo Coastal Reserve, California, USA - 14_1009_16_30cm | ecosystem: Environmental > Terrestrial > Soil > Grasslands | place: USA...
CACAGGCCGACCTCGACGGGGTCGCATCAGAACTCAACGGCCGGCCTCGACAAACTCTCGGATGGAGGTCACCATCTCAATCACTCGACGAGGCGTTGCGTTGACCCCCTGAGACCGCAGGCGTTGGGGGCGGTCGGGAGTCGCCGGCACCTCGAGGCGGGCGGGTGCGAACCAGTTGCCACCAGAGGTGCCGTCGCGCGTCCGGCGTGCGGGCATGGCGACGCGCACCTTCGGGCAAGACTTGCCCGATCGTTCGTAGTACAGCCCCAGCGCCGCGGCCGCCGCCACGACGAGAAGATCGTTGCGGCTGCCGCCCAGGGCGCACGCCGTGTGGCGGGCGTCGTCCACAGAGACGACATCGAAGCGGCTGAGCATCGAGTGCGCGGGCGGCGACGGTGAGAGCGGGCCACCGGTGACGATGACCTGCCGCGACACGGAGTTCGCCAAGTCGAGTCCGCGCTGGAAGCCGCGGACGACCGTCTCGAGGGGTTGCACGTCCCGGGCAACGTCGATCCCGGCCGACCAGGACCGGACGACACGGCCCACGTCGATCGTGATGGTCCCAGGTCGGCGCGCAACCCCGGTGTCGGAGTCATCGGAAGCTCCCTCGGACCAGTTCCGGCGATTCGCGCGAGGCGTGGGCACCGGCGTTCTCCCGTCGGGGTGGTCGAGAAGACCTTCGACAAGGCCGACACCGCCGATGCCGTCAGTGAGGACGTGGTGGGCCCTCAGGTAGAGAGCAGCCCGGTCTGCTTCGAACCCGTGGACCAGCGTCACGTCCCAGGGCGATCTCTCCGGATCGAACGGCACCACCTCGAGCAGCGTGATCAGATCGAGGACCTGTCGTATGGAACCCGGCGGCGCCACCTCGGCCGACCGGACATGGTTCTCGACGTCGGGAGTGACTTCTTCGACCCAGACCGGCCGGATCCGGGAGAACGTCGGGTCGTCGGGCAACCACTGCAGCCTCGGAGCTTGTTCGACAACCGCCCTCACACGCTCGACGAGCTCCTCGTACTTGGGCGCCCGATCGAGGAGGAACAACGCGCCGACGTTCAGCCGCAGCGTCGCATCCTGACCCGCCCGCCAGATGATCGCTTCGAACGGGCTCAAACGGATGTTCATCACGTCAGAACCTTTCCCTCCCGTGCATTTTGTGCCAAGGCTTGGGGTGGTTGGCGTCACCCGTTCAGAGTGATGCGGAGGAGAGGGTCACCACTCACACTGACAGCTGTGGCTCCTCGCCGGCCCGTTCAACGCAGACCCCGGCGGTCGCGGCATACCATCTTCGAGACGCTGCGCGAAAGCACAGGCGAGTTCGTCCAGTCGGTGGCGAACGAGGTGGTCCCCGGGGTCGTCGACGCGCTTGACCTAGACGAGGTGGTTCAGCGCCTCGACATCCAGGAGATCGTCGACCGCGTCGACGTCAGCCGCTTGATCGAACGAATCGATCTGGACGTCGTGCTCGCGAAGGTCGACATCGACGCCTTGCTGGCACGAGTTGATGTCAACGCCCTTCTCGCGCAGACCGAGCTCGCTGCGGTCATCACCCGTTCCGGTGGAGCGCTCGTGGGCCAGACTCTCGACATCGTTCGCCGACAAGGCCTAGGCCTCGACGGCCTCGTCGATCGCTGGACGAACCGATTGCTTCGCAGACGTGAACGTCGACCGAGCAGCCCGCCGTTCGGGGTCAACAGCCCGGAGTTGCGAGTGCGATGAGCGCGGTCGCACCGCCCGATCCCGAGCTGAGCTTTGACGGCCAGTACGCCGGCGTTGCGACACGCAGTGTCGCCTTCGCTGTCGACTTCATCAGCATTGCCGCGACTTTTGCGTTGGGTAGTGCAGTCGTCGAGCGCCTACTCCCGCTCTTCCTTGGGAGGGAAGTGCGCCTGTCCGATTCGCAGCTTGTTTCCTCCATCGCCCTGATCGTGTGGGCGTTTGCCTATTGCGCGTACCCGTTGGGGGTGACGGGCCGGACATTCGGCATGGCGATTCTGGGTCTCCGCGCCGTCAGGAATGACGGCAGCGACCTCAGCGCGGGCCGGGCCGCTGCACGAGTCATCGTCTTTCCCGTGAGCCTCCTGCTCGTCGGGCTAGGCTTCATCTTGATCGTTGCTCGCCGGGACCATCGCGCGCTGCACGACCTCATTGCCGGCACGGCGGTGGTCTACGCCTGGCAAGCGGGCGCCGGCCAGACTTGAGCTACTAGTGCGGATCGTGGCGCTCGCCCACCCGGCGCTGCGCGGCCCAAGTGACCACCCTTACGGTCGTGGCGACGAGCGCGAGGTTGAACAAGATGTTGATCGTCGTCAGAGCACGCGCGACTTGCCCCGTGGGAGTGATGTCCCCGAAACCGACGGTTCCGAGCATCACAACGGTGAAGTACAAAGCGTCGGTCTTGGTCTCGATCCCTGAGAGTTGTCCAGGAAAGTGCGAGCTCAATGCGTAGTAGCTCGAGGCGAACCCGAGGACGGCGACGACGATGAGCACGGTGATCGCCCGCACGGATGCAGCCAGCGGACGACTCGACGTCAGTATCAAGCGAGTCTGCCGAAGGCCCAGTGGGACGATACCGACGATCACGGCCGCCCCCAGACCGACTCCGACGAACCACAGCCGCCCGTCGAGTGGCAAGACGTAGTAGCAGACGACAAGGGCGCCTGCGAGCGCCGCGGTCTCGACCCAGTGTCGCATCCCGCGAGCCTCAACCAGACGATTCGCGTTCGGGTGCGATCCCGAAGACCGATAGGCGTTCATGCCGGAACCGGCGCGCTCAGGTCGCCGACGATCCGGTCCACCTGAACCAGCAGGGCCGCATACCCCAGCCACTCACTTTCCATCTCGAAGCCGTCAGGCTCGGCCTGATGCTCGAGCGCCGTGCGGGCCCGGCGGAACGCGCCCCTCATACACTGCGCCCGCCTCGCCCGGACCTTCTCGAGTGATCGAGCGACGTCGGTGCTGTCCGACACCCCCAACACTGCGTCCATCAGGGTTCGCACCGCGTCCGCCAGCGCGATCAAGAGCGAGCCCATCGCGGGCATGGCTCGATGCGTTGTACCGGCCACCCGGGCGTGGTCGTCAAGGCCGCGCGAGATGACCGACACGCCGATGGCGGTCCGTTCGAGGCGCGCCAACACGAGCTCGTAACGCCGCAAGACGTCGACATGCCCGCGATCGCGAACATTCCACCGGGCGGCCTCGCGGCTGTTGCCGACGGCCTCGGCGGCCTCGCTGACCAGACGACTGCGCACGATACGCGCGGTCCGGCGCCATGCCTCGGTCTCCCCGACGGACCACGATTGTCGCAATCCGGAGCCCATGGCATCCAGGACACCACCGAGGCCGACCGCGAGGCGGTGCAGGGTATGCGAGGCATCGACCAACCGCGACGCCGGCAGGATGAGCGATACCGCGACGCCGATCGCGGCCCCCACGACGGTCTCGAGAGCTCGCTGCCAGCCATAGCTCGCCTGACTCGACGTCACCGTCGTGAGCACGATGAGAATGCTGACCGGCACCTGCCGTGCCGCCGAGGCTGGCAGTCGCAACACCAGTTGGGCGACGCCGAGGGACCCAGCGAGAAGCAGACCGACGCTCAGGCCGTTCAAATCGATCGCGTCTCCGATCGCCAGGGCGAGCAGCACGCCGAGCACCACGGCGATGCTTCGCTCGATGGCCGTGCGGAGGGATGCTCGCACCGACACCTGCACGACCACGAGCGCCGTCAGCGACGCGAGCACCGGTTGCGGCACCTCCGTCACGATTCGAGCGACCCCCCAGGCAACGCCTGCCGCGAACGCGGACTTGGCCACGACACCGATCTCGGTGGAAGTCGGAGGCGTCCATGAAACAGCATGAGCGACGCGCGCACGCGCTCGCCGAACCCGCTCACGCAGGCCATGAGCGGGTGGCCTCGTGACGGGAACCGTCAGCGCATCCATCCGAGAGAGGAACCTGAGAGGGTGCACTCGGTGCAAGTTCTCGACGCGTTCAGTTTCGGTCCGTCTCGCGACATGCGCTTCGCAGCGTTCCGTCCGGTAGCGCCGGTCGCATCATCCCGCGAGGGTGATGCGATCCCCAGATCGAGATGAGATCTTGGCTTCAGAACGCACGCTCGCGAGGATCGGCCGAGGTGGTCAGGCGATGGCAAGCAACGGAAACGATATGGGCCCGATCAGCTATCTCATCGTCGAGTTCCCCGGCAACAAGATGACCGGACAAGGATTCGCAGAACTGATCGATCTGGTCGATCGCGGCGTGATACGAGTTCTCGATCTACTGTTCGCGACGCGCGACCTCGATGGCTCGGTTCGAGCCATGGCGCTCGCGGACATCGATGACGACGGCGACCTCGATCTCGCGGTGTTCGAAGGAGCGTCTTCGGGCCTCCTCGACGAGAGCGACGCCGCCGACGGCGCATCCGTGATCGAGCCCGGCTCATCCGCGGCGATCTTGATCTTCGAGAACCGCTGGGCCACCCAGTTCACCCAGGCTCTGCGCCAGGGCGGCTCCGAGTTGGTGGCTGCGGGATACATCCCGCTCGACGACATCGCAGCGTCACTCGGCGCGGCCGAAGCTGCGGGCCGCTGACCGGCACGCAGAACCGGCACGACCAAGAGAGGACAAACCATGCCTGGACTTCTACGAGGGGTTGCCCGGACTGCCGTCGTCGCCGGTACGGCAACCGCGGTCTCCAACCGTGTCTCCCGTCGGCAGACGAATCGATGGGCGCAACAGGAGCAGTCCTACTACGAGCAGCCGCCGCCGCCGCCCCAGGCCGCGCCGGCGGCGACTGCCGTCGATCCGATCGCGCAGCTGAAGGAGCTGGCCGAGCTCAAGAATCAGGGCGTCCTCAGTGAAGCTGAGTTCGCGGTCCAGAAAAAGAAGATCCTCGGCTGACGCCCCTGTGGATCCCGAGTCGAAGCACTGGATCCTGACGGCCGGCAAGATCGTCGCCGGTTTCGTCTATGGCGTGGTCCTTTCGTTCCTCGTTATCCTGACCATGGCATTCTCCCTCCGGCTGCTGGGAGCGAACCCGGCCACCGACTTCACCGAGTGGATCTACCGGTCGGCGGGGCGGATCATGGAGCCCTTTCGCGGAATCTTCCCTGCGACGCAGGTCAGCGACCGCTCGGTGTTCGACGCGTCGCTGTTGTTCGGCATGATCGCCTATTCGATCGCTGCTCTCGCCGTCCACGCGCTCGTCGACTGGTTCGCTCGCAGAATCGCATCCCTGGAACGCGCGGAGACCCAGGATCGGTACCTGGCGGCAATCGAAGGTTCCCAGCGCGAGCAACGCGCAGATGACCGGGCCTCCGCGCCATCCGCGCCCCGGTCGTTCGCCCCGAGCGTCGACGCCCGCGAACGCTAGCGCCCACGTGGCGTCGCTGAACCCCCTCCTGCGTCGATACGAATCGAACGCAGGGGCGTTGCATCCAACACAGCACGCGCTTGGTCGAGGTTGTGCACCACCGGGACCACCCGGTCGAAACCGACCATGCGCAGCAGCCGCTCGACCCCAGGTCGACAGGAAGACACCACGACACGCCCTCCATGCTCGCGAATGCGACGGACACCACCGATCAGCGCGCCCAGGCCGGCCGAGTCGATGAACCACGTTCCGGACAGGTCCAGCACCACTTGGTCCTCACTGAGGAGTGACGTCATCGCCTCTCGGGTTTGCGCGGCGCTGGCCGCCACGAGCTCTCCCTCGAGTCGACAGACGATCGCTCCGCTGGGCGGATCATGTGGGGGTATGTCGATCTCCGCGTTGACATATCGAGATGAGTTCATCTCGACTCAGCCTGAACCGCTTGCGTGAGCACGGCGTCACCCTCCGGGGGTGGTTCTGGCGACTAGGCCCTATCCCACCTAGGCAGCGGATGCCATCGCCGCGTCACCTGCGGCCGCCGCGGTCGGTGGCTCGGTGGCCGTGTCGATGGGCCGGCGGATGATTGCCTTACGGATCTCGGACACCGCGGGCACAAGGAGTGCGGCACCGATGCACACCAACCATTGCGGCATCTCGAGATCGGTCGTCTGGAGCAGCCGTTGGAATGGAGCGAACGAGGTGGTGAGGATGATGCTGGCGAGGGCAACGCCGATCGACACGAGGAGCGGCTTGTCAGCGAACGTGTCGAGGTTGAACAAAGACCGGCGCTCGTCCTTGGTCGCCACGGCAAAGAAGACATGCGAGAGTGCGAACGTCGTCAACCCCATGGTGCGCGCCAAGACCAGCCCGTGCGGATCGGTCGCCCACGAGATCACGGAGAGCGTGATCACCCCCATGATCAGCCCGACGACGGCCAGCCAGACGAGCAGCGGTCTCGGTAGCACCGCTTCATCCGCCGCCCTCGGCCGCCGCTGCATCAGACCTCCCGCAGCCGCCCCGTAGCCGAGGCCGATCGCGAGGAACAGGTCGGTCGTGAAGTTGAGCCAGAGCGTCTGGAGTGGGAGGAACGGTACGCCGTCGGCGATGTTAAGGATGCTCGCGCCGAGGAACGCCACGATGAAGCCCAGTAGCACCGCGATCTGGAACCGGATGTACTTCTTGAGGTTCTCGTAGAGACCGCGGCCGATCTCGACCGCCTTCACGATCGTGGAGAAGTTGTCGTCGGTGAGGATCATCACCGCCGCCTCCTTCGACACCTCGGTGCCGGTGATCCCCATCGCGATCCCGATGTCAGCCTTCTTCAGCGCGGGGGCATCGTTCACGCCGTCACCGGTCATCGCGACGATGTGGCCCGTGCGCTTGAGGATGTCGACGAGCCGGACTTTGTCCTCCGGACTGACCCGGGCGATGACGCCGATTCCGTCGATCTCGTCGAGCAACTGATCATCGGGCATGGCGGCGAACTCGGCGCCAGTGATCGCGCGCCCTTCGATGCCGAGGTGGTCGCCGATGGCCTTGGCCGTCACCGCGTGGTCGCCAGTGATCATGCGGATCTGGATCCCCGCCTGCCTGGCCGTGGCGATGGCGGCCTTGGCCTGAGGCCGGGGCGGATCGACGATGCCGACGAGGGCCAGGAGTGTGAGACCGTCGATGAGCGGCAGCAGATCTGCGTCCGGATCGAACGTGGCCGGGTCGAAGTCCTTGCGAGCGGTGGCCATCACCCGGAGGCCCTTCTCCGCGAGACGCTGGTTCTCGGCGAGGTAGCGCCTTCGGCCTTCGTCGTCCACCGGGAATGGGTCGGCGTCGGCGCCCACCGCGAAGGCAGCACGAGCGAGGAGCTGGTCGGGCGCGCCCTTGACGAAGCACCGGACGACGTCGCGACCGCGCTCGTCGGTCACCTCATGGAACGTGGCCATGAGCTTGTATTCCGCGTCGAAAGGGAGCTCGGCGACCCTCGGGTGCTGTTGCCTCGTGGCGACGACATCGATTCCCCCTTTCTCGGCCAGCACGATCAGCGCTCCCTCCGTCGGGTCACCGATCAGCTCACCATCGTTGAGGACGGCGTCTGATGCGAGCGCCATTGGCAAGAGGAACGGCTCGAGAGGCATGTCGTCGACCCCTGCAGTCCGGGTGACTCTTCCTTCGGTCGAATAGCCGGTACCGGTGATGGAGAAGCGCCGACCGACGACTGCGAGCTCGACTGCGGTCATCTGGTTCAGGGTCAACGTGCCGGTCTTGTCGGAGTTGATTGCCGAGGTGGATCCGAGGGTCTCCGTCGAGCGCAGGCGTTTCATGATGGCCCCCGCCCCGGCCAGCAGCTGCGTGCCCATCGACAAGATGGTCGTGACGACAGCGGGCAGGCCGGTGGGGATCGCCGAGATGGCGAACGCGACGGCAGCCGTGAACACCACCGTGAAGTTGTCGCCACGCGCGAGGTTGATCGCCATCGAGACGATCAGTGCCGCGCCGCCGATTACGAGAATCTGGTTCGTCAGCGTGTCGAGCTGGCGGGTCAGCGGGGTCTTCTCGTCGTGTGTGGCCTGCAGCATGCCCGAGATGTGACCGACCTCCGTCGCCATCCCCGTGGCGGTGACCACGAACTCCCCGCTGCCGCGCGTGACGCTGGTGTTCATGTAGACCATGTCGCTGCGGTCGCCAAGGGGTGTCTCCGGTGACTCGACCGGGTCGACGCCCTTCGACACCGGGAGGCTCTCGCCGGTGAGCGCTGACTCCGCGACTTCCAGCGTGGCGGCGTGCGTGATCCGGCCATCCGCCGGCACCACGTCACCTGCCTCGAGGGAGACGACGTCACCGGGGACGAGCTCCTCGGCGGGTAGCTCGGTCACCGCGCCGTCACGGCGCACCTTGGCCTTGACGATCATCATCTTCTGCAGTGCGTCGACCGCCGCCGCCGCCTTCCCTTCCTGGTGAAGGCCAATGATTGCGTTGAGCAACGTGAGGCCCAGGATCACGAGGGCGGTCCCGTACTGCTTGACGGGCCAGAGCGACAGCAGCCCCGCGACGAGCAGGACAATCTGCATGGGATCGGCGTATTGGCGAGCAAATGCGTGCCAGCGAGGCTCTTTCGGGGCTTCAGCCATTCGGTTCGCCCCGTGGCGCTCGCGCCGCGACGCTGCCTCGGCCGAAGTCAAGCCCTCGTGCTCGTCGACACCCTCCAGCTCGAGGACATCAACGACGGCGACGGTGTGCCAATCCGGCTCTTTGGGCTTCGCCTCGGTTCCCAGGCTCGATACGGAGGTTGTGGTCATCGACGTTCCTCTCGGTCAGGCTTCGACGCGTTCGTGCGTGGGGTGTCAACCCTCCGCCCTGCCGAGCGTCGCGCCGGATCGGTCGTGCTCCATCACCCATTCGGGATGATGCGCAGCCGACGTCAATCGCTCGATAGTCAGCTGAGCCGACTCGATTTCGTGCGCAGAGGTGGTCTGGATGTTCAACCTGCATGGCCGTAGCTTCGTCAAGGAGCTCGACTTCACGTCCGACGAGCTGCGCTTCCTCCTGAAGCTGGCGGCCGACCTGAAGGCGGCCAAGTACGGCGGCTACGAACGCCAATGCTTGGAAGGCAAGGAGATCGCGCTGATCTTCGAGAAGAGCTCGACCCGCACGATGACATCGTTCGAGGTCGCGGCGTACGACCAGGGCGCCCACGTGACGTACCTGGGACCCAGTGGGTCGCAGATCGGGCACAAGGAGTCGATGAAGGACACCGCTCGAGTTCTGGGCCGCACCTTTGACGGAATCGAGTACCGCGGGTTCGCACAGGAGACCGTCGAGAGCCTCGCGCTGTACTCGGGCGTGCCCGTGTGGAACGGACTGACCGACGAGTTCCACCCCACGCAGATTCTCGCGGACATGCTGACGATGACCGAGCACAGCAACAAGCACCTGACCGAGATCGCGTACTGCTTCCTCGGGGACGCCAGGAACAACATGGGCAACTCGCTCATGGTCGCCGGGTGCAAGCTCGGGATGGACGTCCGCCTCGCCGCGCCGGAACAGTTGTGGCCGGCGGACGACCTGGTGAAGACCTGCCGGCAGATCGCAGAGGAGACTGGCGCCCGCCTCACGGTGACCGTCGACGTCGACGAGGGCGTGCGCGGCGTCGACTTCCTCTACACCGACGTCTGGTTGTCGATGGGCGAGGACGCCTCGAAGTGGGGACAGCGCATCGAGGTTCTCCGCCCGTACCAGGTCAACACCGACGTCGTGCGGCGCACCGGCAATGCCGACGTCAAGTTCCTTCATTGCCTCCCCGCGTTCCACAACCGGGAGACAACGGTCGGCGAGGAGATCTTCCAGGAGTTCGGGCTCGACGGCCTCGAGGTCACTGACGACGTCTTCGAATCGCCGCGCTCCATCGTCTTCGACCAGGCCGAGAACCGTCTGCACACCATCAAGGCAGTCATGGTCGCGACGATCGGAACATGAGGAGCGTTGACGATGCGGGTCCTCGTCGCCCTCGGTGGTAACGCCCTCCTCAAGCGGGGCGAGTCAATGACGGCCGGCGCGCAGAGGAGCAACGTCTATGTCGCCGCCGAGGCGCTCGCGCCCGTTGCCGAACGACACCAGCTCGTGCTGTCACACGGGAACGGACCGCAGGTCGGATTGCTCGCGCTCCAGGCCGCTGCGTACGAGGACGTCGAGGCCTATCCCCTCGACGTCCTCGGCGCGGAGACCGAGGGGATGATCGGATACATGATCGAGCAGGAGCTCGGGAACCTCCTGCCGGCAGACAAACCCTTCGCCACCATCCTCACGATGATCGAGGTTGACGCCGACGACCCCGCCTTTGCTGATCCGACCAAGTTCGTCGGGCCCGTGTACAGCGCCGAACAGGCAGGCGCGCTGGCTGCGGAGAACGGGTGGGTTTTCAAGCCCGATGGCGACTACCTCCGGCGGGTCGTCCCGTCACCTGCGCCGAAACGCATCTTCGAGATCCGCCCGATCCGCTGGTTGCTCGACCACGACGTCGTCGTCATCTGCGCCGGAGGCGGCGGGATCCCCACGATGTGGGTTCCGAACGAGGGCCGCGTCCTGGGTGGCGTGGAGGCCGTGATCGACAAGGACTTCGCCAGCGAGCTGCTCGCCCGCGAGGTCGGCGCCGACCTCTTTGTGATGGCGACAGACGTCGACGGTGTGTACACGGCCTGGGGTACCCCCGACCAGCGGCGGCTCGACGAAGTGACCCCAGACGAGTTGCGGGCCATGAACTTCGCGGCCGGCTCCATGGGCCCGAAGGTCGAGGCCGCCGCCCGGTTCGTCGAGGGCACGGGAAAGAGAGCTGCGATCGGAGCGCTGGAAGACATCGAAAAGATCGTCGAAGGTGCCGCGGGCACCAACGTCGTAGCCGCGTCGGCGTAGCTCGAGCAAGGAGAAGGGAGGACCACGTTGAGCGAGCTCGGCGTCCACTCGGAGGTTGGAAGGCTTCGCAAGGTCATGGTCCACCGCCCCGAGCTCAGCCTCCGACGCCTCACGCCATCGAACCACGACGATCTGCTTTTCGACGACGTCCTCTGGGTCGAGCGCGCCCAGTATGAGCACGATCAGTTCGTCGCTCGAATGCGCGAGCGCGGTGTCGAGGTCTACCTGCTCCTGGAGCTCCTGGGCGAGGCGCTCGCCGCCAGCGATGAGGCGCGCAAGCGCCTGATCGCGCTGGTCGTATCCGAGTACACCGTCGGGTGGTCGCTGGTCGACGAGATCCGCGCTGTCCTGTGGGAGATGGAGGCGGATCAGCTCGCCCAGCATCTCGTCGGTGGGCTGACGGTGGCAGAGGCGGACCTCGACCTGTCGACCTACGCCAAGACAAGCCTCATCGGTGCCGCCCTTGACGACACCTCACAGTTCATCCTGCCGCCCCTCCCCAACACGCTCTTCACCCGCGATTCGTCTTGTTGGATCTACGGCGGCGTATCGATCAACCCCATGTACTGGCCGGCGCGCCGCCGCGAGGCCTACAACGTCGGTGCGATCTACCAGGGGCACCCCATGTTTCGGGACGCCCCGTTCAATTACTGGTATCCCCCCTTGGGCGACGACGGGCGGCTGAACATCGTCGACTTCGGACTGGCGTCCCTCGAAGGTGGCGACGTGATGCCGATCGGCAACGGCACCGTGCTGATCGGGATGAGCGAGCGCTCGCAGGGCCGGATGATCGAGGAGATCGCGCACGCCCTCTTCACACACGAGGCCGCCGAACGGGTCATCGCGTGCGTGATGTCGAGGGACAGGGCCCACATGCATCTCGACACGGTGTTCACCCTGCTCGACCGGGACAAGGCCACCGCCTTTCCCAAAGTGCTCCAGGACATCCGCGCCATCAGCCTCCGGCCGGGCACGAGCGAGGGTGACTTCCACGTGACCAAGGAGCGCGACTTCCTGGGCGCCGTCGCCGACGCGCTCGGGGTAAGCGAGTTAACCGTCGTCGAGATCGGTGGCGACCAGTACCAGCAGGAGCGCGAGCAGTGGGACGACGGCAACAACGTCGTCGCCCTGGAGCCCGGAGTCGTCATTGCGTACGAGCGCAACACCTACACGATCTCGAAGATGCGCGCCGCGGGAGTAGAGGTGATCGAGATCGCGGGTTTCGAGCTCGGCAAGGGCCGAGGCGGCGGGCATTGTATGACCTGCCCGCTTCTGCGGGACCCGGTGTAGCAATGCTCGACTCATCTGCTTCTCGCTGGATCCTCGTCGTAGCGCTCGCGCTCGCGCTCGTCGGACTGATCGCGTACGCGCGTGGCCCGCAGGACGGCCTCCGCCGGTCGCCGGATCGGGGCCATCTCGCGGCCCTCGCACTCGTCAGCAGATCGGCCTAGACGATGAACCTGCCAATCGACGACCCCGGTCCGGCCGCGCCGCGCCCGCCGAGCCTCTCCGATGCGCTGATCCCGATGATCACGCTTGTCGTGCTGCTCAGCCTGACGATCGTTCTGTTCGGCATCGGGGCGACGGATGGCCCGCTCCAAGTGGCGCTGTTCGCGAGCGCACTCGTGGCGGGATTGATCGCGCTGAAAAACGGCCACACCAGCGCCGCGATCAGTGAGGCGGCCATCGGCGGCGTGAGCTCGGCAATGGGTGCCGTCTACATTCTGCTCGCCGTCGGCGCGTTGATCGGCACGTGGAACCTCGCGGGGACGATCCCGACCGTCGTCGCGTACGGCATTGAACTGCTCCGCCCCGCCATCTTCTACGCCGCGGTCGCGGTGATCTGCGCTGCCGTGGGCATGGTGACCGGCAGTTCGTGGACCACCGCGGGAACACTCGGAGTCGCCTTCATCGGCATGGCGCCGATCCTGGGGGTGTCCTCCACGGTCGCTGCCGGCGCCATCATCTCCGGCGCCTACATGGGTGACAAGATGTCGCCGCTCTCGGAAACCACCGTGCTCGTCCCCAGCCTGGTCGGCGGCGTGACGACCAACGAGCACATCCGCGGGATGATGTGGACCGTCGTACCCTCCTTTCTGCTGGCGCTGGCGGTCTTCACCGTCCTCGGCTTCACCACCGACACGGCCGGCTCGGCGATCGACACCAACGTCGCGCGGGACGCGCTCGATGCGGTCTTCACGATCTCGCCGCTCAATCTCTTGCCAATTGTCTTGCTGATCGTGCTCGCCGTACGACGGGTGCCACCGTTCCTCGCCATCTTCGGAACGGCGGTACTCACCGGTGCGCTCGCCTCCTTCACCCAGTCCGACGTGGTGCGAGCCTTCGTGGCCAAGCCCGGGCAGGGCAGCTTCCTGAACGGCATCGAGGCGACCTACAAGGCCATGGCCAACGGCTTCGTCTCCACCAGCGGCAACAAGACGATCGACGACCTCTTCTCTCGCGGCGGAATGGCGAGCATGCTCACAACTGTCTGGTTGATTCTCGGAGCGCTCAGCTTCGCCGCGATCATGGAACACGCCGGGCTGCTCACCCGCCTGATCTCGCCCTTGGTTGCCCGGGCGCGCTCGGCAGCACGGCTGATCATCACTGTGGCGGGGACCTGCATTGGACTCAACGTCGTCGCTGGGGATCAATACGTTGCCGACGTCCTCCCGAGTCGGGTCTTCCGGAATCAGTTCGCCGAGCACGGCCTCGCTCCGCGGATGCTGTCGCGCACGGTCGAGGACACCGGGACGGTCACGTCCGTGCTGGTGCCATGGAACAGCTGTGGCGCGTACATGACCGGAGTCTTGAACGTTTCGACGATGCAGTACGCGCCGTGGGCGCTCTTCAACATCTTCAACCCCGTCATCGCCATCGGCTACGCCCTCGCCGGGTTCAAGGTCGAACGTCTCGCCGCGGCGGACGACGCGCCATCACCGCCGGCAACCGCAACCTCTACCGCCACCGCCGTCTGACACGAGGAGAACCGCCATGGCCACCGATCTGGAGACGGCCCCCGGCGCAAAGATCCCCGAGCCGCCGCCGCCCGCTGGACACAAGCGGCGGTTCTCGCTCCCTTCCGCATACACGATCCTGTTTGCGCTGATCGTCGTCACCGCACTCGCAACCTGGATCATCCCGGCGGGCAGGTACGCGCTCGACCCGAATGGCTCACCGATGCCCGGGACCTACCACGAGGTTGATTCCAGTCCGGCGCGCATCCTCGTCGACTCTCTCAAGGCGCCGATCAACGGCCTCTACGGGATCGAAGACCCCGCCACCGGCAACGTCGACTTCTACAACAAGGGCAGCCTGTTCGGCGCCATCGACGTCGCGCTGTTCATCCTCGTCATCGGGGGGTTCATCGCAGTCACGATGAAGACGGGCGCCATCCAAGCCGGCATCGCTCGGCTTGTGAACAAGCTTCGGGGCCACGAGCGGTGGATGATCCCGATCTTGATGACGATCTTCGCGATCGGCGGCACCACGTTCGGCATGGCCGAGGAGAGCCTCGCCTTCTACGTCCTGATCATCACCGTCATGATCGCCGCCGGCTACGACGCGCTGACGGGTGCGTCCGTGATCCTGCTCGGCGCGGGTATCGGCGTGCTGGGTTCGACGATCAACCCGTTCGCGACTGGGATCGCGTCCGACTTCGCCGACGTCCCGCTCAGCGAGGGACTTGGGCTTCGCGTCGTCATAGTTGTGGTCGGCCTCGCGATCGGCATCGGATTCGTCCTCCGATACGCCGAACGCGTCCGGCGCGACCCGACCAAGTCCCTCGTCTACGCGATGAAGGCGGAGAACGATGCACACTTCAGCGCCCCGGCCGGCGACGGCGTCACTGACGTCGAGCTCACCGGCCGCCACAAGCTCGTGCTCACGGTCTTCGGCCTCGCCTTCCTCGTGATGATCTACGGCGTCATCCCGTGGGACGACATCGGCATCCACATCACCACGCTGTGGTGGTGGTTCCCCGAGATGACGGCGTCGTTTCTGCTCTTCGGAATCATCATTGGGCTCATCGGCGGGATGCGAGAGGGCGAGCTGACGAGCACGTTTGTCGACGGGGCCCGCGATCTCCTCGGCGTAGCTTTGATCATCGGCATCGCCCGCGGCATCACCGTGATCATGAACAACGGGCAGATCACCGACACGGTCTTGCACTGGGCGGAGTCCGCGCTCGGCGACGTCAGAGCGGCCCCGTTCGCCGTCGTCATGTTCCTGCTCTTCCTGCCGCTGAGCTTCCTCATCCCGTCGTCGTCGGGTCTCGCCACCGTCGCCATGCCGATCATGGCCCCCCTCGCCGACTTCGCCGGCGCCAACCGCAGCCTGGTCGTGACCGCGTATCAGAGCGCTTCAGGGCTCCTGAACCTCATTACACCGACGTCTGCCGTCGTCATGGGCGGCTTGGCGATCGCACGGGTTCCGTACGGCACGTTCCTGAAGTTCGTCTGGCCGCTGGTCGCCATCCTCGGCGTGCTCAGCCTCGTTGTGCTTGCGCTGGGCGCGGTCTGAACGCTGCTACAGCAGGAGAGCGGATCGGTCGCAAAGCGCCTTCAGTCCCGTCGTGCGATGCCCCACAAACCGCGCAGCTCCTGGACGAAGTGGGCGTCGGCCTCGCTCTCGCGCTCCAACGCGGTGAGGGCCGCGTGCACGAGCACGACGTGGAACTCGTCGGCCTCGGGTGGACGAAGGCGCGCCCGGCCGGCGCTGGCTTCGCGCTCGACGATCGTGCCGGTCCAGTAGAGCGCGTTGACGAGATACTGGACGCGCTCGGGCGGCTCATCGCTCACCCACCGGAACGGCTCGTCGCGCTCGGCGATCACCCGCCACTCGTCGAGCTGGGCGGCGAAGGCGTCGAGCGCCCCTGCGATGAGCTCGATGTCGGGCCGATCGCGCAGGCTCGCGAGGATGTCGCTCGCGTACGCGATCCACGCCCGGGCGCTCGCGCGAGACACCGGTCCGACGTCGACTTGCACGTGCTCATCGTCGCGCGCCCCGACACCCTTTCCTGCACAGTGCCGGCGCAGCCGATCGGAGCGTCAGAGCCGGGCCGCCTCGGCTTCGTACACGTCAATGACCGGCGGCCGATCCGCAAGCGCCGTGATCTCTTTGGCGAACGCCCGCGACGCCGCCACGCCGAAGTGGGTGACGAGCGCCGCCTGGTCTCTCCAATGCTCGAGGAACACCACCTTCAGGGGGTCCTCGACGTCCTGGTGGACCGAGTGGAGGAGACAGCCGGGCTCGCGGCGCGAGCGACGAACGTGCTCGAGGCTGATCGCCAGGACCGCATCGATGTTGTCCGGTCGGGCGTGCACCACGCCCGTGACGATGATCACGACGCGGCCCAACCGTAGCGGCCGAGCCCATGGCCCGCAGCATCGTTGCCATCACGCCTCATGGCTCGAACCGTCCTCTGCCCATCTGATCGCGGACGGTCACGACCTCCGGATTGGTGAGGGAGCGTCGCTGCCAGTTGGCGCCGTCGACGACCAACGTGTGGCCCGAGATGAACCGCGCGTACGGCGAGGCGAGGAACGTGGCCGCCCAACCGAGCTCTCGGAGGCGGCCGACCCGCATGGCGGGCTGGCAGCGGTCCTTCTCGTTCGTGCGGTCGAGGTTTCCCCTGATGTCCGCGGTCATGTCGTCGTGGGGGAACAGCCCGGGCACGAGCCCGTTGACCTGGATGCCGTACGGGCCCCACTCGACGGCCAGCGTCTCCACCATGTTCTTCACGCCGGCCTTCGCCGCGGCGGAGTGGGCGAAGCCGGGCCCGCCGGTCCACGCGTAGGACGCGCCGATGTTGATGATCGAGCCGGGGGTTCCGGCAGCGAGGTGGCGGCGGGCGAACTCACGCGCGCAGAAGAACGTGCCGTTGAGGGTGATGTCGACGACGCTCCGCCACGCGTTCGGGGACATGTCCTCGGCGGGCACCGGGAAGTTCGCCGCCGCGTTGTTGACCAGGACGTGGGGGAGCCCGAGCCGCTCCTCGGCCACATCGAAGGCGGCGGCGACCTGGCCGGGATCGCGGATGTCGCACTCGACGGTGACGATCCTCGTACCGAGCGGGCTGAGCGCCTCGCGGCCTGCGTCGAGGTGCTCCGCGTTGCGGCTCGCCACGACGATGTCCGCCCCGAGGCGGGCGAACTCCGTGGCGGTCGCCTTGCCGAGGCCCGTCCCGCCACCGGTGACGAGGACCCTCGTGCCCGCGAAGGTGCCCGCCGGGAGCGCGCCGGCACCGGCCGCAGGGGGTTCGGGCAGGCCGATGGGTTCAGGCATCGCGGTGGCCTCAGCTTCCGGTGTAGACGGGGTCACGGCCCTCGGCACGGGCCGCGCGTAGCTCGGCCATGTCGTCGGAGCGGTTGATGAACGTCTGGCCGATGAGCTCCTCCGCCATCGACGACCGGATCTCCGCCTCGGCCAGATGCCCGATGACCCGGCGGGCGACCTTCACCGTCACCGCGGGCGCAGCCGCGACCTTGCGGGCCATCTCCATGGCGACGGCGTCGAGGTCGTCCGCGGGAACGACTCGGGACACGACGCCGTGGGAGTACGCCTCGACGGCGTCCATGACGCGGCCGGTGAGCACCATGTCGCTCGCGACACCGTGGCCGCAGATCTGGAACAGCCGTCCGACGCCGCCGGTGTCGGGGATGACGCCGTAAGTGACCTCCGGGAGCATGAATCGGGCACCCTCGGCGGCGATCCGGATGTCACACAGCAGGGCCCGTTGGAACGACGCTCCGATCGACCAGCCCTTGCACGCGACGATGATCGGCGCGTCGAGCTCGAACACCTGTTGAATGCCGCGGTGTCCCCGGGTCATCAGCTGATGGTGCGTCAACGCGACCTGTTGGCCTCCGATGGCGGCGACATCGCGGCCGGACGAGAAGGACTTGCCCTCCGCCCGCCAGACGACCGCCCTCACGTCCGGGCGAGACGCGAGCTCGCCGAGGATCTCGAACAGCCGAAGGTCCATCTCGTCGTCGAAGGCGTTGTGCTTCTCGGGGTTGTCGTTGGTGATGACGGCGATCGGACCGTCGATCTCCAAGCGGACCTTGTCGGTCATGATCAGCTCCCTCGCAGAGGCCGCGTCGGCACGAACAGGTAGTGCCACTGCTCCGGTGGTCCATCGTCCTCGAGCACGTACATGCCTCCGCGCTCCTCGATCTCGAGCGGCGGAGGGTACCGCTCCAGCCGAGACGTCGACGGTCCACCTTCACAGCGAATGAGCATGCGCTCGCCGGGCTGCATCTCGGCCGGCTCTCCGCGTTGTGGGATCAGACCGGAGGCTCGAGCAGCACGAGCGGGATCTCCCGATCGGTCTTGGTCTGGTACCCGGCATAGTTCTTGTGATCGGCGGTCACGAGCGGCCACAACCGCGCCCGCTCCTCTGCGTTTGCGATCCGGGCCACCATCCGCCGCTTCGGCTGCCCCTTCGTGGTGACCTCGACGTTCGGGTCGTCACGCAGGTTGAGGAACCAGGCGGGATGGTGATCGTCGCCGCCGCGCGATGCGACCACGACGATCATCGACCCTTCCTGGAACGGCGATGTCAGCATCACCGAGCGGGGCTGGCCGCTCTTGCGGCCGGTCGTGGTGAGCTCGATCACCGGCATCCTGCTCGCCTCCCACCCCAGGCGGCCGCCGCTGGCCTTGAGCACGCCCCGATGGATCGCGTTCATCATCTTCAACCCGAAGTCGCTCGGCACGCCCGCGACCCTAGACCCAATGCTCGTCGCGCCGGCCTGGACCGTCCTGCTCTCCTACCCTACAGGGGTATGGTATCCAGATGGCCGGATACGCGATGAACAAGGACGAGCTGTTGCGCAGCCTGCGCCGCATCGAGGGTCAGGTGCGCGGCATCGCGCAGATGATCGACGACGACCGCTACTGCATCGACGTGCTCACGCAGGTGTCGGCGGCGACAAAGGCCCTGCAACGGGTAGCCGTCGGCATGTTCGACGACCACCTGCGCCACTGCGTTGCCGAAGCCGTGGCCGCGGGCGGTGCCGAAGCCGACCGCAAGCTCGTCGAGGCGACGGCCGCGGTCGAGCGCCTCCTTCGGGCGTGAAGACGACAGAGCACGACCATGGCGGCCATGCCGGCCACGCCGGCCATGCCGACCACGCGGAGATGTTTCGTCGCAAGTTCTGGGTGAGCCTGGCCCTCACCGTCCCCACAGTCCTCTACAGCGCGATGGTCCAGGACTGGTTGAGCTACACCGCGCCGCGCTTCGCGGGGCACACGTTCGTGGCGCCGCTCTTCGGCACCCTCGTGTTCGCATGGGGCGGTCCCGTGTTCCTCCGCGCCGGGTGGGACGAGCTGCGGTCACGCGAGCCCGGGATGATGCTGCTCATCTCGATGGGCCTGCTGGTCGCGTTCGGCGCATCGGTCGCCACCGAGCTCGGATGGATCGACGTCGACCTGTGGTTCGAGCTCGCCACCCTCGTCACCATCATGCTGCTCGGCCACTGGTTGGAGATGCGAGCCATCGGCCAGGCGCAGGGCGCGCTCGCCGCGCTCGCCGAGCTCTTACCCGACGAAGCCGAGCGCGTCGCCGATTCCGGCCTGGAGACGGTCGCGCTCGACGAGCTCCGGCTGGGGGATGTCGTTCTCGTTCGGCCCGGCGGCCGCGTCCCCGCCGACGGTGTCGTCGTCGAGGGCGAAGCCGAGCTGGACGAGTCGATGATCACCGGCGAATCCCGTCCCGTTCCCAAGTGGCCCGGCGATCGCGTCGTGGCCGGCACCGTGGCGACGGCGTCCGCGATCCGTGTGCGCATCGACGCGCTCGGCGCAGACACAGCGCTCGCCGGCATCCAGCGCCTCGTCGAGGAGGCCCAAGCCTCCCGCTCACGTGCCCAAGCCCTCGCCGACCGGTTCGCGGCGCTGCTGTTCTACGTGGCCGCGGTCAGCGGCGTCGTCACCTTCACCGTCTGGAGCGCGCTCGGTCAGGTCAACCAAGCCGTGGAGCGCACCGTGACCGTGCTCGTCATCGCCTGCCCCCACGCGCTCGGCCTCGCCATCCCGCTCACCATCGCGGTGTCGACCGGCATCGCCGCGCGCGCCGGGATCCTGGTGAAGGACCGTCTCGCCCTCGAACGCATGCGCACCATCGACGCCGTGCTGTTCGACAAGACCGGCACCCTCACCACCGGCCGGCACGCTGTCGCCGGGGTTATCGGCGACGGCGTGACCGAACGTGAGGTGCTCGCCCTCGCGGCGGCGGTGGAGGCTGACAGCGAGCACCCCGTTGCCCTCGCCATCGTGACCGCGGCGCGAGATCGGGGGGTCGAACCGCCGACAGCGGAAGGCTTCCGTTCGATCACGGGACGGGGCGTCGAAGCGAGCGTCGACGGTCAGCCGACCGCCGTCGGCGGTCCGGCGTTGCTGCGGGAGCGGAGTCTGACCGAAGGCGAGGCCTTCGCGGCGCGCACCACCGAGTGGCGCCAACGCGGAGCTACCGTCCTCCACGTGGTCCGCGACGGCCGCATCGTCGGGGCGCTCGCGCTCGAAGACCAGGTGCGTCCCGAGTCTCGCCAAGCCATCGACGGGCTCCACGCCCTCGACATCCGAGCCGTGATGATCACGGGCGACGCCCGCCAGGTCGCCGACGCAGTGGCCGCCGAGTTGGGTATCGACGAGGTGTTCGCCGAGGTCCTGCCCGAAGACAAGGATCGCGCGGTCGCCGACCTGCAGTCGCGAGGTCTGAAGGTGGCGATGGTCGGTGACGGCGTCAACGACGCTCCCGCCCTGGCGCGCGCCGATGTCGGCATCGCCATCGGAGCGGGTACCGACGTCGCGATCGAATCGGCCGGCGTCGTCCTCGCCTCCAGCGACCCGCGCGGCGTCCTCGGCGTGATCCGGGTCTCGCGGGCCGGCTACCGGAAGATGACGCAGAACCTGGCGTGGGGTGCCGGGTACAACCTGATCGCCATCCCCCTTGCCGCCGGGGTCCTCTCCTTCGCCGGGATCACGCTGTCGCCCGCGGTGGGCGCCATCCTCATGTCGGTGTCCACCGTCGTCGTCGCCTTCAACGCACAGCTGCTGCGTCGACTCGATCTGCGCCCCCGCCAGGAGCCTGAAGTCTCTGTCGGTCCGTCTCTTGACGACGGGGTTCGTCGCCACGAAGCCGGCGTCGGCGCTTGACCTTTCACGCAGCCCACGTACCGTTGACGAGATGTGACACCACCGACGTGGGAAGGGTGGCGGGAGGCACTCGGGGTCATCGCCTACCGGCGCCACCTGCGCAAGACGCTGGGCATCGCGCTCGTCGTGGGCACGGTGCTCTTCTGCATCAACCAGCTCGACGTGGTGCTGCGCGGCGACGCCACAACGGTCACGTGGATCAAGGGCGCGATCACCTACCTCGTGCCCTTCGTCGTGTCGAACCTCGGTGTGCTCGTCGCCAGCCGACGGCCTCCGCACACCCGGTGAGGAAAACGGGGCCCGGTCGCGTTGGTGCACGAGCGGTGGCAGGATGCCACGATGACGAGCGAGCGGTTGGAGGTTCAGCGGACCATCGCCGCGGAACCGGCGACGATCTTCCGGGTGCTGTGCGATCCGCAGGGCCATGTTGCGATCGACAGCTCCGGGATGCTGATCGACGCCACGGGCGAGCCAGTGACCGGAGTCGGCGACAGCTTCGTCGTGCACATGGATCGCGAGGCCCTGAACGACTACCCGATGGGCCGCTACGACGTGACCGTCACGATCACGACGTTCGTTCCCGATCGCGAGATCGCATGGACGATCGCCGGCGTGATCCGCCCGCCGATGGGCCACGTCTACGGCTACACGCTGGCGCCCGTCGACGGTGGCACCCTCGTCACCTCGTACTACGACTGGTCGTCCGTCCTTCCGGAATGGAAAGAGGCCGGCATCTTCCCGGTCCTGTCGGAGGGGGCACTGCGGGCCACCCTCGGGATCCTCGCCCGAACGGTGGCGCGGGGCTATCCCTCGTCGCGGCGAAGAAACGCGCTGTGAACCTCGATCGCAAGGACGGCGAGCCGGGTCACGTCCGTCGGGACCGCGCCCTCCGGTAGCGAGCCCGGGTGGTGGTGAAGGAACGTCGCGGCCGCCCGGACGGCGTCGTGCTCGTTGCGGTCACCTTGCGTGGGGAAGGTGAACTGCCAGCGCCGCGCCTGTCGAGCGATCGGGGCTTTGTCGTCGCCTTCGATCTCGAGCCCGGCGGCGGGAAAGATCCGGCAGTCATAGGTGCGGCACGTCCGCGGGCGGTGCTCGTAGATCGAACACTTGCCGTCGATCAGCATCGAGCAGTGCCCGCGTTCGTCGTAACCGAGAACGACGTGGCCGCGGGGCCGTCCGGGAGCGGGAAACAGAAGCTCCGCGGGAATGTGGGTGAGCGTGTCGCGCTCGTCCGGTGCGATGTCGATGAATTGCGACGAGGTGCAGCAGGCGGTGCAGCCGCCGCAGGGCACATCCGACCCACGCTCGCCACGGAGCGCACCCTGCATCTCGACCATCCAGTCCGAGAAGTCGCCGGCCGACAGGTCCGGCTCCTCACCCAGGTCGCGGTGCGTGTCGTCGACGTGGCTCACGTGGTCCGTTCTACCAGCCCGCCGCTGTGAGCGTCGCAATCGCGCGCACGCGGTGATAGACCGCGTCGGTGGTCACAAAGGAGCTGAGCGATCGAGTCGTCATCGTCACGGGCGCGTCGCGCGGCATCGGCAAGGGCCTCGCGATCGGCTTGGCCGCGCGCGGTGCCGCGGTGGTCTGTGCCGCCCGCACGACGGTGGAGGAGCCCGGCGCCCTGCCGGGGACGATCCACGCCACGGCGGCGGCGATCGAGGCGGCGGGCGGTCGTGCGCTCGCGGTGCGCTGCGACATCGGCGTACCCGACGACATCGAGCGTCTCGTCGCGACCGCCGTCGACAGTTACGGCCGGATCGATGTCCTGATCAATAACGCCATGGCACCGACGCGCAGTACCTTCGCAGACTCGACGGTCGACCAGTGGGACGAGTCGATGCGAGTCAACGTGCGCAGCCTGTTTCTCATGTGCCGGGCTGTCGCGCCGCACATGGAAAGGAATGGCGGTGGCAGCATCGTCAATGTCTCGTCGGGCGGCGCCAGCCACGAATCGACGCCATTCATGCCGCCGGGCTACGTCATGTACGCGGTCGCCAAGGCCGCGATGGAGCGGTTCTCGAGCGCCGTCGCACCCGAGCTGCGCGACCTCGGCATCGCCATCAACGCCCTCCGGCCC
>Ga0066709_100000373_pt1 | contig 22987 bp, 26 predicted proteins | sample GraSoiAngelo_158_FD_79665 | JGI IMG/M metagenome (GOLD analysis project Ga0066709, IMG submission 79665) | Grasslands soil microbial communities from the Angelo Coastal Reserve, California, USA - 14_1009_16_30cm | ecosystem: Environmental > Terrestrial > Soil > Grasslands | place: USA...
AGCGCAAACGTGTGCAGCACGCGCCCGTCGAAGGGGCTCTGCACGTGAACCGGACGCACGCGCCGCTCAGCGCCGCCGATCGTCAGGTCCCCGCCACAGTTGACGGCGAAGCTCGCGTGGTCGCTAAGTCGCTCGGCAAGCACGTCGGCAAACAGGCCCTTGGCGATTCCGCCGCTGTCGAGCTTGACCCCCGGCGGACGCCGGATGCTGTTCGCGTGAAGGTTCACCGCGATGAGCAGCCACAGCGGCTCCGGTCTGGGCGAGGCCGGCGTGCGCGCGGGAGCCATCTTGAGGGCCAGCGGCAGCGGCAGCGGGCTCGCGAGATCGTGGGCGTACCCCGCGCGCTCGATCTCCTCTAGCTGCGTGGCATCGACCAGGCCATCGGTAAGCGATCCCGCCTTGACGACGGCATCGGCCAGGCGAGCCATCAACGGGCTCACGCGCACCTCGGGCGCTGGATCACGGTTCACCGCGCATAGCTCGCTTTCGGGCAGGAAGCGCGAGAACTGCCGATGCCATTTGTTCAGCGCCCTGCGCGCAGCCTGGACCGCGTCTCGCGCCGAGCCCTCCGCCCCGCCTCCGATCACCGAGACGGTACAGCTGGAGCCGAAGCACTCGAAGGTCTCGCTCACCTCAACGTCGGAATCCGTGGCTGTGCTCATGACTGCGAGGTCGTCACCGCCGCGGCGGACTTGCTCGCTTCCTGGCCGCTCGCGGAGCCGGACGATTCACTGCCCGAGGATGAGGCGCTCGCTTCGCTGCTCGTTGACGAGGAGCTCGAGGAGCGCTGCGATTCGCTCGCCGGGGACGTGCTGCTGGCGTTGGACGCGCTGGTGGCAGTCGAGGCTGGCCGTCGTTTGGTCGCCGACAACGCCGGGTCGTGTCCTGAGGCCAGCTGGGCGTAGATGCCAGCAAACGCGCCAGTGAAGAGGGCGATCGCCAAGCCCGTGACGAGGCGTCGGATGCGACGAGCCCGGCGGCGCATCGCCGCGAGCTTTCTTCTGCCGACTGACCGGGCGTTCACCTCGGCGGGCGTGCGGCACGAGGAAGATTGGCGTCCAGATGCGTCGAGCGTGTCCATCGTTTCTCCGATCGAGTGGCTTGCTTTCGACGCAGTCTCGACGCTGGATGTCGGAGTTCCGTGGCGCCACCCTGAGAGGATGCTGAGCAGCCGAGCGACCGGCTCGTTCAGCGGGCACCACCCACCACCGGGGGGCGGAACCTGAGCCAGCGGCTGGCCAGGAGCATGATTGGCGGCACCACGACGATCGCCGTCATGGCGAGAAACCACAGCTGTCCGGCGTCGGTGCCCTCGGCGAGGGAATGTATGACTCCCAGCAGCCAGGCGAGCGCGGTGAAGCGGTGCAGCGCGCGCCAGCGCTGGACCCCGATCCGGGTCCGCGCGTAGTAGGAGAGCCCAAGCGCCGCCAAGACCCAGAAGGCGACGATGCCCGTCGCGGTCCAAAACGTCTTGTAGCTGGCCGCAAAGGGAACCGCGACGTCGCCGATGCCCATCTTGATGTAGCTGTCCCCGAGCAGCGCGAGGCCGTGAATCGCAAGCGCCACGAGGGTCGCAAGCGACAGTGCCTCGTGGGTCACGCGCGGGTCGGGGCCGCGGCCCTTGAGCAGACGCCCGCCCATCACGAGCCCGACGCTCACCGAGATGCTGGACAGCACGAGCGCGGTGACGCCCGCGGCGCGGCTGGTGATCCAGTACAGGTGCGGCCCCGCGGCGGTGGCCAGGGCGCCTGTGTGGACGAACAGCATGGAGCGATCCAACCGCAACCGCCTGGGAGCGGGCTGTGGATCGGCTGAGCCTTTGCCGGGGCCGTCAATTGGCTCGCGCCGGATCGCAGCTCGGACCAGCAGGCTCCTGCCGCGCCGCGAGGTGTGATCGCGAGAACTCGCGCCGTGGTGTGGGCGCGGGCCCTAGGTTTGCTCGCCGGCGCCCGTGCCATCGTCGCGCTCGAGCGTCGGCAGCCGGACCGTGAAGAGCGCGCCACCGCCGGGAGCGTTGAGCGCGCTCACGTCTCCATGATGTGCGGCGACGACGGCGCCGACGATGGCCAGACCGAGCCCGGCGCCCGACTTGCCTCGCTCGCGCCCCGCCTCGGCGCGCCAGAAGCGATCGAACAGCTGCTCGGGAGCCGTCGCCGGGAGCCCTGGGCCATGGTCGCGCACCTCGACCGTGACGTGGCCATCGTCCTTCCCGACGCTGACATCCACCGCTGTGCCGGCGGGGGTGTGGACCAGCGCATTGCGCAGCAGGTTGGCGAGCACTTGACGCAGCTGGTATGGATCGCCGGGGGCCACCGCCCCGCGCGCTGCGCGCAGGCTGATCGTTCGATCCGGAGCCATGGCGCGCGCGTCCTCGACCGACTCGCCCGCGAGGATCGCCAGGTCCACCTCCTCGCGCCGCGGCTCGGGCCTCTCGTCGAGGCGTGCGAGCGTCAGCAGATCCTCCACCAGCAGCCCCATGCGCTTGGACTCATCCTCGATCCGCCGCATCGCCAACTCGGTCCCGGCCGCATCCCGCGTCGCGCCCATGCGGAACAGCTCCGCATATCCGCGGATCGCCGCCAGGGGCGTGCGCAACTCGTGCGAGGCGTCGGCGAGAAACCGGCGCAGGCGCTCTTCGCTGGCGGTCCTTTGCGCAAACGCCTGCTCGAGGCGGCCGAGCATCGCGTTCAGGGCAAGCCCAAGCCGCCCGACCTCCGTGCGGGAGGTGGCCGGACTCACGCGGCGGGACAGCTCGCCAGCGGCGATCTGCCCCGCCGTGACCTCCATGCGGGTGAGCGGGCGCAGGCCCAGGCGCACCACGAAGAACGCGACGATCCCAAGCGCCGCCAGTACGCCGCCGATCACGAGCGCCTCGACGAGCCGCAGCCGGCTCAGGGTCTGGTCGACCTCGCGCAGTGGCACGGCCGCCACCGTGATCCCACTGTCCTCCGGGTCATGGCTGGCGTATACGCGGTAGCGCAGCCCCGAGCGGCCGACCGAGCCGACCGTGAACAGCCTGCCGATCACCACGCGCTTCGGGAGCCTTGGTGCGGGGGGCGCTGCTTGGCCATAGCTGAAGGAGGTGTTGCCCAGCACGGCACCCGTTGCTTCTCTGCGCTGCCCATAGGTGCCGGGCGGAAGATTGAGGTTGGGAGGCAGACCGCCGCCGCCGCGACGGGGGCCCACAGCCAGCGCGCTACCGTCCGACGCCCCCTCGCGCGGGGAGCCGCGCGCCTGTTGCGGCTGCGTGCCGGCCGGCAGGTAGCCGGCCTCGTCGAGCGCCCGCGAGACGGCCGGGCCGGCTCCCCTGAGCTGCTGGTCGACGCGCCCCTGCAAGAACGATCGCTGCTCGGCGTATGTCACGACACCCAGCACGGTCAGGCCGGCGGCGGAGAGCAACAGCACGCTGAGCAGCACTCGCGTGCGCAGTGAGGCCATCACGCGCGAGGGGCCTGAAGCGCGTATCCAACCCCCCGGACAGTCCTGATCAGCGACGGTCCGTGCGCGTCGAGCTTCTTACGCAGGTAGCTGACGTAGGTCTCGAGCACGCGTCCATCGCCGCCGAAGTCGTAGTCCCACACATGATCCAGCAGCTGCGCTCGCGTCAGCACTCGGCGCGGGTTGAGCATGAGGTAGCGCAGCAGGCGATACTCCGTGGCGGTGAGCTCGATGGGCTTGCCGGCGCGTGTCACCTCGCGTGACTCCTCATCGAGCTCCAGGTCCTCGAAGACGAGATGCCCCGACTCGGGGCTGGCCTGTCCGGTCCGGCGCAGGATCGTGCGGATCCGTGCGACGAGCTCCTCCAGGCTGAAGGGCTTGGTCATGTAGTCATCGCCACCGCCACTCAGCCCGCGGATCTTGTCCTCGGTCGCATCACGGGCAGTGAGGAAGATGATCGGCAGGCCCGCCCGCTGGGCGCCGAGCCGCGCCGCGACGTCAAAGCCCTCGATGTCGGGAAGCATCACGTCGAGCACCAACAGATGCGGTTTGAATCGCGTCACCGCCGCCAGCGCCTCGCGTCCGGTTCCGGCGGACTCGACGGTAAAGCCCTGAAAGCGCAAGGCCATCGTCACGACCTCGACGAGGTTTGGCTCATCATCGACGACCAGCACGCGATGACCGGCTGCAGTGTCAGTCATCCGCTTCCCCCTTCACCTGGCGAACGATGCTGAAGCTGAGGGCGCATTTCCGATCTCACTTTCTGGCAGAACTGGAAGGTGCCCAGGGTGCCGCGTCTATGTAAGGGAGGCTGGTGAGTTTCCTGAGAGATTCCTGAGAGCCTATATCGCGGTCGCCGGCTCGGCCCATCAGGCCGGTCCCGGCTCGCAGCACGCGCGCGACTGCCACTGAGCCACCCAACCCTCACGACGAGTTCCGGCTTCCAGCCGGGCTCGCCGCTGAGGGCCGAAGGCTTTCACGTCAGATCGGGATCGGCCGGCAAAGAGCGCCGCTCAACACCCAGCGGTTGCGAGTCGGCAAGGACGCACAGCTCGAACATCGCGTGCATCGAGGCGACTAACGTGCCACGCTTCGTCGATGGCCCTGCGCCACGTCGACCCTCACGCTACTCGTAGCCCGATCTACCGAGCGTTTGTGCGGATCCTAAGCACACGGTTCATGACCTGGCTGTCGAGGACCGTCGTGTGGAGCAGCGTGATGTGGAAGATCGATCCCTACCTGATGCGACTGACCCGCGGCCGCCTCGGCACGGGACTCATCGTCCCAACCGCGCTCCTGCAGACAGTTGGCGCGCGCACCGGCCGCGTGCGCCGCAACGCGGTCATCTATTTCCACGATGGTCAACGGGTCACGATCATTGCATCGCAGGCGGGGCGTTCCGACAACCCCTCCTGGTTTCACAATGTCCGCGCCAGTCCGGACGTCCTACTCGGCGGTCAGCCCTTCCACGCCGAGGTCATCACTGACGAAGTGGCGCGGGCGCGACTCTGGGAGCTCGCTGACCGCGTCTTCCCGGCGTTCGCCGCGTACCGCGAGAGCGCGGCCCGCGCCGGTCGCACGATTCCCATCTGCCAGCTCGTCCCGCGGTGACTGGATGCAGGCGGACACAGGTCCGACACGCGTCGGCCCATCAGGCCGCCACCCCCGCTGGAGCGGAGAGGAAAGGCGCGCCCCAAAGCCGCAGCGGCCGCCAGTCGATGCTGAACGTCTATCTGATATGGGGGCCGGCGACCTTGCGCCGGGCGGGAGTTCGGCAAGAATGCCAGTACCCCGACGATTGCCTTGCACGCTCCGTCATGCCGCCAGGGCACTGGTTCAACAAGAACGCGTCAGCAGCGATCTGGTCAGGACCTTCTTCCGGAGATCCGATGAATCCGAACGAGGTGGCTGAGTTCTTCGAGCGCCAAGCGCTCGACGTCGGCTGACCCGCCGCAGGTCGAGCCGAGAAGGCGCATACCGCCGAGGGCCGCGGCGGGCGACCGGGCCTACGGCGGCCGCGTTCTGTCAGTCGCTGCCGATGGGTGCGACTGTGGCGCCACGGTCATCAGCAGCCAAGTCGGCCAGCTGACGAGCGGCGGCTATGTTCGCTTCCACAGCACTGAACCTCTCTGGCCCCCCGCCCGACTCGCGCGCCTTCAGGCCAGTTCCCAGGATCTTGGCCTTCGCGGCGGCGAACTCCTCAGTGCTGAGAGCACCCCGTGCGTGCAGGTGCGCGAGCCGCTCGAGCTCGTGAATCGTGCCGTCGCGGGGTTCGCTCGTGCGCGCGATCGTCGAGGTACGCGTCGCTTTTTTCCGCCTTGGCGCTGCTTTCGGCCTCGGCCGTGCGACCTTCGTCTTTTTCGCCTGTTTCGTCTGTGTTTGGGGGCGCGCCCGCTGTTCGGCGGCTTTCGCCGGGCGCTTGTCCTTGGACTCGTCCTTGAACACGAGACCCAACAGGCCGCCGCTCGCGACGAATAGCGCTTTGCGTATGAATGCCATTCCCACCATGCCTCCTCGAAATCGGATGCAGCTTCCTACCACGCCCGTCGGACACACCTGGCGGGGGTGCCGTCGTGACGGCGGTGTGCTTCTGTGGAGTCCTCAAGCAGAAGCAGCGCGTGGCGGGCCAGGCGGCGCCGGATTGCCGCAATGCGCGACAGCGAGTAGTCAGAATGGGTGACTTGGTGCGCGATCGACGCAAAAGGACAACGCAGAGGGCGCGAGTGGAGAGGGCGCGGTGACCCCGCCGTTCGCGGCGTCGCTGCTGGTGCTGGCGGTCGCTCCGTTTCATTCGGCGATCCAGCCGCTGCCGGCTCCCGTGCGGGCGGAGGTCAAGCGCGCGGCATGGCATCCGGGCTGCCCCGTACCGCTGGGGAACCTGCGTCTGCTGACCGTGTCCTATCGCGGCTTCGATGGGCGCACGTATACCGGCCAGCTGGTGGTCAACCGGTCGGCAGCCGCGCCGCTGGCGACGGTCTTCCGTCAGCTCTACGGCCTGCACTTCCCGATCCGCCACATGAGCCTCGCCGACGCATACGGACCGGTACGGTCGCGCCCGGCAGACGGCGACGTCAGCGCCAGCTTCGAATGCAGACAGGCCGTGCCCTCGCCGTGCGTCCGCGGGACCGGTACGGGGACGTGGTCGGAGCATGCCTTCGGTGAGGCGGTTGACCTGAACCCTGTGGAGAACCCCTATGTCGGGTGCGGCGAGAGCCGCGACCCCTCTAGCCGGCGCTACCTCAACCGCTCCCAGCACCGGTCCGGGATGGTGACCGCTGCAGTGGTCCGGGCCTTCCGCTCGATCGGGTGGGGTTGGGGCGGCAGCTGGACGGGCTCAACCAGGGACTACATGCACTTCTCAGCATCTGGGCACTAGCGGCGCGCGCGAACAGCGCTCCCCCATCCGGCTCGCGCTTCGCGGTCCTTGCAGCCCGCAACGCCGCGCGCGGCCAGTCGGTCTCACAAAAAGACAAGCACCCAAGCGATCTCACGCCCGAGCGCTCTCATCCGTTTTCGTATAGGACGCGGAACGGCAACGACCTATGGAGGCCCGATGACAAAGCACACGTCGACCGCCGCGCTCGAGGACCGTGTCGCGTCGCTGCCGTGGCCCGAGCTGCACAGCGCACTCGACGTTCAAGGGTTCGTGCAGACGCCAACCGTGCTGTCGGCGCGCGAGTGCTCGAAACTGGCTGGGTTGTACGAGTCGGGCAGGTTTCGCAGCACGGTCGTGATGGCCCGCCACCGCTTTGGCGAGGGCGAGTACAAGTACTTCGCCAACCCGCTGCCGGACGCAGTGGCGCGGTTACGCGCCGCCTTCTATCCGCCGCTCGCCGAGGCGGCCAACCGCTGGGCCGAGCGGCTCGGCGAGGACATCTGCTACCCCGACACGCTCGACTCGTTCCTGCAACGCTGTCACCGCGCGGGACAGACGCGCCCGACTCCCCTCATGCTGCGCTACACGCCCGGTGATTGGAACGCGCTTCACCAGGACCTCTACGGTGAGGTGGCGTTCCCGTTCCAGATCGTCACTGTGCTCGAGCGTCCGGGGCGCGACTTCGAAGGCGGGGAGTTCGTGCTGCTCGAGCAGCGTCCTCGGGCGCAGAGCCGCGCCCACGTCCGGGAGCTGGAGCGAGGTGCGTTCCTGATCTTCAGCACACGTCAGCGCCCAGTCCAGGGGAGCCGCGGTTTTTACCGGGCCGCCATGCGGCACGGGGTCAGCACGCTGACCGCGGGACGGCGCACGACGCTAGGCATCATCTTCCACGATGCCGCCTGATGCTCAGCCGGGCCTCGCGCTCCATGACCGGCTGGACCACCCAGAGCGCCTCTCCTCAATAGAAAACGCAGCGGGCGGCCAGAAAATTCTCCTCTGCCGGAGGGTGTCGCCCTCCCGTCGGGCGCTCCGTCCCGGCGTTAGTGCGTGAGCCACCCGCTGCGCCTGAGAAGGTAGCACCTGTCGCGGGCGACAGTCAAGCCGAAAGACCGAATTTGCAGGCCTATTCCGCCAGCGCGTCTATCGCAAAAGTCGGAAATGCGCAGTCTCGCGGCCCCAGACGCGTCCTCGCGAGGCGCGGGGAGGGCCAGCACGCTCGCCGACCCCTGGGAGAAGCGGTGCGCATCACGCCGTGGGTTGCTCGCCGGTGGTCCCGCCTGCGGCACGGACCGGTCACACTCCGGGTAGGTGGCGAGTCAGCGCTCGGCGATTTGAAAGCCGCGTCGCTCGAACGCCGGCTGCAGCTGCACGAGCGTGAAGAGCTCCTCTGGTGCGAACACGCCGGTCTGCGATGGCTCGGCGCTGCGAACCTCGAGCAGCGCTTGGCCGAAGGCGACTGTCGATGCGGCGGTCATGCGGTAGTCGCCGTGGCCGTGGATGGCGCGTGCGGCGAGCCGCTGTCCACCGCGCTTGACGCCGACCCACTCGCAGATCGGCTCGCGAGTGGCCTCGGCTGGCACGCGGCCGCGACCAGCCACGAAGGTCACACGGGGGGTGCCGGCGATCAGCCGCAGCGCATTCAGGGACCGGAACAGCCCCTGCAACGCACGCTCCCGAAAGTAGACGCCGAGGCGAACCTCCCGCTCGCCGAGCACGTCCTCCGAGAGCCAGCCCCGCTCCTCGGCGCCAACTTCAAAGCAGGTCCGGGTACCTAAGGGCGGCCCCAGATCGGCACGGAAGGTTGGGTGGTGGCGGGCGTCGGTGAGATAGCGATGAATCAGCCCCGCGCCACCCCTTCCGCTCGTGCCGCCCGCCGAGAGGGTGAAGGCCAGCTCAAGCTCGTCGGCGTCCGGGTGGCGCCGCAACAGGTCCGCCGCGACGAGGCTCGTGACCCCCGGAACGACGCCGGCGTGGATCAGAACCAGGCCACTTCCTGGACCGGTCTCGCGCTTGAGCTGCCAACCGCGCGCGGCGGGGACCGCGGACATGTTTACCAGCGACGAGCCACGCTCGAGCACGACCCGCTCGGCGATCAGCCGCTCGTCTGGAATGGGGTTCGCCACCAGATCGACACCATCGAGCGTCTCGTGCAGCGTTTCGGGCCGGTCGAGATCGACCAGGCGCACCCCGGCCTCCGGTCGGCGCCCCGCACGCAGCACTGCCCACCCCTCCTCCGTAAACACCCCCGCGAGCACGCTGCCTAGCACGCCCTGCGCGCCGAGCACCAGCACCGTGCGGCCAGACCGCGTCATTCAACAGCAACCTATCGGGCGATCCGCGACGGCGACAGTGTTGCGCAAGGCCTCTCCGACCGCTCGCGAGCGTCGGACTCACGATCACGTCCGTTCTACAGCCCGCGGGCGAAGTGATGTGAGTGGATCGCGAGCCCGTGGCTGAAGTAGAGCCGGTGCGCGGCAAACCGCTCCGAGCCCGTCCCCGAGTCCAGGTGCAGCTGAGCACATCCGAGTCGGCGGCCCTCGTCGAACAGCCACTCGAGCAAAGCCCCAGCGTGGCCCTGGCGCCGTGCGTCTGGAGCCGTCGACAGGTCATCGACGTAGATGTAGCGACCCCAGGCGAGGCTGTCTCCGGCGCGAAAGCCCACCACTGCCACAGCAGGTGCTTGATCGAGGACGAAGGCGCCGACCATTCTGTAGCCGGAGGGGCGCAGCACGTCGTCCACATGCTCGACAAACTCGTGCTCGCTCTCAAACGCGGTTCGCAGCGCTCGCATCGCCCGGTGAGCGAGATGCGTCTCGCCTGCGGGCAGCTCGCGGATTTCAGCCGTCCTGGCCGCCAGCGTGCTCACCTTGGGGTCTCCGGCTGGCTTCCTTCGCTTGCCGCGGCCTCGCGCCTACCCACGTGCGTGCCCAGCAAATCCACACAAGCGCGCCACGCTGTCTCTGACAGACGGTCCCGCGCCCCCGCGAACAGCGCGAGCAGGCCGGCGCCGTGTTCTGAGGCGAGGGCCGGGCTGTGGGCGAGCGCATCGAGCTCGCTTGCGGCGGTTACCTCCACAAAAGCCCGAACTTCGCCCTCCGACGGAGGGTAGGAGATGTGCCGGCCGCAAGCATGTCGAGCCACGCGCGGATTGCCGCCGTAAAGGCGTCGCTGTTGTCGCCGGCGACCATGTGAGCGGCGCGCGGGACTTCGACCAGGGTGGCGGTGGCAGCGAGCTCGACGAACTCGCGCGCAACGGCGATGGTGAGCACGTCGCTTTCGGCGCCGCGGACGAGCAGGCAGGGCTGGCGGAGCCGTGTGGCGGCTTTGGTGAGGCGGTCGGAGAGCTCGCTTTGCTGCTGGATCATGAGGCGGGCTTGGGTCAGGATCGCGGGGTCCCAGTGCCAGGTCCAGCGTCCATCCTTGTAACGGAGGTTGTGGCGCAGCCCGGCCGTGTCGCGGGGGCGGCCGCGGTGAGGCAGGTAGGTGGCGACCGCGTCGGCAGCGTCGGAGAGGCTGGCAAAGCCGTCCGGCTGCTCCGCCATGAAGCTCACGATCCGTCGGGCGCCGCGAGCCTGGAAGCGGTGGGCGACGTCAACCAGGACGAGCCCGGCGGCCGGCGCCGAGGGTGGCTCGGCGATGGCCAGCAGACCGGCGATGCCGCCCAGCGAAGCTCCGATCACCATCGGGGCGCTCGCGATCGCGGCGAGCACCGCGCGCACGTCGGCGACGTAGTCCTCGAGCGCGTAGGCCGCGGCCCGCGCGTGGGTGCTCTGGCCGTGGCCGCGCAGGTCGACGGTGATCGCGTGCCAGCCAGCGTCTGCGAGGCTCGTCGCGGTGGCCTGCCACGCGTGTCGTGTCTGGCCCCCGCCGTGCAGCATGAGCACGGCAGGCGCGTGGGGGTCGCCGAAGCTGTCGGCAGCCAGGCGGATGCCCGGTGCTACGTCGAAGCCGAACGCGGTTCGCGTCATCGTGCCCGCCGCCGCGAAGCGCGCTCCAGCGGCGCGTGCAGTGCGGCGGCGTGATCGTCACTCGCGCTGGCGGCGAACACCACGTCGACGGCGAAGCGCACGCGCTCGCGAAACGCTGCGGCTGATATCCGCTCGCTGGCCCATTGACGCAATGCACCGCCGCACGCCATCGCGATGTGTCCTGCCAGCGCGTCGATGTGCAGATCGGGCCTGAGCATCCCGGTTTCCTGTCCGCGGCGCAGTGCGGCGCGAAGCAGCGGGATCGGGTTCTCCTGCACCAGGCTGCCGCTGCGCCCCGAGTTGTTGACGATGTGTCTGAAGACGGCGGCGTCAGCGATGAACAGCTGGGCGGCCTCGCCGACGAGCCTGCGCGCGTGCTTGCGCGGATCCTCGTCGGCCGTGATCGCCAAGCGAGCGTCGAGCTCGCGCAGCAGCGCGTCGTATAGCGCCGCCCACTGCTGCTCTCGCGGTCCGACCAGATTGAAAACGGTCGCCGGGGAGACATCCGCCACCTCGGCGATCCGCTCAACCGTCGGCGTCTCATTCGGACGAGCGCGCAGCAGCTCGCGAATCGCCTCGAGGATGCGCTCGCGGCGCTGGTGCTTGTGGCGCTCACGCAGGCCGACCGTCGCGGCTGTACCTGGCATCTGTCAAAACCTATAGAAGACTCTAAAAGTTGTCAAGGCCATAACCAGCCCCCGAACTACGCCCCCATTCGCGCTCGCGAAGCGGGAGTCGCCTTGGCGCAGTCGGTGCGAGCTCATCGCATGGGACAATTCAGGGCGCGATCGTGCGATACCTCCAACCGGCCGTGAGCACCGATCCGTCTCCCCACCGGAACCGCCGATGAAAGGAGGTCCTATTCAGGCGTCCGGCACGTCGACGGCACGGCCCGAAACCAGGTATGCGAGAAGCGGAGGGGTCCACATCGCCTACCAGGTGTTCGGCGAGGGCGACCTCGACCTCGTGCTGGTGCCAGGATTCGTCACCCACGTCGAGCTGGTCTGGGAGCATGAGCCAGCTGCACGGATCCTGGAAGGCTTGGCCTCCTTCGCCCGCGTGATCAGCTTCGACCGTCGGGGCTCGGGCCTGTCGGATCCGGTCTCCGACGCTCCCACTCTGGAGCAGCGCATGGACGACGTCCGGGCAGTGATGGAAGCCGCCGGCTCGGAGCGCGCCGCGCTGGTGGGCCTCTCCGAGGGCGTCCCGATGAGCATCCTGTTCGCCGCGACCTACCCGCAGCGCGTTCTGGCCCTGGTCTGCAGCGGGGGGATGGCACGTGCCACCTACGCCGAGGACTACCCGTGGGGAACCCCGACGCAGGCGCTCGTCCAGTCGGGTGAGGAGCTGATCCTGCCGAACTGGGGCGATGGATCAATGATCGAGGTCTCCTCGCCCAGCCAGGCGGACAACGCGGAGGCGCGCGCGTTCTATGGCCGACTGGAACGCTCCATCGCGAGTCCGGGCATGCTGTCGGCGCTCACGCAGATGTTCCTCGATCTCGACGTCCGCGAGGTCGTGCCGAGTGTCCACGCCCCTGCGCTCATCCTGCACCGCTCTCGCGATCGTCTCGTCAATGTTCACCACGGACGCTGGTTGGCGGAGCACATGCCGAATGCTCGGATGGTCGAGTTCGAGGGCGATGACCATACCTTCTGGTATGAGAGCGCCGAGGAGTGGCTCGGCGAGGTGCAGGAGTTCCTCACCGGAGCGCGCGCGGTGCCCGACGCCGACCGCATCCTCGCCACGGTGCTCTTCACCGACATCGTCGATTCCACGCGCACGGCCGCGGAGCTGGGCGATCAACGGTGGCGCGACGTGCTCGAGCGACACCAGCGCTCGGTGCGCGAGGCGCTGGACCGTTTCAACGGCCGGGAGGTCAAGTCAACCGGAGACGGCTTCCTCGCGACGTTCGATGGCCCCGCCCGCGCGATCCACTGCGCGAGCGCGATCCTGCAATCATCCGAGGTGCGGGGGATCCGCGTTCGGGCTGGCGTCCACACCGGCGAGTGCGAGGTGATGGGCGAGGACATCGGCGGCATCGCCGTCCATATCGCCGCCCGCGTCAGCGCCCACGCGGCACCGCGGGAGCTGCTCGTGTCCCGGACCGTGAAGGACCTGGTGGCCGGGTCGGGGATCCAGTTCACCGATCGCGGGGCTCACGCGCTGAAGGGCGTTCCCGAGACGTGGCAGTTGTACGCAGTCGAGGACGCGGTCGGCGCCTAACGACGCCTCGTGGGCCCTCGCGGGATCCAGTCGATCTCCTGCGAGCTCAGATTCGCTGCCAATGACCCGATCTCCGCTCAGCCCGGGCCCTGTTCGCCGAGCGCCGAGAGCGCAGCCGCGGTGTCGATGATCAGCTCGAAGGAGGTAAACCGTTGCTCGCGCAAGGGGCCGTCACCACCGGTCAGTCCGAACACGTGCGCGAAGCGGATTGCAACCTGCTCGCCCGTCGCGCGGGCGCGGCCGTGAAAGCGCCCGAGCACGACGAGTCGGTCACCATCACGGAGGAACTCCTCGGGCTCGGGGTGGGCGCCGTCAAACAGCTCGCCGATGTTGTTCCAGAACTCGAGCGCCTCCAGCGGACTGCGGTAGGTCCCGCCCTTCGGCAGCGGCTCGGGGAAGACCAGCGTGGCCTCTGGCTCGTAGCGCTCGAGGAACTCCGGATCGCCGTCCGTGAAGAGCCGGTAGACCTCGCGGATCCACTCGATGTCTGCTCGGCTCAGACTCACCGTCACAGCGACCGACTCTAACCGGGGTCCAGCGCCACCGTTCAGTCTCGACGCAGGCGATACCAGCGCTCGTTAGGCCTCATCAGCAATTCGACCGGCTTCGGCGCCTGAAATCCAGTCGTGCCAACCTCGGTCACGGTCCATCTCGGGAACGCCGCTTCGATCGCGCCCTGGTCCGCTCCACGAGGCAGCGGCCCTCGCCGCTTGGGTGACCAAGCGAGCATGAGCACGGTCGCATCGCTATCGGCGATGGCGCTGACCCCGCGCCCCATCGCTTCACGCTGAGCATTGGTCAGGCCGTGAAAGGTCCCGGTATCCAGGATCAACTTGAAGTCAGAGCCCACGTCGTCGGGACGTAGAGCCGTCACGTCGGCTTGCAGCAGGCGCATCTCGACCCCGGAATGCTGAATCCGCTCGCGCGCGCGCCCGAGTGCCTTCTCGACTATGTCGATAGCCACCACCTGCCAACCGCGCTCCGCAAGCTTGATGCCCCAAATCCCGCTGCCGGTCCCGATATCGAGTGCGCGTCCGTACGGCGGCTGGCGCCCGCGCTCCTCGCGCTCGAGCAGTTGCATAAACCTCTCGTTGAACGAAGGTTGTTTTTCGGCCACCTCCCACGGGTGGAAGCCGAGCGCGTAGGCGATCTTGTAGTTCATCTGGGGCCCTCCTTAACGCGCGGCCGACGTGCCACCCCGATCCTCCGGGACGACATCGACGGTCGAACCGGAGAACGTCCGGTGATGCGCGCGGTGGTTGCCGGCTCGCCACCGCTCGGTGAAGCCAAAGGTGGCGCACAGCCACTCGATCGCCTCCCCAACCTCGTCGTACACGAGCTGCGGGATCGCGGTGCAAGCCGGCATCGTGCGGTTGGCCCTCATCCGCCCTGATTATTGATCATGGCTCCTAAGTCAGCGCCGTTCACACCGCTTCCTAGCTGCGTTAGATTGCGTCGCCCCCCAAACCAGAGGAGGCAGACATGACGAACGGCAGGCTGTCGCGGCGCCGGGTTGGCGTGCTGGGAAGCGGGGAGGTTGGACGGCGCCTGGCGGCCGGGTTCGCCGGTCGCGGCCACCACGTGCTCATCGGCTCGCGCGACCCAGGCAAGCCCGAGCTGCGCGAATGGCTGTCCGGCGAAGGGGCCGGCGTGGAAGCAGGCACCTTCGCCGAGGCCGCCGAGCACGGCGAGCTGCTCGTATTGGCTGTGCTCGGCAATGCTGCAGAGGAGGCGATCGCCGAGGCCGGCGCCAAGGGCTTCAGCGGCAAGGTAGTCATCGACGCCATGAACCCGCTCGACTTCTCCGGAGGCTTTCCGCCGAAGCTCTCGATCACGGGCGAGGACTCACTGGGCGAGCGCGTCCAGCGCGCGCTGCCCGACGCGAAGGTGGTCAAGGCATTCAATACGATCGGCAACCCGTACTTCGTGGACCCGAGCTTCAGCGAAAGCCAGCCGACAATGCTGATCGCCGGAGACGACGAGGACGCAAAGCGCACCGTCGGCGACGCCCTTGCCGACTTCGGCTGGCCTGATCCGGTGGACATCGGCGGTATCGAGGGCTCGCGCGAGCTCGAGGCGATCTGCATCGCGTGGGTCAAGATCGGCGGCGCGCGGGGCTCATGGGACCACGGTTTCAAGCTGCTCGTCGGTTAGCCAACTCCCGAGGATGTGAGCGAGAACATCGTCCGCGCCGCCGGGGGTTTGGTCTGCCGCAACCGCGGCGGCGCTGTCGAAATCGTGCTCGTGCACCGGCCCGCCTACGACGACTGGGCGTTCCCGAAGGGCAAGCTGCACCGCGGCGAGAGCGAGCGGGAGGCGGCGCTGCGTGAGGTCGAGGAGGAGACCGGACTGCGGTGCAACCTCGGGCGCGAGGTGGGCCCGACTGCCTATCGCGACCCCCGCGGCCGCCCGAAGACGGTCCGCTACTGGCAGATGGAGCCGGTCGGCGGTGTGCTCGCGCCCGCGAACGAGGTCGACGAAGTGCGGTGGGTAGCGCTGTGTGACGCCCCCGGGAGGCTCACCTACGCCCGTGATCGGGAGCTCCTACGCGACCTCGAAGTCTCGGCGTGAGGACGGCCGTTACCTGATCGGCCCGGGCGGGCACCGGCGAAGAGCTGGCCGCGCGACGCTGCAGCGCCTTGCACGCACCGGTGGAGTTCCAGACGAAGAGTTCACTTGATCGAGGTGTATCGTCGGCGCATGGCCACGGCGACCAAGAGGAAGTCGACCAGGGCGCCGCGGCGGCCGACGAGGGCCGAGCGGGCGGCACGTGGCAAGGCGGCTCGACGGGACGTGCCGCGCTCAAGCCATGGCGTCTTTGAGCCAGCCCGAGACCGCGCTGATCCGGTCGAGCTGCTCGAGCGCCAAGCGCAGACGCGCGTCCCCGAGCTGGTGCCCATCCGCTACGGCCGCATGCTCGTATCTCGGTTTACGTTCTACCGTGGCGCGGCGTTAATCATGGCCAGCGACCTGGCGGCGACGCCGCGCTCCGGCCTGACGGTGCAGTGCTGTGGAGACGCACACCTGTCGAACTTTGGCGTGTTCGCTTCGCCCGAGCGGCAGCTCGTGTTCGACATCAACGACTTTGACGAGACGCTCCCGGGGCCATGGGAGTGGGACGTCAAGCGGCTCGCGGCGAGCATGCACATCGCCGCGCAAGACAACGGCTCTGCCGTCAAGGACCAAGAGCAAGCGGTGCTGGACGCGGTCGGGCAGTACCGCGCCGCCATGGCGCGCTTCGCCGGCATGAAGAACCTGGAGGTCTGGTATGCCAACATCGATATCGAGGCCGCGGTGGCTCAGTTCGGCTCGCAGCTCAAGGCCAAGGGCGTCAAGCGAACCGAGAAGACGATCGCCAAGGCGCGCACGCGCGACAGCATGTCGGCGTTCTCGAAGCTCACTCACGAGGTCGACGGGAAGGCGCACATCGTCGCCGACCCACCGCTGATCGTCCCGATCGCCAACCTCGCCCGAGGTAGGGAGCGGGCCGAAATGTCCGGCGCGCTACACGAGCTCCTACGCTCCTACGGCGCGACGCTCCCGTATGACCGACGCGTGTTGCTCGAGCAGTTCCAGCTCACCGATCTCGCGCGCAAGGTCGTCGGCGTGGGCAGCGTTGGTACGCGCGCCTGGATCGCCTTGCTGCTCGGCCACGACGGCCAGGACCCTCTTTTCCTGCAGGTCAAGGAGGCAGAGGCGTCGGTGTTGGAGGATTTCCTCCGGCCGAGCGAGTTTGACAACCACGGCGAGCGCGTCGTCACCGGACAGCACCTGATGCAGGCCAGCAGTGACATCTTCCTCGGCTGGCTGCACGTCGAGCCCGGGTTTGAGGACCAACCGCGGGACTTCTACGTCCGCCAGTTGCGCGACTGGAAGGGCTCGGCCGAAGTGGAACAGATGTCGTCGAAGGGCTTGGCCCAGTATGGCCGCTTGTGCGGCTGGACGCTCGCACGCGCGCACGCCTGCAGCGGCGATCGCATCGCGATCGCCGCCTACCTGGGACGGGGCCCCAGCTTCGACCGCGCCATCGTCCAGTTCGCTAGCGCCTACGCCGAGCAGAACGGGCGCGACTACAAGGCGCTGGCAGCGGCCGCTAAGTCCGGCCAGATCGCCGTCGAGACTGGGCTCTAGCTCGGCGGCGGCTCGCTCGAGTCGCTGGGAGACTGATCTGCTGCCGCGGCGAAGCCCGCCTCGGTCATTCGCCCCGCGTGCTCGTCCTTTGCGAGCCAGCGTCTTCGGGTGGCGCGTCCGCTCCCAACCTGCCTGACGCGGCGGCGTAGGAGATCGCATCCAGGGCCCAGTAATCCGAGAGCGGGACCGTCCTCATCGATTGCGCGCTCAGGCGGCACCGCGACAACCTAACACCGCCGGCACAGAGCGATTTCTGTGATCGTCTCCTCCGCGACCACCGCGCCAGCCAGCCCGAGCACGTCTCGCGCTTGTCCTTCTCTGAGCAGGCGGTGACCGCGTATGCGAGCGGCGTCCTCGTCGCGCCGGTCGGTGGTCAAGCGGAGGCGCACTTGCCGGATCGCAGCTCCACGAATTATTCGCATTTTGCGTAGTTTGGGCGGGGTGCTTTTTCCGCATTTTCCGGGGCTGGAGTAGATTCGAGCCGCATGGGGGACGCAGCGGGCATTCGCGGCTCGGCGCGGGGCCTTCCACACACGCGGGCCGCGCTGGACTACGCCCAAGAAGCACACGCAGGCCGGTCCCGGCAGGCGGATGGCGCGCCCTTCATGCTTCACCTGCGCGAGGTTGCATCTCTGCTCTACGACGCAGGAGGCCAGACCACCTGATCGCCGCCGGGGTGCTGCATGACGTGATCGAGAAGACGGGGGTCGCGGGATCCGAGCTGCGCAAGCGCTTCGGGACCCGGATTGCAACGCTCGTGCTGGCGGTCAGGGAGGACGAGCACTTAGCTGGCTACACGGCGCCCAAGGCCGCACTGCGCGATCAAGTCGCCAAAGCAGGCGATGAGGCCCTCGCGCTCTTCGCCGCGGACAAGGTCTCAAAGGCGCGGGAGCTGCGCCTTGGGGGCGCCGGAGTTCATCGATCCCGCCGCCGCCGGCTAGCGCATTACCAACGATGCCTGGCGATCCAACAGGAGCACCTCCCCGGGTCACCGCTCGTCGCGCAGCTGCGCGCGGAGCTCGATGAAAGCGCACCGAAAAACGAACAAGCTCGAGAAAGGGTGTAGGGCGTATGGGTCCCGACCACCAGACATCACCGGACACGATCGTCCTTATCCACGGGCTTTGGATGACGCCGCTGAGTTGGGAGCATTGGATCGATCGCTACAGCGCCCGCGGCTACCGCGTGCTGGCCCCCGCGTGGCCGGGAATGGACGTCGACATCGAGCAGCTTCGTGCCGACACCAGCGCGATTGATCATCTGGGTATCGAAGAAATCGTGGATCACTACGGTGAGATCATCCGCGGGCTCGATGCTCCGCCGATCATCATGGGTCACTCCTTCGGAGGAGCCTTCACTGAGGTCCTGCTCGACCGCGGCCTCGGCGCCGCCGGCGTGGGGATTGACGCCGCGGGCGTGAAGGGAATCACAAAGCTCCCCTTCTCCGAGCTCAGGTCGGGATTTCCGATCCTCAAAAACCCGGCGAATGTCCATCATGCCGTGCCGCTCACCTTCGAGGAGTTCCACTACGCGTTCACCAACACAATGGGTGAGGACGAAGCCAGGCCTGTCTATGAACGCTACGCGGTACCCGGGCCGGGACGGGTCCTTTTCCAGGGCGCATTTGCGAACTTCAACCCCCGCACCCCTCTTCAGGTCGACTTCCGCAAGGACGATCGCGCGCCTCTGTTGTTGATCGCCGGCGGCTCAGACCACACCGTCCCAGCGGTTGTCGACGAGTCTATGGCGAAGCACTATGACAAGTCCAAGGCGATCACCGACTACAAGGAGTTCCCCGGGCGTTCCCACTTCACCGTCGGCGAGGATGGCTGGGAGGAGGTCGCCGACTACGCCCTGGACTGGGCGGTCGAACACACCGCCACCCCGACGGCAGCGTGACCGCAGCTTGAGCAACGGGGAATCTCGGCTCCCAGGTACCCATATCAATGTAAGGAGGAGGACGCGATGGCCGACGATCTGGATTTCCGCGAAAACGTAGTTGTCGTCAACTTCCCAGACGAGAGCAACGCCTACGAGGCACTGACCTCAGTGAAGGAGCTGGATTCACAGGGTCAGCTGGGTGTACGCGCCGCTGCCGTGGTGGCGCGGCACGAGGACGGAAGCGTCGTCGTCAAGGATGAAATCGGAGACAGCGGGCTGGAGGGCACGGCCACCGGCGGCGTCTTGGGTCTGCTCATCGGCATCCTGGGAGGGCCGTTGGGAGTGCTGATCGGGGGCGCGACGGGCCTGCTGATCGGTTCCCTGTTCGACCTGGAAGACAGTGATCAGTCCGAATCGGTGCTCAGCGACATCTCCCAGGCGATTCATGCCGGGCACACGGCGCTGCTGGCGGAGGTGAGAGAGCAGAGCCACGAGGTCCTCGACAGCGCGATGTCCCGCGTGGGTGGGGAGGTACTGCGACGCTCGGTGGCAGATGTTGAAGCTGAGATCTCTGCCGCTGAACAAGCGCAGCGCGCGGCGAAGGAGCAGGCACGCAAAGAGCTCCGCGAACACCGCCAGGCCGAGCACAAGGCGCAGGTCAACGCGAAGGTGGAGGAGCTCAAGGCGAAGCTGCACACTCGCCATACCGCTAGCACCCCGAGCGCCTGACGACTCACGCCCGAGCCCCATCACGCCTCGGGCGCACGACGTCAGCGGCTCCGCGGACCCCGTGTCGTCTACGTCAAAAACTGAGCGGCGCGGACGCCGAGCGGATCCAGGCCGACCGTTGGTAGCGCATCAACGCGGCCAGCGCTGCGATCGCCGCGACGCTGCCAGCAGCAAGCGCGGCCGCCAGCGCGTGGTCTGAGGCGACAGCGGCGCTGCTGTCCCAGAGACCGCGATTTCGCCCATACTCTGCGGATGCCTGAACCGCGGCGCCCGAACTGCGCAGCAGGCGTCACGGTGGTCGCACTGCTCCTTGCGGTGACGCTAGCGACTGGCTGCGGCTCCTCGGGCCGGCGCGCCGCCGTCCCGACCGAGGGCAGCTCCGGCGCAGCCGACCCGCCAAAGGCCCCGGCGATCACCGCAGGGGCCACGCCAGACACCGCGAGGGCTCTGCCCGCGCCGAGCTCCTCGGCCGCGGTCACTCCCAACGGTCCAAAGACACGCCGCCCGATACCTCCAGCTCATCCGGTCCCAGCCGCGTTCCGCCCGGCGCCTGGCGCGCCATCGGACGCGCAAGTGCGCAACGAGCTGGCGCAGCTAGACGCCATCCAGCGCCAGGAACACCAGCGGGCGCTGAGTGCGGCCGCCGCCAGCTTGGCCGAACTGCTGCCGTGGTCACAGGAGCCCAAGTCGGGAACCCAGGTGAGCGTCGCGTCGGTGTTCCGCGACTACGGGCTCGGGCTCGCATGCGGCGGCGTACTGGGCCGCGACCAGCTCGGCGTCGCTCACAAGACGGCACCTTGCGGCACGCTCATCACCTTGACCTACGGTGGGCGCAGCCTGACTGTGCCGGTCATTGACCGGGGTCCTTACGTAGCCGGTCGGGAGTGGGACCTAACCGGTGCGACGGCCGACGCGCTCGCCTTTCCCGGACTGGGACAGATCCAGTGGTCGCTCGCCGGCTGAGAAAGTCGCTAGCGGTCGGGGCTGCCGAGACTTGTAGAGATCTCGGCGATCGCCGCCCGCTCGGCGTCGGCGACGCTCGCTCCGCCCTCCCTGTGCGCGCTAGCTACCTTGTCGGCGAGCGTGAGGACGAAGCGCCTATAGCCTTCGACCTCAGCCGGTGTCGCCTTACGCTCGAGCAGCTCGACTGCGTCCCGCAGATGCTGCAGGCCGTGCTGTTTGAGCTCCGCGACCGAGTGGTAGCGCGTGTGATCGAGCTCGGGCTTCGCCGCGACAATCTCGTCGAGCAGCTCGCTCTCGCCGTGCTGCTGGCGCGCCTCGACGTAGGCCTTCGCTATCGCGAACGTCTCGCGGATCGTGCCTCCGCGTTGGGCGGTGACGACGATCATGCCGGCGCTCGGCGGCCCCTCGAGCACGACCTCCCACTCTTGCGGTGTGAAGTCAGCCTTTCCCGTCATCGCTTGCTCCTTTGTACCGTTAGACGAATTCGACGGCCCTTCGCCCCAGGAGCAGCATGGCACTTTGAGCCGGAGAGCGACCTCGATGTCGGCCGGCACTGCTGGCGTGACGGGAAGAGCGGTGGCTCTTCGTTGGGGACTGCCATCAAATGCCACACCTCGCGTGCGTTCACTCGGAACCGGTGGCGTTGCGGTCAGGCGTAGCTCAGCTGCTCATCCCAGTCGGACGGGCGTCCCTCTGGGGTCATGTCGAACAGGTTCCAGACCGGCTCGAGTGTGCCGACGTGGCGAGGATCCTGTCCGGGATCCCAGGGCGCGTAGAAGAGCTCCGAGCTCCAGAAGTGGCGGACCACGTCGCCGTCGCGATGGAACACGGTTAGCATCGGCCGTTGCGCACCCTCCGCGGTCTCGGCCAGGTAGTCGCGGTTGTAGGTGTTGGCAGCCGAGGACAGCAGCCGCAGCCGCCGCCAGCCTCGCTCGTGGGCAAAGGTGAGGACGCGCGCCAGCGGAGCCTTCGCGACGACCGCGAGGTTGAGGTGCTCGCTGGCGTGCTCCGCGGCACCGTCGAGCTGGTCGAGAAACGCAACGCACGAGGGGCATGGGCCTTCTTTGAGCTCGAGGAGCGCCGTCTCGCCACTGGCCGGCCCAGGCCGTTCGTCACCGGGGTCGCGGGGGAACATGAAGCTGTAGATCACAAGCGAGTCCTTGCCTGGCGCGAGCAGCTCCGACAGCCTCACGTCGATCGGCGTGCCGTCCGCCCCCGGCCCCTGGAAGACGTAGTCCTCGGGCACGACTCCGCCAAGCGGCAGCTGCCGCCTCGCTGCGGCGACCTCCTCTGTCGAGCGGCGCAGCTCGATCTCCTGCTCGAGTAACCGGTCGCGCGCCGCCCGGTACTCCGGTGACTCTCCTGGAAACGCGATGCGCATGGCCCTTCCCTCTCGTCGAAATTCATCTCGGTTACACGCCGCAAGACGGCAGTTGCCTGGTGAGTCATTAGACCGACCGGCTGAAGCCCTGGAACTCATCGGTGCATCGTGATTCTGGTTGGTCTCGCCGATTCAGCGCTTCGCGAGGCGCGCCAGAACGAGCGGCGCCGCAGGCCACGAGCCGACCCTCCTTCGTGTCGTCTGCGTCAAAGCCTGGCCTGGTCGGCCGACTCGAGCGCAAAGAAGCCGAGGACAACAAATGCGAGCAGCGCCGCGACGCCGAGCGCATGGGCCCACGGCTGCTCCGCAATCGTCAGAAAGCCGATGCCGGCAACCAGGCAAGCGGCGGCGGCGCGTCCGAGCAGCCCTGGCGCCGACGCCGCCAGTATCGCCCGCCCCTCCGCCACCGGTTGCGCCGCGCCTGGCTCGCGGTCGAGGTGCCCCCTCAGCAGCAGCCCGAACAGTAGGCCAAGCGACGGGAATAGAAGCGCGCCGCCGGCGATCACGGCGACGACCACGGCGACGAGGGTGTCGTGCGGGGCGGACGCGCGAGCGACCGTCAACCCGGGGAGTAGCGACGGGTGCTGCGCGAGGCCCCAGCCGGCGACAACTGGGGCAACCGCGAGCGCGGCGGTGTAGCGAGCCGCCTCTAAGCGGCGCCACCAAACCAGCGCTAGCGTGGCCGCACCCGCCAGAACGGACGCAACCAGGGCGCCGAGCGACGCTCCCCGAACGAGCCCGTGGTAGAGCGGGCGCGCGTCACTGTGCAGGCCGCCACGCCGCCGAGCGCGATCGCGCCGGCGAGGACCCCGGCCAAGAGCGCGCGTGCGCGGAAGGCCCGCTCGAGATCGCGATCGCCGACGCGAACAGCGTCGGCGGCGAGGTAGACGGCCG
>Ga0066709_100000376_pt1 | contig 22939 bp, 24 predicted proteins | sample GraSoiAngelo_158_FD_79665 | JGI IMG/M metagenome (GOLD analysis project Ga0066709, IMG submission 79665) | Grasslands soil microbial communities from the Angelo Coastal Reserve, California, USA - 14_1009_16_30cm | ecosystem: Environmental > Terrestrial > Soil > Grasslands | place: USA...
AGAAGACTCGTGGTCACCGTTGCGCGCGTTACGTCGGACTAGCGGATCGCAGCGATCATTACGACCAACGTCTCGGCCGAGTACGCCGAGTACGGGTTGGGCGTGGCGCCGATCTGCTTGCCGAAGTACGTGATGAAGGACGCACCCGTTCCACTGAGCTTGGTCGGGGGCTGGCCCGCCACGCTGACGTACGACCCGTCGGCCGCAGGGCCGTTCGACTTCGGATCGCTGAACCCGTCCGGCATCAGGATCGTGCCCTTGAAGCCGGCCTTCAGGTCCTTGATCAGCTTCCCGCCGTTGTTGCAGATGATCCCGCCGAGGAAGACGGCGTCTGCATGCGACGCGTTGATCTTGCCGACGATCGCCTCGTAGCTCGACGAGCTCTTGTCCCAGCCCTGGAAGCCGGGGACGCCGATGCCGAGCTTCCTCAGCGACTTCCTCATCGCGAACGCGACGCCGAAGCCGTACGTCTGCTTGTCGTTCAAGACAAAGACGTTCTTCAGCCCCAGCTGCTTCGCCCAGAGCGCGTCGGCCGCGCCCTGGAAGTCGTCGGCTGCGACGACCCGGGCGTAGTTTCGAGTACCGGTCGGGTAGTACTTGTCCGGTTCGCCCGGATCTGCGCCGGGTCCTCCGTGCGTCAGGCCGATGGCCGTGTTGGCCGGGCTGACCATGGCGAGCGGGCCGGGCTGCACCCGATTGAGCACAGGCACCTCGATCTTCGCGCAGCCGGAGTTGAACGTCCCGAGCACGCCGATCACCGACTTGTCATCCACATAGCTGCGAGCGTTGGACGCGCACTTGGCCGAATCCCAAGCGCCCGTCTGGGCGGTCGAGTCGTCGCACGACTGGTACGCGACCTTGTACTTCCCCGCCGTGTAGTTCTGCTGCTTGATGACGAACTGGATGGCCTTCACCATCTCCTCGGTCTGCGCTCGTCCCGCTCCCTGGAGCGGCAGATCGGACGCAACGATGAACTTCGCATCGCTTGGACCTTGGAGCGCTGTGCACGCAGACGACGGCAGCGTGCTCAGGTTGCCGCCGCCACCTCCACTCTTTTTCCCTCCGCCGCAGCCGGTCGCGGCGAGCGCCAGCGCACCGGTAACAACGAGGGCGAATCCAACCACTCCGAGTCTCTTCACTCTTCCTCCTCCGGTCGTCCGGCTGAGGGAAAACCGGCTCCTCGCGGGGCCGGAGTTCCGCTTCCGAACCGGAAGTATCGCCGATCCGCGCACGCTTTGAACTCAGTAACGCGCGGCTATGATCGGGTGGCGCCGAAGTGGCGGAACTGGTAGACGCGCTGGACTCAAAATCCAGTGGGGTAACACCCGTGTGGGTTCGAGTCCCACCTTCGGCACAGAAGGTATCTCGGGGTAGCCGGGGGAACCTCCCGTTTCCCCGAGACCCCCTCCTCAGGCCCGTGGGGCCGCCCGCGCATACGATCGCCCCGTGAACGTCGGAGTCCTCACCGGCGGAGGCGATTGCCCTGGATTGAACGCCGTCATCCGCGCCGTCGGGCGGCGTTCCTTTCAGCGTGGGCACGAGATCATCGCCGCCCGCGCAGGCTGGCGCGGTCTGATCGAGGCCGCGTTCATGCCGCTCGGCCCGCGTGAAATCTCGGGAATCCTGCCACGCGGCGGGACGATCATCGGCACTTCGCGGACGAACCCCTACCGGATCGACGGCGGAATCGATGCCGTTCTCGCCAACTTCGAGCGGCAGGGTCTCGACTCACTCGTGGCGATCGGCGGCGAAGACACGTTGGGGGTTGCCGCGCGGCTGCATCGTGAGCACGGCTTCCCCGTGGTCGGGGTCCCGAAGACGATCGACAACGACCTCTCCGCGACCGACTACACGTTCGGCTTCGATACCGCGGTCTCCGTCTGCACCGAAGCAATCGACCGGCTGCACACGACCGCCGAGTCGCACAACCGGGTGATGGTCGTCGAGGTGATGGGTCGGAAGACCGGGTGGATCGCGGTGATGAGCGGGATCGCCGGCGGCGCCGACGTGATCTTCATCCCCGAGCATCCGATCGACATCGATGAAGCCTGCGCGGACATCCAGCACCGGCACGAGCGCGGCAAAGACTTCTCGATCGTCGTCGTCTCCGAGGGCTACGAGCTCGAAGGACTCGCGCACGAGACGGAGGTCGACGAGTTCGGACACGTGCGGCTCTCGCAGCGCGGCGTCGGGGAGGCGCTTGCGCGCGAGATCGGGACGCGGACCGGCTACGAGACGCGCGTCACCGTGCTCGGCCATGTGCAGCGCGGCGGCTCGCCTACTCCGCGCGACCGCATCCTCGCTACCCGCTTCGGGCTGAAGGCGGCTGATCTCGTCCACGAGCGGCGCTTCGGACGGATGGCCGCCCTGCAGGGGGACCGGATCGCCGATGTCTCGCTCGACGAGGCGACGGCAGAGCTGAAGAAGGTGCCGGAGGACTGGTACGAGGTGGCTCGCGCCTTCTTCGGCTGAAGGTGCTTCCTACCTGATCAGGTCGACGAGCGGGAACGAGCGGTGCCGGCGTGGCGGGACGAGGAAGTTCTGGCGATGCGTCGTGTGAAGGACGGAGTTGATCCCCTGGCCGCGGTCTCGCGGCTGGAAGGGCAGCCGCGTCCCGTCGGGAAGCACCCCGTCCATCGCCAGGCGGTTGCGATGAAAGTCGTCGCTCGTCGGGTTGAACACGACGAAGTGGACGCCCGCCGCCGGCTCCGGCTTCAACTGGTCGTGACGAGGATCGGCGCTCCAGAAGAACGGGTTGTCGAGGGTGTTGAAGTCGGCTCGCTGCGGCACCGCGGTGCCCTTCGGGTAGCGCGTACCGTCTGCGCCGACGACGTCTTCCTGTAGGCGCGAGGTGGGCTGGATCGCGGCGCTATGGCCGATGGCGCCGAAACGGTGGAAGTCGTGCCGCACCGCGGCGCTCGTCGAGGCCTCCCCCGGGGGCTGCCGAAGCGTCCGCGCCCCTGCCCGTGCGGGCTGGTTCGGCCGGAAGAGCGTGTCGACGCGCTCGCGGAAGTCGAAGTTGAGATACCACGCCTCGATGTCCTCGAACACGTGCGAGACATGCATGTGGGTCCCGCCGCGAAAGTAACCGGCCCGGGCGTAGTGGAGCGTCTCGATGTTCGCTATCCGGGGGGGCCCGAGCGCGGCCCGCTGGGTCGAGGTGAAGCCGAGGAAGAGCTCGGCCTCGTCCGGGATGAGTTCCGCGCCCGAGATTGCGGCCGCGACCGCCATCCGCTTGGGTAGGCTCGCGCGGCCGTCGAATCCGCCCCCTGCGAAGCCCTTCCGCACGCTGGTCGTCTCGAGGACGTCGCCGAGTCGCGCGAAGATCTCCCGCGCAGCCTGCGCGACGTGATCGTGGCGGTCGCTGCGCAGCAGGACGGCCAGGTCGTTCTGCTCCAGGATCGTTTCCCGCGGGTCGCTCGGAAAGCGAATCGCGTCAACGAGGACCCGCACCTCGCGCCCGCGCGCTTGCGAGGCACGCAGGTCGACCGGAAGCTCGCGCTTGGCGAGCGCTGGGAGGTAGCGGTGGAAGTAGGGCAGACCCCACCCGACGGTCACTCCCAGCCCGGCAGGGGTGGGCTCGAACTCGTCGTCGAGGCGAGACAGCACCTCGTCGAGCGCGTCTCGGGCAGATCGGAGCGACCGGCTGTCGCCGGAGACCCGCAGCCGCGCGGTCACGACCTGGTGGTGCAACGGCGGTACGACAACCGCGACGCCCTCGTCGCGAACGACGCGCAGCCCGCCGAGCAAGTGCTGCTCCGCCGCAACCCGCGTGGCGCGGGCCCGGACGGGCCCCGAGGTGAGTCGGTCGATCAGCTCGTAGACGCCGGTGGCTCCGAGCGCGCCGGCCGCAGCGCCGGCGAGTACCTGCCGTCGAGTCAGTCGCACGTCAGGTGCGCCGAGGTTGCACGAGCACGAGCCCGCGCAGCATCCGGTCCAGGTTGTTCACGATCTGCCGGTAGGTGTACGGCCGGATCACGTGTTCGCTGAGCGCATAGAGCGAGCCCTCGTGCCGCCACAGGTAGAGGATGTGCCACATATCGACGTCCTGATTGACGGTGTAGACATCGGCGTCGATGCCGGGCACGTGCCGGTGGCCGCTCAGATCGGCGAAGCACGGGATCGGTTTCCGTCGCGTCACCCCGGCGACGGTCTCGATCGAGATGCACTTCGGAATCGTCACGCTGCCCGGATAGCCACGGAAGTTGACGTGGACGTCGCCACTCTGGTCGTGCGAGAGGAAGCTGACGAGGTAGCTGCGGTCGGCCTTGACCGACAAGCCGTTCCACCATTCGCCGCCGAACTTCGCGTCAAGCGGATTCGGCATCCAGGTCGGACAGTAAACCGGCGCCTTGATCCTGTCGGCCAGACGCTGCCAACCGCCGCTCCATGCCGCCGGACAACCAGACGCATCGCTTCGCGCCGCGGCCGCCGGCTTGCTCTCGTTCCGGCCGGAGCAGCCCGCACCGAGTGCCGCGAGCACGAGAAACGACACGACCGCTGTTCGCATGGCAAACCTAGATTACAGCCGATAAATCTCTGTCCAAGGCCCTGCGAGCTTCTCACCCGGATGCACGGCGTACACACGCTGCGTCCGCTGCAGCTCCCGGTAGAAGCGTGCCTCGCGCGGGTAGTGATCGGCGGCGGCGGCGATGCGGTCCTCGACGGCGCCGGTGACGACGACATAGCGGATTCCCCGGTCGCGGAGGCGGCCGACGTCGCGATTCGCGTCGGTCGACTGTCCCGGTTTCGGCAGCGTGAGGTGTAGGACGCGGAACCCCCTGAAGTCCGGAGTCGAGGGGTCAGCCGCAATCGCGGTCCCCCGCGGCAGGTTCCGCTCCACCCAGCGGTAGGCGACGATCCGCGCGTCCGTCCTCGTCAGCCGACGCGCATCGCGGATCGCCCAAGTAAGGGGCACGACGAGCATGAGCAGCGTCACGGGCGCGAGGGCCCGGAATCGGCCCGCCAAGGCACCGAGCGCAGGCACGAGCGGCAGGACGTAGCGGTCGAAGTGGGCGTGGACCGCGAGCAGGTCGGCGAAGTAGACGAGCACGAAGACGGCGAGCACGAGGTCTGCCCGTGTGCGGCGCACCAGGGCGACGACCAGCCCCACGGCGGCGATGATCAGGGCCGGGCCGAAGCCCTCCCAGAGACGTTCGACGAAGGCAATCGGCGCCGCATGGTCGTGCTCGAATCCGAGCCAGCCCGCGCGCGCGTCGCGTTGGACCCGCCAGACGTCACCAGCCGCCTCGCCGAGATGGAGAATCACGAACGGGCTCGTCAGAGCGAAGCCGATCACCGCCAGACCCGTGCCGATCGCAAGCCGCCGCCAGCGGCCCCACGCAGCGACCACGAGCGGAGCGAGCAGGAGGGCCCCGGGGTACTTTGCGCTCGCGGCGAGACCGACCGCGAGGCCTGCGAGCTCGATCCGGCCGGAGATCATCAAGCCCAGCCCCACGGCGGTACCGAGCGTGAGCGGCACGTCGGTGACGGCCATCCGCGAGTACGCGACGTGCGTCGTCTCGACCGCCGTCACCGCCGCGGCGACGAAACCGGCGACGAGGCCGTACGCGCGCTGCCCGAGCCACCAGGCCGCCGCAACGCCGCCGAGCGCGATCACGACCATCGTCAACCGCGCGGCGAGGTAGGAAGGCTCACCCTGCCAGGCCTGGAACGGCGCCAGCAGGTACATGACGAGGCTTGGGTAGTCGAACCAATGAGGGTCGAGGCCGCCGCCGTGCACCATCGACCATGCGCGCGGAACCACGTTGCGCTCGTCGGGGTTCAAGAGGGGAAACGGGAGGCCGTAGCGGATGCCAACGAGGCGGAGGGCACCCGCGCCGGCCAGAATCGCCGCCAGCGCGACCGGCGGGCCCCCCCACCGGCTATCAGCCCACTCAGACCTCTGGCGGCGCCGCACTGACCAGACTGGCGACGTTCCGGGTGCCAACGATCACGGCGTCGACTCCCGCCCGCTCGAGCTCGGCAACCTCGTCCCGGCTCGTGACCTCGAGGTCGGCGATCGCCAGCTTCCCCGCCGGAATGTCGGGCAGGAGGTCGAGCACGCGCCCGAGCGGACTTTCGGCATCGCCGTCGCCCTGCGGGGAGAGGAGAAAGATCTCCGGGTCGAGCCGTTCGAGCGCCAGTTCGAGCTCGTCCGCGTCACGGACCTCGACGACGCACTCGAGACCGAGGGCGAGCACTTCGGCGAAGCGCCGCTCGAGGCGCTCGCTGTCCTCCTCGAGTCCTTCCGCGACGAGGAGGCACGCGTCGGCGCCGAGGTTGAGCGCCTCCGCGGGCGACCCTTCGGTGCGCCAGAGGATCGGGAGGCCCGTCGCTTCACGGACGCCGGCGAGATCGCGTTCGACGACGACCCCCTCCGCGCCCTGCTCCTCGGCAACCTGCACGGACTCGAGATCCGTGGCGGGCACGATCAGCGAGATGCCGTCGCCCTCGGAGATGGCCTGGCTCAGTCGGCGCGATCCGGTCATCGGAGCCGGGATGCTAGTGCCTCGCCGAGGCCGAGATTGACGATTTCGACTCACTCGCTCGACACACGCGCGCGGATTTCCTCACTACGATCGCATTGGGGAGGAGGCCGGGTGCACCATTCAATAGCCGAGGAGCCTCAGACGCCGATCGGATGCCAGACGGTCTTCAGCTCGAGAAAGGCGGCGATCTCCCACGGGCTCTGCCGATCCGACGCGCCGCGCACGACGCGCTTGACGTTGTCGGCCGCGAGCCGCTCGAGCTCCTCGACCTGACCGTCCGCGCCGGCGAGATCGAGCGCGTTCACGTCCATGTGCCCCGCCAGCACCGGCGCGAGCTCCTCTCGGTAGCCGGTCAGCAGATTGACGACTCCACCGGGGACATCCGAGGTGGCAAGGACCTCGGCGAGCTCGACTGCGGCCAGCGGCGAGCCCTCGGAGGCGACGACGACAGCGGCGTTCCCGCCGACGATCGCGGGCGCAAGCCGCGAGACGAGACCGAGAAGCGGCGGCTCCTCCGGCGCGAGGATGCCGACGACCCCGGTCGGCTCCGGCACCGTGAAGTTGAAGTACGGCCCAGCCACGGGATTCGAGGCGCCCAGCACCTGGGCGAGCTTGTCTGACCAGCCGGCGTACCAGACGAGCCGATCGATCGACAGGTCGACCTCATCCGGTCCCGCGCAGAGCTCGGCGAACTCGGCTCGGCGGGCTTCGAGCATCTCCGCGATCCGGTAGACGACCTGGCCGCGGTTGTATGCGGTCATCCCCGCCCACTTCGGGAAGGCAGCCCGCGCAGCGCGGACCGAATCGCGCATGTCTTTCCGCGAAGCCCGCGCGACGTTCGCGCCCTGCGCCTTGTAGGTGCGCCCCGACTCGGAGCGCGGGAAATCGCCGCCGATGTAGAGCTTGTACGTCTTCTTGACGGGAAGGCGCGGCATCAGTCCCCGAACACGATCCCGGTGATGACGTAGATGACGGCCCCGACTGCCACGATCGTCGTGAACGCGCCGATGATCATCAAAGTCGCGCCCCAGAATCCCCACCAGCGGCCGGCGCGCCTGTCGAGCCCGGAATAGTCGTACCGACTCATTCGAACTCCAGATACGGCTCGAGCCCGTGCCGGCCGCCCTCGCGGCCGAACCCGGATTCCCTGTAGCCGCCGAACGGCGAGGAGGGGTCGAAGCGGTTGTAGGTGTTGGCCCAGATGACCCCGGCACGGAGGCGCTGGGACATGGCGAGGATCCGCGAGCCTTTCTCCGTCCACACTCCGGCGGAGAGCCCGTAGGGGGTGTTGTTCGCCTTCTCGACCGCCTCGTCGGGCGTGCGGAAGGTGAGCACCGAGAGCACCGGCCCGAAGATCTCCTCCTGCGCGATCCGGTAGCTCTGCGCGACGTTCGTGAAGACGGTCGGCGCAAACCAGTACCCCTTCTCGGGAAGGCGGCATGGCGGCTGGTAGATCTCGGCACCTTCCTCCTCGCCGGAGGCGACGAGCTCCTTGATCTTGTCGAGCTGCTGGCGCGAGTTGATCGCACCGACATCCGTGTTCTTGTCGAGCGGATCGCCGACGCGGAGGGTTGCGAGCCGGCGCTTCAGCTTCCCGATCAGCGGGTCGGAGATGGACTCCTGAACGAGGAGGCGCGAGCCCGCGCAACAGACGTGCCCCTGGTTGAAGTAGATGCCGTTCACGATCCCCTCGACCGCCTGATCGAGAGCGGCGTCGTCGAAGATCACGTTCGCCGCCTTGCCGCCGAGCTCGAGCGTCAGCCTCTTGCCCGTGCCGGCCAGCTCGCGCTGGATCGCCTTCCCGACCTCGGTCGAGCCCGTGAAGGCGATCTTGTCGACGCCGGGATGCTTGACCAGCTCGGCGCCCGTGCGGCCGTCGCCCGTGATGATGTTGACGACGCCCGGCGGGAGCTCAGCCTGCCGGAGAACGTCGCAGAAGAGCAGCGCGGAGAGGGGAGTCGTCTCGGCCGGCTTGAGAACGACGGTGTTCCCCGTCGCGAGCGCCGGGGCGATCTTCCACGCGAGCATCAGCAGCGGGAAGTTCCAGGGAATGATCTGGCCGGCGACGCCGATCGGCCGCGGGCTCCGGTTCGGGAACGCGTATTCCAGCTTGTCGGCCCAGCCCGCGTAGTAGAAGAAGTGCGCCGCGGCGAGCGGCAGATCGACGTCGCGCGACTCCCGGATCGGCTTGCCGCCGTTCAGCGACTCGAGGACGGCGAATTCGCGCGAGCGCTCCTGGAGGATGCGCGCGATTCGGAACAGGTACTTCGCGCGCTCGGAGGCCGAGACGTCCGACCAGCCGTTCTCGAACGCCTCGCGGGCGGCCCCGATCGCGAGATCGACCTCCGCGGGTGTCGCCTGGCCGATCTCGGCGAGCGGCTGCTCGTCCGCGGGGTCGATCGTCGTGTAGGTCTCGCGAGGCTCGAGCCATTCGCCGCCGACGAAGTGGCCGTAGCGCTCCCGCAGCTTGACGAGGTCGCGAGCCTCGGGAGCGGGCGCGTACTCCCACTCCGACGGGACTGGCGCGCGATCCTGCTTTCGCTCGAGCTTGCTCATGGCGAGGCGCCCTGGAGGCTCGCCCCACCTCCCACCCCCCACCCCTTGTGGGTGGGGCTTGACGCTAGGCGATCACGCCGAACCGGGGTGGGTCGGATGTGCGCCAAATCAGTCAACGGTGAAGTAGTCCGGGCTTTGGTACCGCCCCGTCTTCTCCTTTCGGATCTGCATCAACACGTCGTTCAGGAGCGTCGACGCGCCGAGTCTGTAGAGGTCGGGCGTCAGCCACTCCGGGCCAAGCGTCTCGTGCAGCTGGACGAGGTACTGCACGGCCTGCTTCGCCTGCCGGATGCCGCCGGCCGGCTTCATCCCGACACGCCGCCCGGTCTCGTCGTAGACATCGCGGATCGCCTCGAGCATGACAAGCGTGACGGGCAGCGTCGCCGCCGACGGCAGCTTCCCGGTCGAGGTCTTGACGAAGTCGGCGCCTCCCGCGATCGCGAGCAGTGCGGCACGTCGGACGTTGTCGTAGGTGCCGAGCTCACCGGTCTCGAGGATCACCTTCAGGTGCGCCTCACCGCAGGCCTCCTTTACCTGCACGATCTCGTCGTAGACCTTCGCGTAGCGGCCGGAGAGGAAGGCGCCGCGGTCGATGACCATGTCGACCTCGTCCGCGCCCATCTCGACCACGTCGCGCACCTCCGCCACCTTCACGTGCGTCGGCGCTTGACCCGACGGGAAGGCGGTCGCAACCGAGGCGACCTTGACGCTCGTGCCGCGGGTGCGCTCGACAGCCGTCGGAACGAGGTTCGGGTAGATGCAGATCGCGGCGACCGACGGCACCGACAGGTCGGCCGGGTCCGGGCGGATCGCTTTCGAGGCGAGGGCGGCGACCTTGCCCGGCGTGTCTGCGCCCTCGAGCGTCGTCAGATCGATCATCCGCACCGCGAGGTCGAGCGCGAAGAGCTTCGCTTCGCGCTTGATCGAGCGCTTCGCGAGCGTGGCCGCACGCTCCTCGACCGCGACGGCGTCGACCGATCCGATCCGTGGTATGCGAGGCTCGAGCGGAAGCTCGAAACCCGTTGGAAGCGCAGGCGCCTTGGCCATACGAGGAGTCTAGCCCTGCCGTGCTTCGTCTAATCCAGGCGGTAGGTCCAGCCCTCCTGCCACTCGAATGGCGCCAGGACGAGATCCTCGAGCGGGGTTCCGATTAGCAGGTGATCGAGCGCCCAACGGGTCGCGGCGTGACCGATCAGCAGGACTCGACGGCCGTCGAACTCCAGAGAGAGCTCGTCGAGGAAGCTCTGGATGCGTTCGACCACGTCGCGGTAGCTCTCTCCACCGGGAAAGGACTCCTCGATCCGGCGCAATCGCTCGGATCGATCTCGGCCACAGGCCGGCCATTCAGCTCGCCGTAGTTGCACTCGCGCAAGCGCCAGTCCTCGCGCACCGGAATGCCTGAGCTCCCGAACGCGATCTCGGCTGTCTCCAGCGCACGCGCCAGGTCGGAGGTGAAGACTACGGCAAGCCCGTCGTCTCGACGGCGCTCGCCGAGCGAGCGGGCAAGTCCCCGACCTGTCTCGGAGAGACGGCCAGGTAGCCAACCCGTCGCGATCCCGGTCTCGTTGTCGATCGTCATCGAGTGTGTCTCGAAGACGACTTCGATTATTCCTAGATCCCGAGCCGCTCGAGCAGCCGCTCGTCGCGGCGCCATTTTGGGCGCACCTTCACCTGGAGCTCGAGGTAGACGGGGTGTCCCAGCAACTGCTCTATCTCGGGCCGTGCCCGCGTGCCAATCTCTTTCACGACCGAGCCGCCCCGTCCGACGACGATCTGCTTCTGCGAGTCGGTCTCGACGTAGACATTCGCCCGTATCACCTTCTCCCCGAGCTCCTCGACCTCGACGGAGATCGCGTGCGGCAGCTCCTCCTTCGTCAGCGCGAGCGCCTTCTCGCGGACGAGCTCTCCGACCTGATCCTCCAGGGGCAGGTCGCTTCGCTGGTCGGGCGGAAAGTAGGCCGGGCCCTCAGGCAGCAGCTCGACGAGCTCCTCGCGCAGCTCCGCGATGCCGTCGCCGGTCTTCGCGCTCACGGGGTGGAGCGCGTGGAAGTCGCCGAGTTTCGAGGCGGTTTCCATCTGCGTCGCGATGTGCCCGGGCTTCAGCCGGTCGACCTTGTTGAGCGCGATCACGACCGGGACGCGGAGCGAGAAGACGCGCTCGGCGATGAACCGGTCGCCCGCGCCGATCCGCTCTCGGGCCGAGAGGACGAAGAGGACGGCGTCCACGCCCTCGAAGGCCTGGTCGACAGTCCGCTGCATGCGCTCGGTCAGCGGGTCGAGCGGGCGCTGGAAGCCGGGCAGGTCGACGAGCGCGAGCTGGAAGCCGTCCCCGTTCGCCACGCCGGCGATGCGCCGCCGTGTCGTCTGCGGCTTGTCGGAGACGATCGCGACCTTGCCGCCGCAGAGCGCGTTCACGAGCGTCGACTTGCCGACGTTCGGACGCCCGGCGACCGCGACGAAGCCGGACTTCACAGCTCGAATGTCTCGGGGAGGAGCTCCGCGGGCGTGCGGGAGACGATTTCGCCGTCGGCGTTCTTGAACGTCACGCGGTCGAGCTTGAACTCGTGAAGCCACTGGCGGCAGCCGCCGCAGGGCGAGGCGGTGATCGCGATCTCCTCGAGGTCCCCCGGCGCGCATCCCTCGACGACCGCGCCGGCGAGGGCGGCGCGCTCCGCGCAGATCCCCAGCGGATACGAGGCGTTCTCGACGTTCACGCCCTCGAAGATCCGTCCGTCACGCGCACGCGCCGCCGCGCCGACGAGGTAGCGCGAATAGGGCGCGTACGCCCGCTCCGCGATCGCGACCGCGCGCTCGTAGAGGTCGTCGCTCACGCGAAGACCTGGAACAAGACGAGGACGGCGAGCGCCCCGAGCAGCCCGCCGTAGGTGACCTCCAGGAACGAGTGCACGCCCGACTCCATCCTCGTCTGGGCGACCAGGATCGCCATCAGAAACGTCAGCGAGGAGACGAGGAACCAGTGGCGCGAGTCGCCAATCACCTGCGTGACCGCCATCCAGCCGCCGAACGCGACTGCGGCATGGCCCGAAGGAAGCCCGCCGCGAAGCGGGGTGCCGCGGCCGGTGTAAGCCTTGGTGCCGATAACGAGGATGATCGTCAGGACGAGCGCGATCAGCGTCAGCTCGGCCGGTGCGTCGCGAAGCCGAGTGATCAACCGCGAGCTGTGGTTGACGATCTTGTTCGAGAAGACGAGGTAGCCGACGGCGACGGCGTTGACGGTCGCGATCAGGACCGCGCCCGCGGCGATGTCCTTGGCGAGCTTCGCCAGCGGGTCGAACGAGGTCGTCGCAACGTCGATTCCGGCCTCGAGCGCCGAGTTGATCATCTCGGCGATGAGGACGAAGGAGATCACGATCAGCAGCGCGATCAGCTCGAGCTTGCCGACACCGACCGCGATCGCGGCGATCAGCACGCCGGCTGCGATCGCGAAGTGAAAGCGCATGTTCCGCTGCGTGCGGAGCACGTGGATGACGCCCTCGAAGGCGTAGTTGAAGCTCTCCAGTACCGAGGGGGCGCGCCGGCGCGAGGCGTTCATCTGGCCAGCTCGGCCTCTCGGGCTTCCATCTCGGCGCCGTGCTCGTAGCCGAGCAGGTGCAGCAGCGCATGCACGAGCGGCTGCCGCCAGGCCTCACCCACGACCTGCGGGCAGACGACCGCGTCGCCCAGCTGGCGGGGCAGGCCAACGGGAAGCTCCTCGCGGCCGTCGATCGGAAACGCGAGCACGTCCGTTGCCTCGTCCTGGCCGAGATGATCGTGCTTCAACTGCCGCATCTCGTCCGGGCCGACGAACACCAGGCCGAGGTCGCCCGTGTCGATTCCCTCCTCCGCGAGCACCTTGCGCGCGAGGTCAGCGACGGCGCCCTCCTCGACCTCGGTTCCGCTGCGGTTTGCGATCTCGATCGTGACCACCTCGGCGTCACTTCCGACGCTGCGTACCGGTCTCCTCCGCGTGCCTCCGGTAGGCCTCGACGATGCGCTGGACGAGCTGGTGGCGGACGACGTCTTCGTGGCCGAAGCGGATGAAGGCAACACCGTCGAGCGAGCCGAGGATGTCCTGCACCTGAATGAGCCCGGAGGCCTGCTCGCGCGGTAGGTCGACCTGTGTGACGTCGCCGGTGACGACGACCTTCGAGCCGAAGCCGAGTCTCGTCAGGAACATCTGCATCTGCTCCGGGCTCGTGTTCTGCGCCTCGTCGAGGATGATGAACGAATCGTTGAGCGTCCGGCCGCGCATGAAGGCGAGCGGCGCGACCTCGACGATGCCCTTCTCCATGTACGAGGCGAGACGGTCGGCGTCGAGCATGTCGTAGAGCGCATCGAAGAGCGGCCGCAGGTACGGGTCGACCTTCTCGAGCATCGTCCCGGGCAGGTAGCCGAGCCGCTCGCCGGCCTCGACCGCGGGCCGGGTGAGGATGATGCGGCCGACCTGGCGGTCCGCGAGGGCCGAGACGGCAAGGGCCATGGCCAGATACGTCTTGCCGGTGCCGGCTGGGCCGATGCCGAACGTGACCGTGCAGTCTCGGATGGCGTCGACATAGCGCTTCTGGGTGACCGTCTTCGGCGCGATCTTCTTGCCGCGGTGGCGCCACACGACGTCCTCGAAGACCTCGCGGACGTCCTCGACCTGATCGATTGCTCCGAGCACGGCGTCGACCGTCGAGGGTCCGATCTCGTGGCCGCCCTCGACCAGCTCGACGATCTCGTCGACGACTGCGCGGGCCTCGGTCACCCGCTCGTCCTCGCCTTCGATGGTCAGCCGGTTGCCGCGCAGGCGGATCGTGCACCGAAGCCGGTCGCGGAGGGCGCCGAGGACGCCGTCGCCGATCGCCGCCAGCTCGGCGGCGACGTCGTTCGAGACGGAAAGCACCTGCTGCACGGCTTCAGTCTAGGGGCGGGCGCATCCGTGACGCTTCCGGCGCAAAGGCGTCACCCACCCGTGCGCTCTTTCCGATTACGATTGCGTTGGGGAGGAGGTTGGCGGTGCCGATATAACCGGACCGCAACGGAAGTCAGGCGAGCTTCTCGCGGACGAGCTGGCTCACCGCCGAGCCGTCCGCTCGGCCGGCGACCTGAGGCATCACGTCCGCCATCACCCGGCCGAGGTCGCGGATGCTCGTTGCCCCGCACTCGGCGATCGCGTCGTCGATGATCGTCTCGAGCTCCTCTTCCGAGAGCGGCTCGGGCATGAACTCCTCGAGCACCGCCAGCTCGCGCTCCTCGGCCGCGGCCCTCTCCTCTTTGCCTCCGGAGCGGAACGCCTCCGCCGCCTCGAGCCGCTTCTTGCGCTCGCGCTGGAGAACCTGCAGCTCCTCCTCGTCGTGGAGGGGCCGCTGGAGCTCCTTCTCGGCGGAGCGAAGGTTCGAGAGCACGAGCCGCAGCGCATCGCGGCGTTCCGCGTCTCGCTCGCGCATGGCGTCGGCAAGCTCGGACTCGATGCGCGCGATCAGGCTCACCCGGGCAATCCTCTCGTTTGACCGCCGAGCACGTGCCAGTGCAGGTGGAAGACCGTCTGCCCCCCGCCTGGGCCGACGTTGACGACGACGCGGTAGTCCTCGAGCCCGGCCTTGCGCGCAGTTTCGGCGACGAACGCCAGCATCCGCCGCGCCTCCTCCGGGGGGAACTCGCCGATCTCGCGAAAGGTGGGCACGTGCCGCTCCGGGATGATGAGCAGGTGCATGTCCGCGCGCGGATTGATGTCGTTGACCGCGACGAAGCCGTCAGCGCTGTTGACGTGGTCGCCCTCGCGGTAGAGCTGGCAAAACAGGCAATCAGACGACACCGACGATTCCCTCCTCGCTGACGGTTCTCGCCCGGACGCGAACGAGCTCGCCCACGGGCACAGAGATATCGACGAGCCAGGGAGAGTAGTCGTCTCCGTAGCCACGGCCGGGCCGGTCGACGAGCACCTCGTCGTCGTGACCGACCTTCGCTCGCCACCGCTCCAGGCACGCCTCGTGCGAGTCGGCCCGCAGCCGCGCGCTCCGCCGCTTCTTCACCTCCGGCGCGACCACATCGACGGCGGCCGTTGCCGTGCCGGGTCGCGGTGAGTACGGGAAGACGTGCGCCTTCGTGACGCCCGCCTCGCTGAGCACCCTCCGCGTGCTCTCGAATGCGCGCTCGTCCTCGGCCGGAAAGCCGACGATCACATCCGTCGTCAGGTTGAAGTCCACGAGCGGTGCAAGGCGCCGGAGGTAGGTCGCCGCCGTGTAGCGGCGCCCCATCGCGGCCAGGACACCGTCGTCGCCCGACTGGAGCGGAACGTGGAGGTGGCGCGAGACGGTCGCCGTCTCGCGGAGCGCGTCGATCAGCTCTTCGCTCACGTGGTTCACCTCGATCGAGGAGAGTCGCAGGCGCCGGAGCCCCGGAGTCGCGCCGGCTTCTCGGACGAGCCTGGCAAGGGTGTAGCCGGCGCGGCGATCGCGGAAGCAGCCGAGGTTGATGCCGGTGAGGACGACCTCTCGGTGGCCTTGCTCGACGCGTTTCCGCACCTCGGCGAGGACGGCCTCGGCGCTTCGGCTCCGCGAGCGCCCGCGGACGAGCGGAATCACGCAGAAGTTGCAGGAGAAGCTGCAACCGTCCTGCACCCGCACGAATGCGCGCACCCGGTCGAGCCGCGCGTCGGCCTGGACGCAGCCGATGGCGCCGACGTCCCCCGCGACGAAGGTGGGCGTCTCCTCGCTCTGCCGAGAGACGACGGTGATGTTGTCGGGCAGCCCGGCAAACGGATCGCCGCCGAGATTCGCGCCGCAGCCCGTCACGTAGACCCGCCCGTGCGTTCGGGCCGCACGGGCTGCGGCGTGCCGCGACTTGCGAACAGCCTCGTGGGTGACGCAGCAGCTGTTGATGACGGCGATCTCGCCCCCTTCGCCCTCGCTGTGACCGTCGCGGAGGAGCGCCTCGCGGATTGCGTGCGCGTCTGCGTGCGACACCTTGCAGCCGAGGAAGCGAACCGAGAACGTAGCCATCGGCGCGGAGATGCTACTCGCGCACGAAGAGGTCGGCCGCCCAGCTGTCTCGGCAACGCCGTTCGAGATGCCGGAAACCGGCCAGCGTCACCGGCTCGCTCTCGTAGTAGCCCGAGGTGACCGCATGACGGGAGGCGAGCCGCGGCGCGAGGTCCATGACCGTCGCGAGGTCGAGGTTTGCGAGCGCAATATCGGCCGCGGGCACAGGCTTGGCCAACGCATCCAGCCGGCGAACCTCGAGCTCGACAGCGTTCAGCGCCGCGTTTCGCCGCGCCGCCTCGACTGCCGCCTCATCCAAGTCGAGTGCGACGACCGGACCGAACCCGAGCTTGGCGGCCGCAATTGCGAGGACGCCCGAGCCGCAGCCGACGTCGACGAAGCTCCCGCGCTCGAGCTCGTGCAGGAGCTCGAGACAGAGCCGCGTCGTCGCGTGGCCGCCGGTGCCGAACGCGCGGCCCGGATCGATCACGACCGGCGTCAACCCCGGCGCCGGCTCCGCCCAGGGCGGGCCGACCCAAAGCGAGCCGACGAGCACGGGCACATGGAAGCGCCGCCACTCGTCCTCCCAGCCGCTCAGGACAGCTGCCGTCCCCACCTCACCGAAGGTCTCCTCCATCCGCCGTACGCCCGCCTCGTCGGTAAAGGCGACGAGCTCGACCGCCTCGCCGCGCGATTCCTCCGCAAAACCGGCGGGAAAGAGCTCGACCATGCGCGCGACGGCCTCTTCGACACGGTCGCTGGGGACCACGACCGAGGCGCGGACGAGGCTCAGCGGAATGCGCTCTTCAGCTTCTCGAAGAAGCCTTCGTCGGGCCGGTACGTCTCGGCTCCGGCTGTCCGCTCGAACTCCTCCAGCAGGCGGCGCTGCTCCTCGCCGAGCTGGCGTGGGACGGCGACGTTGACGAGCACCCGGTGGTCGCCGCGCCCGAACCCCTGGAGCACCGGCATTCCGCGACCGCGGAGGACGCGTGTCTGGCCGGGCTGCGTTCCGGGCTCGAACTCGAGCTCGACCTCTCCGTCGAGGGTCGGAACCGCGACCTGAGCGCCGAGTGCAGCCTGCGTCATCGTCAGGTCGACCGTCGAGTAGATGTTGTCGCCCTCGCGCACGAGTCGCGGATGGGGACGGATGCGGACGAGCACGTACAGGTCGCCCGACTGCCCACCGAGCAGCCCGGCATGGCCTTCGCCTGAGAGCCGAATTCGCTGGCCGTCATGGATCCCGGGTGGGACATCGACCTCGAGCGTCCGCTCCTCGAGGGCGCGGCCACTGCCGCCGCAGCGGGGGCAGGGATGCTCGACGATGCGGCCGGAGCCGCCGCAGCGTGGGCACGCCTGGCTGCGAACGAACTCGCCGAACGCCGTGCGCGAGACGTGCTGGATGCGTCCCGAGCCCGCGCACTCCTCACAGGTAACCGCCGTCTGCCCCGGCTCGACTCCGTCGCCCCCGCACTCCTCACAGACCAGGGCGACCTGGACTGGAACCTCACGCTTGACCCCGGTCGCCGCCTGCTCGAGCTCGAGCTCGACCTCCGCGGCGATGTCGGCTCCACGCGCCTGCCGCGGCCGTGTCGCCACGCCGAACACGTCGTCGCCGAAGAAGGCGGAGAAGATGTCGGCCAGGCTGCCGAGATCGAACGGCGTCGGGCGGAAGCCCCCACTGCGCAGGCCGGCATGGCCGAAGCGGTCGTACAGGCCGCGCGTCTCGGTTTTTGAGAGCACCTCGTAGGCCTCGACGGCCTCCCGAAAACGCTCGCCGGCGTCGGGCTCGGCGGAGACGTCCGGGTGGAGCTCCCGCGCGAGCCGCCGGAAGGCCCGCTTGATCTCGGAGTCCGTTGCGGAGCGGCTGACGCCGAGGATCTCGTAGTAGTTGCGACCGGTCGTCGCCATCCTTCTCGAAGCGTAGCGAGGGCGCTAGTTGTCTTCGTACACGGATTCGACGAAGTGCGAGAGCTCGTGCGCGGCCGCGCGCACCGATCGAATCGCCTTCTCGTAGTCCATCCGCAGCGGCCCGATCAGGCTGACGGCGCCGAGCGTCCGGTTTGCGAGCCCGTACGACGCGCCCACTAGCGCGACGTCACGGAGCGCCGGCTCGAGCTCGCCGCCGACGCGAACGAACGGCCGCCTCGAGCCGAGCGTCTCGCCGAGCAGCTCGAGCACCGCCGCGCGCTTCTCGAGCATCTCGAGGAGGCGCTGGCAGGCCTCGAGCTCGTCGGCACGGACCTCGCCGAGGAGGCTTGCCGCTCCGCCCACGAACAACCGCTGCTCGAGCCCGCCCACGAGCTCGGTGAACGCAGGCCGCAGGAGCTCGAGAAACTCGAGCTCCTGCCGGGCGAGCCCGACGTCCTCGAACCGCCGGCGGAGGAGAGCGCTGCCCAGCTCGAGCCCGGCAAGCCGCTCGTTCAGGTACTCCCCCGCCCAGAGCGCGAGGCCGGTGTCGACCGGCTCGGCCAGGGCAAAGATGCGCTTCGAGACGCCCCCGGTGGAGGTGATGACGACGACCATCAGCACCTGCGGCTGGAGGACGAGCACTTCGACGTGGCGGACCGTCGCTGCCCCGAGCGGGGGTGCCGAGACGAGCGCGAGCAGGCGCGTGACCTGCGAGAGCGTCTCGGTCGTCTCCTGCAGCGCGGCTTCGAGCTCGCTACGCGCGGCTGCGAGGTCGAGCGGGAAGGGGCTCGGCCGCGGCTCGAGCCGCTCGAGGAGCGAATCGGCGTAGAGGCGGTAGCCGGCCTCCGTCGGCACGCGCCCCGCGGAGGTGTGAGGATGTGTGAGCAGACCGAGGCGCTCGAGCTCTGCGAGCTCGCTCCGGACGGTGGACGGCGAGGCGGTCATGCGGGACCGCACGACGAGTGTCTTCGAGCCCACCGGCTGGCGGCTCTCGACGTACTCCTCGACGACTCCGCGCAGGATCTCGCGTTGCCGCTCGCTCAATTCGATGTTCGGCGTCTCGGTCATGCCCTTTGCAGAAATTTTAGGTGACGGGACGCGGGCTCAGGCGAGCAGCTCCGCTGTGACGGCGCCGCCCAGCCGTCTCCCTCGCGGCGTAAGGACGAGCGTCTCCGCACCGTCCTCGCCGGCGCGGCGGGCCGCCAGCCCGAGCCGCTCGAGCCGGTTCAGCGCGGCATGGTCGAGTGACCGCTTCGCGGCGGCGAAGGGGAGGCCGATGTCCAGCCGCAGGCCGAGCATGACCCGTTCCTGCGCGCGCACGTCCTCGTCGAGGGGCTCGATCTCCCTCGGCGGAGACTCCCCCCGGTCGAGCCCGTCGAGGTAGGTATTCAGGCGCGGTGTGTTCCGCCGCCGCTCGGCGCCGAGCGTCGATACCGCCCCGATGCCCAGCCCGAGGTAGTCCCGCCCGAGCCAGTAGGCGAGATTGTGGCGCGCACGCACGTCGCGTCCTCCCGCGCGCGCGGGCGTGAGGCAGAAGTTCGCCGTCTCGTACCAGCGGTAGCCGGCCTCGTTCAGCTGCTCGATGACGAGCTCGAAGTAGCCCTCCATCGCCTCGGCCTGCCGTGCGAGCTCTTCCCCGTGGGCGTGGGTGAACCGCGTGCCGGGCTTCGCCTCGAGCTCGTAGTACGAGATGTGCTCGGGCCCAAGCGCGAGCGCTTCTTCGATATCCCGCTCCAGGTCGGAGGCGCTCTGACCCGGAATCCCGTGCAAGAGATCCAGAGAGATGTTGTCAAACTTGGCATCACGGAGATGGTAGAAGGCGCGCCGGACGTCATCCGGGCCCGCCTGGCGCTCGAGCACGGTCAGCAATCTCGGCTGGAAGCTCTGAGCCCCGAGCGATACCCGAGTCACGCCCGCCTCGCGCAGGAACCGCGCGAGCTCGGCCGTCACCGTCTCGGGGTTCGCCTCGACGGTCAACTCGGCGGCCGGCGGCAGGGCGCCGAGCAGGCGGCTGAGAGCTCCGGCCTCGGTCAGAGTCGGGGTGCCGCCGCCGAGGAAGATCGTCTCCAGCCGGGGCTCGAGCACGGCGCGCTCGAGCTCGAGCTCGGCGAGCAGCGCATCGACATACCGGCCGTGCAGGCCCTCGCGCCCGACGACCGTGACGAAGTCGCAGTAGCCGCAGCGATGCGCGCAGAATGGCAGATGGACGTAGAGGTGCCTCACCGTGCCGCTCATCGCTTGCCCTCGTCGAGGTTGAGGACGGCGAGAAACGCTTCCTGGGGCACCTCGACGGCGCCGACCTGCTTCATGCGGCGCTTGCCCGCTTTCTGCCGCTCGAGCAGCTTTCGCTTGCGAGTGATGTCGCCGCCGTAGCACTTGGCGAGCACGTCCTTCCGCTTTGCCTTGATCGTCTCGCGCGCGATCACACGCGAGCCGATCGCCGCCTGCACGGGAACGTCGAACATCTGCCGTGGGATCTCCGCGCGAAGACGGTCGACGAGCGCCCGCCCTCGCGCGTACGCCTCGTCGCGGTGGAGGACGAGCGAGAGGGCGTCGACCGGTTCACCTCCGACGAGCACGTCGAGGCGAACGAGCTCGCCCTCGCGGAAGCCGGCGAAGTCGTAGTCGAAGCTCGCGTAGCCGCTCGTCCGGGACTTCAGCTGGTCGTAGAAGTCGAAGACGATCTCGGCGAGCGGCAGCTCGTAGATGAGCAGGACCCGCTCCGGCGACGGGTACTCCATGTGATCGAAGCGGCCACGGCGCTCGTTGCACAACTCCATCACCTGGCCGACGCCGCCCTTCGGGACGACGATCGATGCGCGGACGTAGGGCTCCTCGACCCGCTCGCGGTCCGGCGGCATCTCCGCCGGGTTGTGCACCTCGACCCGCTCGCCCGTGGGCGTCTCGACCAGGTACGCGACGGTCGGCGCCGTCACGAGCAGATCGAGGTCGAACTCCCGCTCCAGCCGCTCGCGGACGATCTCCATGTGCAGCAGCCCCAGGAACCCGCAGCGAAAGCCGAAGCCGAGCGCCTGCGACGTCTCCGGCTCGTACGAGAGGGAGGCGTCGTTCAGCTTGAGGCGCTCGAGCGCATCGCGCAGCTGCGGGTACTCGTCCGAGTCGGTCGGAAAGAGCGCCGCGAAGACCATCGGCTTGACGTCCTTGTAGCCCGGCAGCGGCTGTGCGGCCGGTCCTGCCTGCGACGTGAGCGTGTCGCCGACGCGAAGCTTCGCCACGTCCTTCAGGCCCGTGATGATGTAGCCGACCTCGCCCGCGCCGAGCGTCTCGGCGGGCTGCATCGTCGGCGAGAAGAAGCCGACCTCCTCGGTCTCGAAGCGCGTCCCCTGGGCCATCGCGAGCACGTCCTCGCGCGCGCGAAACTCGCCGTCGACGACGCGGACGAACGCGACGACGCCGCGGTACTGGTCGTACGCGGAGTCGAAGACAAGGGCACGCGGAGGCGCGTCGGGATCGCCGGCGGGCCGCTGGATCCGCTCGATGATCGCGTCGAGGACAGCCTCGACGCCCTGCCCGGTCTTCGCCGAGACGCGGAGCACGCGGTCGGGATCGTCGCCGACGAGCTCCGCGAGCTCGCGCGCGGCGCCGTCGGGATCGGCCTGGGGCAGGTCGATCTTGTTCACGACCGGGAGCAGCCCGAGGTTGTTCTCGATCGCGAGGTATGCATTCGCGACGGTCTGAGCCTCGACTCCCTGCGCCGCGTCGACGACGAGGACGGCGCCCTCGCAGGCCTGCAGCGAGCGCGAGACCTCATAGGTGAAGTCGACGTGGCCAGGAGTGTCGATCAGGATCAGCACGTGGCCCTTCCACTCCACCCGGACCGCCTGCGCCTTGATCGTGATCCCCCGCTCGCGCTCGAGGTCCATCGAGTCGAGCACCTGCGCGCGCATATCGCGGCCCGTGACCGTGTTCGTCAGCTCGAGGATGCGGTCGGCAAGGGTCGACTTGCCATGGTCGATGTGGGCGATGATCGAGAAGTTGCGGATGCGGTCTTGGTCCATGGCAGATCAGCCGCGGCGGAAGCGGCTCAGCAACGATAGCAACGCCTCCAGCTCACGAACTCCCAGCAAACGGCAGGAAATCAAGTAGGCGGCAAAGCCGGCGAGCAGGGCGCTTCCGAGTGAGATCACCTGCCCTCCTAGCGACCGGCCCGCCGCTCCGTCGAGGACGTGCCAGACCGGGAAGGCGACCGCGGCGAGCACAGCAGCCGCCACGGTGATCAGCGCGGTTGCGCGCGCAGTCTCACCGAACTCGACCCGGCCGATGCGCCGGCGCAGGGCGACGAGAAGCACAGCAGCCCCGGCGATGTTCGCGAGCGAGGTCGCAAGCGGGATGCCCCAGGTTCCGACCCGGTAGAGGGCCGCCGCCAGAACGGTGTTCAGCCCGAGATTGCCAAGTGCGATCGCCGTCGGCGTCCAGGGCGTCTGCAAGCTGAAGAAAGCTCGGTTGAGCATCAACATCGCGCCGTTGAAGGTGAGGCCCAGCGAGAAGGCGGCAAGCGCCCCCGCAACGACCGGCGTTTGATTCGGATCGAAGGCGCCGCGCTGGTAGATGAGCCTCACGATCGGCTCAGCCAGCACCGCGCTGAACGCGCTCGCGGGCACGAGCGTGAAGGCGATCTGTCGCAGGCCGAGCGCAACCGTGTGACGGAAACCGTCCATGTCCTCGCGAGTCGCGAGCCGCGCGAGGCGTGGGAAGAGAACCGTCGCAACCGCGACCGAGAACATTCCCTGCGGCAGCATGTAAATCCGGAAGGCCTTGTCGATCGCGCTGGGGGCGATGTTCGGGTCGATGAAGCGCGAGGCGAAGATCGAGTTGACGACGAGGTTGAAGTTGATGAGGCCGAGCCCGATCGTCACCGGCACCATCAGCACGAAGACCCGGCGAACCGCTGGATCTCGCCAGTCGAGAGCCACGCGAAGACGGTCGTCTCGTCCGCGCAACCAGGGCAGCGGCAGCAGTACCTGAATCACGGTTCCGATCACGATCGAGACCGCGTAGACA
>Ga0066709_100000377_pt1 | contig 22918 bp, 21 predicted proteins | sample GraSoiAngelo_158_FD_79665 | JGI IMG/M metagenome (GOLD analysis project Ga0066709, IMG submission 79665) | Grasslands soil microbial communities from the Angelo Coastal Reserve, California, USA - 14_1009_16_30cm | ecosystem: Environmental > Terrestrial > Soil > Grasslands | place: USA...
GCTGTTCTCAGGTGGGGTCGGTCGCCCAGACCTCATTGGCGCTGGCTCGGAAGCGATGCTCGCAGAGCAGCTCCACGAGAGCCTTCACAGCAAGATCATGATGCTGCCCGATCACCTCGAAATCTTTCCCGCCCATTTCGGGGGCGCGGCGTGCGGTAAAGGTCTGAGCGGTAAGCCGGGTTCCACGATCGGCTTCGAGCGTCGTTTCAATCCGGCGCTCCGAGCCGCCTCGAGAGCGGAGTTCGTGGACTTCGTACTGAAGGATCTTCCGCCGCAGCCCGAAGTCTTCGCCGTGAATCGCCGCCGCAACCTAACGGGCGAATGAGCGAGATGCGGCTCGGACTGCGGGAGAATCTCCCGCAGTTCGCGCTGCTCGTGGTCCTAAATTCCTTCGTCGGGGCCATGGTCGGCCTGGAGCGGACACTGCTGCCACTCCTGGGTGAGCAGGAGTTCGGCCTCAGCTCGAAGACCGCAATAACGTCCTTTATCGTGAGCTTCGGCGTGACGAAGGCCGTTATCAACCTGATCGCGGCCCGTGCGTCCGATCGCCTGGGCCGGAAGCCCATCCTGGTTATCGGGTGGCTGTTCGCACTACCGGTGCCCTTCCTGATCATCTACGCGCCCGCATGGTGGTGGGTCGACCTCGCCAACATTCTGCTCGGAGCAAACCAGGCAATGGCGTGGTCGATGACTGTGATCATGAAAGTCGATCTGGTGGGCCCGAAGCGTCGCGGGCTCGCCTTGGGGCTGAATGAGTTCGCCGGGTACTTCGCGGTCGGCGTGGTGTCATGGGTGACCGGCTACATCGCCGCAAACACGGCGCTGCGGCCGCAGCCCTTCTATCTAGGGATCGTCGTCGCGATCGTCGGCCTCGCCGTCTCCGTGCTGTTCGTCCGAGAGACACGTCCCTTCGCGTACCTCGAAGCGGCCGCGGCGCTCCAGACGGCGAGCAGTGTCCGTCCATCGCTAGGCCACGTCTTCTTCGTCACGAGCTTCGGGAACGTGAGCCTCTTCGCGGCCTGTCAGGCGGGCCTCGTGAACAATCTCAACGACGGCATGTCCTGGGGTCTTTATCCCTTGTTCTTTGCCAGCTATGGTCTCGGCGTTGCCAGCATCGGCCTCGTCAAGGCGGTCTACCCCATGGTGTGGGGCGTTCTGCAGGTCGCGACCGGACCGTTGTCGGACCGCTTCGGCCGGAAGGAGTTGATCGCTGGAGGCATGATCGTCCAAGCCGGAGGGATCTGGTTGACGGTCCTCATTCCGACCTATGTCGCGTGGTTGGCTGGAGCCGCGCTGCAAGGACTCGGCACGGCGATGGTCTATCCCACACTGCTGGCGGCCATCACCGACCATGTGCACCCGACGTGGCGCGCGACCAGCCTCGGCGTGTACCGATTCTGGCGTGACCTCGGCTATGCCGTCGGCGCGCTGCTCTCCGGTGTCGTCGCAGACCTCGTCGGGCTTGCGGCGGCGATTCACCTGGTCGCGGCGTTGACGCTCATTTCTGGTCTTGTCGTCGTCCGGGCCATGGGAAGACCGAGCCCCAGGCCAATCCCGGCCCGCGCATGAGATCGAAGGTCACCGGCGCTGTCGAAGGCGCCGTTGGGTCACCGGGCTGTCACACTCCCACAAGTAGCGTGTCCAAAGAAACAGGGAGACAGGAGGACACGATATGGATCAGATAGCCCTTCTGCAGTTCTTGCTGGATGCCAGTCGACGTGGCTATGCGGCCGGCCGCAGTGCCGTCAAAAGCCGGGAAGCCGATCACTCGACGACCATTGTCCTCGAGCATGGCGACTGGAGGTTCCACGACAACTACTTTGGCGGGGAGCCGTATGGCGGACGGGAAGTCGTGTTCCTCGGGGGCAAGCCGGTCTGGATGGCCGTCTACTACGGACAGGTCGACGACGCAAACGTCGACTCGGTCTATTCGTTCTTACAGCGGGCCTTGCGCGAGGCTCCGCCTGAGTTTCCTGTCCGTGGTCCCGAGGCCTTCACCGAAGGCCAATTTTCATACCGGAATGCCTACGAGGGCGACGTGATGAGATTCTGGGGCCAAGAGACCATTTACGTGAACGGGCGACTGGTCTACACCGCCCGCTACGGGGGCGGCTTGGTCGACCGACGGAGCGGTGACTGAATGCCCGGCGGCCGCCTGACTCGCAATCCCCTCGCCCAGGATCCCGTCACCGACCCTGAGGATCGAGCACTCGTCCTCCGCGCGAAGTCCGGTCTTCGAAGTCACAGACGGGGTCGGGGCCGAGCTCCTCGACACCAGCCGCGAGAATTTCCGCCAACGACTGGCCCGCGCACGCCGGGACCTGCACAGCTTCATGCACGACCGGTGCGGGCTCGTGAATCGGGCGAATCCCTGCCGCTGTGCGAAGAAGACACGCGGCTTCATGCAGGCGGGCTACGTCGATCCTGGGAGCCTCCTGTTTGCGCGCGAGCGCCTGGACCAGGTGGGTGACGTCGTGCGGACCAAGGCCGAGGCCCTCACGACACTCGACGCGCAGTACGCGGAGATCTTCCGGCGACACCCCTTTTATCCCACGTGTGACTTGGTGCCGGCGCTGAGGCGGCTGCTCGCCGGCCCGAGTTTCAAGCAGGCGACTGATTCTCTTTGACGACGAGAACCTGCATCACGGTCGCCTCCTGCCGTGAGAGACAGAGGAGGCCGAGGCGTGGCATCCTAACGCCGTGATCCGCTCTCGCGTGCATCCGGCCTGGATCGTCCTCGGGGCGCTCGCGCTCGCGATGCTCGGCGGTACGGGGCTCCGGTCGGTCTTCGGGGTGTACATCAAACCGCTGGAGGCCGACTTCGGCTGGTCTCGCGCCGCTCTCTCGGGCGCGGCGGCTGTCTCGCTGCTCGTGTTCGGCGCGGTTGGACCGCTCGCCGGGCGACTCGCCGACTCCTGGGGCCCGCGACGCGTCATCGTGCTGTCCTTGGCATTGCTCGGGGTCGGCACGGTCGGCTCGGCCTTCGTTAATCACCTCTGGCATATATATCTGACCGCCGGGCTGCTCACGGCGGCCGGTGCCGGTGCCACCCAGCCCACCGGAAGCGCGGTCATCGCACGATGGTTCGAGGCGCGTCGAGGGCTGGCGTTGGGCATCGTGGGGGCCGCGATGTCGGCGAGCCAACTCGTCATCATCCCGCTCGCGACGGTGCTTATGCTCACCCTGGGTTGGCGTGCGAGCTTCTTCGGGCTGGGAGTCGTGCTGCTGGTGTTGGTGCTGCCGATCAGCGCGGCGTTCATCCGGAGCGATCCGGAGGAGAGCGGACTCCGGCCTTATGGCGCGACGGGACCACTACGGCCGGCCGCCGAGATCGCCGCACTCCAGCGCGCCGGCCGCGTCTCGGTGAGCGACGCGGCCCGTTTCCCGCAATTCTGGCTCTTGATGGCGACGTATTTCGTCTGCGGCTACACCTCGATGGGGATGATCCTCACCCACTTCATGCCGCACGCGCTCGAGCACGGCTTCACCGCCATCCAGGCATCGACAGCGCTGGGTGTAATGGGCGCGATGAACATGGTCGGGACGGTCGGCTCGGGCTGGATTTGTGACTCCGTCGGCCGGCGAGGACCCCTGGCGACCTACTACTTCGTTCGCGGCCTTTCCCTCGTATTCCTGCTCTACGTCTGGAACGTTCCCACGCTCCATCTGTGGGCGGCGATCTTTGGGCTCAACTATATTTCAACGATCCCGCCCACGACCACGTTGACGGCGAACATCTTCGGCCGCTACTCGGTCGGCGAGCTCATGGGTTGGATTTCGTTTTCTCATCAAGTCGGTGCCGCGCTGGGCGCCGCGCTTGCCGGTTGGGTGTTCGAGTGGACCGGCAGCTACTCCGGGGCGTTCGTGTCCGCGGCGATATTGGCCTTCGTTGCCTCGGCGCTCGTGTTCGCGATCCGCGAGGAGCCGGTTGTCTCTCGACCGACGCCAGCCCCTGCGCCCGCCTAACTGTCGGCGACTTGGAACGGCTGGTGCCGATCCCCGTTTTGAAGAAGAGGGGCGGCGTGCGACGCCGCCCCGAAGAGAGGACTATAGTTTGGCGAGGTACCGTTTTTTTATTGCGCGTCCGCACCTGGCCGCCATCCATGCAGAACTCGTCGTTGTGCTGGGAGCCGCGCTGGTCCGTGCCCGCGAACCCCGAGCCGATCTCGAGCTCGCCGCCACGAACCGCTTACGTCTGGCGGCCGGCTCTGCGACGCTGCCGCCACGCCAGTCCGAGTCCCGCCGTGAAAAGCAACACCCAGGAGGCTGGCTCGGGAACTACCTGCGGCGTGCCGATGTCGAGCGCGACGTTGTCGACGCCGAACTGGAAGACGTTCACGTTGTCGACCTCGGCAAATCGCAGCCGCAGCGTCTGGCTCAGGTGGGCGTTGAGCAGGGCGGTGACGTCGAGGGCGAAGTGCGTGTATCCCGACACCAGTGGATCGCCCACGTTGGTCCGGAACGCGTTCATCAACACGTCGGAGGCGGCGACACTGAATGGATTGGCGCCCGAGCCCAGGATGTCGACGCGGGCCTGCTGGTTGAGCGCCGGCGTCGAGAAGTCCAGCGTGTTCGGGGTGAAGAACGCGTCAGCGCGATTGCCGACGAACACATCGAAGCTGAGCGCGGCTGACGGAACGACCGCCGATATGACGACGTCCTGGTACAGGACGTGGCTGCCCGGTCCCTGTGCATCCGTCATCGCCGCCGTGACGCCTTGCGGCGGCGAAGGGACGGCGTCACCGTTGACCGGGCTCGTCGTGCCCGTCTGCAGGAAGAACGTGCCGTCACCGCCAACTTGATCGACGCGCGTCCAGCCAAGGAAGCCTGCGTCGAAGCCGCCGTTGCTGACGACGTTCACAGCCTGCACTTCACCGACCGCCGCGCAGATGGCCACCATTGCGATCCAGAGCACCCGTACTGGAATTGACGTCATGAGAGTCCGCGCTCCTCGCATCCCTAGGATGGCTGCCGGCTGATCCGGTAGATCACGCCGTCGGTTATGGAGACGACGTAGAGGTTGCCGTCGGGGCCTTGCTCGATACTCGGCGTCGTGCCGAAACCCTGTCCGATGATCAACGTCTCGCTCTCGGTCCCGTCAAACTTCGTCGGACGGAAGAGGTTGTCCGCGACCCCGTCCGCCAGCCGCGGATCGGCGCTCACGTCCACGTGCAGACGATCGGGGGTGAGACGGAAGCGGTAGAGGCTGCCGCCGGTTCCGCCGACCTGCTCAAAGCTTCGCGCCGAGCCGATCCACAGCGTGCCGTCGTACTCGGGCCCGAAAGCCGTGCCTATGACGAAGGTAGTGCCCGCGGGTCCGACCTCGTACAGCCAGCTGAACTCGGGATCGACGTAGGTGGCGCCGGGCAGCATGAACATCCGAGACAGCGCCAGACTCGCGGTGTACGCGATTCGTGTCGGCGGGTATCGCACCTGCTGCATCGCGCTGCCGAACTGCGTCGTCTCGATGCGCTTGAAATCGGAAATGCGACTCAGGGGGCCGGCGACCTGGATCCACCCGCCGTTCATCCCGGGCACCACGCGATTGAGCTCGGCGAAGGCGTCGTCGGCGTTCTCCGTCTCCCAGAGGAAGCCAGTCAGCGGGTCGAACGCCATCCCAAAGCCGTTGCGATGGCCGTAGGAGTAGATTTTCTGGATATTGGCACCGACTTCGCCACCCATCGACGCGCCGACTGCGAAGAATGGATTGTCGGAGGGTGCGGTGCCGTCCGTGTTGAGCCGCAGGATGACGCCCGAGAGATGGGCGTTGTCCGGTTGCGGTCCCCCGAACGTGTCGTCGACGATCGGTGGCGTCAAGAACGGCCCGTTCGGCAAGTTCTGCAGCCACCCTCTGCGGCCCTGGTCGCCCATGAAGATATAGAGCTTGCCGTCCGGCCCGAACCGCATCACGCCGCCGTTGTGGTTGCCGTTCTCGTTCGCGTTGTTCGTGCCTGGATGGCCGGGAACCGCAATGTTGTCGGTCTGGCGGGCGCGCAGCAGGATGAGATTCTGCGCCAGCGTCAGCGTCGAGCCATTCCAGATGAAGCGATCGACGCGGTTGCCGAGCAGCGGCACGTCGGTCACCCCCGTGCTATCCGCGCCCGTGCTGCTCTCCGTCCAACGAATGAACACGTCCGGAGTCGCCGGGAAGTTCGGATGCAGTACCAGGCTCAGCAGGCCTCGCTCAGAGTTCGAGTTCACCGCCAGGTCGAGAACCGGTATCGGCTGAACGACGCCGTTGATGATCCGCTTCACCTGACCCGATGCCTTTTCCAGCACGAAGGCGTCGTTCGGCCCGATGAAGACGATGCCGATTGGCTGATTCAGCCCGCTGACGAAGGTGGTGACTTGGAGGTTGGGGTCGAGGATCGTGAGCGGCGTCGTGTCCGCGCCCACGGGTGCCGCGGCGACCAGCCACACGACCAGGGCAACGAACCAGACCAGCAGCTTGGGCATGCTCTCCTCCGTTCGTTTGCGACCGAGCCTCGTGCAACGCCGGTGCCACAAGGCGAGCGCTATCTTTTCTGGAAGTTGCTGCATGCTCGCGATCTGTATCGTCGGAACTGTAAAATTCCGCGACGGTCGTGAGGTGTCCTTCGCCAAAACCGCGGCCCGCGGCAAGTCGTTGATCTGTCGGCGCTGATCCGGAGACAATCTCGGCTCGATGATCACCCTCTTGCTCCACCTGCTTCGACTCCTCCCGTTCCTCTGCGGCGGCCATCGCCAACTTGCCCTCGAGAACATGGCCTTGCGCCACCAAGCTTCGCACGACGGATCGCCTCTTCTGGGTCGGGCTGGTCAGGGTCTGGACCAGGTGGCGGCAGTCCCTCATCATCGTAACCCCTGCTACCGTTCTGCGGTGGCAGCGGTGCCGCTTCCGGGAGCACTGGACTCAGTTCTCCGGCCGGCCCACCGGGTGCCGCCCACCCGTCAACGCCGAGATCACCGCCCTGGTCAGGAAAATGGCCGCGGCCAATCCCCTGTGGGGTGCCCCCAGAACCAACGGCGAGCTTCTCAAGCTTGGCCTCGATGTGGCCGAGCGCACCGTCTCCCGGCTGATGTCGAAGCACCGTACACCGCCTTCGCAGACCTGGCGCACATTCCTGACCATCATCTCCGGGATCTCGAGACTGGGTGGACGCCGATCCCGCCCTCGAACCTGACGAGAGCATCATCTGCCACGACGGGTGGCAGGATGAGCGTGACCAGGGCAAGTGCGAGGAACGCAACGGTTTTCATGGCGCAGCCTCCTGGTGGTGGTAAAGCGGAGTCTCGGCCCGCGGAAAGCGACCGATAAACGCACGGAAACCGTCCCGGGTTCCTAAGCTGCGCCGGCGGCCGCGTACGCTCGGGCCCCGGAGAGGCTATCGGCTGTGGCAAGAGACTCACGAAATAAAGACTTGAGGAGGACGGGCAGAGAGTCCCCGATAAGGAGAATCCGAGCGCCGCGTACAGCGAAGTCTCCATCGCATCTTCCTCTACCGACGGACGCTCAGAGCCACAGCCAACGGGATCCCCGCCCCTACAGCCTGGAGCGCGATCGCGAGGCCGAGCAGGGTCACCACAGCCGCCGACGTGAGGGGCAGCCACCGCGTGACGAACACCCCGTCACCCTTGAAGCCGCCCATGAGGCGCCGCGCAAAGACGACCAAGAGCCCGATGCCGATCAGCACCGCCGCCAGCCCGACGCTGAACGCCACGATCAAGAGGAGCCCAAAACCCGTCCGACGCATGGAGAACGCGCTCAGCAGCACCACGAGCGCGGCGGGACAAGGCACAATGCCGCCGCTCACGCCCAGGGCGATCAGGTCGCGTAGGGACACCCGCGACGTGGTCGAGTGGATGTGATGGTGGTGCGTATGGCGTGCGAAATGCGAGTGGCGGTGCGCCAGACCCTGGCCATCGTCGTGCACGTGCCCGTGGGACTCCCCGGGGACGTGGGCGTGCTCGTGGCCGTGCGAATGAGCGTGCCTCGCTCCCGAGTACCGTTGCCAGAATAGGACTAGGCCGAGGCCGGCGATCATCAGGCCGGAGATGCCGGTGAGCCACGGGAACAGGCGCTCCGGCACGACGTACCGTGACGCATAGAGCGTGAGCCCACCAAGAAAGTACACCCCGGCCGTATGCGAGAGGGTCACGGTGAGGCCAAGAACCATGGCGTGCCAGGCGGTTCCTCGCGAGCCCACGAGGTAAGCGGCGACGACTGTCTTGCCATGCCCTGGCTCCAGGGCGTGGAGCGCACCGAGCCCCATCGCCACGACGGCTGCCAGGAGGATGATCGCGGGCCCCATCTCCCTGGTCGTGACCATCTCCGTGAGCCCGTTCCGGGGTGTCGCCTGGCGGTTTGCCTGGAGCTTGATGGAGTCGGCGGCCGGCGCGAGCGGCGAGGCGACCTGGGACGGTGGCGGACTCGGCTGGAGGAGTCTCTCCGGTCGTGCCTTGGTGCGTGGCTCATCGAGAGTCGCGCGTGTCGAGCCGGCGCCGGCCATCGATCCAGGCGGCGACGGCACCCCCGTGAAGAGCACGCGCGCCTCCAGGTCCTGGGGCGGGCTGCTCAAAGGATCGGTCGGGTAGTCGCTCAGCTCCGCGCTTCGGTCCGTCTCGGGGACCGAGGTCCTCGCCACGACGACGCCGGCCCTTCGTACCGCGATGATCTCCTTCCACCCCGTGCGTTCGGGCAGGTTGTCGTCGCGGAACCGGAGTTGGTGGACGCCGTCGATGGCTCCTTCTGAGCGAGCTGCCCGATAGAGAAAACCCAGCTTCATCGTGGGTAGACCGCCTGCGCCTGGGGCAAAGATCACTTCGCGGGACGTGACGCGCAACTCGAGGCGCCGGCCGTCGACTTCCAGCCGCAGGCCTTCCTTGAGCGTCTCCGCCTTCCGCGCCAGGTATGGATCCAGGCCGGGGTGACCGACCTCCGGCACGATCCCCGTCTCCTGGATCTCCTGGAAGGTCGGAATCTCGGCCAGGTCCAGGAGGTGCCGCAGCTCGATCGTCTCCTCCCCGATCCGAAGCGCCGAATAGTGACTGATGCTGAAGTTCCCCATCGGGTGCGCCCAACCGAGCGACGGTATCAGCAGGAGGCCAACGGCGCTCAGGACGACGAGGTGCTTACGGCTCATCGCTCAGGAGCCGTTGGGCGAGGTCGGCGTGGAGCACGTGGAAGTGCGGGTTCGTGGCGAGGGCGCGCCGGAGGTACACCTTCGCCGCATCCATCTCGCCCAGGCCTCGATAGATCATCCCGGCGTGGAAGAACAGGCGCGCGTCCCGCGTCCCGAGCTTCATGGCTTCGTCGATCGCCGTTCGTGCCTCGGCTAGCTCGCCCTTTTTGTAAAGCGCCCAGGCCAGCACGTCATAGGCGTAGACGTCGCGTCGGACCTCCAGCTCCTTGCGTGCCAGCTCCAGTGCGCGGTCGAGTTGGCGATCGTGGTCGGCGTCGAAGTACGCCTGCTCCCGGCTGTAGAGGACCTGATTCAGCGCGTTCAGCCGGCCGATGTACTCCACGAGGTCGTACTGGCGTGCGGCCGCGTCGGGGCGTCCCATCATGCGGTGGAGATCGCCGAGGGCCGCGGCGTAGTCGGGGAGCGGAATGACGGCAATCGCCCTCTGGTAGAGGTCGACAGCCTCCGCATAGTGCCCGTGGGCCGCCTTCACCTGCGCGAGCCCGGCCAACGCGCGATGGTAGTTCGGATTGGTCGCGAGGCTCTCGAGGTACCGCGCCTCCGCCGCCTTCAGGTCGCCGATCGCGAAGTGTTCCGCACCGAGCTGCCATTGCGCCCACGCGATGCTTTCGCGCGGCCGCCGGTTCGCCTTGCCCTCCTCGATGGCGCGCGTCAGCATCTCGATCGCGCTCGAAGGATCGCCTCGAACCGACTTCAGTCCAGCGAGGCGGCCCCACGCGTGGAGATCCGATTCGCGCGCGAGCATCCGCCGGTAGGCCGCCTCCGCTTGCTCGTACTCGCCGACCTCGAGCAGGGCGTCGCCCAGGATACCGTAGGCGTGGCCGTCGGTGGGATCCAGCTCGATGGCTTTCGCCGCGAGCGTGGCCGCCCTCGCGAAATCATGCACCGAGTAGCGGACATAGGCCAGGTGGCGCGTGGCCCCGCTGTGGTGGGGGACCAGAGCCAGCGACTTCTGGAGCGCGCCCTCGGCGCGGCCGAAGTACGCCGCGTCGCCCGTCTCCCGGGCCTTCTGAATGTAGGCGTCACCGAGCCGATAGTACGCAGTCCCGTCGTACGGGTTGCGCTGCAAGGAACGCTCGGCGGCCAGGATCGCTCGATCCGCCACCGTCGTCTCGGCCCTGGCCGGTGTCGCGTAGACCCCGCCAAGGCCGATGAGCGACGCCAGCACGATGATCACCCCCCGCATTTCCATACGATCACCCTTGGCCCATGCGCCCAGCACGCAGGGGCTCAACGTTCTATGGGACCAGGGGCCCGCACGGATTGGCGCCGGGGCCACTCTCACCGCAATCGACGTGACGACGGTTCTTCCCGTCGTATGGCGTCGGCAAGAATGGGAATGTCTTGGCGATGCCGTTCGCCATGACGTCCACGCCCACGACGCCTGGCGCACCGGCGAGGAAGTTGACGCCGTCGCCGGCATGGGCATTGATGTAGTTGACCCCACCCACGACCCGAATCGCGATGTCAGTCACGTCATCGTTGGGTCGGCGCCCGTTCGGCCAGCCGGCCCTGTCTGCGCTCAACGCCGCGCCGAGGCGACCCTGGCTCTCGGGCGGGGTGGGCGGCACGCGCAGATCAAGCCGCAACAGCTCCGCGCAGGGATGGCCGCAGTCCGTGCCACGCAGCGCTTGACCCGGGTACTTGAGCAAGATGCTCATCAGGTCGGTGCGGTCCCTGGCGGCGGAGCCGTCGAGCGGGACGATCCCCACGCCATAGACCAACTCCAGCGCCGCCGCGATCACCGGGTCTCGATAGAACGCCTGGAAGTTCGCCTCGTCTTCCGGCTCGGCGGCGTTCCATCGGTCCTTGAACGGCGTGGTGATGATCAACTCATTCACCAGGGGGTTCGCCATCCGGGACACCTGGACCCACGGCCCGTGGGTTTTCGCTTCACCGTCTTTGTCGAGGACCTTGACCTTCTGCCGGGCCGTGCTGGCGTACATCCCGATCACCGGATGCTTGGTGCTCGCGGCGGGCTTGCTGTCGCTGGTGATCCGGTGAATCGGCACCTCGATGGCGATGGTGCTGACGTTGAAGCCGCTGAAGCGGTTCACACCGAACGGATTGACGGTGTCCGTGTCTTCCCCGGGGCCGGTCAGCAGCGGGAGGTAGCGACGCAGGTTGAGGGTATCGAACACTGCGCCCAGGTCGATGTAAAAGGTCTCAGCGCGCTGGCCGGCGAACACACGGATCCCGGTCGGGGGGTCGGTGTAGATGCCCTGCGCGGCCAGCGCTGCGTAGTTGGGCATCGTGGCCGGCCCCACATTGGAGGGTACGGCCACCAGGGTGCGGCCGCTGAACAGCTGGAGACGGTGGCGCCCACGCACCTCGGTCACTGTGTAGGTCTGGCGCCGCGTGAGCCCTTCCGACCCGCGACCGTCCAGCGCCGTGATGCCCTGGAGCGGAACCGCTGCTGGAATGTGCGGGTTGCCGAGAGACGGAACCGGCGACGTCAGTCCCCCAGGGCCCGGGCGGTTCTCCGTCTTGAAACGGACTTCGTAGACGATATCCTCGGCCCGGCCATCCTGGTCGTTGTCGATGTTGATGGCGTACAACACCTCGTCATCGAAGCTGAAGTAATTGGGTCCGTCTCCCGGATCTTGTCCCGGATTCACATTCATAATGAATGTGACCTTGCGCTCGTCCGGGGAGCGGACGAGATTGGCCGCGTCGTAGCTCACGAAGGCGTAGACATCGGTGTTGTCCGCCGCTGGGTCCAGGGCGATCAGCGGCGCCTCCCGGTGGCTTGCCGCCCAGACCACGAGGCTGCTGACGGCGATGGTCAACGCCGCGAGGACGACAACAAGAGCTGGAAAGAATTGATGCTTTCTCATCTGTTTCATCCCTCGTCTCCTCCCGTGCGGCTGGGCCGCGTTGCCAGTCAACGGCCAGGGCATCGGCCCATCCACGCCTCACTGCGTTGAGTTGGCTTGAGTTCAGTACGCACCCTAGCTACGAGCCACAGCGCCGGATCGGATGCACTCTGAGGAGGTTTCCCCGAGAAGCCCGCACGAAACTTCCGAGCAGAAACAATCCGACTCCCGAATCCACTCGGTGGATGGGGTCGAGCAAGGATGACGGAGAATATGAGAGACAACCTGAACGCAAAACAAGACGGAGCTCGCGCTCGACGTCTTCCGGCGTCCCCACCCCAGGTCTGGCTCCATCCTCAAGTCAAGTTTTTCGGGGGCAGGTCCAGGCGGTACCCCAAATTAACGGAGGACGGTCACGTCCGGGGCCGTCCTAAGCGTCACAGGATTGACGTCACATTGGTTTTGTTTCCAACACCTCCCTGATCGGTGAGGAGACTCGATAACATCACTGCGAGTACTTAGCTGAGAGCCGAATCTGGTGCATCTCTTGCTGAAGCGGCCAGCGGGCTGGGGCACCGTGTTGGGTTTTCGCGAAGGCGTGATCAGATTCCTGGAGGAGCATCCCGGCTACGTTTGCGCTGAGTGCCTCGCTTTGAGCGTGGGGGCACCGCTCTCCCCGACCACAATGATCACGCTCGGTCTGCACCCGGCCGACGGTTTTGCAACCGCAGACGATGTGTGTTCTCGCTGCCATCGCCTTTCCCGCGTGATCAAAGCAGAGAGAAAGACGTAGAGTCCCGCAGTGGGCTAGACGGCCACCTAGGACAAGGGCCTCACAGCGGAGCCGGATTCTGCAGCGCCCAACGACTCATTCACATCTTGTCCACATGTCCACATATACCCACACGCGCAGAATCGGACGATCTGACGCGGCCTCGCGGATGCTGCTAGGAAAAGAGATGGTCTTTTCGCCCATACCGGGCACAGGAATCAAAATTCTCCTCTCGGGACGGGCTCACGCAGGCCCCGTCTTCAATTCCAGCTCGCGCGGAGGTCAACAAGCAGGAGGTCTGCAGCGGCAACACCTGATGCGACCCACCGCTCAAACACCTGTCCTTCGCCAAAACGCCGTCCGGTGAGCAAGTGGTTGATCTGTCTGCTCTGCTCCGGAGAGAGGCCATCGTCGATTGAGGTAGCACCGCTAATGGCCCTCGCTTTACTAGCTGTATTTGAGGGGATTTGAACCCCACGAGACATTATCTGAGACGGAGGAATCGAACCCTGATGACCGCATTATCTGAGCTGGCGGATGCCTGACGAGACCATCGTCCTATCCCGACTCGACAAGATCATCACGCTGCTGGCCGCGGGTGTGGCCGCCGACAAGCCCCAGCGCGAGCGAATCCGACTGCTGTCGTCGGCCGGCCTCGCTCCCCTGGAGATTGCCCAGGCCCTGGGAACCACGGCCAACACGGTGCGCGTGGCGCTGGTGGGGATTCGGAAGAGTGGCCGCGTGCGCCGAAAACGAAGGTCCTAGAGATCCACCATCGGTTCCGTCGAGTTCGTGTCAGCCATGCCACCGTGCCTCCCGGGGAGCGTCTACTCCGAGATCTCCTCATCGTTCAGCTAGCTCTATCTGGAGTCGACAACCACAGCATTCGGAAAATCGCGAAGGTCGACATGAATAAGGTCACGCGGAAGGCAAGTCCTGAGCCTGAAGCCCTAGTCCTTTCGACTGAATTCGTCGAGCACTTCCTTCGCTACCCGTCGCGCCTTCTCGGTCGGGTCGCGCATCCACTCTTCGTTCTCCAGAACGTCCTTCTTTAACCAGAGGTCCGCGCCGCGCTTGCTCCGAGAGGCGCCGTTGACCCGTGGATGGCCCCGGGCCACGTCTGGCGGCACGACGACAGCCGGGAGTGCGTGGGGATTCTCGAAGATCGCGAACCGATAGCGGACCTCCGCTCCCGGCAGGTCGGCCTTGAACACGCCCACGGCGCCGAGCCGCGCGCATCGAGCGTCCACGAACGGGCCATCTTCAGCGAGATAGCCGGTGTCCTGGCCCGGGCTCTTCGGAGTGTACCGGCCGATCTCGGTAACAGCCTGACTCCAGTCGAGCAGTGGCACCATGAGATCGTCGTTGATCACGAGGAGCGTGGGCATCGTCTCGGGCGTCTTCGGGTACGCCTTTTTCACGGCGTGACGGACGGACGACCACGGCCCAGTGGAACGCGCCTCGGCGTGGCCGGCGGCCTGATCCTCCTCTACGTGCGCGGCATCAATCTCAGCGTCTCCGCGGCGGTGGGGTTCATCTCGCTGTTCGGGGTGGCGGTCATGAGCGGGCTGCTCTATGTAGCCGACATCAACGCACGCCGCCGCACGCCCGGTCTGTCGCTACGCGAGGCCGTGGTGCAGGGCGCCCGCGTGCAGTTCCGGCCGCGGCTCGTGCTGATCGTCGTCACCGTGCTCGGCATGCTTCCGGCGGCCCTGGCTCGCGGGATCGGCTCGGACATCCAACACCCGCTGGCGACCGTCGTCGTCGGGGGCCTGCTCGCCACCTTGATCCTGACCCTCTTCGCGCTGCCCGCCATCTATGTGCTCGCCGACCGGCTTCGGGCGCCTCAGCGACAGGTCACCGAGGCCGACTGACCGCGATGACACCGAGGAGGCGATGACGAAGAGCAGGAGGGCTCTATGCCGGAACCAACGACGTGTTGCTGCAGACATCTGTACACCCTGCGCGGCGGCGAGAGCGGCGACCGCTGCCCGATTGGCGCGCGACAGCTCTGCGCCGAATGCGCCACAGACGGCAGAGGCCGCTGTCCGACCCATGGCGTTCGGGTCAAGGTGCCGCGGCTATGAGACGACGTTGCTTGCGCCAGATCAGATAGAGGTTTCGCGAGTACACGAAGATGCCCGCCCCCTCGCCGAGGATGAAGACGGATCGAGGCGGTGGAGAGCATAGGTGAAGAGCGTCAGTCCCCCGCCGATGGAGAAGAACCAGAACGATAGCGGGATGACGCTCTCTTGCCTCTTCTCGGAGACGATCCACTGGACCACGAAGCGCATGGAGAAGAACGCCTGCCCTACCAACCCGACCGACAGCCACAGTTGATCGTTGCTCATCATTCCCTCGCATGAAGAAGGTTCACGTCAGCGGGCTTTGCCGCATCATGTGCGGGCGCGGAGCAGGAGCGAGACGCCGAGCCCCGTGAAGATGACGTTCGCCGTCCAGGCGGCGATCAACGGGGGGAGAAGGTCCGCGCGCGCGAACGCGAGCGCGACGTAGTGAACGACCAGGTAGCCGGCCATGATCGCGATCGCGAGGCCGATCCCGACCAGGCGGCCACCCCGCGGAGCCTGGAGCGCGAAGGGGATGGCGACGAGGACCATGACCAGATTGACGAGCGGAAAGGAGAGCTTCGAGTACAGCTCCACCAGATACTTCCGGATCTCGAATCCCGCCGCCTCGAGCTGGGCGGTGTAGTCCTTGAGCTCCAGGAAGCTCATCGTGTTGACGGGTTTCTGGATACGGATGAAGTCGTCCATCTCCTCCTTCAGATCGAGCGCGGTCAAGCCGAAGGGCACCGTCTGCACCTTGCCGTCGGCGCCGAACTCCCGATACGCCCCGTCGTTCAGCTCCCAACCCGTCGCCGTCCAGTGCGCGAGCCGAGCGTCCAGCCGACCGACGGGGCGGAACTCATGGTCGATCTCGAGGATGGTGACGCCGTACAGGTCGTTCGTCCCCGGGTTGAGCAGCTCGACACGGTAGAAGCGCGAGTCAGCGCTACGCACCCAGAGGCGCTGGCGCGACTGGAGATGACGAGGCGCCTGGCCGCGGATCTTGACGCGGTCCATTTCGTCGCCGCGCTCGTTGAGGCTGGGCAACACGAGCTCCTGGAAGAGCCCGGCGCCGATGGCCACGGCGAGCCCGAGACCCAGGATCGGCGCGCTCACCCGATAGAGGCTGACACCCGCCGCCTTGAGCGCGGTCAGCTCGTGATAGCGGCTCAAGGTCAAGAAGAGGAAGATCGTCGCGACGAGCATGACGACCGGCAGGAACTCGAGCAGCGCCGCCGGCAGCCGGTAGAGGAAGTGCGCGAAGATGTACACCATCGGCGGCTTCAGCCGAAGGTATCGGTCCAGGGTCTGCAGGAGATCGATCACGATGAAGAGGGTGGCCGCCACCGCGAGGCCGATCCCCATGAACGCCACGTACTCACGGGCGAGGTAGCGATCGATGATGTGCGTCGAGTCATGGGCCGCACTTGCCGCATGGCCGCGGACGCGCCGGAGGCGTCGGCGAGGTATCGCGCGCCTGAGGGCTTCGAGTGCCCGCCAGACGACCGGCATCGCGGGCCACGTCCACTCGCGCGCCGTGGCGATGAGGAGGCCGAGACCGATGACCGCGAACACGACGTTCGGCGTCCAGATGGCGAGGGCTGGGGGAATTCGCGTGCCGAGCGCCGCGCCCTCGAGCGACGTCATCACCAGGTAGTAGATCACCAGGATCGCCAGGCTGCCGACGAGGGCGATGCTCCGGCCGCCACGATGCGAGCGGACCGCGAGCGGAAACGCGACGAGCCCAAAGACGAGCGCGGCGAGCGGGAGCGCATAACGCTTGTGGCGCTCGATCTGGAACGGCGCGCGGCTGTAGGCGTCGTGCCGAAACTCGGCGATCTTCTCCGCGAGCTGGCCCAGGCTGAGGTCTTTCTCGGGCTTCTCGACGCGCGGCGCGCCCTTCAGCGGCGAGTCCACCGACAGGCTGATGTCGTAGATGTCGAAGCGCGTGTAGCGATAGCGGGCCGGGCTCGCGGCGCCTCCAACGACCGGCACGTCCTTCGTGGTGAGGCCCTTCGGCGGGTCGGCCGGCATGACGTCGGCCTCGTTCACGGCGCCGTTCATCAGGCGAAGGGTGATGCGGCGGCTCACCTCGTCGGTGATCAGGCGGCCCTCCGGAGCCGTGATGATCCGCGAGAGCATCGGATCGCGCTCGTCGGAGACGAGCAGGCCACGCAACGCGATCTGGGAGGCGCTCACGTCCTGGACGTAGATGATCACGTCGCCGAACGCCCCGTTGAACACGCGCTCTTGCAGCCCGCTGACCGCCCGCGCCTGGAGGATCCGGAAGAGCTGGCTTTGGAACGCGTGGTTGGCCGCCGGGTTCACGACAAGGGTGAGACTGGCGGTGGCGAGCGCGACGACGAGCGAAGCGACGAAGACCGGCCGGAACAGGCGCAAGACGCTGACGCCCGCCGCCTTGAAGGCGACCACCTCGAGGTCGCTCGCGAGGCGGCCGCCGGCGAGGAGCACCGCGACCAGCAGCGCCATCGGCAGCGTGTGGGCCAGGAACGACGGGAGCATGAAGACGAGCAACTGCACGACGAGAACGAAGGGCACGCCCTTCGTGATGACAAGATCTGTCAGGCTGTAGATCCGGTCGAGGATCAGGAAGAAGGTGAAGAGCGCGCAGCCGAACGCGAACGGCGAAAGCATCTCGCGCGTGATGTACCGATCGAGCACGAGAAACCGCCCGCGCCGCTGGCCAGCGCCCATGTGCGCCGCCTTACCCAGCGCGCGGGTGGTCGGGCGACAACGCCGGCCGGACGCATCCCGCCGGATCGAGCACGGTGAACGGCTGCCGTGTTACCACCCCCCGGGCAGCGCGGCGCATGCAGGGGTCGCCGGGCTGTGCGCGGAGGGCCCGATCCGAGACGATCAGGTAGCCCATCTCCCCCTCCCGCACGCTGGTCTCGAACCTCTTGAGAGTCTTCGCGTTCACGACCGGGCGGTCCAGGTTGAAGGACAGGGCGAGGTCTTGCAGGTCGAGCGAGTACACGGGCGCCGGCGCCTGTGACAACACGGTCCGCAGCGCGCGAAGATCGGTCGTTGCATTGAAGTGCGGTGTGTCGAGCTCGACGAGGACGACGCCCGCCGCTACGACCGCGATCCACGCACCGGCGAAGGCTCGAGCGCGTCCCCGCCACGCCAAGGTCGAGTACCACCACCCGATGAGGAGCGCCGCGGCCGGACAGAGCGGAAGGTAGTACCGTTCCCGTTGTTTGCCCGACACGGCGATCAGGACGAATACCGTGGCCAGCCAGACGAGCAGCAGGCGTACCCGGCGGACCGTGTCCGGGTCGGCTTCGCGGAGCGCCCGCCGGATCGCGAACGGCAACAGCACACCCCAAGGCAGCATGACGATGACGGCGAAACTGATCGGTTCGGCGATGGTCTGCCAGCCCCAATAGTCGCGTCCGAAGTATGCGAGCAATTGATCGTTGAGCACGAAGCCGTGGACGAATTTCTTGTGCCCCGCGGAGGCCGCGGCCACGATCCACCAGGGGAGGGCGAGACAAGCGAGCACGATCCAGCCCGGGATCGACACGAGCCGCCTCCGTCCCGCTGCCCCATGGGCCATGATCGTGTCCCCGATCACGATGGCCAGCGGAACGAAGCCGGCGGCGCCTTTGGCGAGCGATCCGAGACCGATGACGCCGTAGAAGAGCACCAGCCAGCCCCGCTTGTCGGCGAAGCTGGCGGCCACGTACACCGCGATCGCGCCGGTACCTGCCAGCAACTGCACCATGTCCGGCATCGACGAATGCGCCATCGTGCAGACCCCGACCGTGGTGGCTACGGTGAGGCCTCCGACGATGCCCGGCTCCGGCCCGAAGAGCCGGCAACCGAGCCAGTAGGTCAGGAGAACCACGCCGATCGCCGCCAGCAGGGAGGGCAATACCGCTGTTCGGACGCTGACCGAACCGGTGGGCCAGGACGCGAGCGCAATGAGCCAGACTGCCAGTGGCGGTTTGACGAGATGAAACGTGCCGTCCGGGAGAGCCGGGAGTAGCCAGTGCCCGTTGACGAGGATGTCCCGGGCCAGGACGGGGAACCGCGAATCGTCGTTCGTCAGAAGCAGGCGCGATCCCCAGTTGAAGCTCAGCACCAGAGTACCGACGACGGCCGCGAGCGCGAACCGTGAAGATCGTGATGCCAAGACTGACACGGCGGCCGCCCGGAACAGGGGCGGTGCTCCGTGCACAAGAACCCTTTGCACATGGCTCATTCGTGCCTCCCCGTGCACATGTGTGTGCGACGGACGGGCGGGCGCGACCGTATGTTGGCGACGGCCTGGCCGGAAGCGGCCGGACTGACGCTAGTGTTGGATCAGTGGTAGGTCGGAGAGTCTACGGGAGGAGCACGAGGAGAGGAGGCGGGGCGCCGCGGCGCCCCGTATGCATCGTGTCTCGGCATCTCGACGAGCGCGATGGGCACCCATAGCGGGAGTTCCGTATCGACGGGTGACGGCGCCTCGACAGCGGACGCGCCAGTGATGGCGATGACGGCATCGTCGAAATCGTCATCATCCCAGTAGCCGCCGATCCAAGTAGGGTCGGCGGGATCGCCGAATGCGACCGTCGGGAGCCCGATGAGCAAGGCCGCGATGAGCAAGGCGAGGACGTGACGCGCGAGCAGCACGAGCCATGATCGCCCCTCTCCTCGTCACGGTCAAGGACGCCATGCGCTCGAGCGAATCACGCGTCGGCGAGCAGCTCCATCGAGCCCTTCAGATCGGCGAAGAGGACCGTGACCTGCTCGCGCTCACCCTCAAGTGCGGCCTTCGAGGTGAGGATCTTCTCCGCGAGGTGTCCGTCTGCTCCAGCCAGTACGTCATGCCCATCTCGCGTACATCGACGCCTGTAGCGCGGAAGCTGGTCAGGACGAGTCGGGTGCGGCCACGCTGCTGACTGTTCCCGGCCGCGTGAATCGCGGGCCTATCGCCTGGGCGCCGAGGGCAGGAAATGGACCACCGCCGTCTCCAGGTTGTACATCGCCCCGGCGATCTTGACGGCGCCCGTGGTCTCGAGCTCGGCGATGACTGCACTACGGCTGCGGATCTCAGCCACGGTGAGCTCGACATTCTTGCGCGCCACCGCGTCGACGAAGCCGTAGTTCTTCGCGGAGCGCTCGCCCTGATACGAGGTGGCATCCACCGCCGGCTGGATCTTGGCGAGCACGCCAGAGAGGTGGCCCAGCTGGACCCGGTCAATGGCACCCTTGATCGCGCCGCATGCGGTGTGGCCCATGACCAGCACGACCTTCGCGCCGGATATCTTGCAGGCGAACTCCATGCTACCGAGGATGTCATCGTTGGCGACGTTGCCGGCCACGCGGGTGTTGAACACGTCGCCGATGCCGAGGTCCATGATCGTCTCGGCGGGGGCGCGGGAGTCGATGCAGCTCAGGAGCACCGCGGCCGGATACTGTCCCTTCGCGCTCGCTTTCTGCTGAGCCAAGTAGTCTTGCGTTGTCTTCTGCCCCATTCGGAAGCGCTCATTGCCCTTCTCCATGAGCCGGATGATCTCGTCCGGCGTCAGCTTGTCGCGCTGCGCCTTGGTCAGTGCGGCTGCCCAGGCAAGCCGGCCCGGGAGCGCGGAGCCAACGAGGGCGACCGCGCCGCCTACGCCCGCGACTTTGAGGAATGCTCGGCGGCCGAGTCGCTCCGGATTGCGCATGTTGATTCTCCTCGATCGAGCCTTGTTGCTCGCACTAGAACCAAGGGCGTATGGAGCCGCTTTACGGCTGCGTGGGATTCTAAATCATCGGCCGATCTATACGAGCGTCGCCGTGCAAGAGATCGCGGGGAACGCGGACCTCAGCAATCCAAGAGGGTCTGCGAGACTTCCCGGCCAGCCATGCTCCACCAGGTAGCGCGCCTCGGCTTCCTAACGCGGAAGAAGTGTCCGGAAGCGGATCCTGTCTTTGGCAGAGCCCTCCAGAATCACGGATCACCTGGGGGGCAGACCATTCAGGTGCACGAGACGGCGCCTTTTCCCGGCTCGTACCTGCCTTCTCTCCTCAGTCCTCGAGGATGAAAGTCACCTCGATCTTCGATCGGTACTCCGTGACCTTGCCCTTTTCGACGTGGGCTGTCTGATCGAGAACCCGAATGCCGGTCAGATTACGCAGTGTCTTGTTCGCCCGCTTCAATGCCTCGCCGACGGCGTCCTGCCACCCTTTCGGAGAAGATCCGATGATCGTCGTGACTCGCGCGACGGCCATAACGCACCTCCTGTCTCGGTCGTGGGGCTTTTGGAGGTCGGAAGGTGGGCCGAGAGTAGCGGTAGGGGCCCGAATGGTCAAGGTTGTCCCAAGCGGCCGTCTCACCACCTGCCCTACCGAGGTGTTCGGGACTCCGAGCGATCCAAAGTAGGTTTTCACACGAGATGGGGCGTCGCCTTGCGACCTTCCGATCGATCCCATATGCTGCGTTCTCACGGACACGACATGACCATTCCAGAGGTGGGCTGCCCTTCGACAGACCACGAAATAGGCAGTTCGTTCCGATCCGGGCTCATCCTCCTGGTGCCCGTGCTCCTGGCCTTCGCCGGATGCATGGTCGGGCCGAACTACCAGCGGCCCAAGGTCTCCGTGTCACCGAGCTTCGGGGAGACCGGGGACCCGCGTCTCAGCGCCGAATCGACCAACTACCGGGATTGGTGGAAGGCCTTCAACGATCCGGTCCTGGACCGCCTCATCGCGCGGGCCTACCGTGACAACCTCACCCTCCAGCAGGCCGGGGTGCGAGTCCTTCAAGCCCGCGCCCAGCTGGGCATCGCGGTCGGCGAGATCTTCCCGCAGTCCCAGCAGGCCGTCGGGTCCGTCCAGTACAACCGCACGAGCGACCGAGCCTCCAGCGCCGCTTTCTTTAAGGGCGGCGGCGGCATCGAGTACTGGCAGTCGACGATCGGGGGGCAGGCGAGCTGGGAGCTCGACTTCTGGGGACGGATCCGGCGCGGGATCCAATCGGCCGACGCCAGCCTGCTCGCGACCCTCGCGGACTACGACAACACCCTCGTCACCCTGACCGCGGACGTGGCCAACACCTACATCGCGCTCCGGACCGCCGAGGAGCGCATCCGCATCGCCCAGGAGAACATCGATATCCAGCAGCAGACCCTGCAGATCGTCGAGGCCCGGTTCAAGTACGGCACCGTGACCCAGCTCGACGTGGAGCAGGCCCGGACCGTGCTCCTGAACACTCAAGCGACGCTGCCGACCCTCGAGACGCAGCGACGCCAGGCTCGGGATGCTCTCAGCGTGCTGCTCGGCATGCCTCCGAACGACCTCGGTGATCTGCTGGACCGCCCGTCCGCGATCCCGGTCTCGCCGCCGCAGATCATCGTAGGCATCCCGGCCGATCTGCTGCGCCGCCGGCCGGACATCCGGAGCGCCGAGCTGCAGGCGGTCGCGCAGTCGGCCCAGATCGGAGTGGCCAAGGCCGATCTACTCCCCGCCTTCTCCCTGATCGGCAACCTGGTCCTGCTCTCGACCGATCTGGGGACGTTCCGGCTCAGCGACATGTTCCGCTGGGGCAGCCGCCAGGTCCAGATCGGTCCCTCGGTGCAGTGGAACATCCTCAACTACGGCCAGATCACGAACAACGTCCGCGTGCAGGACGCGAACTTCCAGCAGTTGCTGCTCGCCTATCAGCGATCGGTCCTCTCGGCCCAGCAGGATGTGGAGGACAACCTCGCCGCCTTCCTCCGCTCGCAGGACCGGGCCGATCTCCTGGCCAAGAGCGTCACGTCCAGCCGGGCGGCGGTCGACCTGGCCGTCTTGCAGTACCGGGAAGGCGTGACCGACTTCACCACCGTGCTGACCACTCAGCAGACACTCTTGAGCCAGCAGGACAACCTGGCCAGCACCCTGGGCAACATCTCGACGAGCCTCGTCGGGGTGTACCGGGCGCTGGGAGGCGGCTGGGAGATCCGGGAGGGCGACGACATCGTGCCACCGGAGATCAAGGCCGAGATGCAACAGCGCACGAACTGGGGGAGCCTGCTGGCCCCCACGACCTACAACCTGCCGGCCTCCCGTGAGCCACAGTCTCGGCCCCGGCTTCCCGATTGGTGATGA
>Ga0066709_100000378_pt1 | contig 22916 bp, 14 predicted proteins | sample GraSoiAngelo_158_FD_79665 | JGI IMG/M metagenome (GOLD analysis project Ga0066709, IMG submission 79665) | Grasslands soil microbial communities from the Angelo Coastal Reserve, California, USA - 14_1009_16_30cm | ecosystem: Environmental > Terrestrial > Soil > Grasslands | place: USA...
GATGACATGCTCGCAGCCCAGCTCTTCCGCCATCAGCTTGGCGTAGTGCAGCTCGTCGTATTTCGGCCCGTAGGGGAAGTGGACCGAGAAGGCGATCTGCGGTCGGGCGAAGCTGGCGATGAGTGCCGAGTCGATGCCGCCGGAGAGGTACAGGCCGAGCGGCACGTCCGCGCGGAGCCTTATGCGCACGGCATCCTCGAGCAGCGCTTCCAGCTCGTCCACGGCTTTGGTGGGGTCGACATCGTAGAGGTGATCGACGAGCTGCCAGTATTCGGAGACGCGCCGGCCGCGGAAGTTGCCGCGCAGACCGCGGACGACCAGTTTGTGGCCCGGGCGCAGCGCATAGATGTCGCGGAAGAGGGTCTCTTCGCCGGTCAGGTACTCGAAGGCCTTGAACTCGTCCGGGATGTTGATCTCTGGCAGCGGTATCTGCGTGAGCAGCGCCTTGATCTCGGAGGCGAAGAGGAACGACGAGCCGTCCTCGTGGAAATAGAGCGGCTTCTCCCCGGCGATGTCGCGAGCCAGGAACAGCAGGTCGTTCTCGAAGTCGGCCAGCGCGAAGGCAAACATGCCGTTCAGCCGGTCCAAACAGGCCTCGCCCCACTCGAGATAAGCGTGCAGCAGCACCTCGGTGTCACCTGTGGTGACGAAGGAGTGACCCAAGCCGCGCAGCTCCTCGCGCAACTCGACGAAGTTGTATGTCTCACCGTTGTAGGCCAGCACGTGCGTGGGCCGTTCGGCCCCCGGCCGCGTGTAAATCAGCGGGCAAAGGTTTCGCGACACCAGGTCGAGGATCGAGAGACGTACCATGCCGAGGTCGAGGGCGTCCGTGCGGTAGTGGCCGGTCTCATCCGGGCCGCGGTGCTTCTGGACGTGCAGCATTCGAGCTACCGACGCGCTCTCCGCCAGCGGCCCCGACTTGGAGAGTATCCCTGCTAGGCCGCACATCGCCGAGCCGAGCTCACTCCCGCCGCCCAATCACGCTGGTCCCTGACTCCTGCACCGAGAAGCGCTCGACCACGAGGCCCTCCTCCTGGAACCACGACCGCACCTCTTCCGGGGTGTGTCGATATGCGTGCAGCGGATGGTACCAGTCGAAGTTCGTGACGAGGTTCGAGGTCCAGTCCATGGAGCCGTTCCAGTAGCACTTGAAAACGTTCCAGTAAATCCAGCGTTGCAGGTCGTACTTGCCAGCGCGGATGGCCAGCAGTGGGATGTCCACCGGGATCTCGATGTCGACGTGCAGCTCGCTGAGCGCCTTGCCCAGCTTGGTCATCGCCTCGGAGAACTCCAGACACTCCTCCGGCGACATGTTCACCGTGTGGCTGCGGATGAAGTCGTCGCAGAACTCCCGGATCGGCCCCTTGACCTTGTAGACGTAGATCGCGATGTGGCCGCGGCTCAGGTGGCGCAGCAGCGCGCGGAAGGCGGCGTGCGTGTCCGGCGTGTGGTGGATGGCCTGATCGCAGGCGACGAAGTCGAAGAAGGCTGGTGGAAACGGGAGCCGCGTGAGGTCGGCCTGCACGAGGTGCAGGTTCGAAATGTGGTGAAGCCCCTCATAGGCCAGGTGGATGCCCTCGCTGATGTCGACGCCGAAGACCGTGGCGCTGGAGTTCCGGGCATACAGCTCGGCATCGCGCCCTTGGCCGGTACCGGCGTCGAGGATGAAGCGCTTGTCCTCGAGGAAGCGCTGGAGACCGCGCAGGTCGCCGTGGCCGTAGCGCTCGAGGTACCAACGTACGTAGTGCGGCTTGGTGTCCTCGCGGTAGTTTGGAGCGCGCTTCCACTTCTCCGAGAAGCTGGCGCGCGTCTCGCCCTGTCCCGGCACCCACACTGAGGGGTCGAGGAGCACCGGCACGCCCTCGACGATCTCGTACTCGCGCCCCGCGTCACTTACGAGCCGTCCCGAGCGGATCTCGTCCTCTGGCCCACGCGGGTCCACGAGGTGCAGGGGTTCACCGGTCACGGGGCAGCGGAGGAAGGAAACGAGACTGGGCTTCATGGTGTGTTCCCCCCGCTCACGGCCTCGGCGACTCTACCAGGCCGCACAGCGATGAGCGACCGCGCTCGGCCTCTGCGTGGGCGCGACGGATACTGCCTCGTCGTCTCGCCGACGCATGGACCCGTGTCCTGACGCTACACGGCGGTCGAACGTCGGCCCCGAGGACGCGCCGAACAGCCTCTACTGCAACTGCCGCGGGCGCTCCGCGGCAGAAGGTCCCGCGGCTGACCGAGCACCCTCGACGTCGGCCCGCCGGTAGAGTCCTGACCGGAGCGGGACGTCGCCCCGCGCTCCCCCAGCCCACGCGCCGGTCCCGATTGACGGCGGCGGGAACCGCTCTCTAGACTCACATCTGCGCGACGTGGAGCCGTTCCTGTACGATGAGTTCTACGCTATCGAGCGCACCCACTGGTGGGCCGTCGGCATGCGTGGAGTATTCCATGCGCTTCTGGCTCCCGCGCTGATGGAGGTCGCGCGCCCGCGGCTTCTTGACGCGGGCTGCGGCACGGGCGTCGGGTTGGAGGAGTTTGCACGCTACGGCTGGATCTGCGGCATCGACGTCGCGGGAGCGGCCCTCGCTTACAGCAGGCGTCGCGATGGTACCCTGCCGGTCATCCAGGCGAATCTCGTGCGCCTCCCCGTCGCCAGCGGTGCACTGGACGCCGTGCTCGCGCTCGACGTTCTCGAGCATCTCGATGACGACGGTGCCGCCCTGCGCGAGATCCGGCGCGTGCTCCGTCCGGGCGGCGTCGCGCTCCTGAACGTTCCCGCATTCGCCTCGCTATGGAGCGAGAAGGACGCCGCGAACCACCATCGCCGCCGCTACACGAGGCGGACACTCCGCCACGCGGTCGAGGAGGCGGGCCTGCGGGTGGAACGGCTCACCTACACGAACGCGGCTCTCTTCCCGGCCATCTGGTGCGTGCGGCAGGTCCAGCGGCTTGCGCGCCTCAGCTGGAACAGCCGCGCCGAGTACCACCCGCGGCCGTGGCTGAACCGCGCACTGCTCGCGCTGCTGCGCCTGGAGCAGCACGCCCTGCGGGCCGTCGACCCACCGTTCGGGACTTCGGTTACCTGCGTTGCCCGCCGCTCGACTGGCTAACTAGCGACCCATCAGCCGGCCACCCGGAGCCGCGTCGGCGCCTGCTTCTGGAAGTCCACCTTGAGCCGGGACAGCGTCGCAACGCCCTGGTCCGTGCGCAGCGCCTCGACGGCGTCGGCGAACTCGACGTCGATGCGCAGGTCGTGGCCGAGGTATCGTCGGAAGGTCGCGAGGATGTCCTGCAGTACGTCGTCCGAGTAGCGTCCTGCTTTGGCGACCCGGAAGGTGATCGCGTTCGGGCGGTCCTGGACCACCTGGTAGCGCTGGATGGCGTGGTCGAAGTCCTTGAGGTAGTGGGTGAAGAAGCTGCCGGGAAGGTACTGCCCGTCCGTTCCCTGGATGATCGACTGGACCCGGCCTTCGACCTCGCCGACGAGCGGGAGGCCACGCCCGCACCGGCAGACGACACCCGGGTCGATGGCGACGCCGAGATCTCCGAGCCGGTAGCGAATGAAGGGCAGGCAGTAATTGTTCAGGTCGGTGATCACGAGCTCGCCCACCTCTCCGGCCGGGACGGGCTCGCCGTTGCGGAGCACCTCGACGATGAACCCCTCCGCGACCACGTGGTGCCCCGTGTGCGCCGCGCACTCGTAGGCGATGCCGGAGAACTCACGGGCGCCGTACTCGTCGAACACCCCGCAGCCGAAGGCCCCCTCGATCAGTCGGCGGCTCGACTCGGGTAGCGTCTGCCCGCTGCTCATGACCGCCTTCGGGCGCACGGCGACCTCGCTCCGACTCTCGAGATAGCGCGCGAGGAGATCGAGCGCCTCGGTGTACCCTTCGATTAGCGCGGGCTGCAGGGCGGCGATCCGGCGCACCATCGCCTCCAGGTTGTCCTCTCGCATCTCGAAGACGGGCGCCAAGCGGCGGCGTTGGAGGAACGCGTCCAGCCGCTCCTGTCGCGCCCGGTTCGGCGCCAGCCCGAGCGTCTCGTGCCAGAGGCGCACGCAGCGGTCGCCGAACTGGTAACCAGTCCATTCCTGCGAGCGCAGGGTCGCCGCCCAGCGGAACTCAAGCTGGGCGCGGTCTACATAGCAGGCGAACGGCTCGCCGGTCGAGCCGCTCGTCATGATCCTGATGACGCGGGCCTTGTCGTGGTTCTCGCTCAGGATGTCGAAGTAGAGGTGGCGGCGGACGTCCTTCTTGGTGAGGAAGGCGAGCTTGTGGAGGTCGACCTGCCCGCGGATGTCGTCGGGGCGTAGCTTCATGGCCTGCATGCGACCCCGATAGTAGGGGACGTTTCGGTACGCGTGCCGGACCAGGCGGCGGAGCTTCTCGTCCTGCAGCTCGCGGATGTGGTCGAGCGACAGCCACTGGGTGCGGCGAAGCGTCTCATAGTACTGCTCGACGCTGCGGGTGAGCATCGAGTGGGTGCGGTTGAACGTGGTGAGGTAGGCCTTCCAGTGGAGCTGGCGCAGCGGGGGCTGCGGCGCACTCCGCTCGAGCACGGGATGCCGGCGCAGGAACTGCTCGGACACGTCCTGGTGCCGGCGGGAGCGGCGGTACTCCCACGCGGCCCTCCCTAGGTCGACCAGGGAGCGTGCGGCCGCCCGATAGGCAATACCGTCCAGGAAGCTCCGGTTCTGGCGACGCCGCTCGAAGAGCGTCTCGACCTCCCTGTACGAGTAGCCCTTGGCGTGCGCCGCCACCATGATGAACGACTGCCAGTAGTAGTACCGCCCGCGGTAGGTGAGGAGGTCCTCGAGCACCTCGCGGGCGCACATCACGAAGCCACTCTTGTTGTCGCGCAGCCGCATCCCGAAGGTGAAGTTCAGGAGGGTGTTGAAGCCCCGGGAGAGGCGGTAGCGCGGTCCCCGCTCGCGGCCGACAGGGCTACGCCAACCCTGCACCACGTCGACGCTGTACTCCAGGAGGGCGCGGTGGAGGCGGAGGAGGTCCTCCGGCTGGTACTGGAGGTCCGCGTCGATGAGTGCAACAAGCCGCGCCCGCGCGGCGGCCACCGCGGTCTTCCAGGCCTGCGCGATGCCACGGTTCTGGCCATGATAGCGGCCGACGACGCGCCCCGGATGCGCACGCTCGACGGCGTCGATCACCGCGCGGGTGCCGTCGGTGGATCCGTCGTCTACGAGGATCAACTCGCCGGGGAGGCCGCCGCGGTCGAGGGTGGCGAGCACTCGCCGGGTGAGCTCCTCGACGTTGAACTCTTCGTTCAGGCAGGGTGCGATGACGGAGAGCTCGAGCGACGCCATCGGGGGAGGCGAAGATAGCGCAGTGGCGCTGGGGAGACCATGCCAATCCACTCCGGATCGCGAGGGCGAGAACAGGCGCCGAACTGGACAGGGAGACCCGGGCCGCGCACGTCCGATAGGCGGCGGTTGAACGAAGCCGCTGGCGACGGGCTAATAGTGAGTCGGGCCTGCCTTGCCACCGTCCGTGTTGACCCTCACGATCCGCTCCGGCACGATCTCGCCGTGGAGCAGCGCGGGCCGGCCACCCGCGCCTCGGGTACGGGGGCCCAGGGCCGAGGCAGTCTGGCCATCCCAACCCCGCCCGCCGCAAGAGCCATCCAGTGAAACAGATCGCGCGACCCGGCTTCCCATGCCTAGGAAGAACGAAGGTCCGGGGCGGAACCTTACGCTCGGAACCGCCACCCGCGCTGGCGCGTGCGCCTTTCGGACGAGCGTGAGCTGCCTCCCCTGCGAGTCAACCTGACCCAGATCGTCTGGAATTCCTCGCCGAGGTGCTGATGGCCGCGCTGCCGGTCGAGGGAGCGGGCTGGCGGGAACGTGCCCGGCGCGAGCACGCGACGTCGGGTCCCGGCGCGCGCAGTCCCGCCCGGGAGGCCGCCCGTTGATCCTCAGGCCCGAGAGGTTCGAGCGCGGAGGCGAGCCGGCCGCACCCGTCGTTCCGCGTGGGTCTTCCCCTCTTTCGGTTGATCCCACACTGCTGGCTCTCGCGTCCGGGTCGCTCGTCCTGTACGGCTGCTTGTTCCAACTCCTGAGGTTCAGGAGCCTCCAATTCGCGAAGACCTTCACACTGGAACGGTGGAGCTGGCTCCGCGCTTTCTCCGATACTCTCACGCCGCGAGGGCTGGCCGAGGCGCCGCCCGGCACGCCGCTTGCGGCGGTGAACGCGGTCTTCTACGCGCTCGTCGTCACGCTGCTGGTCGTATTCTGGGTGATCGCGCTCCGGCGGGTCCGACAGCCTGCCGGCGGCGCCCCCCTAGGGTGGCTGCTGGCAGCCACGGTTCTCTTCGGGATCCCGCTGGTCTGCCTGCCGAGCATGCACTCGAAGGATCTCTACCTTTTTATCCTCTACGGACGGGAGATCGCGCTGCGCCACGCCAACCCCTTCCTCGTCCCTCCCAGCGCCTTCCCCGACGATCCCTACGTCGGCTGGACGCCCAACAGCGTCATTCCTTCCTCCTACGGGCCGCTATGGCTCTTGCTCTCGGGTGGGCTCAGCGTCCTGGCCGGCGGTGGCATGCTCGAGAATCTGGTCGTCTACAAATCGGCCCTCTTGGCCTCTCACGTCGCCGCCACCGCCATCCTCTGGTCGGCTCTGAGAGGCACGCGGAGGGAAGACGCTGCCTGGGCGGCCGTGTTCTACGGATGGAACCCGCTGGTGCTGCTCGAAACGGTCGGCAACGGGCACAGCGAGGGGCTGATGGCGCTGTGTCTCGCAGTGGCCTTGTGGGCGGCCGCGCGCAGGGCATGGGTCGCGTCGGCTCTCGCGGTTACCGGCGCCTGTCTGGTGAAGCCCACGGCGCTGCTCTTCCTGCCCCCGCTCGTGCTCGTCTGGCTTCGTTCCCTGCCGAGCTGGAGGAGCAGGGTCCGGGATCTGGCGTGGGGCCTGACGGGGTCTGCGATCTGCGCTGCGGCGATCTATGCGCCGCTCTGGGCCGGGGGGGCCTGGCTCGATAACGCGCGGCGCAACAGCGCGGCGTTCGCCTACCAGAATTCGGTTTGGCATTGGCTCGCTGGCGCTCTGTCGGCGGGCGATGCGGCCGCGACCGCCTGGACCCAGGACATCCTGACGCCACTCCGCAATGCGATATTCTTGCTCGCGTTCGTGGCGATCCTCCATCGAGTCTACCGCGGTCTGAGCCTCGCGGACAGCTGGGCCTGGGTATGGTTCACTTACTGTCTTATGCTGGCCTGGATCTGGCCCTGGTACCTCACCCTCGCGATCGTCGCGGCCGCGGCCAGTGTCGGGCGGCGCTCCGTAGCTCTGGCGGGAGGATTGACCCTTGGCGGTCTTCTGTTCTGGCTGGGGTGGCCGGAGGGGCATGCGGTCGCGCCCTGGCTGCGCGAATACAAGTGGCTGCTTCTGTTCGGCCCGGCCCTCGTCATGGCCATCGCGCCTCCTCGCCTCTGGCCAGGGCGAGCCGGCCATGGCTAGGCGCTCCCGCGTCTCGTGCGCAGACCTGACGGCCGGGGCGATCCCTCTGGACATGCCGTGTCGAAGCGAACGCCGCGAATGACCTGGCGCGCGCGGCGGGCTCTCCTGTGCGCGCTTCTGCTCACGTCGGGCCTCGCCGGCTGTGGGCGCGCCCCGCATCCGGCCGTGAGCGGGGTCCTCCTGGTGGTCCTCGACACGGTCCGGGCGGATCACCTGGGATGCTACGGATCTAGCAGGCCCACCTCCCCCAACCTCGACCGGCTGGCTTCCGAAGGGGAGCGATACGACTCCGCGTTCGCGCAGGCCCCCTGGACTCTCCCCGCGGTGGCCTCGATCCTCACGGGGCAGGCTCCACACGTGCATGGGGCCGGTGGGAGGCTTGGCGAGCTGCGCGCCATCCGGCGCGATCTTCCGACGCTGGCCGAGCGGGTCTCCCAGGCCGGCTACGCCACTGCCGGCTTCGTGAACGTCGTCTTCCTCGACCCGGGCTCGGGCCTCGGGCGGGGGTTCGACCGGTACGACCTCAAGCGCAGCCGCTTCGTGAACAAGGCGGAACGGAACGCGGCGGAGACGACGGACGCAGCGCTGGCGTGGTTGCAGGGTGTGAAAGAGCGCCCCTACTTTCTCTTCGTCCATTATTTCGATGCGCACCAGACCTACGATCCGCCCCCGCCCTACGACCAGATGTTCGAGCCGGACGAGCGCCGGGAGCTGGAGCCTGGCTGGGGCATGCCGGCCCAGATCTTCGGGGTGCGCAAGGGAACACTCACGCTCACCCCGAGGCAGAAGGAGAGCTTAGTCGCGCGATACGACGGGGAGATCCGGTTCGTCGACGAGCAGTTCGGCCGTCTGCGCCACGGGATGGAGGATCTCGGCCTGTGGCCGCGCTCGCTCGTGATCGTGGTCGCCGACCACGGGGAGGAGTTCTGGGACCACGGTAGCATCGAGCACGGCCACACCCACTACCGCGAGCTGCTCCAGATTCCCCTCATCGTGCGGCGACCCAACGGGCTCTCCGGCGCGGTCCGCAAGGAGCGGGTGAGGCAGATCGATATCGTCCCGACCGTGCTCGAGGCCGCCGGCCTTCCGGCAGACGGGGATCTGCCCGGCCACGTGCTCGGTCGTGGCCGGAGCGATGTCTCCGTGGCGGAGGGAACTCTGTGGGCAGGGGATCTGGCTTCGGTGAGGTCTGACCTCGCCACGCTGATCCTCGACCGCACGGATGGAAGGCGCTGGCTTTTCGCTCCCGAGGACCCTCTCGAGCGGCATGACCTCGACGGCCTCAGGCCGGAACTGGAAAGCTCCCTCGAATCGATTCTGCGGGCCCTGCCGCCCACCCGGACGGACTCCCAAGAAGTGTGGCAGCCCTCCCCCGAGCAACTCGAGCAGCTCCGCTCGCTCGGATATGTCCGGTGAGCCTCGCCTGGCGCGAGATGGGAGCGGAAGGGCGACCGGCGCGAGCGCAGAGCGGACGATGTGCGTGAGCCTGTTCTCCTGGCTGCCGCCGGCGAACGAGCACACGCGCTTCACGCCCTGGTAGCGGCCCGCGGTGCACGGTAGACTTCCGGTGATGGTCCCGGTCCATTCGATGGCTCGGCGGGGGCCCAGATCGGCGGCCGGCCGCCTCGGCGCGATCGCGGCACTCTTGAGCCTGGCCGCCTGCGGCTCCGGGAGGGAGTCGGGAACACCTGCGCCGCCCGCCGCCCAGTCCGGCGAGCGAGCGGCGTCGCAGTCGGACGGGGAACCGCCGGTCAAGGTGCTCCTGGTGGCCATTGACGGAGCCACCTTCGACGTGATCGATCCCCTGCTCGCGCAGGGTAAGCTGCCGAACTTCGAGCGCCTGATCGAGCGCGGCGTCCGCGCCAAGCTCGAGTCGCAGAAGCCGATCCTCTCGCCCGCAGTCTGGACCACGATCGCGACCGGACGCAACCGCGAGGACCACGCCATCAAAGGCTTCCTGTCGCCGCGCTCGAGACGCGATGCGCCCGCGCTCGTCCAGAGCATCGACCGAAAAGTCCCCGCGCTGTGGAACATGCTCAGCTCAGCGGGGCGTAGCGTGGGGGTGATCGGCTGGTGGGCGACCTGGCCGGCCGAGCCCGTGCAGGGTTTCGTGGTCTCCGACCGCGTGGCGCACGGGCGCTGGCAGAGCTGGACCGACGGGACCGGGAGCGAGCGCTCCACGCATCCCGAAGAGCTCCAGCGCGAGCTCCTGCCCTTGGTCGTCGATGCGGTGAGGTCGCCGCCCATGGACGAGATCCTGGCGCTGGCCGATTTCTCGGCCGAAGAGCGCGAGGCGATCTCCTCCGCCGATCACCCTCTACCCTTCCACGGGCCCAGCGTGCTCAAGTTCGGCTGGTGCGAGCAGCGCACCTACGAGAACATCGCCCTGCACCTGCTGGCGAGGTCCCAACCAGATCTCGCCCTGCTGTTGCTGGTCGCCGTCGACCCGGTCTCGCACACCTTCTGGCACTACTACCAGCCCGAGCGGTTCGGCGGCTCGGTCGATCCGGACCAGGCGGCGCGCCTGGGCCGGATCGTGCCGGCCGTCTACGAGCACGACGACGCGACGCTGGGAAAACTCCTGGAGCTGGTCGACGAGCGCACGGTCGTGATGGTGGTCTCCGATCACGGCTTCACGGCCTCGGGCAGGCTGCCCGGGCTCACCCGCGAGGTCGACTACCGAAGCGTGGGCCTGCGCAAGGTCGAGGAGTTCGAAAAGCCGGTCAACATCGGCACCTCCGGCATCCACCACCCGGACGGTATCCTGGTGGCCTGCGGCGGACCGATCCGGCGCGGCGCGGTGCCCGCAGGGCAGCCCAGCGTCCTGGACGTCGCGCCCACCGTGCTCGCTCTGCTCGGCCTGCCGATCGGCGACAATATGCCCGGGCGCGTGCTGGAGGAGTTCATCGAGCCCTCCTACCTCGCCCGCCACCCGATCCAGAGGATCCGCGCCTGGGAGGATCGCGTGAAGCCCGCGCTGGCCGGGCTCCCGAGCCCATCTGAGGACCACACTCGGACCGAGCTCCTGAGGTCGCTCGGCTATGTGGGGTTCGAGGGCGAGGCACCGGAAGCTCCCGCCGATCCCCCGCGCCCAAGGGAGAAGTAGCTCGCGAGGTAGGCCCCGCCTCGGGTTCGCCGGCTCGCAAGCCCGATGCACTTAATGTTGGCCACCAGCGTGTGACCGTCCCTGTCGCGCGCTCATCCTCGATGTCTTCTTTCGCGCTGGTGGCGGGCCCACGCACCGGCCAGCACCAGCCCGAACCACGTTCCCGCGCCGGCGAGGCCCAGGGCCAGACCCGGTTGCCGGTAGGTGAGCCGGATCAGGTGGGCGCCGGGTGGAACGTCGACGGCGAAGAAGAGGCCACCGGCAGCCGGGTGGACCGGTGCAGGCCGGCCGTCGACGCGGGCCCGCCACCCCGGCTTCCACGACTCGCGCGCGAGGATTGCGCGCGGAGACCGCGTCGCGACGCGAAGCCCGACGTCGCCCGGCCGATAGGCCGTCACCTCGACCGAGCCGTCGCCAGCGTTCGCGAAGCCGTAGCGGGTGGCCGGTGCGGGTTGCGCACGAGGCACCACCCGCCCCGCGAGGAGAGCACGACAAAGCCGCGCAGGCGCGGGGGCGGGCAGGGCCGCGCCGGCGAGAAGACGAGCTCGACGCCGAGGGCGTCGAGCTCGTTCGCGGAGAGGGGGCGAGCTCGGTGATCAGGAAAAACTTGGTCGGCATGCGGCACAGGTGAAAAGGCGGGACTGCTTTGTCGAGCCCGCGCCACAATGTCGTTGCTGCCAGCGTGCCAGCACCCCATCCCGCAGGTGCGGCGGCCCTCGCCTCCGACGGTTGACGATCGATGTGGACGGCACCGTCGTTCGCCCGCCTCGTGCAGGCCACCTGGGTGTTCCGCGGCTTAATCCCCACCAGCGGAAGGACCCAAGCTACTACCCGTTGCTCGCCCGCCTCGCGCAGACCGGGCAGATTCTCACGCTGCGCAACCGACCCGGGAACGTCCACGATAGCCGTGGGGGCCGTCAGCTTCCTGCGCTCTGATCGCTGACCTCCGTCAGCGCTTCGGGCGCGCGGTCGCGCTGGAATTCCGCATGGACGCAGCCTTTTTCCAGCGCGAGGTCCGCACCCTGCTGGCGCGGACGGGCTGCGAGTACGCGATCAAGGTTCGGCTTCTGGGAGCGCGCCGGTCGGATCCTCATGGTTGGCCACGTGTTCCTGTACAACGCCGGGGTGAGACGGGTGAAGCAGCTCTTAGACGGCCGCGTGTACTACGTGTCAATGGTGCGCAGGAACCTCGGTCCCATCCGCACCGACGTCAACGCCGCCTGGGACCTGGCCTCGCACGACATCTCGGGTCGGCGCCGATGTCATGGCGAGGCTCATGCCGATGTAGTCGCGCCACGACTCGCCGGGATGGCCACCAGCGCGCAACGGTCCCTGGCTGAGAGATGCTATCCTTTGGGGAAGGTCTGCGGCGAATTCGGCAGCTCGCTCCCTGCGCACTTGGCGTGGACCGTGTGGGCCTTGCCGTCCTTCAAGGGGGCGGGGGTCGGAATCGTGAACCCGTGGTAGCCGTCGCCCTTCCGTGCGTCGAGCAGATCCTGGCGGAATTCCCTTGCCTCGACCGACGCCAGCAAGGCATCGCCATCGTACAGCTCGATGGTCACCGGGCTGGCCGGCTTGGTCGAGTCCATCGCCCATCCGGAGATGACGTCCGCGTGGACGACGTCGAGGTAGCCCTCGACGGACGCCGGGTTGGCCTGCACCGTCGGGGCGTGCGACACCTTCGCCACCGCTGCCTGTGTCGGCGCTGCCGGAGGACCGGATGTGTCTTGCCCACAGCCGGCAAGCGTCGCGGCCGCGAGCAACAAAGCTGCCCCGAGACCGCGCGTCGCTGCTGTCCGCCGGTTGGTCATTCGCCGCATCGACCTCCCCTAAGCCAGCGTCAGGGAGATATCAAGAGCCGGCCCGCCCCCGGGGGGAGGCCGGGGATCGGCTCAAGGAGCAGACCGCGTAGCGACCGACTCCGGGCCGCTCACTGGACCGGAGCCAGGCGGTAGATCCGGATGCTCGGCCCGGCGGCGCGGACCGCGGCTTGTCCGGCGAGCGGCACATAGAACGCGTCGGCGGGGTCGAACACCGCCTCCGCCTCGCGGCCAGGCACGAACGGATTGAAGTCGGCCACGAGCTCGCCGGTGGAGGCGAGCCGCTGCGCCGCCGCCGGCGGAGGCGGCGGCGAGAAATACCGGACCGGGTGCTCGTCCACGAGCGCCCATTCCGCCGCCGCGGCCCTCGGGTGGGCGAAGTCCACGTAACGATAGCCGGGCGGCAGCTCCGGCTTCGCATACCAGTAGGAGGTGCTCGCGGCGATGGAGGCACCCGAAGGAACGTGGGTGGCTATCCACTCCCGGGCCTGGTTGCGCGTATCGGGGCCTTGGAGGAGCCGATCGGTGCGCCAGGCGCGCAGCGCCGGCTCGACGCTCAGCAGCGCGGCGATCGCGACGGCGATCGACACCGCGCGGGTCGGGCTCATGCGCTGCGCGGCGGCTTCGATCGCGCGCGCCGCGCAAACGACCAGGATCGGCAGAAGCGGCAGCACGTACCGGATGTAGACCAGGTGGTAGGTGAGAAACGGCGTGGTGTAGGCCACGACGAAGCTCACGAGGATCGCCGCGCCGGGGCGGGCCGGCCCGCCGCCGAACAGGTCACGCACGATCCAGCCGGCCCCGATCAGCCCCACGGCGAGCACCGGGATCCCGGCGGCGTACCGGAGCGCGAACCCGAACAGCCACGAGAATCCGTACGGCGCGTCGAGACCGGCCACGCCGCCGCCGAAACTCGCCTCCCGCTCGAGGGCGCCGCGGAAGCTCTTCCAGTCCAGAAAGACGTATGGCGAGCCGGCCGCAAACGCCGCCGTCATGGCCAGGACGGCGATCCCTCCGCGTGCCAGGGCGCCCCGACGCCACGGGACCGCGTGCGCCAGGACGAGCGGCACGAGGAGGGCGAGCCCCGGGTACTTCGTGGAGAACGCGAGGCCCGCCAGCATGCCGGCCACGATCGAATCGCGCCAGCGTCCGGTCTCGGAGACGCGCATGATCGCCCCCAGCGCCAGGGTCGCGAGCAGGGTCAGGAGCACGTCCGCGGTCGCGAAGTGCGACTCGCGCACGTGCGCATAGCTGAAGGTCAGGAGCAGGGCCGCCACGATCCCCACGCGGGTGCCGGCCGCCAGGCGCCCGAGGCGATACGTCGCGAGAACGCCCAGCACGCCAGCGGCGGCCGCGGTCATGCGAGCGGCGAGATGCGCGGCCGCACCGCCGTTCGCGTGCACGAACGGCTGAAAGCCCGCGGCACCGAAGCTGCCGAGCCAGGTCCCGATTCTCTGCCACACGCCGTACACCGCCGCGAGCAGGTTCATGTAGAGCGTCGGGTACGTGAAGAAATGAGGATTGGGCTGGCCGCCGAAGATCCTCAGGCTGCACGATACCGTGAACTCCTCGTCCGGGCGATACTTGCCGGGCAGGCCGAAACCGATGCCGGCAAAACGGAGCCAGGTCGCGATGGCGAGAAGAACGAGGAGCGCGGCCCAGCCCGACCACGGCGCGGCGGCCTCTCGTCGGCGCCTCGGTGCGTTCAAGGGCGCGACACGCCGGCGCTCCGCGTGCTCGTTTTCGTCAACAAATCAGTCACCACGACCGCACCGTCGATGATATGGTTTCCTATTCGCACTTTCGAGGCACCCCCAGCGTCGGTCGCGGCCGAGCGTGCGCTGCCGATCACCACCCCGCCGGTCCGACCGTCGCTGACCCAGAAGGTTCGGTCGGCGCTCGCGTCGCACCCGTCGAGTGTCTTCTACTCCGCCTCGCAGCATGACTCGGGCGTAGTCAGCCCGCATAGATCCCGCAGGCAGCGCCCGCGCCGACTGCATCTCCTTGGGCGCTCCCTGCCACGGTGTAGCGGCGGGCCGGCCAGCCAGGGAGAGCACCGTGAGCTTCCCGAGGGAATGCCTGCCCAGGTGGTCATGGTCAGGACACATGGGTTGAATCTCATACCGGCCATCGCCGAGCGGGGCTTTCACGACGGTATAGGCCAGGTACACGTCCTGGAATGGCCCCCCGTCGTGATGATCGCATCGTTCACATTGCGGAGATTCCAGTGCGAGTTGTCGTCACCCACTTGAGTGCCCGGCCCACTTGAGCTCGCAGTCATCGCCCTTGCGGCAGGTGACCGTCGGGGGGTGGGGTCCGACGCGGCATGCAGCCCGCGGCGAGTAGGACGAGCGTGGGCCTCGAACACGACCGGCTGCTATAAGCATCTGCGGTCGAACCCGAGGCATGGAACGAATCGTCCGCATGGGGCTGTTCTCCCTTCTGCTCGCTCTACTTCTGCTCACCGCGACGGTGGGCCCGGATTTCCCTCAATATATGGGCTGGGCGCTGGCCGCCCGCTCGGCGGACATCTCCGAACTGCTCCCCACGACCGTTTCTCCTCTCGGCGTCCCCGTCTCCTACTGGTCGCATGGGCCGGGCTTTCTGTTCGCCCTCGGCAGCGCGGTGCTCGGGCATCCTGCCGCCCAGAATGGTCTCTTCCAGCTGGACGGGGGCACACTTCTGATCGGCACGTTTGCCGCGATGCTCTTCTGGTGGTCGATGTTCGGGCTGCTCGCCCGTGCCGCTGGGTCGCATCCCTCCCTGGTGTTGTTCGGTGCGGCGATCGCGTTCGTCGGGACGCACGCGGGGTTCTACTCCCGGGCCCATGCGTCCGAATCCCTGTCGCTCGCGTGCGTCGCGGCCATGGCGTACTGGGTCACGAGCCCAAGGCAGTGGCAGGTCCTCGACGTGCTCGGTCTCGCTGCGCTCGGCGCGCTCCTCATCGTGATCCGTCCACACCTCGCGCTCTACGCAGCGCTGGGCTTCGTGGTGATGGCCTACAGCGCCTTTCTGTCCGGCCGGCGGCGGCTGACGGGGCGGACCCTGGGCGTGACTGCGGCCGCTTCTCTCCTTGTGGCGATCGCGATTGCCCAGGACCTCTTCGTAAACCGCTGGATGACCGGCTCCGCCCTGCACTTATCCGCCGTGTTCGCGACGGAGGGCTTTCGCACCTTCGACTTCGCGCGACCTGAGATCGCCGCCGTACTCGTACATCCATGGCACGGCCTGCTCACCTACCACCCGCTCTACGGGGTGGGCTTCGTCGCGCTGGTGATCACGCTCGCGCAAACTAGCGCATCGGGAGCGGAGCGCTGGTTCTACCTCGCCCTCCTGCTGATCCTCGGCGCGCACCTCTACGTCCAAGGAGCCTGGTTCTGCTGGTGGCTCGGCATGCAGACTTATGGGATGCGGGGGCTGGCGGTGACCTCGGTCGCGCTCGTGCCCGTGCTGCTCGCCCGCATGCGGACGAACGCGGTCGCGGGTCGCTCCAACGCCGTCTGGATAATCGCGTCCGTCGCCTCGTCCCTGTGGTCCTATGCTCTGCTGTGGCAGGGCATTTCGAACTTCTACACGTACGGAGAGCTGTTGGCGGCACAGAGGCAAACGGCGACATCCCGGCAGTTTCTTGCCGTCGTCGCGCCTGCGCTCGCTGTCGCGGTGGCCTCGCTCCGCTGGAGAGACCCCTTGACGGCGGCAGGGTCGACTCTGTGGGCGCTCCTTTTCGCGTACCTCATCCGGACCTGGCATGCGAGCTCGTCTTACATGCTGGGTGCGCTTACCGCGCTTTTTGCCGTCGCGGCAACGGTCGCGGGTGCGCCGAGGCCCGAATGGGCTTCGCCTCGCCGCGCGACCGAGATCTCGGTTGCCGCCCTTGTTCTGACGGCCTTCCTCTTCGTGAGCGGCTCTTTTGCCCGGCTTGCGCTACACACCGAGGCAGACATCGCGCGCGGGCGACATTCGACGCATCCCTTCCGCTACATGAACACGGTGCCGATCGGCGAGATCAGGGCCTCCTACGTCGAGTACCTCCGCGTTCGGGGCTTCGATGAGAAGAAACGAGCTCTCCGTGACTTCCTCGCCGGCGTTGGCGCGCCTCGATGAGGAGGGCACTGCCAGGTCTTTCTATTGACAAGTGCACCGCCGGCCAGGGTCGTTCGATGTCGGCCCGCAACGCCGCTGCATCAGCTTACCCCGCGTTGGATTCTCGTCAGCCCGAGCCGCGACGCGTTCAGTTGGGCGCCTGCGAGTCACCTTTGTGCAGCCCGGCGGCGCGTACTTCGAACAGCAGCAGGCCATCGCCATCGCGCGCCAGAAGCGCGAGGTCTTCCCGCCCGCCCGCATCCGCGAGGCGAAGCCAGACGTCGCGGCCGGGGTGGATGAGCGCCGTCTCGACCAAGAGGTGCGTCAACCCTGTCTCCCGGCGGAGCTGAGCGAGCGCCGCGGGATCGGGAAGCGCGTTCGCGAGTGCCATTCGCTCGGCGAACCCCGGCGGCCAGTAGCTGCTGTAGCCGTTCAGGAGTGGGCGCCAGTGGGAGATGGAACGGTACATGGCCCGGGCATGGAATATCGGCAGCACCCCGCCGAGGGGACCGACCGGCAGGTGCAGCACCGGGCCCCCGGGACGGCGCAGGATCGCCATCACGGGCGAATCGGTGAGAGTCGCCTGCGCGAGCGGATAAGCCGCGGGCAGCGGCGGACGGGCGACCGGCGCACGCAGCCCGTGCCCGTACTCAGCGTACATGGCACTCACGACCACGGCGGCCAGCGCGGCGGGCCCGAGGCGCGCCAGGCGAGGCCGCTGGCGCGCGCTCGAGAGTCGGCGGGCGCACTCGGCGAAGGCGGCCCCCGAGAGGAGGGCGAGCCCGAAGAGCGCGGCGATGCCGAGGCGGCTCGGCACGCGCAGGTAGCGGTACATCGGAACCCAGTCAGCGACGACCTGATGCGGCAGCGCGATCCGCCGGCCGTGCCACTCGACGGTCGGGGTGAGGGAGATGATGATGCCAAGCCCCGCCCACAGCGCACCATGCGCCCATAACTGGCGCAGCGGCCGGACGGCGGGGGACTCGCCGAGTCCGAGGCTCAGGGCGCCAACTCCAATGAGGACGAAGGCAGCGAGCGGGACGGACATCGGCTCGGCCATCGCTGCGCAGACCCCGAGGAGTCCACATGGAAGCCGGGTGAGGGGTTGCCAGATATCGGGGTAGTTCGTCTGTGCGGCGAGGTGGGGGTTGGCGGCCACGACCGCGTGGTGCTCGGCATAGATCGGCACGAGCGCCAGGACCGCGAGCCCGAGGACGGCCAGCAGCCGGAGCCCCTCCGCACGGGTCTGCCGGGGGAAGAGGCGCACGAGCGCCAGGACGGCGAGTGGAGCGAGGAGCGCGGTCGCCACGTACACGACGTCGGTGAGGGACTGCAGGACGACGAGCGGCAGCAGGCCGAGCGCGCCTCGCCGGCGCGAGGCCGAGGCCGCGGCCAGGAGGATGATCGGCGGGAAGTATTGCAACACGGCAAAGCTCGGCGACGGCGGGATGAAGTCCCACAGCACCCAGCGGTTGAAGAGCATTGCCGTGGCCGCCACGACGCCGGCGAGCTCAGACGCGGTCCAGTACGCCACCACCAGGTGGAGGGCGGCGGCGGTGAGCACGATCGAGCCGAAGACGGGCAGGTTGAGAGCGAGCGCGGGGTTGCCGGTAAGCAGGAAGACGGGGAAAAAATACGGCAGCGCGCCGAAGCCGGTGTCGCCGTAGAAGAGCGTGCCGCGCGCGGGATAGAAGATGTTGGCATCCTTGAAGCGCGAGGGGGCGGTGGTGAGCGCGTGGCTCTCGTAGGCGAGTACCCAGACCATGTACTGCACGTCGAAGAGGTTCTCGGGGTGAGGGCTCGGAAGGTGCGTGTCGACGTGCGCCGTGAGCGGCCACGTGAGCCAGACGACGAGCACGGCGTACAGGGCGAGGACGCCGAGGACCCGAACGAAGCCGCGCTTGCTCAGGGCCCTCATTGGGCACAGAACACTACCCCAGATGTCTTACCGAAGAAAAATCGCACCGGCCGCCCGCACCTCCTAAGCAGTTCTGGGCCAACAGAAAACGTCCAGCAGGAGGGGCGGCGCCGCGGTGCGGACAGACTGTACGGAAGAGCAGCTCGTTTTCCAGGGGCTCGGCGGGCGGCGGGTGGTGGCTCGGTTTCGACGGGGGCCGGATCACCTCGGACGCAGGCGTCCTGCTGCTGCGGGAGGTGGCGGAGCGGACGGGGCTGCTGCGGCGCTTCGCGCAGTGATTCACCGATTATCGCGCTCCCGAGCTGATCGAGCACACCGTCGAGGAGCTCGTGGCGCAGCGGGTCCTGGCGCTGGCCTGCGGGTACGAGGACCTCAACGACCACGACGTGCTGCGGGATGACGCGCTGCTGGCGGTGGCGGCCGGCAAGCGCGATGCCACGAGCGCAGCCATGGACATCGTCGTCTGATGATAGGAGCGGCTGGACGGGCGATATCGGGCTCGAATCGGCTGCGGGCTCGCTCAGCGAGGAGCAGCGCCGACGCCTCCGGAGCCTCGGATACCTCGGCGGACCCGAGGACGAGCCGGCCACGAGATGATGTCGCGCGCTCATCCTCGATGTCTTCTCTCGCGCTGGTGGCGGGCCCACGCACCGGCCAGCACCAGCCCGAACCACGTTCCCGCGCCGGCCAGGCCCAGGGCCAGACCCGGCTGCCGGTAGGTGAGCCGGACGAGGTGGACGCCGGGTGGGACGTCGACGGTGAAGAAGAGGCCATCGGCGGCCGGGTGGACCGGTGCGGGCCGGCCGTCGACCTGGGCCTGCCACCCCGGCTTCCACGACTCGCGCGCGAGGATTGCGCGCGGGGACCGCGTCGCGACGCGAAGCTCGACGTCGCCCGGCCGATAGGCCGTCACCTCGACCGAGCCGTCGCCAGCGTTCGCGAAGTCGTAGCGGGTTGGCCGGTGCGGGTTACGCACGAGGCACATGCCCCGCGAGGAGACCACGACGAAGCCAGGCAGGCGCGGGGGCGGGCAGGCCCACGCGGGCGAGAAGACGAGCTCAACCCCGAGCGCGTCGAGCTCGTCCGGGGAGAGCGGGCGGTCGAGGCGATCGTGACGGGGACTGAGAAGGCCGGGGACGCCGCCGCGCAAGGACTCGACTTCGTAGATCATCGTGAGGTTCCCGAAGCGCGTCAGCGGCGCGTCGACGAGCACCCGCGGTGGGGGCGCGCTCCCGTCGCGCAGCTGCGCCCACGGGACGAGGTAGTCGGCGAGCAACTGCATCCGCGCGGCCAGCGGCTCCCCCGCCGCGGTCACCTCCTCGTAGGCGCGGAAGCGGAGCACGGACTGCGCGGCGCGCTCGCCGACCGCGACGAGCGCGAGCGCGACCGCCATGCCCGTGCGCAGCCGTCTGCCTCCGCTCGCGAGGCGTCCGAGGCCGAGCGCGGCGAGGCAGATGACGGCGAGCTCGGTGATCAGGAAGAACTTGGTCGGCATGCGGAACAGGTGAAAGGGCGGCACTGCTTTGAGCAGAGCGAGAAGCGGCGTTCGGTCCCCCAGCGTGAGGATCCATGCGCCGACCGCGAGCAGGGCGAGGAACGGCGCGCGGGGCGCTCGCAGGATCACCGCCGCCATGGCCAGAACGAGGGTCGCCCCGCCGACGAAGCCGTGGGCCATCGGTCCCGAGACAACCCGCGGGTCGACCACCCCGCCCGCTTCCTGAAGCGGAGCGAGCGACCCGAAGGCCGGCGCCGCAGTCCGCGTCGAGTCCCGCATCTCGACGGCACTGGAGAGGAGCTGCGGGGCGGCGAGCAGCGCGGCGAGCACGCCGAGGGAGACGACGCGCGCGAGCCGCCGGCGGAGCGGGAGCCCCGCTTGCCGCGTGACGAGCCAGAGGCCTGCGAACGTAGCGCCATAGAGCGTGGGCTCGGGGTGGCCGGCGAGGAGTTGTGCCGCCAGCGTGGCGGACCCGAGCGCTAACGCGCGCCCGAGGGCTGCCTCCGGGTGTGCGAGCCGCTCCGCGGCGAGCAGCATCCACGGCCACCACGAGACCGCAGCGAGCCAGGGCAGGAAGCCCGCTGCCCAGAACTGGAACTCCCCTGAGAGGAGAGCAAGAGCGCCGCCGAAGAGCGCCACGGCGGGGGGTGCGGCGAACTCGCCGAGGAGGCGAACGATTCCGGCGACGAGGATGCCCGCGTGCAGCGCCGTCGCCAGGTCGAAGGCGCGCAGGTGGGGGTCCGGCGTGAGCCAGAACGGCAGCAGGTGGGGGACGTAGAAGCCCGCCGTCTGCGGCTCGGCGAGCAGGGGGAAGCCGGCCCAGAGCCCGTTCGACCACGCCGGCACCTCGCCCGCCATCCAGCGGCGATAAGCCTCGAGCGTCATGGGGTAGACGACCACCTCGTTATCGAAGCGCAGCGTCCAGGGATGGCCGACGGACCAGAAGGCTGCGGCGGCGATCGCGCCGGCGGCGACGCCGGCGACGAGGGCGGCGCGGAGGATGGACTGCACCAGAGCGCTGATTAGCGAGGTCGGGCCCGCGCCACAATGTCGTTACTGCCAGCGTGCCAGCACCCCTCTCGCAGGTGTCGCGGCCCCCGCTCGACGTCGCGCCGCTCCCGTTGCCGTGCACGTCCAATCCAACGTAGTACTCAGTCATCGGCTCTCGCCAAGTCTGGAGTTCCTCGCCTTCCGATTTGATGCGGTGGCGCTTATAAACGGAGGGGGTCGGCCGCGCGACGACCGAGGCGGCGTGCGTGGCCGGGCTCGTGTGTGAGCGCGAACAGCCTGTGCAATCCTGTCGGCGTCGCGGTGGACGGCGCGGAGAACCTCTACGTCGTGGACACGAACAACCATCGCGTCCTCGGGTACGATCGTTCAGGAGGGTGCAGATGACATGCCAGGACGCGGTGTGCACCGGTGCGTGTCAGGTCGGGACGGTGTGCGGGTCGCGCTGTTTCGGCTGCACGCTGAACGGGTCGACGTTCTCCTGCAGGTGAATCAGCGTGCGCCAGGACGAGTGGCACGAGGAGGGTGAGCCCCGGGTACTTCGTGGAGAGCGCGAGTCCCGCCAGCGTCCGGTTTCGGAGGCGCGCACGATCGCCCCCAGCGCCAAGGTCGCGAGCAGGGTCAGGAGCACGTCCGCGGTCGCGAAGTGCGAGTCGCGCACATGCGCATAGCTGAAGGTCAGGAGCAGGGCTGCCACGATGCCCACGCGGGCGCCGGCCATCACGCGCCCGAGGCGATACGTCGCGAGAACGCCCAGCACGCCGGCGGCGGCCGTGGTCATGCGAGCGGCGAGATGCGCGGCCGCGTTCGCCTGCACGAACGCTTGTCGCGCCCCGACGTCGCGCCGCGCGCGGCGGACCTTGATTTCCGTGGTATTGCCGGGCATCTTCATGCCGCGCCTGGCTCCGAGGACGCGATGCTCCCCTACTCACCCTTCCAGCCCGAGGACCTCGGCCCGCTCGCGGAGGTTATCCCCGGCCCGGAGCCGCCGCTGAAACTGGCCTTGAGCCGCATCCCGGTCGTGCAAGGCACGGACGCCATCATCCCGGTCTGCGAGCCGACGCTGCGCGGCAACGAGGAACGCTACGTCGTCGAGTGCATCCGCACCAACTGGATCTCGTCCGCTGGCCACTTCGTCACCCGCTTCGAGGACATGTTCCGCGAGTTCTGCGGCACGCGCTACGCGATCGCCACCACCAGCGGCACCACCGCGCTGCAGCTCGCCCTCTACACGCTCGGCATCGGCGAGGGCGACGAGGTCCTCATCCCGACGTTCACGATGATCGCGAGCGCGAACACCGTGCGCCACTGCGGCGCCATCCCCGTGTTCGTGGATGCCGAGCCGCGCACCTGGAACATCGACGTCGCCCGCATCGAGGCGACGGTCACACCGCGCACCAAGGCGATCGTCCCGGTCCACACCTACGGGCACCCCGCCGACATGGATCCGATCCTCGACGTCGCGCGCCGCCACCACCTGCTCGTGATCGAGGACGCCGCGGAGGCGCACGGCGCTGTCTACAAGGGGCGGCCGGTGGGCAGCCTCGGCGTCTGCGGCTGCTTCAGCTTCTACGCCAACAAGATCATCACCACCGGCGAAGGCGGCATGATCACCACCGACGACGAGGAGCTCGCCGCGAAGGCACGCAACGTCCGCGACCACGCCTTCTCCGCGGAGCGCCATTTCTGGCACCGGGCCCGCGGCCACAACTTCCGCATGACGAACCTGCAGGGAGCGGTCGGGGTGGCGCAGATGGAGCGCGCCGACTGGCTCGTCGAGCGGCGGATCGAGAACGCGCGCCTCTACTCGGCGCGCTTGCGGGACGTGCGCGGTATCACGCTGCCCCCCTCGACCGATGGGGTGAAGAATGTCTACTGGATGTACGCGATTCTGATCGGCGACGACTTCCCCCGGCCGCGCGACGAGGTGCGGCGGTGGCTCGCCGAGAGCGCGATCGAGACGCGCTCCTTCTTCATCCCCATGCACCTCCAGCCGCTCTACCACCGGCCGGAGTACGCC
>Ga0066709_100000379_pt1 | contig 22909 bp, 14 predicted proteins | sample GraSoiAngelo_158_FD_79665 | JGI IMG/M metagenome (GOLD analysis project Ga0066709, IMG submission 79665) | Grasslands soil microbial communities from the Angelo Coastal Reserve, California, USA - 14_1009_16_30cm | ecosystem: Environmental > Terrestrial > Soil > Grasslands | place: USA...
GCACGTTGTTCTCGAGGTTCGCGAGGCACGCTTGCTCGACCAATTTGAGCTCGGCCGACTCCGAGTCGACGACGGCGTTGGCGAACAGGTCGAACATGTCCGACAGGTTCTGGTGTAAGTCCACGAGTCGTTCGGGCTGCGCACGAAATGCCGCCTGCTCCTCGTCGGAGTACGCCGGGTTCTCCTGGGGCATCACCCACTGCGCCGTGCGCTGGAACAACGACAACGCCGCAACGCGATCGACGATGGCCGAGACGATCTGTATTGCTGTCGATCCTGTTCCGATGATCCCGATCCGTGTGCCGTCGAGCTGAACGCGGTGATCCCACCGCGCGCTGTGGAACATCGCTCCCGCGAAGGTGTCGATACCATCGATCTCGGGATATCGCGGGTGGTGGAGCACACCCGTCGCTGCGATCACAACGTCGACGTCGTCGCGATTTCCCGAGGCCGTCGTGAGATGCCACTTGCCATCAGAGAACTCGCATCGGGTGACCGCGTCACCGAACCGAGCTCGTTGCAGGACGCCGTGCTCCTCGGCGACCCGCTCGAAGTACGCCTGGATCTCCGGACCGGGGGCGAACCGGCGACTCCACTCCGACGTGAGGGCGAACGAGTACGAGTACAAGTGAGACGGCACGTCGCACGAAAGGCCGGGGTATGTGTTCTCGCGCCACGTGCCGCCGACGCGGTCGGCCTTCTCGTACACCGTGAAGTCCGTGATCCCGGCCTCGGTCAGCTTGATCGCGCTGAGGATGCCGGCCATCCCTGCGCCGATCACCGCGCATCGCAACGGGCGCGCCTCGGGATTCATGCGTCTGAGTTCATCACACCGTCGGCGCGCGGCGCGAGAGGATCGGCAGGCTCAGCGTTGCGGTGCCGCCGACGTGTTCGCCGAGCTCGTTCACCGCGCTGAACTCGACCTCGACGAGCCCGTCGTCGCCATTGCGTGACACATCGGTCACCGAACCGTTGTAGGTGAGGACGTGTCCCGGAAACACCGGCACGCCGAGGCGGATCGCGAGACGCTTCACCATCGCTTCGGGTCCGGCCCAATCGGTCAGGAACCGACTGCACCAACCGGTATCGGAGAGGATGTTCATGAAGATGTCGGGCGCGCCCTGCTCGTTGGCGTAGGCGCGGTCGTGATGCACCGGCATGAAGTCGCGCGACGCGATCGCGCCGGCCACGATCCGCGTCGCGCTCATGTCGATCATGAGCGCCGGGAGCACGTCGCCGACCGAGATCGTGTTCCAGTCGAGCGTTTGGATGTGGCGGCTACTCATCGGTTCGCCGTCCTCGTGGCCTGAACTTCAGAATCCGAAAGCGCTGGCGACCGACGACCTCGCCGTTTCCGACGGTGTAGTTCGTCACCCACGTCACGAACCGCCCAGGCCCGAGCCGGGTCTGCTTCTCCGGTGAGACCGACTCCAGCACCGTCTCCGCCGACACGATCTCGCCGAGCCGCAGATAGCGCTCGATCTCGAACTCGGAGTTCGTCGCGAGCGTGCCGACGAGACCGGCCTCGTCCAGGACCGTGAGCACGAACGCACCCCCGCGCTCCACCGGAGACCCCCCACGCTCCGCGATGCCCGTGATCGTCGGTGTCGCCATGGCCCATGTCTGCAACATCAGCGGCGGCGCCACGATCCCACCGAACCGGGTGTCCGCCGCGTACTGCGGATCGACATACACCGGGTTGTGATCCTCGAACGCGGCGGCCCAATGACGGATCATCGGCTGGTTCACCGGATCCGGTGCGACCGAAGGTCCGCCCGCCCCGAGCGGCTTGCCGACCAGCGCCGCGAGCTGCTCGTCAAGCGTCATGTCGAGCAGTGCTAACGGTTTGCGCGCCGGCCGGCCGCTACCGGCGTCGTGGGCTCCGCCGCGGCCGCCGCGGCGGGCGCGGCAGCCGCGACGTCGGGGGGCGCTTCCACGCTGATGCGGGGGACGAGTCGATCGAGCCACTTGGGCAGCCACCAGTTGGCGTTCCCCAGCAGTTCCATCGTCGCGGGCACGAGCACCATGCGGACGATGGTCGCGTCGATGAAGATGGCGGTGGCCAGCCCGAGCCCCAGCAGCTTGAGCACCCGCAGATCCCCGAGGACGAACGACACGAAGACCGCGATCATGATGGCGGCCGCCGCGGTGATCACCCGAGCGGTCGAGGCCAGTCCGTCGGCCACCGCGGTGGCGTTGTCGCCGCTGACGAGGTACTCCTCCCGCACCCGCGAGAGCAGGAACACCTCGTAGTCCATCGACAGGCCGAACAGAACGGTGAACAGCATCATCGGCACCCAGAACTCGATCGGGCCCGGCCGGCCGATCCCGACCACGGTGCGCAACCAGCCCCATTGGAAGATGGCGACGATCACCCCGTAGGCGGCGCCGATCGACAACAGGTTCATGATGCCGGCCTTGACCGCGACCAGCACCGAGCGGAACACGGTCAGCAGCAGGAGGAACGACAGCACGATCACGGCCGCGACCATGACCGGCAGACGCCTACCAACGTGGTCGCTTGCGTCGATCGCAATGGCGGTGACGCTCCCGACGTGCACCGCCAGGCCCCGCTGCTTGATCTCCGATCGGAGCCGATGGACGAGCTGCTCGGTCGAGCGGTCCTGCGGCGCACCCTTCGGGATCACCGGCACTACGGCGGCGTTGCCCGCCGCATTGATGTTGGCCGGCGCCACGAAGGCGACGTCGGGATCAGCGCGAAGGGTGGCGGCGAAGCTGGTCACGGTGTCTTGGTTGGTGGTCCCGGTGAAATCGGCCGCCAGCAGCACCGGGCCGTTCGAGCCGGCGCCGAAGCCTTTAGCCAACAGGTCGTAGGCGCGCCGGGTCGTCAACGACGTCGGGTCGTTCCCCTGGTCGGCGACGCCCAGGTGAATCGAGAACATGGGAACCGCGATGGTCACCAAGACCGCCAGGCTTATGCCGGCCATGAGCCACGGCCGCTTCTGGATCTGGCGGCTCCATCGGAACGCCGCCGTCTCGCGGTGGTGACGACGCTTGTGCTCCTTGGCGGCCAATTTCGTGCCCGCGAACCCCATGATCGCCGGCACGAAGGTGACCGACGCCAGCATCGTCATGAGCACAGCGAGCACGGCGCCGATCGACAGGCCGTAGATGAAGTTGATGCCCATCAGGAACATGCCGAGCAACGAGATGATGACGGTGCAGCCGGCGAAGAGCACCGCCCTGCCGGCTGTCGTGAGCGCGAGCACGTTGGCGTTCTCGGGGTCGAGCCCGTCGTGGAGACCCGTCCGATAGCGCACGACGATGAACAGGGCGTAGTCGATGCCAACGCCGAGCCCGATCATGATGGCCACGTACGGCGCAAACGACGGAACTGTGATGACGTGACTGAGCAGGGTCACGAACACCAAGCCGATGCCGACGCCGAAGATGGCGGCCATCACTGGAAGGCTCATGGCCAGCAACGAGCCGAAGGCCACGAACAGGATCACGATGGCGGCCAGCAGACCGATCCCCTCGGTGGCACCCATCGGCGGCTGAAGCGCCCGGGCCACGACCGGACCGCTCAGCTCGACCGTGAGCCCCGGGACCTTCACCTTCTTGACCGCATCGATCAGGGGCTGGGCCGCCTTGGCCGGCAGGTCGCCCGCCTGCTTGTCGAAGGTGACGGTCGCGTAGGCGATGGAGCCGTCTGCGCTGACGCGGCCGACACCCTGGTAGGGCGTGTCGATGGCGACGACGTGGCCGACCTTGCCCGGCCCGACTTCGGCAAACAGCGCGTCCATCGCGCCGCGCACGTCGGCGTCGTTGACGCCCCGGGGTGAGGTGAACACGATGTCGGTGGTGTCACCGGCGCGGGCCGGAAAGCGCTCCTTCAGCAGATCGAAGGCGGCGATGGAGTCGGAGTGGCTCCCGCTGAAGTTGTCGCTGAACGCACTGCCGATCACCCCTCCCAGCGCGTTCAACACGACGAAGCCGACGATCCACAACAGCACGACGAGGCGGCGGCGGCGGTAGCACCAGCGTGCCAGTCCGGCGAGAGTCATGGAGTCTCCTTCGAGAGAAGCGAACGAACGATACGGCGGGGGGCGTTGCGCAACGAGATCGGCGGGCGGCCGAAGAGCTCCTGGAACACCGCCTCGCGCCAGCTGCCGATCAGCATGAGCGTCAATGCCGTGCAGTCAGCGTCGGGGCTGATTCGGCCCAGCGCCTTCTCCCCTTCGAGGTACGCACTGATGCCGCGATGGGGACGGTGCGGGCCTTTGTCCGCAGGCAACATCACCGCCTTGAAACGAGCCAACAGCTGTGGGTCGGCCGCCACGCCCGCGACGAGCGGGAACATGGCCTGTTCGAACGCGATGCCCGCTCGCGTGACCCGCTCCAGGTTGACGGCCACGCTGCGGCGTCCGGGAACGAGGTCGGTGAGCACCGCGACGAAGTCGGGGAGGCGCGCGTCGATGACCGCCATGATGAGCTCGAGCCGGTCGGCGAAGTGGTTGTAGATGCTGCCTTCGGACCGCCCCGCGATGTGCGCAACCGCCTTGGTGGTCAGCCCGACGACACCCTCGCGCTGAACAACCTCCTCGGCGGCCGCGAGAAGGCGCTGGCGGGTCTCGGCTGCTTGCACCACTGCCGCATTCTGAGTGAGCACTCATTCAGCTGTCAAGGCGGCCATCGTCACCACTGCCCACGCGCCCGGGCGAAGGCGCGCGGCCGCGGGTTCGTCTCAGCCGACGCGGAGGTAGGGTCGGGCGACGTATCCGCCGAGGGGGTTGCACGTGGACTTGGGGTACACGTGTGGGATCCGGCTCCACGCACGGCGAGGCCGGAGAACGCAGTCCAGTCGGGAGGTCAGCGGCGGCGGCCCCGCCCGGCGCCTCTTGGTTCGCAACGCGGTGCCGTTGTGCGTGCTCGTCATCACTTTTGGTGGTCTCCTCGCGGCCTGCGATCCCCCACCCGCGATCGGCTTCGGCAAGAGCACGCTCCAACGCGCGTCGTCGGTGACTCCGACCTCGCTGCAGTTCGGACCGGACGGCCGGCTCTACGTCGCCCAGTTCAACGGCATCATCAAGATCTACACCGTGACGCGCTCGGGCGCGAACGCCTATCAGGTGACGGCCACCGAGGTCGTCAATGCGATCAAGAAGATCCCGAACCACGACGACAACGGGGTGCTCAACCCCGACGTGACCAAGCGGCTCATCACCGGCATGCTCGTTGTGGGGTCGGCGACCAATCCGGTGATCTACGTGTCGTCGAGTGACCCCCGCAGCGGCGGAGGCAGCGGCGGCCAGCTCACGGATCTCGACACCAACTCGGGCGTCGTCTCGCGTCTCACGAGAGCCGGCTCGTCGTGGGCGCGGCTCGACCTTGTCCGCGGGCTTCCTCGTTCACAGGAGAACCACGCGTCTAACGGCCTCGCGCTCGATCCCGCCTCCCACACCCTCTACCTGGCCCAGGGGGGGAACACCAACAAGGGCGCCCCGTCGCACAACTTCAACTTCTTGCCCGAATACGCGTACTCGGCCGCCATCCTCAAGATCGACCTCGACGCCATCGGCAACACCACCTACGACCTGCCGACGCTGGTGAGCGAGCGGTACCCCAACCTGTCCGGGCCCTTCGGAGGCGACTTCGGGCGCCGGCAGGCGAAGCTGGTACCCGGTGGGCCGGTGCAGGTGTACGCGCCTGGTTTTCGCAATCCGTACGACCTCCTCATCAGCCGGGCCGGCCGGATGTACACCACCGACAACGGGCCCAATGCGGGCTGGGGTGCTGTGCCGGTGGGCGAGGGTCCCGGAGGGAAGTGCACGAACCAGTCGAACGAACCGGGAGACACTCAGGCCGACACGCTGCACCTCATCACCGGTCAGGGCTACTACGGCGGACACGCCAACCCGACACGAGGCAACCGGGCCAACACGTTCAACGACTCCTCGCCTCAGTCTCCGGTGCCAGTTGCGAATCCCGTCGAATGCGACTTTCGGGGAACCACCGCGAAGCACGCGCTCACGAGCTTCAGCACCGCCACGACAGGGTTGACCGAGTACACCGCGTCGAACTTCGGCGGTCAGATGAACGGCGATCTCCTCATCGCCGACTACTACGACAACGTGTTGCGGGTGAAGCTCAACGCCAACGGCGACGGCGTGACTCTGAAGCAAACGCTGTTCTCCAACGTGGCCGCGCATCCCATCGACGTGGTCGCGCGGGGCGACGCCGACACGTTCCCGGGAACCATCTGGATGGCAGATATCACGAGCGGCGCGATTTGGGTGTTCGAGCCCAACGACTACGGCGGTGTGCAACCGCCGGCGTGCAGTGGTTCGTACAACACGTCGATCGACGAGGATCACGACGGATACACGAATGCGGACGAGATCGACAACGGCACCAACGCCTGCTCCGCGGCCGACACACCTCACGACTGGGACGGAGACTTCGTCTCCGACCGCAACGATCCCGACGACGACAACGATCGGGTGGCCGACACCGCCGACGCCTTCGCCATCGACGCGGCCAACGGCTTGTTGACCCGGGTGCCCGTCTCGTACACGTGGGACAGCGGCGGCGCGAACGCGAAAGGCATCCTGAACCTCGGCTGGACCGGTTTGATGTCAAACGGCCACTCCGATTACGCGAGCCTCTACGATCCCACGCGGATGACAGCGGGCGGAGCGGCGGGAGCGATGACGGTCGACAGCGTCCCCCCGGGTGACGCGTACGCCGGTTCGAACAACCAGCAGTACGCGTTCCAGTTCGGGCTCAACACCCAGCCGTCGAGCACCGGCACCTTCACGGTCCACACCCGGCTGATCGGGCCGTTCGCAGGTCTGACGCCTCAGGGGAGCCAATCGATGGGCGTCTTCATCGGCGCCGGCGATCAGGACAACTACGTCAAGCTGGTTGTCACGGCCAACGGTGGTTCCCCCGGCGTTCAGTTCCTCGAGGAAACGAGCGGCGTTGTCTCGAGCCGCCCGGTCGCCCCGGTGACCATGCCGGGGCCTGACAGCGTCGACCTCTTCGTCACCGTCGACCCGGTTTCGAGCACCGTGCAGCCGCGCTACCGCGTCACGACGGGGGGAGTGGCAAGTCCGCTCACCACTCTCGGATCGACCTCGGCGATTCCCTCCGACTGGCTTGCCAGCACCACTCGGGGGCTCGCCGTCGGCGTCATCGCCACCTCGTCCGGGGCGCAGCCGTTCCCGGCGACGTGGGATTTGATCGAGGCGACTCCGGGGAACCCCACATGAGCTCGGGAGGAGCCCGGAGGGCGCTGCTGCTTCTGGCTGTCACCGCGCTGGTGGCTTCCGCATCCGCGTGTGACGCCGACCCCGCGACCTGGAAGAGATCCACACCGAGCGGCTTCGCTCGTCAAGAGGTCTCGTTCGTCTATCTGCCGAACACCGGGACGTTCCTTCTCGCCGGTGGACGAAGCACCGTGCAGGAGTCGTACAACCCGTTGACCGATTCGTGGAAGACCGTCGCGCCGCTCCCGGCCCCGCTCGACCACGTGCAGTCCGTCGAGCTCAACGGCCTCGTGTACTACGTGGGGGGCCTTCTCGGCTGGCCCTCACCGGCGTCGGGTTTCGTTTACGTCTACGACCCCAGCACCGATCGCTTCAGCACCGCGACCCCGATGTTGCACGGGCGCAAGCGGGGCGCGGGCGCGATCGCGATTCATAACGGGAAGATCTACGTCGCCGGGGGCCTCCACGCCGGCGTGGCCGTCCCTTGGTTCGACGTGTTCGACCCGGCGACCGGGCGCTGGGCTGCGCTGCCCGACATGCCCCGTTCCCGCGACCATTTCCAGGGAGCGGTCGTGGGTGACCGCTTCTACGCCATCGGGGGCCGCCGCACCTCGATCGATGCGACGGTCACGGCGAACGACGCCTTCGACTTCACCACTGGTAGATGGGTGACCGGGCTGGCGCGATTGCCGACTGCGCGCGGCGGGTTCGCGGTCGCGGTGCTGGGCAAGGAGGTTCTCGTGATCGGTGGCGAGGGGGGCGGGCGGGTCTTCGACACGGTGGAGTCGTACGACACCGTCCACGACTCGTGGAGGACCCGCCCCTCCATGCCCACTGCGCGCCATGGTGTGCAAGCGGCTGTCTGCGGCACCGATGTTCGCGTGGTCGGGGGTGGCAAGGTGCAGGGCGCGGGTGCGCCGACCAACGCGGACGAGGTGCTGGTCAGCGGCGCGGCGCCGACATGCGGGTGAGCGGCGCCGAGTCGGCGCGCACCACGACGCGGTCCAGTATCGGATCCACCTGCGCGCGTACCCAGAACGGTCGACGGCCTCGTAGGTGCAGCTGGTGCCACCCGTAGCCGGGTGCGAGCACGTGCAAACCTGATCGCTCGGACCGAAAGGCGAATCGCTGCTCGTAGAGCTCGGACGCGCGCGGATCGCACGTGGGTCCGACCGCAACTCCCACCCGTAGGTAGCCCTCGCCCACCGCGAGAACGGTCGACGCCGGAAGCACGCCCGCCGATCGCGGACGGGCGAAGGTCCAGACCGCCTCGTAGCTCTCACCCGCCGAAGACGCTCGGTCGAGGATCACGGTTTTCGATGTCGGCAACTCCTCGCCCGATCCCGCGGTCTCGTAGGCGGTGAGGCAAGAACCCGCACTCGGGCTCCGCACGACCGCGTGCACCACGATGAGCGCACCGCGAGAGCTCGTGATCCGCGTCAGCTCGAGCGTCGGGGAGAAGAGCTGCGCGCCGGGTGGGAGCGCCGCGTCGAGTCGGTACGGCACGCGGGTCGGCATTCGATCGAGGAAGTCGATGTCGGGGGGCCCGAGGTCACTGGCGAACACGACACGTCCGGTGAGGGGAAGCTCGTCCTGCAAGAACGGCGTGCGGCTGGCGGCGCCCTCGTTGGGTCGCTCGGCGAGGAACACCACCGCGCGTCCCAGCTTCGCGACAGGGATGGCCTTCGACGCCGCCCGCAGGTCATCGGTCGTCTCGACGTTTCTCGAGATCTTCGGCGGCACAGTCGCCGCCGTGATCGCCACCATGACTGCGGCCAGACCTCCCATCACCGTGACTTCCACTCCAGTTCCGCGCCATCGGTCGAGCGGCAGGCGATCGAGCCCGCGTCCGGCGAAGACGACGAGGGGCACGATGACCGGCACGTGGTAATAGGGCCCCAGGCTCGCCAGCCCGGGGAACACGTGGGCCATCGTGAACGGGCTCCAGAAGAAGAAGTAGCCCGCGGGGATGGTCAGGGTCACGGCCGCCACGGCCCAAGCGCGCGAGCCGATGGGGCGGCTCGTCGCCAGCCCGATGACCGCCAGCGCGACGAGGACGATGCCACCGAACGACCAGCCGGGAAGACTCCAGAGGTTGTCGAGCGCACGAACCGCCGCGTGTGGCCCGTAGTGGAACGTGTTGTCGTCAAAGGTGCCGCGTCGGCCGAAGCCGAAGGTGTCGTACCGGCCGGTGACGTTGTACGGCGGTCGCCAGGGACTGCCCATCGTATGGAAGTTGTAGAGAAGCGCCGTGCACAACGGGGGAGCAGCCCCGGCCGCGACCAACCCGGCCCGCCGCACGAGCGCCCGGAGCGAGTGGAGGTGGGTGGAGGCCAAGAGCACCGCGAAGGGCGCCGCGAACAGGAGCGCGTCGGCCGGTCGTGCGAAGACGGCGACACCGAGGGCCGCGCCGGCGAGGACCAGGCGACGGTTCGATCCCGTTCGCATCCCGGAGAGAAGCAGAACGGCGAACGCGAGCTCGAGCGTCAACTGAAAGAGGTACGGAAGGACCGTGCCGCTCTGGAGGATGGCGACGGGGGAGAGCAGGAGCAGTCCGGCCGTGAGAATGGCGGCTCGGCGGCTACGGAAGAGCTCGAAGCTCAACCCGTACACCAGGAGCACTGCCGTCGCGTAGGTGAGAGCGGGAGCCGCGTGCCGACTCCCGAACAGCGTCTCACCGATCGCGATCACGGCCGGCCACGGCGGGGCGTACTTCATGACGATGCGACCACCACGCACCCCGGCGGCCCAGGGTCGGACGAATTCCGCGTGCTTGGCCGGCAGCGTCAGGTGTCCCTGGCGCAGCATCTTCGCCTGCAGGACGTACATGGGCTCGTCGTGGTTCAGCGAGTAGAGCGGGAAGAGCGATCTCGAGGTCAGAAGCGAAAGGCACAGGGCGAGACCGACGAGCACCGCCAATGCCACCGCGGAGGATCGAGTCGCGCTTCGGTGCCGCGGGCGACGAGAGATCGCGTTCGCGCCGCGCCGACGGCGCGTTCCGCGGGTGGGGGGCCACGAGCCTCCTCGTCGCATGGTCGCCTCCCCAGGGCCGTTCGAGGATGCCTGTCTACCCGCGACCGCCCGGGCGATGCCCCCCGGGCAAGCGCGTTGGCGCCCACGCTCGCCGGCGCCCAGCGACCCCGATCGGTGCGCTGTCACTTCGCGTGCTACTCCGCGCGCAGAGTGTCGGCTGGTCGCAACCGGAGCGCTCGCCATGCCGGCACCGCGGTCAGCACTCCGGTGGTGGCCACGGCGACGAAGAGGAGCACTTCGATCCACGACCAAGGCGCAACGGTCCGCACGACGACGTGGGCCCGGTTGGCGATCGGTGTCCAGACTCGTTCGCCGGCGCGGAGCCCGACGGGCACGCCGACGGCCACGGCGACGCCGACAATGGTCAACGCGTGGGCGCCGAAGATGGCTCCGCTCGCCCGAGGGGTCATGCCCAGCGTTCGAAGCGTTCCCAGCTCCCGAGTGCGAAGCCGTACCGAGACGACCAACGCATGTCCGAGCGTCACCAGACACAGCAGACCGACGAACGCCGCGAGGTAGCGGGGAAGCACCTCGACGTCCCCCAGGTTGTTGACGGCCGCCGGCTTGAGGGCGTCTTCGTTGGTCAGCACCTGCAGGCCCGCAGCCGACAGCTCTTGGTCCGCGGCGTGCGCGTCCACGCCGCGCGCCCACCGAAAGGCGACCTGGTAGAGCGCGTCCGTATCGTGGACGTTGCCGAGGAGGCGGTCGGCACCGCTCGCGGTGAGCGCGACCCCGTCGTCGTGCGCGAAGTCGCCCTCGGGAAAGAGCACCGAGCCGACAATATGGAACTCGGCCGTACGTCCGGTGCCGCGCAGCTCGATCCGATCGCCAACGTCCTTGCCGAGGTGATCCAACGTAGCGGGGCCCAAGGCCACCTCGTCGGGTTGGTGCGCGATGCGTCCACGCACAACCGACGCGCCCAGCTCTCCGCGCCTGATGTCATATGCCAGAGCCGTCAGATCGCCCGCACCGACCGCCGACTGATTGCCGGCGCCGACGGCCGAGATCGAGAAGCTGACCTGGATGCCCGCGAGCATCGCCACTCGGTCGTCCTTCTCCAGCAACGGAAGGGCGCGGTCGTAGACGTCCATTGACTTGCCGCTGTCGATCACCCGGCTCGTACCTTGACCGGTGAGCGATGGATCGGTCTGTAGCCGGGCGATCGAGGCGCTCACCGAGAGCGCCGCCACGACTCCGACGACACCGGCTGCCACCACCGCGAGCGCGCCCCGACTGGTTCGGCCTCCGCGCGCGGTCTCACCGAAGAGCGCATACCGAACACCGAGCACCAGGGCCAGCGGACGGCGAAGGGGAAGAGCCCGGACCGCGGGTCGGGCCCTCTCGGCCTGCGGCGAGGCGGCTCGTTGAGCGGCGAGTGCGATCGTGATCAGGCCGACGACGATGGAACCGGCGAGCGCGCCGAGGACGAGACCGGTGTCGAGCACGACGGAGCGGGGCGTCGGATCGACGCGGCGGGCGAGGCCCACGAGAGCCAGGGGCGAGGTGAACACGCCGGCGAGGAGCCCGACGGCGATGCCCATGGCCATCCACGGCGCGGAGACGACAACCGCGGCTGACATGAGCTGCGTCTTCGTCCAGCCCAGCGCCACGAGCGTCGCCCGATCGCGCAGCGCGAGGAGCGAGAGGCGGAGGAGAGCAAGGGCGGTGGCGATCGCACCGGCCAAGGCGACCGCCGCGGCCACCAGCCGCAGCGCGGTGGCGATCGTGCCGAGGCCGTCGTCAGTGGCGGCATCGTCGCCGAACGGGGACGGGTCGACCTCGGCGCCCGCAAGACCGGACAGGGTGCCTCGGCGAGCTTGGCGCAACGCCTCCTCCGAGAGCCGGGCGGCGACGCCGGCGTGGACGTTGAGCTGTCCGCCGTAGCGTTCGACGAACGCTCGGCTGAGGTAAAGGAGGCCCTTCAAGCGCCCGAAGTCGGCTGGCGTGCGCGTCAGGCCGACCACCTCGACTCGAACCCGCGGGCCGTCCGGTCGCCCGGGATCACCCCCGTTGTTGGCCGCATCGACCCACTTGGCAGTCATCGACTCGAGCGTGATCCTGTCGCCGACCCCAACGCCCAGGTCGGCTGCGAGCTTCTCGCTGACGGCGATCTCGTCAACGCGCCCGGCATCGACGGGACGACCCTTGGTGATGAGCGCCACATCCATGGCATGAGCGCTCTGAGGTCCGAGCGGCGCGACGGGGTAGAGGTTGTAGTCGGGGAAGTAATCGGTCCCGGCGGGGCGCACGAAGAGCTCGGCTTCTGCCCCTGCGTCCTTTACGCCGGCGATGGCGTCGACGGCGGCGACAGCCTCGGCTGGGGGGCGCTGGGTGGTGGGATCGAAGAGGATCGCGTCGCTCGCATGCGTGGCGGCACGCAGGCGATGAAACGCGGTCTCGGACCGGGCCGAAGCGGTGAGCGTGGCCACGGTCGCGGCAACGGCCGCCGCTGCGAGTCCGGCAACCACGACGTGCGACCGCCAGCGCACTCGCCACTCGGCGCGTGCGAAGACGAAGAGAGACGCAAGTCCACGGGCGCGACCATCGCGAACCCTCACAACCCGCTTCACCCGAGCATCGACTCCTGATTCGCGCCGTGGGTCAGTTCATCGACGACAAGCGCTACGCGCCTGTACGCAGTCGCTGGATCACCTCACGCAACTCGGCGTCGGGGTCGAGGCCGAGCGCGACGCGACCGATGTACTCGAAGGCCTCGTTCGGCGAGAGCGGTTGCATGAAAGGGCCGGCTCGGACGTCGCGGTACATGCGCGACAACGGACTGTCGGCAAGGTAGCCAAGCCCGCCTGTAAGTGCCATCGCTCGATCGACGACGTCAGTAGCCGCTCGGTTCACGACCAGCTTCGTGCACTGCCACTCCTTCATCATCGCGTGCACATCGTCGATGGTGAGCTCGTTGTCCGGCCGCTCCAAGTACGAGTCGATCAACTCGGCCGTGCGCGCCAGCGTCGCGCGTGCCGAAGCCAGGCCAACCTCGATCTCGGCCATCTGAAACTGCGTAGCCGGCCGTTCAGCCAGCAGCACGTCAAATGGCTTCTTGCGCGTCGTCTTGGCGATGTCGGCGACGAGATCGCGGGCCGCTTCGGCGATGCCGAGGAACGCGCCGATGAGTGGATAGTTGACCGCGGTGACGCTCGGCCAGCCTTCAGCTGTGAACGTCCCGAGCGGGTTACCGAGAAGCATCATCTCCTCGGGCACGAAGCAGTCGGTGAACACGACGTCGTGGCTGCCCGAACCCCGCATCCCGAGCGCGTCCCAGTTGCCCCGCACATCCATGCCCGCCGCCCCGCGCAGCACGATGGCCGTACCCGAGCGGTACCACCCCTCACCGTCGGGCACGCGGAGAACGACTGAGACCGAGTCGGCGATGTCGGAGTTGGTGGCGAAGACCTTGTGACCGTTGACCTTGTAGCCACCCTCGACCGGGGTCGCCTCGGTGAGGGGAAAGACGAACGAGTTGCCCGACTCGGTACCGGCGCCGGACAGCACCACTTGCGACCGCCCGAGCAGCGGAAGGAACCGGGCGACGCCCTCTCCGACCGCCGGGTCGCCGGCTGCCATGCCCTGTTGCCACGCCCGCGCCACGAGCCACACCGCGCCGATGTGCATGTTGGCGGATATAGCGCTCGCACCACAGCCGCGTCCCAACCGCGAGATCGCCACCGTGATGTCGTGCACGGACTCGACGCCCAGGCCGCCGAACTCCTCTGGGGCGCACGCGGCGAGAAAGCCGCTCTTCTTCATCGCGTCGATGTTCTCTACGACGTAGCTGTTCTCGCGGTCGTGCAGCTGCGCCCGCGTCGCGAAGTCGGCCGCGTGCTCATCGGCCAACTCGACCATCCGCGCGCCCGCCTTGGTGCGCGCCTCGAGCTCGAAGTCCACCACGCCGCCTCCCCGTTCCGACGCCAATGCTACGTGAGTCGGCCGATGGCGCGTCGACGCGGTGTCAGGCGCGCGCGAGGGCGGGCCCGGGGAACACCGGGAGTTGACTGAGGCCACGGAGGACGAGGCCGTCGCCGTGACCCCAGTGCAGCTGGTCGATGGGAATGGCGAGCCGCAGCTGCGGGAACCGGTGCAGCAGTGAGCCGAGTGCGAGCTGGCCTTCCATGCGGGCGAGCGGCGCACCGAGGCAGAAATGGATGCCATGTCCGAAGGCGAGGTGTCGCGCGTCCGTCCGATCGATGTCGAGCTCTCGGGGATCTGTGTAGTGGTCGGCGTCTCGGTTCGCCGACGCCAGGTTGATGATGACTTGCGCACCGGCCGGAATCGTCACGCCGCCGATCTCGATGGGCTCGAGCGCATAGCGGAACGTCGCATGGGGAACGGGTGCGTCGTAGCGAAGCATTTCCTCGACCGCAGCGGAGATCTTGCCGGGGGCCGCGCGCAAGGCGGCGAGCTGTTCGGGATGGTGGAGCAGGGCGACGACGCTGTTGCCGATGAGGCTGGCGGTCGTGTCGTGCCCCGCGACGATCAGCTGGAAGATCGTCGAGAGCAGTTCCTGTTGATCGAGGTGTTCGTCGCCGTCACGCGCGCTGATCAAGGCACTGACGAGGTCATCGCCCGGAGTGTCGTGCTTCGCCTCGACGAGCAGGGTCAGCATTTCGACCACCGCGTCTGACGCGCGCTTGGCGTCTGCGTACTCCTCCGGTGTCGAGGTGGGCGCGAGCAGTGCGGTGAGCTCGCGCCCCAAGACCGCGCGCTCGGCCTCGGGTACCCCGAGTAGCTCGCAGATGACGGTGAACGGGAGGGGGAACGCGAACGACTCGACGAGGTCGACCCGACTCTCCGGCCCTCGTGCCGCGACGTCATCGAGCAGGTCGTCAACGATGGTCTGGACGTGTGGACGCAGGCCCTCGATCCGGCGAACCGAGAACGCGGCAGCGACCAGGCGACGTAATCGGGTGTGATCGGGTGGATCGACCACGAGCATGTGCCGGGCGAACGCCGGCCCGGGGAGACCCTCGGCCACCACCTCCCCGCCCGAGGCGAGCGCGGCCTGCATGTCCTTGGAGAGCCGCGGATCGTTCAGCGCCACCCGCGCCTCGGCATGACGGACCACCAGCCACGCCTGGTGTCCGTCGGCGAGCGTGACCTGGTGTACCGCGCCGAGCCGACGGACCTGGGCGAACAAGGGGAACGGGTCGTCACGGTCGTAGGCGCCCCACGCTGCAAGCGCCTGGTCGACGGTTGTCACTGCACCCTCCGCGCTTCCATCGTTCCGTGGAACCAGGTCTCCGCGCGACCTCAACTCGGCGGCGCGAAGAGTTCGAGCGCGATGTTGTCGGGGTCGCGGAAGGAGAGCCCGCAACCGTATGACGCGTCCACGATCCCACCATGTGAGATTCCCATCTCGTCGAGGCGCTTCTGCCACTCTTCCAGCTCGGAGCGGTTGGCGACGCCGAAGCCGACATGGTCGAGCCCGGGTCGGAGCTCGCTGAAGGCGTCGCTGCTCTCGGGTTGAGAGTGTTGGTGGATCCCGAACAGCGTGGGGCCACCGAGTAGCCAGACGACGTGGTGGAACGGGCCGGTGTCCTCGTCGAGCACGGGCTTGGCGTCGAAGAGACGCTCATACCATCGGGTGCTGCGTCCGAGGTCGCTCACGGTGACAGCGACATGGGCAATGCCGGGAAACGGAGCCATCGCGCGCCCTTTCTTCCGAGGTACGCCGAGGCTACGTCAGCCGGAATGGGACGTCTTCTCGCGCCCCGTGGCATCGGTTGGGCGCGGCGCGCGCAACCGTGATGATCGACCCATCAAGTCCGTATTGCCCCTCTTGCCGCAGTGGTCACTCTGTCATAGCGTCCACGCAGGAGGGCGCAGACGCGAGTTCTGCGTCGGGGGGAGGGCACCATGGCGGACCGGTCCGCAGTCCCTTTGTGCGCGCGCGTGTCGCGGACCCAGGTGTTGGCGGCGTTCCTGGCCGTATCCGTCGGACTCGTCGCGCCGGTATCGCAGGTGACGCGCGCGGCGGCGGCCACCGACGTTCCCGTCGGGTTCCAGAACAACGAGCCGCATGCCGCGGTGGTGAATCCGCTCAATCCCCAGAACGTGGTCGTGAGCGACGTCAACAACCTCGCCATCTCAACGGATTTCGGGCGCACGTTCCCGACGACAGTGGCGGTGGCGGCCGCGCCCCCGACGCCGGGACCCAATCAGGCCTGGCGCAACTCGGGTGACGATGTCATTGCCTTCGACCAGCAGGGCCGGCTCTTCTGGACCTATCTGCGCGCGCTCTTCGACACCTCGGTCACGCCGAACAACCGCATCGACATCAGCATCTTCGTGCAACAGGTCAACCCGGTCACGGGTGCACTCGTGGGCGCGGAGGTCGACGTCACACCCGGGCTGCACTCCGACGACAAGCCGTGGCTCGCAGCTGACGCCAACGCCGACAGCCCCTTCGCCGGCAATCTCTATCTCCACTGGACCCGTTTCGACAACACGCCCACCGAAGAGTTCTTCTCCCGGTCGATCAACTCCGGCGCCACGTTCTCCGCACCGAGGGCAGTCGCCACCGGTGCGGGGGAGGGCTTCCGGCATCAGGCGCACGTGGCCGTCGCCCCGAACGGCGACGTGTACCTCGCCTATCACACCGATACCTGCGGCGCCGCCACCGCCGGACGTATCCGCGTGATCCGGGACAGCACCGGGGGCGCCAACCTCGCCAACGGCACCATCACCCAGGCCAACTACGCCTTCGGGGCGGGCGCCGCCGCGGTGACCTGCAACCGACAACCGCAGGCGGGAGCGATCCCCAACGCGGACTTCCTCATGCAAGGGTCAGCGGTTGGCTACGTCGTGCCGGATCCCGTTCGGCCCGGCAACATCTACGTGATCACCAACGACGATCCCAACAACGCCTACGCCAACGGGGACGACGGCGACGTCGTGCTGGCCCGTTCGACCGACAATGGCCAGACCTGGGCCGCGCCGGTCAAGGTCGATCACGGCCCGACGGGGACGTTGCAGGCGTTCCCGACGGGGGCGATGGATCAGGACGGCAACCTGGTCATCACCTGGTACGACACCCGCCGAGGTCAGACCAACGCCAACGGCAACTTCCTGCTGGACACGTTCGCCACGTTCAGTAGAGACGGTGCGTTGACCTTCCGGAACGACGTTCGCGTCAACGACATCGGCTTCGACACCGATGTGGGCGCGCCGAACTTCGGCAACCCGCCTGACAACCCGCCGACGCGTCGCATCGGTGAGTACAACGGGCTGGCGGCGACCGATGGCATCGCGTACGCCGCGTTCACGGGCAACACCTTCAACGGCGCCACTGCCACCGGCCAACAGATCCTCTTCGACGTGTTCTCCATCACCGGCGCCTTCCCCGACCGGTTCGAGCCGAATGACGCACGAGCGGCCGGCGTGGCCACCGATCTCGGCGCGCACGCCTCGTACAGCGAACCGGGACTGACGATCCACCGCAACGCGGACGAGGACTTCTTCAAGGTCACCGCGCTCGCCACGGGTCGCCTCGACGTCACCATCGGCGCCAACGCCCGCGTGTCGGATCTCGATGTCCAGGTCCAGGATCGCAACGGCAACGTGGTCGCCACGAGCACGGCGGGGCTCGATGCGAACCCGACCGAATCGCTGACCTTCCCGGCCGTGGCAGGTGAGTCCTACTTCGTGCGCGTGTACGCGGATCCCGGCGCGCCGGCGGCGGTGACCCAGTTCCCCTCGCTGAACGTCTACAACCTCAACCTGGCCAATGTCGCGGCACCCGTGCCCAGTGGCGTCGCGCTCGCCCCAGGCAGCGATACCGGCTCGAGCAGCACCGACAACGTCACCGCCAACGCGACACCGACGTTGCTGGTGCGGTTGGACACGACGAACCTCGCCGGCGTCGCGTTCTCGGCTGGGACCAACCCGGCCACCGATCCCCCCGGCTACAAGGTCGCGGTCTATGGCAACGGGACCCTGCTTGGCTACGCGCTCCCTGTCGGCGGCGACATCTTCAGCGTGACCCCGGCGGTCGCGCTGTCGAATGGCCTCAACTTCATCACCGCGCGTGCGGTGATCATCGATCCGCGGTCGCCCACGCCTCACGCGGTGGGCCTCGGACCCGAGTCGGGGGCATTGGCGGTGCGAATCATCACCGGCTCGCCGGGCACGCTCGGGCCGCCCGACCTCTTGTCCTCCGCCGACACCGGTGGCGTGGATGACGACAATGTCACCACCCTGACGCGCCCGACTTTCGTGGGGACGGCTGCGCCAAACGCCATCGTCCGCCTCTACGCCAACGGCCTGCTCGTGGGGGAAGGAACGGCGTCATCGGGCACCGGCGCGTATCAGATCACCACCGGGTCTCTGGGCGACGGCGTCTACCAGATCACCGCGACCCAGGAAGACCTGGCAGGAAACGTCAGCTCGCCGTCGTCCGCGCTGAAGGTCACCATCGCCAACCAGTCCCTCACACTGCCTGGCGCGACGGCGGTGCAGAACGTCGGTCCGGTGACCGTCGACCTCGGGGCGGGGACGGTCAACGGCTACGCCGGGGTGCCGGGCGCCAGCGGCAAGATCGGCATCGTCGGCATTCCCTTTGTGAACCTCGACACGGGCAACGGACCGCTCGACATCCTGGGCACCCCCGGCGACGACCAAATCGCCTACCGACCGACGGGCGCGGCCGCGGGCAACCTGAACCGAGTCGGCGTGGGCCAGCTGATCGCGTTCACCGCAGTGAGCCAGCTGAGCCTCGACGCGCTCGCGGGCAGTGACCTCGCCACGATCGCGGGGACCAACAACCCGGAGACCATCACCGCGTTGGTGGACACGACGGCGGTGAGCCAGGTCGCGACGCTGCTCGCCCTGCGTTCAGTGACTGGCAGCCTCGAACGGCTGGGCATTCAGGCCCTGGCCGGCAATGACGTCATCGCCGTCACCACCAAGGACACGGTGAACGCCTGGGTGACCGCCGATGCCGGCGATCCGGGCGCCAACACGCCCAATGGGGATGTGTTGCGGATCATTGACGGCTCCGGTCGGGGCCAGCTGCAGAACGGTCCCGGAGGAGCCATCACCGGATCCGGTTCCTTCATCATGAACTACGCGAAGACGACGGGCCGGCAGACCCGGATCGACTACAGCGGCGTCGAGAAGATCGTGAAGCGGTAGCCACCGCCGCCGGGTCGCTTGACTCGAGCGCCGAACGGGGCCGCACACCATACGATCGATGCCATGGCCGGACGAATGCGTCCCCTCGTCCCGTTCCGACGCGGGAGCGCGCTGTGCATCGTCGCCTTGCTTGCCGCGTGCTCATCGGGCGGGTCCGGGGGGAACCGCACGCCGCGGCTTCGAGCGTCCTCGCCGTCCTCGTCGCGACCGAGCTCCGCCGGCGGGCAGAGCTCGACAGATGAGTGGCCCACCTTCCACCACGACGCGGCCCGCACCGGCGTCGGCGGCGACGGGTCGCTCGGGCAGCCCCGCCAGTCATGGCGTTCCACGCCACTGGACGCGACGATCTACGCCTCTCCGCTGATCGTGGGGGACCGGGTGTACCTGGCCACTGAAGCCAACTCCGTCTACGCCCTGGACGCCGCGAACGGAACGGTCACGTGGCGCGCCGCGCTGGGTGAGCCCGTCGCCGGTGCCGACCTGCCCTGCGGCAACATCGATCCGTCGGGCATCACCGGAACGCCGGTGATCGACGTCGCCGCTCAGACGCTGTTCGCGGTGGCCTTCCTGCGCGGCGATCATCATCACGAGCTCTTCGCGCTCGACCTCACCAACGGACATGTGAGGTTCCACCGGCCGATCGACCCACCCGGCCTCGATCCGCGCGTCGAGCAACAACGCGGCGCGCTGACGATCTCCGGTGGGCGGGTGTACGTCGCCTTCGGCGGACTCTTCGGCGACTGTGGGCCCTACAAGGGCGCGGTCGTGGCGTCTGCGCTCGACGGGAGCGGCGATCTGCTCAGCTACGAGGTCCCCACCGCTCGCGAGGCCGGGATCTGGGCGCCACCCGGGCCGACCGTGGATGGAAACGGCGCACTCTACGTCGCCACCGGGAACAGCCAATCGACCTCGGCGTTCGACTACGGCAACGCGGTCATCCGGCTGACCCCCGACCTGGTGGTCGCCGACTACTTCGCCGACAGAGACTGGGTTCAGCTCAATCGAGGCGACGTCGACATCGGCTCGCTCGGACCGGCCCTCTTGAGTGGCGGACGGATCTTCGTGGCGGGGAAGGCGGGGACCGGTTACCTGCTCGCCGCCGATCACCTGGGTCAGGTCGGCGGTGAGCAGTTCTCGGCACGCGTCTGTCGGGGCGCCTACGGCGGCGCCGCTTGGTCCGACCCCTACGTGTATGTCCCGTGCCAGGACGGGCTGGTGGCCTTGCGGGTAGAAGCAAACCGCTTCGTCGTCGCGTGGCGCGCGGTGGGCAAGAGCGTCGGGTCCCCCATCGTCGCGGGCGGCGCGGTGTGGTCGGTCGACATAGGCGGCACGATGCACGCCCTCGACGCGACGTCGGGGGCCGAGCGTTTCCGCGCGGAGGTCGGCGACGTCACGCGATTCGCGACTCCCGCGGCCAAGGGGACTCACGTTGTCGTTGCCGCAGGCGCTTCCGCGGTGGCCTTCACGCTTCACTGAGTCAAGCGCGCTCGTCGGGAGGAGCGCTGACACCACACCGCCTCGGCTCCGGGATGTCATGAACACCCCCGGTCATGGCGGTGGGCACGACCTCGAACATGCCGGTACACACGGTGTTCGCGCCCCCGCCGTCCTCTTACCGTGGTCCACGAGACCCGGGGAACGTCGTCGGGCACCCACATGGAGGGGAAGCAGCATGAAGCGAAAGCTGAAGTATTCGACCCTGGCCGTCTCGGCTTTGACCGCGGGAGGCCTGCTGATGGCGCTCGGCCCCGCGGCCTCGTCGGCTGAGGGCGTCGTCGCCCGGGGCGACTTCCACGCCTTTGCCGCCGGTGCCGGACAGGACATCGGTGGCCGCGCCCAGCTCGTGCGCCGTCCCAGCGGGGGCACCTTCGTGACCATCCATGTCGACGGCCTCACGCCCGGCGGCCATTACGCCTCGCACGTCCACAAGCAGCGTTGCGAGAACGGTGACGCCGACGGCCACTTCCAGCAGGATGGTCCGGTCGCCGGGGCGACGCCGCCGAACGAGATCTGGCCGGGTGACGGGCCGTGGTTTGCGAACGGGGCGGGCATCGCCAATGTCGACACCACGGCCGACTACGTGGCCAACCCGGACACCCTGTCCGTCGTGGTCCACGACCTGTCGCTGCCGTCGACCGCCAACAAGGTTGCCTGCGCCAATCTCGACTGATCGCCCTGCCGCACAGGCTCAGTCGTTCTATCCGGGGTATCACCGGCGCGCCGCGGGGCGCGCCGGACCCGCGGGTGTCCGCGCTCAGAGGGCCTGGTAATTGTGGAGGTAGAAGTCCGTCTGGTCATCCCCGGCCAGCACCGTGACGCCCGTCCGGTGGCCCAGTCGCTGCTTCGTGCCCGACGCATCGGAGATGTGGAAGTCGGTGGCGCTCTTGATGAACGGCGCTCCCTTCCCGGGCGGGAAGGCGATGGCGTCCAGGCTGGTGCGCTTGAAGAGGATCGAACCACCGGTGCAGCACCTCGAGGTGGCGAACATGTAGACCTGTCGATTGTCGGCGTCGAGCTGGACGATCGGACGGGTGTGGCCATCGCCCACGGTCCCGAACGTGTAGGGCTTCCACGTGCCGGCGCGTAGTACCAGGAGCTCGTTCAGCGGGTCGGTGCTCACGGTCTTCGACGTCTTGACGGCCGCCAGCAGCGACCCGGCCGGATCACCCGGCGGCAAGGCCTGCAGGTGGATGTGGTCGTCGGCGACGCGGATGCCCGACGCCGCGGTGGTGAGGGTCCACGACTGATCGCTGGCGCCGTCGACGTGGACGGCGAAGTAGAAGTGCATCGGCTGGGTGTTGGGATCGGCGACGGCCTGGTTGCTCCACATGATGCCGGTCTTGGTGCCGCCGTAGTGCACGACCGCCGAGACGTCGCCGTCGGGCTCCGGCTTCACGGTGGCCGCCGTCCCTACCGGCAGCTGGTAGGGCTTGACCCACAGCGCATCGGAGCCGTTCGTGTGGGTGACCTTCACCTTGCCGTTCGTCACGAAGGTGGCCCACACCACCCCCTTGCTGTCCCGGTCGATGACCACACCTTCGGTCTGGCCCTGGCCGATGGTGGCGGGGAAGCCGGGGTCGACGTGATAGGTCTTGGCCACGCGGTCGTAGCTGTAGCGCCAGAACTTGATCGTGCGGTCGAGCATGGCGTTCGGGCTCGGGCTGGAGGAGGCGACATAGAGCTGCGACCCGTGCGACAGCGCGTCGGGGCGAACGTTGCTGCGGGGGTCGACCAACACACCGGTGCTCACCCAGCTCTGGGTGGTCGCATCGAGGCGGTGAATGTAGAAGTTGCCGCCGCTGGGCGTGGGACGAAACAGCACCCCCCACCAACGCGAGTCGTGGAACCACAGCTTGCTCTGCCCTTTGTCAGCCGTCGGTGCGGTCGTGCCGGCGTACGAGAAGTCGCGGTATCCCACCGTGGTAGGTGTCGCGCCCGCAGGAAACGCGAGGGCCAGGACGCCGCAGGCCGCCATCCCCCCGGCCACGATGATGCCGCGC